>Ga0194119_10011818_pt1 | contig 11190 bp, 9 predicted proteins | sample TA2MahC100mmetaG_FD_148620 | JGI IMG/M metagenome (GOLD analysis project Ga0194119, IMG submission 148620) | Freshwater microbial communities from Lake Tanganyika, Tanzania - TA2015018 Mahale Deep Cast 100m | ecosystem: Environmental > Aquatic > Freshwater > Lake | place: Tanzania: Lake... | reverse complement strand
CGTCTGGTTTCCCTTTCGCTCGTCAAGCCGCCGCGTCGGGTTCGACAGCGTATAACCGTAGCCTGCGTGAATCAGCACGGTTGGCTTTACCGTGCCGTCGTAGTTGATGCGATAGTTGCTGCCCTTCGTGTTGGCCAGGAACCACGGGCCAAGCGGACCAGCCGCGCGGCCCAGCACCGAATTCACGAATTGATCGTTGAGCGAGCGCCACACGACGAAGCTGGCCCGGTGGTTGGCGGAGATCAAGTGATCGGCTTTTAACGACCAGATATCGTCTTCCACGGGATTTGCGTTGCGCGCCAGAAAATTGTTGAAGTAACCGGGCAGGTCCGCGCCGCCGGGCAGCAGCGGCACCGTGTTGCGCGCCACGCGGCTGAGCCGCGCCGCTGGAATCACATTGCCGGGGAACGGAGTGCGTGTGCCGTTGGCCGTGGTGGTGGCGGGGTCGAAGACCGGGAGGATACTACCGGCCGAGTCCACGTGCCGCGAAAAATCGCCGCGCAAGAATTCGGGCGTTGGCACGCTCACAAGGTTGCCGGGCAGCGGGGGCGAGTTGCGCAGTCCGGTGTAGTTGAAGTTGAAGAAGGTGCGGTCTTTGCCGTTGTAGAGTTTCGGGAGCCACACGGGTCCTCCGAGGTTCCCGCCGTACTCGTTGAAACGAACGATGGGACGCGTGCGGTTGAAGAACGGCCGGGCGTCGAGCTTGTCGTTGCGTAGAAATTCGAACAGGCCGCCATGGAACCGGTTGGTGCCGGACTTGAGCGTATAGTTAATGACGCCAAAGCCGCGGCCGTATTCGGCGGGGAAGAGCGTGTTCTGCACTTTGAACTCTTCGATCGCCTCATAGGGCGGGGAGGTCTGCGCCAGAAATCCAGGGTTCGATGAGAGCTGCGCGGAGATACCATCGATGAGGATCTCCTGGCCAAATTCAGGCGAGCCGTTAATGCTCTTGCCCCACTGCGTGCCGACGACGCCCGGTGTGAGAAAGATGAACGTCTCCGGCTGGCGGCGTCCGGATGCGGCGGTGGTGGACGCACCCGAGCCGATTTGAATGGGCAGGTCCAGGAGCGTCTTCCGTTGCAGGACCGTGGAAACCTCCGGCGAGGAGGTTTGCAGTTCGATGGCCGCCGAAGCCACCGTTACCGAGTCCGATGTGGCTCCCACTTCCAAGGTAATCAGCAGTTCCGATTGCGTTGCGGTTAGTATGCTCAGCTGTTGCCGCACGAACTTCTTGAAGCCGGTTTTTTCGACTTCCAGCGAGTACGGGCCGGGCTGCACGCCGCGAAAAACGTAGCCGGCATCGGAGGACTCGGTGACCAGGACCTGGTTGTTCGCCTGGCTCTTGAGACTTAGCTTGGCGCCGGGCACCGTGGCTCCGGATGTATCGACGACGTTTCCTGTGAGCCCGCCTAAGTTTCCTTGCGCGAAGGCCGCCACCGAGGAGAGTGTGATGGTCACGATCATTCTGAACATACTGGCGATAGTATATTCCCAATTGAGCGAGTTGATCAGACCGAGTGCCGGTGGAACCGGCGAAATCGTGGGACTCAATGCCTCTGTGCTGTAACATGCCGGCGAACAGACTCTGCGGCCGCTGGTTCCGGTTCGCATCGCACGCGAGATGCTGACCGCGGCCGAGTCCACCGCGGGAGCGCAGGTCGAATTCAAATCCAGCCGAAACGCCCCGCTTGCGTCAAGTCACAGAATCGTGAAAGGTTGTTATGCTTTCTGGATCTATGAACCGGTACGAGTATTTGCTGCCAGCAGTGGCGATGATGCTAGGTTGGGGCCTGCGCGGATTTATCGGCGGGGGGCCGTTCGGCGCGATGATTCCCGGCGCGATGGTGGCGCTTTGCTTATGCCTGATCTATCGACGCCGCGATGCGGCGATGATCGCGGCCTTCGGTGCGATCGGCATCGGCATCGGCGGCCAGATGACGTATGGTCAAACGGTTGGCTACATCGTTCAGAAAGACACGTTCTGGTGGGGCTTCCTGGGCCTGGCGCTCAAGGGCGGGATCTGGGGATTGGTGGGCGGAGCGGTGATCGGCATGGCGTTCACTCCGGCCACCCGTATTGTGGCGGGCGGCGCCGCCGCCATGGCCATCGCGACGCAGACCGGCTGGAAGTTTTTCAATGAGCCCAAGGTCGTTTACTTTTCCAACCCGCTGGACAAGCCTCGGCCCGAGATCTGGTTCGGTTTTCTGCTGGCGGGCGTCGCCCTGCTCTTGTGGCTCGGCTATCTGAAGCACTTGCAACCCGCGCTGCGTCTGGCGTTGGCCGGATTTGCCGGCGGTTTCACCGGCTTCGGATTCGGGGGCGCGATTCAAGGCGTGGGCCGCATCTTCTTCGCCGATTGGAATCTGCATTGGTGGAAGTATATGGAGTTCACGTTCGGGTTTTGTTTCGGCTGGGCGCTGGCCTGGGCACTGAAACATTCGAAGCTCGACGACACGGAGACGGAGATCGACGCGCCACCCGCGGCCGTCGAAATGATCTCCGCGGCGCTCTGCGCCGGGCTGACGTTCTGGCTGACGTGGAAAGTCTCGACGCGATTCACCTATCTGCTGGTGGGCGGTGTGCTGATGATCGTGTTGACGCGGCTGCGCTGGTTGACCTGGCACGTGGCGTTAACGATTACATTCGCGGCGACCATGCTCGATTCGGCGCGCTACTGGAGCGGCGAGTATAAGCACGGCGCGCCGGAGCCAGCGTATGCGGTAGCGATTCTGCTCTCGATCGCCTTTGCGTGGCTGGTGCGAACCTGGGTTCGCAACGATACGTTTCGCGCGCTGGAGTTGCTCACGTGGGGCTGCGTTGCCGACGCGACGTTCAAGTTCGCCATGGGCACCGGGCTTTGGGACCATGTGGCCATCGGCTTTATCGTGATGGCCGTTTGGCAGAGTTGGATGGCCCGCCGCGTGGCCGCGCAGGCCGGTCCGCAGGAGCGGCGGCCATGAGCCTGCTGCTCGCCGCGGCGTTGACCCTCAGTATCGATAGCGACGGAATGGTGTTAGTGAACGGGAAGCGAACCTTCATCGTGGGCGCCTACTCGATTCCAAAGGTCGCCGAGCCTCTGCGCACCGCGCGGCAGGCCGGTTTCAATCTTGTACACGGCGCGCCGGACGAAGCCGGAAAGCACGGGCTGCTCGCGTGGGTCACTACGGGTACCGAGCCGGCGAAGGTTCGCCAGACAGTGGCCGCAATGAAGGACAAGCCGGCTCTGGCGTTTTGGGAGATCGAAGACGAGCCGGCTTTCGTTTGGAAGAAACCGCGTGAGCTGCGAACGCCGCCGGAGAAAATCGTCGCGACGCGGCGGCTGATTCAATCGCTCGACTCCAGGCATCTGTTCTACCTCAATCACGCCCCGGCAAATCTGGTCTCCACTCTGCAACGCTACAACGAAGGGACCGACGCAGTTGCCACGGACGTTTATCCGGTGATCCCGCGGGGCATCCGGAACCAGTACGCCCTTTGGCCGGACGGGCAGCAGGGCGACCTGCTCAACGAGACGATCAGCCAGGTGGGAACCTATACGGCGAAGATGCGCCGCGTGGCTGGCCCTTCAAAGCCTGTGTTCATGGTGCTGCAGGGCTTCGCCTGGGAGTCGATTCAAAAGCAGATCGACCCGAAGATGTTAGCGTATCCGTCGGCGGCCCAGTCGCGCTTCATGGCCTATCAGGCTATCGTCCACGGCGCGAATGGCGTTCTCTATTGGGGTCTGCATTTGGGGCCGCCGGGCAATCCTGCCTGGCAGGCGGTGAAGTCGACCGTGGAGGAACTCAAGACCATCGGGCCGGAGTTGGCGGAGCGAGCGGTCCAATCCAATATCGCGATCGAGTATTTCGACACGGGACATTCGCTTGACCGCGGTGTGGAGTTTATCGTGAAGCCATCCGGGGGCGGGCTGCTGTTGATCGCCACCAATGCAGACAAGAACCCTGTGGATGTGGAGTTCCGGGGGCTGCGAAACTGTGAGGCCCGATTCGAGACGCGTACCCTGCACCAGTCCGGCGCGGCGTTCCGGGATTCGTTTGAACCGTTTGAAGCCCGCGTCTATCGCTGCTCGAAATAGGTCAAGCTATCTCCAGCGCCGGATCATGAATGGCTTCTCGGTGTAGTAGTAGAGGGCCGCGCAGAGCGATAGCACGATCGGCACAAGCACCGATGCCTGCAGCAGCAGATCGGCGAGGAAGGGAAGCGCCGGTTGCCACAGCTTCATCGTTTGTTCGCTGAAAATTCCCAACAATCCCGTGTGATAGAGGTAGGTGGTGTAGCACATGCCGCCCGCCAGATATATGGGCCGCGCCCGCACTAGCGGAGCGCCCATGCGCCCCTGGAACAGTGCCGAATACAACAACACAATCAGAAATGGCAAGAGCCATACGTAGCGCCACGACTTCACCGTCCAATAAATAGCGACGAATCCGGAAAGGCAGGCCAGCGCGACCGCATCCCACATTGCCGAGAGAGAGACGCGGCGATTCTCAAACCGGCTGAGGTAGATCTCCACAAACAGAAATCCGGCGGTGAAGTACTGGCCGAAGCCGATGAGCGTGAGCGATGCCCGCGTATCGGTCACCAGCGACACGCGCGAGGCCAATAGCGACCAGCCGAGAATCGCCGTCAGCAAAACACCCCGCCGCAGCCAGGGCCGTTCAACGGCGAAAACGGTTGCCAGTAGCGGCGCGAGGATGTAGAACTGCACCTCGATTTCGAGTGACCAGAACACGCCTTCAATCGCGCTGGGGACTCCGTAGACCAGGTTGTGCGAGTAGAAAAGCGTCGCGACAAAGTGCGGCAGCAACGAAACGAATCCTTTCCCGCTGATCACGCCGGCGGCAAACAAGATGGTGGCCGCCACTATGTAAGGGGGCTCCAAGCGAGTCAGGCGACGCAGGAAGTAGGCGCGCATTTCCGGCTTCGGCCGGCCACGCAGGTAGTGCCGCGCAAAGGGTAGCCCGAGCACAAAACCGCTAATCACGAAAAACAACTGGACGCCCAGGAACGAAGGATACAGAGTGCGAACCAGCGTCGACTCGCTCCGCATGCGGAGCCAATCCGCCGGCACCTGCACCTCGCCGAAACGCGTGGTGTTTTGCAAATACAGCGCCAGGAGGTGGTGCAGGATGACGAGTCCGATCGCGAGCGCTCGAAATCCGTCCACTTCGCGGATGATCTCGCCCGATGTCGTCACGCGCGCCAGCCGCGCCTCGACGCGATCCCAAATCCGCTTCACTCGGCTCCCATGGCCGCGCGCTGAAACGCCAGGCGAACCGGCGAGTCGTCGCTGTTCTTGAAGTTCGCCCGCTGCACCATCAGAATCAGCGCTACGCCGTTTTGCGGATCAATCCAGGCCTGCGTTCCGTAAGCGCCCCCATGTCCGAACGTGCCGGGCTTCAACATGGCGGTCTGGCCGGCGGGTTCAACCACGACACCCACGCCCAATCCCCAGGCGTGGCCCGGAATGAAACCCGCCTTCAGCGTGCCGGTTTGCGGTGCGGACATTGTCGGCACGGACTGTTCGGAAAGGTACCGCTTGCCGTCGAGTTCGCCGCCGTTCAGCAGCATGCGCGCGAACCGAGCGTAGTCCGGGCCGGTCGAGTAGAGCCCGCCGTTCGCGGCCGGGTAGCGGTCCGTGTCCGATGGCGCGCGCCCGTGCAGCAGGCTCACCGCCGCGGGCACCAGTTTGTCCCCGTCCTTTCGCGCAGGCGTAACGATGCGGGCGGCCTTCGACGGCGGTGGATAGAACGACGTATCACGCATGCCCAGGGGCCGGAAAAATCGTTCGTCGAGAAAATCCTCGAAGCGTTTCCCGGAGACGATCTCGACAATGCGGCCCAAGGTGTTGATGCCGCTCTGGCAATACTTCCATTGCGAGCCCGGCGCGAAGAACGGCTTCTTCGAAGCGTAGGCCGGAATCAGGTCGGCTAGTCTCTTCGCTGCTTTCATCTCCTCCGGTGCCGCCTCCCCCAGGCCAGAGGTGTGCGTCAGCAGATGTTTCAGCGTCATGCCTGAGTGCTTCAGTTCCGGGACGTATTTCGAAACCGGATCATCGACGGACAGCTTGCCTTCGTCCTCGAGCATCAGAATCGCGGCGGCGGTGACCGGCTTCGTCATGGACGCGATCCAGAATATCGAGTCCTTTTTCAGCCGCTGTTTTCGATCCGGATCCGCATGGCCGATGACGCCAACGTAAGATACCCCGTCGCGCGTGGCGACGATGGTCACCGCACCCGGTACTTCGCCCGCGTCGATGACCTTCCGCATGCTCGCGGCGATGGCCTTGTCGCGATCGCCCGCGAAGGCCGCGGCGGCAATCACCGTCAGAATGACGTAACGCATGATTCGCTCAGTCTAACGGATTGGCCTGCAGGGCGGTAACAATCGCGGCCGAATAGATGTCGGCGGTCGAACAACCACGCGAAAGATCGTTGACCGGCTTCGACAACCCTTGAAGGAACGGGCCGAACGCGGCCGCGCCACCTAATCGCTCCACCAGCTTGTAGCCGATGTTGCCGCTCGCCAGATCCGGGAACACCAACACATTGGCGTGTCCCGCCACCGCGGAGCCGGGCGATTTGCGCTGTCCCACAGACGCGACAAGTGCGGCGTCCGCCTGTAATTCGCCGTCGACTTTCAACGACGGCGCCCGCTCTTTCACGATGCGCAGCGCCTCTTGCACCTTCGTGACGAAGGGATGCTCCGCACTGCCCTTTGTCGAAAAGGAAAGCAGCGCCACGCAAGGCTCTCCGCCCGTGATCTCCCGGAACGTACCGGCTGACGCGATGGCGATTTCTGCCAGTTGCACCGCGTTGGGATCGGCGACGATGGCGCAGTCGGCAAAGGCAAGCACGCCTTCGTGGCCGAAGGAGGTGTCCTGCACGCAAAGGAACATCGCGCTGGAGACTGTTTGCACGCCTGCACGCGGACCCACGGTAAGGAATGCGGCCCTCACCGTATCGGCCGTAGTATTGGCCGCGCCCCCCACAAACCCGTCGGCATCGCCAGCAGCGACCATCAGCGCAGCATAGTAAAGCGGCTGCCGCGCAAGGTTTCGCGCTTCGAGCTCGGTCATGCCCTTCGCGCGGCGGCGTTCGTAGAGCGGGCGCCAATAGCGATCGTCGTTGGACGCGCCCACAAGCACCGGTTCCACCAGACCCTCTGAATGCAAGCGTCCGGCGGCCTCCACAACGCGAGGGTCCTCGCCTTCGGGGAAAACGATGCGTTTTCGGACAGGAAAACGGGAGAGGCGGAGCTTCTGCTGCTCCAGAAACGCCGAGGCGGATGAGGGTACCGGCATGAAGAAACCATTGTAGGATAGACTCTTGAATTGGGTCTTCCCTCCAATCTATGCGTAAAAAAGTAACAGTCGTAGGCGCCGGCAATGTCGGCGCGAATTGCGCCCTTCGCATCGCCGACAAGGAGCTCGCCGATGTGGTCTTAGTGGATATCGCCGAAGGCATTCCACAAGGCAAAGGGCTGGATATTTTGCAGTCGGGCCCGGTACAGGGCTATGACGTATCCATCACTGGAGCCAACGACTACGCGCCGACCGCGAACTCGGACATCGTTGTGATCACGGCAGGATTCCCGCGGAAACCGGGCATGAGCCGCGACGACTTGCTGATGGCCAACTATGAGATCGTCAAGGCTGCCACCGAAGGCGCGATGAAATATTCGCCCAACGCGATTTTCATTCTGGTGACGAATCCGCTTGACGCGATGTGCTGGGTCGCTTCGAAGGTCTCCGGACTGCCGAGGAACAAGGTCATCGGCATGGCCGGAGTTCTCGACACGGCCCGCTTCCGCACATTCATCGCCGAGAAGCTCCAGGTCTCCGTGACGAACATCTCCGCGCTGGTATTAGGCGGCCACGGTGACACCATGGTGCCAATCACCCGGCTCACCAACGTCAGTGGCATTCCGCTCGGCGAACTGTTGGACGCCGAGACGATCGCCGCACTGGTCACCCGCACGCAGAACGGCGGAGCCGAGATCGTGAAACATTTAAAGACGGGCAGCGCCTACTACGCTCCGTCGGCGGCGACAATCGAGATGGTGGAGTCGATTCTGAAAGATCAGAAGAAGGTTCTTCCCTGCGCAGCGCTGCTTGAGGGTGAGTATGGTCTCAGCGGTATCTTCTTCGGCGTACCCGTAAAGCTGGGTTCCGAGGGCATCGAAAAAATCTACGAAGTGGCGTTGACGGACGACGAAAAAGCCTCGATTCAAAAGAGCGCCGCCGCCGTCCAGGAACTTGTCGAAGTTCTGAAGCAGAAGGCACAGTAATCGACTATAATTCGGTAATCTCTCAAATGGAGGAAGGTGAAGCGACATGGACCAGACTACCGTCCAGATCGTATCCGGCATTCTTGCCGTCGTTTGCATCGTCGTCATCATTATGCGCCGCAAAGGCAAAGCGACAGGCGCAAAGGCCGAGGACGATTTTTGATCCTAAGCGAGCGACGCCGAACCTAGGCGCCCACGAATGAGCGAATCCAACGGCCGTGTGTCCCTCCACACGGCCAAACCTGAAATCAATGATCGCTTTGCGGTCTACAAACTCCGCGTAGGACGTTCCAAGATTCATCGTTGGGGCGTCTTCGCGGCTGAACCGATTCCCAGGGGCCGAAAGGTCATCGAATATACCGGCGAGAAGATCAGCCGCCGCGAGACGAAACGCCGGGCCAATGAGCGCGTGCAAATTTACCTGTTCACGCTCAACAGTTATTGGACCGTGGACGGCGCCGCCGGCGGCAGCGGAGCCGAGATCATCAATCACAGTTGCGAGCCGAATATCGAGTCGCGTATTTTGCGCGACCACATCCTCTACTACTCTCTCCGCGAAATCCGGCCGGGCGAGGAGCTGACCATCGACTACCGCTTCGGCAAGGACGAAGAGCGAATTCCGTGCCGTTGCGGCGCTACGGCGTGCCGGGGCTGGATGAATCTGCTAAACGACGATTGAACTCGCGGCCGCGCCACGCAAGACCATCGCGCGCCTCGAGCGTTAGAAGCCGGTTGTACTTGGAGAGCCGTTCGCTTCGTGTGATGGAACCGACCTTGATTTGCCCCGCGCCTGTGGCGACGGCCAGGTCGGCCAGGAAGCTGTCCTCCGTCTCTCCCGACCGCGCCGAAACGACGGCGCTGTAACCCAGTTCGCGGGCCAACCGGCAGACTTCGAATGTTTCGGTCAGGGTTCCGATCTGATTCATCTTGACCAGGACCGTATTCGCGCAACCCTCGGCCGCCCCGCGCCGGAGCCGGGCTGCATTTGTCGTGAAAAAATCATCGCCAATCAATTGCAGGCGGCCGCCGAGCCGCGACGTCAAAACGCGCCAGCCGTCCCAATCGTCTTCGTCCAGCGCATCTTCCACCGAAATCACCGGGAACCGGCGCGCCCAATCCTCGATGAGGTCGACCATTTCGGAACTGCTCAGCGTGCGCCGTTCGGTCCGGAGCGTATACCGCCCGCCGGAGTGAAAGTGCGAGGATGCCACATCCAGCGCGATCGAAACCTGATCACCCGCCGAGAAACCCGCGATCTCGATGGATCGCGTCAGTAGCTCTAAGGCATGCCCGTTCGAGGGCAGACCGGGCCCCCAGCCCCCTTCGTCGGCGACGCCGGTTAGCGCGTAGCCCCCGGCCCGGATCCGCTCTCCGGCAGCGCTGTGAATCCGTGTGGTGGCTTCCATCGCTTCGGCGAACGAATCGAAGCCGTGCGGAATAATCAGAAAGTCCTGGAACTCGATGTTCCCTCCGGCGTGAAGTCCGCCGGAGAGGATGTTGATCATCGGAACCGGCAGCCTGGGCTCACCCGCCGCCAAGCTCTGGAACAAAGGAACTCCGCGTGCCACGCTCACGGCGCGCGCCACCGCGCAGGAAACGCCAAGCAGAGCGTTAGCGCCCAGGCGGCTCTTGCTCGCGGTGCCATCGAGCGCGATCATCGCGCCATCGATTCCGGCCTGATCCTCGGCATCCCGGCCGGCCAGAGCGGCCGCGATTTCTGTATTCACATGCCCCGCGGCACGCCGCGTTCCCAGTCCGCGGTGACGCGCCGGGTCGCCATCTCGCAGTTCGTGGGCTTCGTGGGTTCCTGTCGAGGCACCCGACGGCACTTGTGCCGAGGCGCGGACCCCGCCGGCGAGCGTCGCCTCGACTTCTAGCGTCGGTCTGCCACGGGAATCCAGAATCTCCCAGGCCGATATCCCCCGAATTTCTATAGGCACATCCAAATCTCCTCAATGGCTGCTGGCCGGCGTTCGATGATTCGAGCGGCGGCCCTCCATGCGGCCGCCCGTTGCGGACCGTTCAAATACTCGGCTGGCGATTTTCCCGCGACGCGGGCCGCGAGCAGTCCACCGAGTTGCTCCAGAGTGGCGGGTAGCAGCCAGTGCGCCTCCGGTGGTATGCGCTCTGCAAGCGTTCGCCAGAACTCCTCCGCGCATTCGAGGTAGCGGCCGGCGTCCACGGGCCGGTGAATCGACTTTAAGAGCAGGTGGTTCAATAGAAATCCGGTATCGAAGCTCGGGTCCCCGTAATGGACCACCTCGAAGTCAATCGCCATGACTTGGCCTGCCGAAACCAGCAGATTCTTGGGGCTCCAATCCCCATGTACCAAAGAGACTCTGCGTTGCCGGCAGTTTCGAATCAGCAGATCGAAGTGATCCGCAAGTTCCGGAAATCTCTGAGCCGTATAACGAAAATACGGATCCAGCCGCAGCTCGTCGAAAACCGTTTGGTCTCCGAAGCGCTCGGCCCAGTCTTGGTTGTGCCAGGTTGCGGCGATCAGAGTGCCGAGTATTTCACCGGCGCGTGCGGCCACCGGCGGCGCGATTCGTCCCGCCATGAGCTCCGTTTTCCAGTCGACGGCGCCCTCAGGGGCGGCCTGCATTGCGTAGATGTAATTCGCCTCATCAACGAACTCGACGTACGGCACGGCGAACTCCCTCAGCAACGGCGCCACTGCCACGAGCGCATTCGCCTCACGCAACGTTCGATCCGGCCGGGACCGCCAATCCGCCTCGACGTTCAGCTTCTCCAACGCCTGTTTTACGACGATACGGCCGCGCCCGGTGTTAGCCAGCAGCACGGTATTGGAAACACCGCCCCCCAGGCGGACAATCGGGCCCAGGGACACGATTCCGCGGCCCCGTAGGTACTGGGCGGCGTTACTGGAATCCAGCCGGA
>Ga0194119_10011816_pt1 | contig 11191 bp, 6 predicted proteins | sample TA2MahC100mmetaG_FD_148620 | JGI IMG/M metagenome (GOLD analysis project Ga0194119, IMG submission 148620) | Freshwater microbial communities from Lake Tanganyika, Tanzania - TA2015018 Mahale Deep Cast 100m | ecosystem: Environmental > Aquatic > Freshwater > Lake | place: Tanzania: Lake... | reverse complement strand
TTCAGCGCCCAAAGCCGAACGGTGGATTTCGCGGTGGGGTGGACTACCCGTGATGCCGGTGAGGTAGATCGTTGACAAGCAAAACGCATCGGCCGTTCGAAAAATCGACCCCACATTGTGCATGCTGCGTACATTTTCGAGCAGCAGGCTGACCGGCAATTTTTCGCTATTTTTGAAATCCAGAGGCGATAAACGGTTCAGTTCGGGAGCGGTCAACTGGCGCATGCAATAAAACTGATTTCATCCATGAAAGAAAAGGCTGGGACAGGGTCCAAAGAAACGCCATTAATGCAACAGTACAACCAGTTGAAGGCACAACACCCTGGGGCTTTGCTGCTTTTTCGGGTGGGTGATTTCTATGAGACCTTCGGAGAAGATGCCATCAAGACCTCCTCCATACTCGGTATTGTACTCACCCGTCGTTCCAATGGAGCCGCTGCCGACATGGAATTGGCTGGTTTTCCCCATCATTCCTTGGAGACCTATTTGCCACGTTTGGTGAAAGCCGGTCAACGCGTGGCCGTATGCGAACAAATGGAAGACCCCAAGGCCACCAAAACCATCGTGAAACGGGAAGTAACAGAGCTCCTGACTCCGGGTGTGGTGTTCAGCGACAAAATACTCGACCAGCGAAGCAACAATTACCTGGCTTGTGTGCACAGCGATCAGGGTCGCAGTGGAATCGCCTTGGTGGATGTAAGCACGGGTGCCTTTTACCTGGCGGAGGGAAACCACAGCGACATGATCCGTTTGTTGGTCGATCATCAACCCACTGAATTTTTAATACCACGCGCGCAGCGCAACGAGCCGCCACCTCCAGGCCTGGCCAAAGTAGCCACGCAACCCATCGAAGACTGGGTTTTTGCTGGCGATTATGGGCGCGATCTACTTCAACGGCATTTTCAGACCCCTAGCCTCAAGGGATTCGGGGTCGATGAGCTTGGATTGGGTATTGTGGCGGCGGGGGCCATCATGCATTACCTCACGGAGGTGCATAAATCGCGTTTGGCACACATCACCCGACTCAGTCGGATCGACGCAGAGCAATTTGTGTGGATGGATCGGTTCACCGTTCGAAACCTGGAATTGGTGGATGCTTCGCATACCGGTGGAACCTCATTATTTCAGGTCATTGATCGCGCCACGACACCCATGGGTGCCCGGTTGTTGCGGCGGTGGCTTCTTTTTCCATTGAGTGATCTCAGCCGCATTCGAACGCGTCAGCAGCTCGTTTCGGCTTTGGTGAACCAAACCCTTCGACGCAACGAACTCGCTTCATATTTGGGTAGGCTGGGTGATTTCGAACGTATTTTATCGCGTCTGGCCACCTACAGGGTACAGCCACGAGAGCTCCTTCACCTGAAAAGCGTACTTCAGGAAATAGAACCGATTCGGTTGTGTATGCAAAAAGCAGCCGAAGATGAACGGCTCGATACCGATTGGATTGCCTCGCTGCCATTCGACCCGGGTGTGTGGTCCTTGATCGATGCGTTTGTTTCGCCCGATGCACCCGCACTATCGACCAAACCCGGTATCATCGGAGAAGGGGTTGATGCCGAACTCGACCACTTGCGCTCCTTGTCGACCGGGGCTAAGGGATTCATGCAGCAAATGGTGGACCGCGAAATCCAGCAAACCGGCATCAGTTCCCTTAAAATCAGCTTCAACCAGGTCTTTGGCTTCTATTTGGAGGTTACCCATGCCCACCGCGATAAAGTGCCGGCCGGGTGGATCCGCAAGCAAACACTGGTGAACGCTGAACGCTACATCACCCCCGAATTGAAAGAATTTGAGGATCAATACATGCATGCCGAGGAGTCGATTGCCGCCATTGAGGCAAGGCTCTACCGCAGCCTTTTGGATCAATTACAGCCCCACATTGGATTGTTGCAGACCATGGCCGCTTGGTTGGCCCGTTGCGATGCTTTGTTGGCGTTGGCCATGAAAGCGGTGGAGGCCGGTTATGCCTGCCCCGATTTGGACGATTCACTCGTCTTGGACATCAAGGGCGGCCGACATCCTGTGATCGAAACCTTGTTGCCCCCTGGTGAGCCGTATGTGCCCCATGATATGGTCCTGTATTGTTCGGATCAGCAGATGATGATGATTACAGGGCCCAATATGTCGGGCAAAAGCGCGCTCCTGCGTCAGACGGCCTTGCTGGTGATCATGGCCCAGATGGGGGGCTATGTGCCGGCGCAAGCGGCTCGGGTGGGCTTGTTCGATAAAATTTTCACCCGGGTGGGCGCATCGGATAATTTATCGGCCGGTGAATCGACTTTCATGGTTGAAATGCTGGAAACAGCATCCATTTTAAACAATGTTTCGGCGCGTTCGCTGATTTTGTTGGATGAGATTGGTCGGGGAACGAGTACCTACGACGGTATTTCCATAGCATGGTCGATTGCAGAGTACCTGCATGAACATCCATCCATACATCCCCGAACTTTGTTTGCTACCCATTACCATGAACTCAACGACATGGCCGATCGATTCGACCGAATTCACAATTACCATGTGGCAATTGCCCAGCAAGATGGACGCTTGATTTTCACGCGCAAGCTCCTGCCTGGAGGCAGTGAGCACAGTTTTGGACTCCATGTAGCGCGCATGGCGGGTGTTCCCCAGACCGTATTGCGCAGGGCCGACGAGCTTTTACGTCAGCTGGAAGAAGAACGACCAGACCGACAAAAGCGCATGAAGAAGCGTTTAGGTACAGCCCATCAGTTGGGCCTTTTTACCCCATCCGATCCCATTTGGGAGGAAGTTAAGCGGATGCTCCAAGCCATCGATGTAGAACGGACCACCCCCGTTGAAGCGTTGTTTGTGCTGCACGAAATCAAACGCCGGGTGGAGGCCGCTTCCTGATTCGATTCGCTATTTTTGCAGCATATTCGGTCGGCGTTTTTTTTAAACTTAAATCATGCTACAAACCGCAGAACGATCCTCTGCCCTCGATGCTTCGGAAAATCCCATTTTTCAAAGGCACCTGATCGCCTATCAAACAGCAGCGCTTTCGGTAAGCGGCCGCGTATTGGAATTGGGATTAGGTGAGGGTTATGGAATGGAATTGTTGTCGCCCTTGTGTGCCGAATATGTTGGCATGGATAAATTCTTGGATCCAGGGCGCCCAGTGGCCAAGCATGTTCGTTTGGTTCGGGCAGATCTTCCGCCCATTCCCGATACACCCGATAACTCTTTTGATTGCGTGGTGACGTTCCAGGTCATCGAACACATTGAAGCAGACCTTGATTTTTTGCGCGAAATATATCGGGTTCTGCGTCCAGGAGGTGTGCTCATGCTCACAACACCCAACCGACTGATGTCGCTCAGCCGGAATCCTTGGCACGTTCGTGAATATACGCCGGTTGACATGCAAGCGATTTTGGAGCGGGTTTTTGGACGAGAGGGCACCGAGCTTCGGGGGATTTTTGGGAATGAAAAGGTGATGGACTACTACCAAAAAAATAGGGCGTCTGTGCGCAAGTTTACCCGTTTCGATGTGTTCGACCTCCAACATCGTTTACCGCGAAAATGGCTGCAAATCCCCTACGATTTGGCCAATCGAGCCAACCGAATGATGCTGCGCCGGTCGAATACAGGCTTGGTACATGATATTGCGGCTTCCGACTATTTCGTGGCACCGCTGGCCAACAATTGCCTCGATTATTTTGCGATTTGTACCAAATCAACATCAGGATCTTAAACTTTTCTCCGCTTTCATTGTCTTGTAAAGTTGCTGGTTGCATAAAAACGTACAAAAAATGAAAAGGAAATCAACGACCCTAGTTTTAGGGATTTTTTTGGGCCTGATGCAGTCGTTTGCCCTATATGGTCAGTCCAAGCAACTACCAGCAGCAATCGAGTCTACGGCATCACCCATTCGTTGCTTCAGTACGGAGATGGAGGAATGGAACCTGCAAACAGGCAGAATTACGGAAACCAGGGCGCAGTTCGAAGATTGGTTGGCACAGGCCATTGCACGCAACGAACAAGAGCCGCAAGCGGAGCAATCGGTTTATACCTTACCCATTGTGTTTCATGTGGTGTACAGAACGGCCACAGAAAACATATCGACTGCTCAGATTTTATCGCAGTTGCAGATTCTCAACGAGGATTTTGCCCGTTTAAATGCCGATACGATCAATACACCAGCCGGATTTCGTCCGGCAGCAGCCAACACAGGTATTCAATTTTGTTTGGCCACCCGCGACCCTCAAGGCAATTCCACAACAGGCATTGTTCGCTATTCCTACCCTTCAGGTACCAATTTTACCACTTCTTATGTGGATGGTACCATCAAGCCGGCAACCATTTGGAATCCAGAACAGTATTTTAACTTTTGGATTGTACCCCTTTCAGGCAGCATTTTGGGGTATGCGCAATTTCCAGTCAGTTCCCTGCCCGGTCTTTCGGGTAGCGCTTCGGCCAACACCGATGGTGTTGTTTGCCTGCACACGAGCATTGGCCGGCCTCCGGCGAATCCATTTTCCGGCACCTACAATGCAGGCCGTACGGCCACCCATGAGGTGGGGCATTATCTGGGGCTCAGGCATATTTGGGGCGATGGAGGCTGTTCAGTAGATGACTATTGTGGAGACACCCCGGCCAGTGACGCGGCAAACTACGGTTGTCCTACCACTCATGTTTCATGCAGTACCGTTGATATGGTTCAAAACTACATGGACTACACCGACGATGCCTGCATGAACATTTTTACGGCTAATCAGCGCACCCGGATGCGAACAGTCATGGAGAACAGTCCGAGGCGTTCCAATTTGCGCACATCCCCCGTTTGCCAGCCACTGAACAGTCCGCCTATTGCCGGCATTCCGCAGGGGCAAATTCAGGCTTGCCTCAATGTGCCTGTAACCCTCACCGATCAAAGCACCAATGGACCTACCCAGTGGTTGTGGACAATTCAGCCTTCGACCGGCTTTCAGTTCACTTCAGGTACTTCCGCTGCATCACAAAATCCAGTAGTCATTTTTAGCCAATCCGGAAGCTACAGCGTTCAACTGCGTGTGAGCAATGCATTCGGAAGCGATAGTGTTTCGCAATCAAACGCCGTTGTGATAGGTTCAGGTAGGAGCATCCCCTTCCTGGAAACCTTTCCTGGCGCCACACTCGCATCGGGATGGTCGATTTCTAATCCGGACGCAGCGACAACTTGGGGATTCAGAACGGGTGTCACGCCGGCAGGAACGTCGACCCCTATGGTGTGGATTGACTTGTTTGATTACAATGCTGCGGGTCAAGAAGACGGCTTGGTGTCGCCTGTGATTGATCTCGTGGGCATCAGCAATCCGGTGGTATCGTTCGATGTATCCTATGCACGATACAGCACCACCTTATTCGATAAGCTGCGGGTTGATATCTCCACCGATTGTGGGCTCACCTTCACCAACGGAATATACCTCAAAGAGAATTTAGTTCTGGCCACTGCTGGTACGGTTACTACGCCGTTCACTCCTTCTACGGCCGCACAGTGGCGCCGCGATTCCATCTCCCTATCGAACTATGCTGGACAAAAAATCCGTCTTCGGTTCAGCAGCATCAATGGATATGGCAACAACCTTTATTTGGCCAACATAAGGGTCAACGGACAAGCCAGCGCACCCTCGGTCACTGGCAACCTGCGGTACCTGAACACTGCACTCACCCCATTCACCAATGCTTCCATTCGTCTGATGCAAGGAACTGCGCAGATCGCCTCTGCCTCTACAGGAAGCACGGGTGATTTCAGCTTCAGTGCTCCATCAGGATCTTATGGTTTAAAGATCAATACCCAGAAACCATGGGGCGGTGGTAATGCGACGGATGCCCTTTTTATTAATCGACATTTTACGGGTTCTTCACCATTGTCGGGTCTTCCACTATTGGCGTCGGATGTGAATGCATCGGGTACGGTTAATTCTTCAGATGCACTGATTATTATGCGCCGTTTCACTACCCAAATTGATTCGTTTGCTGCTGGAAACTGGATACTATCTCCTTCTTCGGTAACCCTACCCCAATCAGGTTCGTTGGGCTTGAATATATTGGCCATGGGGGATGTGAACGGATCTTATGTGCCTGATGTCAATTTAAGAACCGCCTACCAGCCGCTTGGATACGTTCCTTCCGAATGGCGCATGGAAGAGTATCCTCCAGGAATTTCTGGTCTTTTTGTTGACCAAGACGAGCTCATTGGGGCGGTGAGTCTTGATTTACTCATGCCCGAGGGTTGTGTAGTAGAGGAGGTGTTGGGCATTGCGGCATGGGACGCCTGTACTTGGAAACAGGTCGGGCGAAGCTTCCGGTTGGCTGCTTACCGACAGTCTGGGATCCCGTTGACACGGGGTGAAGCCCTCCTCCGCATTCGGACAAATAGCACACTGGGAAAAGTAGCAATCAATAAACAGCATTCTGAATTCTCGGACATTTTGGGGAATCCGTTGAATCACTTAAGTCTTTTTCAGCGTTTAGATGGGGCAACTCAATCGAGTCTGTTCGAACCGCTGAGGATCTATCCAAACCCCAGCTCGGGCATAGTGCAGGTCGATTTGCCGAAAGGGGTTGCGCTGGAGTCGGTCTCCTTGTTTGATGCCTTAGGTAGAAAGGTGCTTTCTTTCGACGCGAACGAAATAAACTTAAACCCCTCTGGAGCTGAACTTGAGCTGAGCACATTAGCAGAAGGAACATACCGCATTGATCTAAAAGGAACGTCTGAACATGGCGCCTTTATGGGCCATGCGCTTTTGGTTAAGCGGTAGCGCTTGATTGCAATTTTCTGTTGTTCGAGGATTGTTTGGCAAACGGCAGGCCAATCGACTGCATAGTCGGGTTTTGGAACATATGTCAATAGTCGCGCACACAACGTACTGATCCTCCCCAAGTTTTCAGTCCCGTAGCCCTCGAAAAATTTCCCGCATCCAGCCTGAGCAAATAGCCATAATTAAGATCAGTTGGACTCAGATTCGGAGTTTGCAGGAGCATGTTTCCACCGAAAGCCTGGTAGGTGCCGTCATCCCCCACACGCGCACCCGCTGGAAGCGCTGAAAACCCAAACGCATCGATACCATAATGGGGATTGGTGTTGTTGTGGGCGAGCCAACGGGGGTGTGCTGTTGTGTTGCAGGCCGTTGAGTAAGGCGTATTGATTTGTCTACAGGACTTCAAGGCCCTTCCTGTTCCATTACGATTGCTTGATGTGTTGGGGTACCCACTGCTTTGGCAAAAACTGGTGAGTGCCAGGTATTCAGCGTCGGTAGCTGCGTGCCAGCCAATAGGACAAATACCACGTGGGTCGGCCAAAGCGTACCAGTTGTAGAGTTTGCCATAAGCTGAGTCGTAGACAGCGCTGTCGTTGGGCGACGCCATAGCTCCAGAGGTGGCCAGCCTCCAGGCCGAGGTATCGAGGCCGGTTGGTATAGGGTCGCCATTTCTGTACTTCGACACCCGCAAATTTTGTTTAAACCAGCACAATGGTCTGAGTTGACTGTTGATGGTGAGGTTCAACGTAATGGTCGCGTAGTTATTTCCGTCTAAATCGGTGGCAAGAGAGGTTCCGCACACAAAAAGCACAGTCGTCGTGAAGCTTTGTTGTTGCCCATAGGCAGTGCCCGCAGAATTGGTGGCGTATGCTCGAAGAAAGTATTGAGTAGAAGCGGTTAATCCGGTTATATTGCTTGTGAACGTTCCCGTTCCCGTGCCATTTTGTGTTCGGGCATTGGCTGTGGTAGGCTGGGCAGTAGTTGACCAGCATACACCTCTTTGCGCGATGCTTGCGCCCCCGTCAGTGCTGATTGTTCCGCCACTTTGAGCGCTGTTATGGGTAATTAAACTCATGTTACTCGTTACCAAAACCGGTAAGCCAATGGACGTGGAAAACAAAATTTCGTTTCCGTATGCGGTTCCAGCACTATTGGTGGCGTAGGCTCTTACCCGGTATGCAGTGACTGGTGTTAATCCGGTTAATACACTGATGAAACTTCCCATTCCATTTCCGTCTACGGTAAACGGGTTGGATAGGGTGGGATTGGCGCTGGTTCCATAAACCACGCCCCTTGCTGAAACTTGGGCTCCCCCGCCAGAGGTCACCACCCCTCCAGTCGCAGCACCGTTCGAGCTAATCGATGTTGCCGCTGTGGTGGTCAGGCTTGGCAATGCCACACACACGGTGACGGATCGTGATGTTGTTGAATTGGCACAACCCCCTGATCCCGCAACGTGTAAAGGATGTTGGCCGTACCTACCGAAACGGCCGTCACCAAGCCTGTTATCGAATCAATTTGCGCAATTGAAGGGTCGCTGCTGCGCCAAATCCCGCCCATAGGAAAAGCCAAAAAGGTGCCCGATGTGCCCAAACATAAGCTATCAATACCAGATGTTATGCGCGGATTCCAGCAAAGAGAAAGGACTTGAACTGATCCATAAGCAGTTCCCACTGCATTCCGGGCATATGCCCTAAAGTAATAGGGCGTCGATGGGTACAGACCACTGATCGTGTCAGTGAATGAACCAATTCCCCAGCCTGCAGTTGAATTCCATCGAATAAATGGTGGATTAGCCAGCGTATCGTATACAAATCCACGTTCAACTACAGTTGAGCCGCCATCAGCATGCACAATACCATCACATTGCACACTGCTATCGCCTATTTGCAAAGCCCTCAGCGTTTCAACGGAGGGAATGGCCACAATCGACAAGCTCTGTTCGTTTGAATAGGTTGTTCCTACTGCATGGGTGGCATAGGCCTTGAAGTAGTAGGTTGATCCAGCAGCCATTCCATTGATGGGTAATGTAAAATCGAAACTTCCTCGTCCTGAAATGGCTTTTTGATCTGCTATGCTGGGATTGCTGTTGGTAGACCAGCAAATTCCACGCTCATAAATTCCTGATCCTGTCGTCTGAAACTGGGCGTGAGCCACAACCGAAGGACCATTGATATAAACAGTATCCAATAAAAGGAGGGGATCGGTTGACGTAGCTTGGTAGCTGCCATTGAGATCTCCCGCTGAAAGAACCCACAAATGAACGTTGATTGAATCATTTTGAATGTTGAGGAAGGGATGTGATTGCACGAACCTGCCTATTGGAAATGATGAGCTCACTTGAGCTGAAAATCGAGCGATGAGCAAAGCATCGGAGGTGTTGAGTGCGGTGTTTCCATTGACATCTCCTGCGCGGGTTTGAAGGGAAGGAAGCCAAGATAATGACGAAAAAACCTGAGCAGCAGCGAGTGCGTCAGTTGTGTTGACTCCGCCTGGTTCGTAATTCAACGATGCATCTAAGAAATAATTTCCATCCGCGAAACCTGATAATCGAAAGTTGCCGGACGAGTCGGTGGTGTCGCTCACGACGATGTATCCCGGTAAGGCTTTTAAGTGAACGGGAACGCCCGCTAATGGGGTTGACTGGCTGTTGTTGTAGGAAAGTGTGCCGTAAATGAGGTTCTCATTCAATACAAAAGCATCTGAAGCTGCGGAATGAGCCTCAACAATCGGTGAGAAAAGGGAAAAAAAGATAGATATTATACAGACGTAAAATGGGGTGCGCATGATCATTACCTGTCTGCTAAAATGGTGTTATAACTAATGCGATATGAATACCTCGGCGAAGGTTCGTTCCAAAACTGCATGCGGTAGTGGGTTATATTTACTGACCCTTACCCTAATTCTGGTTGCAGGCCAAATCCTGTGTAAGTCGTCGGCAATCCGGTACGCCAGATGCTCGATCAGTTGAACACGCATCTTCATGCGATCCGCTACGCTTTTGTAAACCGCTTCATAGTCGATGCAGCGCTCCAAATCATCGGACTTTCCCTCAAAATCATGCTCGAAATAAACATCCACTGAGAACGTGTTGCCTACCACAGCTTCTTCTTGGTGAACGCCATGAAAGGCATGAAAACGCATTCCTTCAATTGCAGTTAGAGCCATAAGGAGGGTTGAAAGTAGGACTGTGTGAAAACGGAGGTTAGAGTGAACAAAGATAACCCCAAAACAGTCTTCTCAATCATCCAAAAGATGGTGAAATAGGCACTAGATGGTCGTTCAGATTTGTTTAGGCAGTACCTTTGCGCCGAAATTAATCGCTATAATGTTCAGACCGTTTTAATGTCCAGTCTGCTTTAATCATAAAGACCAAGATCCTAAACAAAAAATATGAAAACCGACCGTTTCCAACACCCAGACCACTACCTCATCGATGAATTGTTGACCGAGGAGCATCGGCTCATTCGCGATAGCGTGCGCGAGTGGGTGAAACGCGAATTGAGTCCGATTATTGAGGATTACGCCCAGCGCGCGGAATTTCCCCGCCATATTCTGCGTGGTCTTGGTGAAGTCGGTGCCTTTGGCCCGTCGCTTCCTTCAGAGTATGGATGCGGAGGCCTCGATCAAATTTCTTATGGCCTGATCATGCAAGAACTTGAGCGCTGCGATTCCGGAATTCGTTCGACGGCCTCGGTTCAAGGCTCCTTGGTGATGTTCCCCATCTACGCCTACGGCAGCGAGGAACAGAAGCGTCGCTTTTTACCCAAATTGGCCACCGGCGAACTGATGGGTTGTTTCGGCCTCACGGAGCCTGATTTTGGATCCAATCCGGGTGGGATGATCACCAACTACCGCGATGCCGGCGATCATTTTGTATTGAATGGTGCCAAAATGTGGATTTCCAATGCGCCATTCGCGGATATCGCCGTTGTTTGGGCTAAAAATGAGGAAGGCCGCATACATGGATTGATTGTGGAGCGCGGCATGGAGGGTTTCACCACCCCAGAAACGCACAACAAATGGAGTTTGCGGGCATCCGCCACGGGAGAGTTGGTGTTCGATGAAGTGAAAGTGCCCAAGGCGAATCTCCTTCCTGGCGTTTCCGGGCTCAAAGGCCCGATGAGTTGCCTCGATTCGGCTCGTTATGGCATCGCTTGGGGTGCGGTGGGTGCAGCGATGGATTGCTACGACTCGGCCCTCAACTACGCCAAGGAGCGTATTCAGTTCGATAAGCCCATTGCAGCCTTTCAGTTGACTCAGAAGAAGTTGGCTGAAATGGTGACCGAAATCACCAAAGCCCAGTTGATGAATTGGCGATTGGGTGTACTCAAAAACGAAGGACGTGCGTCAACCGCCCAAATTTCGATGGCCAAGCGCAACAATGTCGAAATTGCCCTGCGTATTGCGCGTGAAGCCCGCCAAATCCATGGTGG
>Ga0194119_10011814_pt1 | contig 11192 bp, 7 predicted proteins | sample TA2MahC100mmetaG_FD_148620 | JGI IMG/M metagenome (GOLD analysis project Ga0194119, IMG submission 148620) | Freshwater microbial communities from Lake Tanganyika, Tanzania - TA2015018 Mahale Deep Cast 100m | ecosystem: Environmental > Aquatic > Freshwater > Lake | place: Tanzania: Lake... | reverse complement strand
TTAGACAAGGGCAAAATGAAAAGGCACTGAATCTGCTGGAGAGATTTTATAAGGCACCTTTGGAAACCGGTTTTGACTCCAAAAAAGATAAAGCTTCAACCACCATCCGATCTGCAGCAGACAAACTGGTTGAAAGCTGTCGGTTTGCACTCCAGGACAAACAACGTGTCGAAGATCTTGATATTCGCAATCTGGGTTCCGGTGTTAATTCCATTAATAATGAATACTGGCCGGGCATGACCGTAGATGGTGAAATCCTGATATACACTAGACTGGTAAATGGACAGGAAGATTTTTACGTAAGTTCAAAATCTCAGGATTCTTGGGTTAATGCACGTCCCTTGCCAGGTAGTATCAATACCACCAACAATGAGGGATATACTTCAGTAAGTGCTGATGGTCGCTACATTTTCTTTACTGTTTGCAACCAGGACGGTTTTGGCAGCTGCGACATATTTTACAGCTTTCTGAAAGAAAATGCATGGAGCCGCAGAATGAACCTTGGAGAAACAATTAATACTCCCGCATGGGATGCGCAGCCCGCCATCAGTGCCGATGGAAAAACACTTATTTTCTCGAGCTCAAGATCCGGAGGATATGGAGGAAAAGACCTTTGGGTAAGCTACTGGAAAAAAAATAACTGGACGCAACCTGAAAATCTGGGTAAAACCATTAACACCGGTGCCGATGAGGAAGCGCCATACCTTCATTATGATGGAAAAACACTTTATTTCTCAAGTTCCGGACACACGGGATACGGGCAACATGATATTTTCAGAAGCCAGATGCTGGGCGTCGGCAATTGGACCAACCCCGAAAATATGGGCCGCGGCATCAATACAGATGCGGATGAAGCCGGTTTCTATGTAGACTTTAAAGGGGAAAGAGCTTACATTGCCAGTTCACGGACAGGCGGCTACGGCGGGCTCGACATATACAGCCTAAAACTCAGTGCGGATAGAAAACCTCTGCCTGTAACCTATGTTAAAGGGAATATCCTGGATGCTGAAACCAAAAATGAAATATCCGGCCGCATAGAGTTGGTGAACCTGGAGACAAGCAGGACAGTATTATCAGATTCTTCCACACGCTTTTTCACTACACTAGAACCACATGGTTTATATGGATTGAACGTATACAGGAGCGGCTATTTGTTTTACTCTGCCAACTTTCAGCCTACCCCTTCTGGCATAGATGATCCGTTTTTGGTGACCGCGTTGTTGAAACCCATTGAAATAAATCAGAGCGTAATTCTTAACAATATATTTTTTGAAACTGACAAGTTTGAGCTGAGGCCGGAGAGTTTCCATGAACTCCAAAAACTGTATTCGCTGCTGAAAACCAATCCCGATGTTATGGTGGAGATTGCAGGTCATACCGATAATCAGGGTTCTGCAGCGCATAACGCCACACTCAGCGTAAACAGGGCTAAGTCGGTTAAAGATTATCTTGTAAAGGCCGGTATTCCTGCCCAAGCCGTAAAAACATCTGGATATGCGTCTGAAAACCCCATTGGCGATAACAACACCGCAACTGGCAGGGCGCAAAACCGCAGAATTGAAATAAAAATTGTTGGTCTAATGAAAAAATAATATGTCTGTGCACTTAACACCCGAACAGGAAAGCCGCATTAAACGCGCATTTTCCAATAAGCGCTGGCCCGAAGTGGCCAGCACAATGAGCTGGAGTATCTTTAAAATCATGGCAGAATTTGTGGATGGCTACCAGGCTTTGGCACGGATTGGTCCCTGCGTTTCTATTTTTGGTTCAGCCAGAACCCAGAAAGAGCATCCACATTACAAGCTGGCCGAAGAAATTGCACAAAAGTTATCCGAAGCCGGACTGGGCATCATTACTGGGGGTGGTCCGGGTATTATGGAAGCCGCCAACAAAGGGGCCAAAGCAGGTGGTGGCCCCAGCGTAGGATTGAACATCAACCTTCCTTTTGAACAATACCCCAATGCTTACCAAGACAGGGATAAAGGACTAAACTTTGATTATTTTTTTGTGCGCAAAGTGATGTTTGTGAAATACGCCCAGGGATTTGTGGTTCTTCCCGGCGGTTTTGGCACTCTGGATGAGCTGTTTGAAGCCTTGACCCTGGTTCAAACCGACAAGAGGGCACAGTTTCCCATTGTGCTAGTAGATAAAACTTTCTGGGTGCCTATGATGGACTTCATTCACAATTTACTGCTTAAGCAATATCAGTTCATCAGTGAAGGTGATCTTGGGCTTTTTAAACTGGTGGATACAGCCGATGAAGCTGTTAGTGAGATTTTGGATTTCTACAGCAAGTACTCACTCAAACCCAACTTTTAATCTTTTCCGTGCTCCTCACGGCCTTTCATCCGGCCTGATTTTAAGGCTTTTTCAATTTCAGCATCCTCGGGATCAGGAAGGATTTCTCCCCTTATGCCTTCCAGGTTGGGCTGCCCCGCATTTACCCAGGCCGTGTACCAGAATGACGCCACTGAAAAGATTGCCTGCCGCATTCTGAGCTCAACCATACTTTCCATCATGCGGTGATAATCATTGCAAAACGGCACTGAGTAAACCTCCATGGTCTGTGTTCCCCTGGCTTCAAAGCTATATTTGTTTTCAGGATGCATAGTGGTGGCAAAGCGTTCGAGCTTCAATACAGAATCAACAAGCATAAAGCTTCTTCCCATGGTTCCCCAGATATAATCAGAGGGCTTGTATAAATAAACGGCCGAGCCTGTCAGTAAATCAAATGAATCCATAAAAAGCTGAGGGATGCGGCTTTCCCAAAGGGCGTGAATGCCTTCCTGCCCTGTCAGTTGGCCGTTATAATTGCGGCTGCTGTGGAGCGGCACATGTGCATCTGCAATGTAATGACCTATATCCGCGCTGAGTTTCAGAATCTTCTCAAAGTTTCTTTCTTCAAAAGCCTTGGTGAGCCGGCTGAGCATAGCCATACAGTGCCAGGGTACTATTCCATGGCTCAGTAAGGTATCTTCGGTATATTTTTCGATGGCTTCATGCCAGTAGTGGGGAATGGTATCCAGCGGAGCTGCCGTTTCATAGCGGTCGCAATCCATATAGTGACGGCAGGCTTCGTCTGCCATCAAATACCGCCTGCTGTCTGGATCGACACTGTGTTGTGTGATGTATTCGATGTGCTGCTTATAAAAGCCAAACATTTGGGGAGGCAAAGCGAAAACTGCACGGTTATTGATTGTTCTGTGACCCAGAAATCCCCATGCACCTGCCTTAGATACAAAAAAAAGAATTGCGAGAAATGTAAAAATCCGTAAAGGCCGCATCTTAATCAAATAACAAAAAAGAGGAAAATTCAAAGTAAATTAAGTTGTGGCTCATCTCCGGGATTAGGTATATGGTTTTGGTTGTCATCGGGCGCCGCAATTTGATGCTTATTCACGGGCGGACCTCCTATTTTCGGGCTTTCCAGCACCACTTTTTTAACCTTATTTGCAGTGAGCTTCTGTCCCTGGGTTTTCCACCCTCTCACATCCATAAATATATCCATTTGCAGGGAAAGTTCCTCCTTCTCCCCTTTTTTATTTTCGGTGATTACCTTCATTATAGCTTGCTCAACCGTACTTGCACAAAGCAGCTGAGAACCTTTTTGTTCCGAGATAAATGGAAACTTTTTGCTCAGTGTAGTGGTTTCAATCAGAAACCGTTTCACAAAGTGATTTTTGGTTTTTCCATCCACATACACTGTGCTGATGACCTGAGAAGGATAAAACTTTTGAATCAGGTAGACCTGGTCCGGCTCATAGCGGTTGATAAGTTCGTAATTGGTGAGTTCGTAGTTACCATCTTTGTATATGACCAGCACCCGGTCTTCACCATCGAATTCCCCTAGAAACTGCCCTCTCGCCTCCCCGCTTAAACGTCCGGTCATTTCATCAAACCAGATCTTTACGCCACCCAGCGTGCTAACGCCTTTTTCCTTCAAATCCACACGGCGTATGGGATGGCGTGTGAGCAGGTTGCCCTGGGCTGTTTTACCTTTAATGGCCAGCTGTGCAAAATCGTAATCGAATTGTTTGATGCGCGCATTGGCCGTGCTACTGAGGTGTACAATAACCCTTTCGGCTTCGCCGTTTGGATTTGCGGTAAAATAAAGTACCTCATTGCCGGCACCACCGCCGGTAGCATCATATTCCTTGTCGCGGATTAGTCCGGTAGCGTTGAACCGCTTCACCATGGCTCTTTTGGCAGCGCCGTCCCAGTAAACCACGTTGTAGGTTGTACGTTCATCGTTTTTCCGCCACACATCCACATGGATAAGGTATTTGCCATAGAAGGCTTTATCGCTTACCCTCGATATCATATACTTACCGTTTTTACGGAAAGCAATAATGTCGTCTATGTCGCTGCAGTCGGTTATAAACTCATCCTTCTTCAACGAAGTGCCCACAAAACCCTCCCTGAGATTGGCGTAAAGCTTCACATTGGCAGCCGCCACCACGTTGGCCTCGATGGTATCAAAGGTGCGGATTTCCGTTTTTCGCTCCTTACCCTTGCCATACTTCTTTATGAGGTTTTTAAAATAATCCACCGCATAATCTACAAGGGTATTCAGGTGGTGCTTTACCATGGCGATATCATCCTCAAGGGCGCGAATATATTCATCGGCCTTGAAGCTGTCGAACTTTGAAATACGCTTAATTTTTATTTCAGTCAGACGTACAATATCGTCTTCGGTGATCTCGCGCCGTAAGCGTGTTTTGAAAGGTTCGAGGCCTTCATCTATAGCTTTAATAACGGCTTCCCAAGTTTCGGCCTCTTCTATGTCACGGTAGATTCGGTTTTCAATAAAAAGCTTTTCAAGGCTGCTGAAATGCCATTTCCCCTCGAGTTCATGCAACTGGATTTCCAGTTCCCTTCTCAGCAAATGCAATGTATTGCGGGTGCATTCCTCCAAGATTTCATTCATTGAAAGGAACCTAGGCTTCTCATCCATTATTACGCAGGCAAGCGGCGAAATGCTTACTTCACAATCTGTGAAGGCATATAAGGCATTAATAGCCAGATCCGTGCTCACGCCCTGAGCCAGCTGTATTTCCACATCCACAGTGGCAGCAGTGTTGTCAATAACCTTTTTTATCTTGATTTTACCGCTGTCGTTGGCTTTGATTATACTTTCAATCACTGAGCCTGTAGTGGTACCGAAAGGAATTTCACGAATGTGCAGGGTGCTTTTGTCCTCAACTTCAATTTTTGCCCGGACCCTTACCCTGCCGCCTCTTTTGCCTGCATTGTACTGGCTAAAATCGGCCTGACCACCCGTGGGAAAGTCAGGTAGAATTTGGGTTTGCTTGCCTTTAAGAATATCAATACTTGCTTCACAGAGTTCAATAAAATTATGCGGCAGAATTTTGGTGCTGAGACCCACTGCGATACCCTCCACTCCCTGGGCAAGCAGTAGCGGAAACTTCATGGGCAATGTAACCGGCTCGCGCTTGCGCCCGTCATAACTCAGTTGCCACTCAGTAGTTTTTTCATTGAAAGCCACCTCTTTGGCAAAATGGCTCAGGCGTGCTTCGATGTAACGGGGAGCAGCAGCACTGTCACCAGTGCGCAAATCTCCCCAGTTTCCCTGGGTATCGATGAGCAAATCCTTTTGACCCAGATTCACCAGTGCATCTCCAATGGCGGCATCTCCATGCGGATGATAAGCCATGGTTGCACCGATAATATTGGCTACCTTGTTGAATCGCCCGTCATCCAATTCATACATTGCATGCAAAATCCTTCTTTGCACCGGCTTGAGACCATCCTCCATGGCAGGAATTGCACGCTCCAGAATTACATAGGATGCATAATCCAAAAACCAGCTTCGGTATTGGGCACTGACCGGCAATACAGATCCCAGCTGACTGTCATTCTGATCAGCATTTGGATTTTCCAAACCATCATTGATATCATTAGGGCCCAGCTCAGACACGATAAGTGCGAAAAAACATAATATCTCCCTACACTTCCATGCGAGTTGTACACAATACAACCACAGAACTACTTCAAACAGGATGATTTAAGCTATTTTTCAGATAAACTACTGCCATTTTGTCATATTAGTCTTATATTTGCAATCCTGTATTCCGGGAAATTTATGGAACTGATACAAGTAAAACAAAGATTTGGAATTGTAGGAAACAGCAGCATGCTGAACAATGCGTTGGAAACTGCCATACGGGTGGCTCCCACGGATATGAACGTACTGATACTAGGAGACAGCGGTGTGGGCAAGGAGAGTTTTTCCAAAGTCATACATCAGCTGAGCGGACGCAAACATGCTCCATTCATTGCGGTAAACTGCGGCGCTATTCCCGAAGGAACCATAGACAGTGAACTTTTCGGACATGAAAAAGGTGCATTTACCGGCGCAACGGATAAGCGCAAAGGTTATTTTGAAACTGTAAACGGAGGCACTATTTTTCTTGATGAAGTTGGAGAATTACCGCCTGGCACACAGGCACGCCTGCTGCGCATTCTGGAAAACGGAGAATTTATAAAAGTAGGTTCCAGCGTGGTCCAGAAAACCGATGTTCGTGTGGTTTGTGCCACCAACCGCGATTTGCTGGAAAGATCCCGTCAGGGTAAATTCAGGGAAGATCTTTACTACCGCCTTGCAACAGTTCCTATCAGGGTGCCAAAACTGGCCGAGCGACGTGAAGACATCCCGCTATTGTTCCGAAAATTCTCAAGTGATTTTACCGAGACCCACCGCAGCGGTCATATAGAGCTTACAGCGGAAGCACAGCAAATGATTTCGCAATACGCTTGGCCCGGAAATGTGCGGCAGTTAAAAAATGTGACCGAACAAATATGTGTGCTGGAAGATGCAGGAACACTTTCTGCCGAAACCGTTGCCAAATATTTGCCTCCGGCGGAACCCAGCCTACCTGTATTGTTGGGCAAAACCGAAAACTACGGCGAGGGTTTGAGCGAGAGAGACATTTTTTACAAAGTTCTCATAGACCTGAAACGGGATGTAACAGACCTGAAAAAACTGGTTTTCGGTATGTTGGAAAATCCTGTAACACCGCAGCCGGTTGTAATGAAAAGCCCTTCTTCTATTCAAAACCCAGGCCACATTCAGCTTCCCACAACCGTTGAACACCAACCGGTAAAACCTATTTCTGCAGGGGGGGCAGGTGGTGGCGTTATACTTCAAACACAAGATGAAAACTCGGTAGAATTAGAACACGAATACGTGGAAGCCGTCTCCTTCCCTGCCGCTGAAGACAGCCTGAGCCTAGAAGAAAAGGAGCTTGAAATGATTCGCAGGGCTCTGGCCAAAAGCAAAGGCCGCAGAAAAAAAGCCGCTGAATCACTCGGAATCTCAGAAAGAACATTGTACCGCAAGATAAAACAATATGAACTGGAGTAAATGGTTTGCTTGTGCATTGCTTTTTTCAGGTTGTGGTTTTTTTAAAGCTTATGACCCGCGCGGAACCTTTATTCCCGAGGATGTACAGACTTTTTCTGTTGACTTTTTTAACAATGAAGCGTCCATCGTCAATCCCCAGCTGAGCCTGCAATTTACGGAGAAGTTAAAAACCAAATTCCAGTCGGAGACCAGACTGAAACTCGCAGGCAGCGACGGAGATTATAAACTGGGAGGTATAATCAAAGATTACCGGATTGAACCCGCAACACGGAATTCAAACACCGGAACTGCTGAAAACCAGCTCACCATTACCGTACGTATGGATTTTATTTGTGAAAAACATCCCGAAAAAAACAGAACCAAAGAATTTTCCTTCTTCAGAACCTATGATGCTTCCAAAAACCTAAGCACAGTAGAAGGCATACTCTCATCGGATATTTTAGATAACATCGTACAACAAATTTTTGCAGATATAGCCTTGGACTGGTAATTGTGAACAGCGAGCATCTTTCACATATCGTAAAACAGCCGGAAAGCATAACAGGTCAGGACGCACTGGAACTGGAGGAATTGTGCCGCAAATTTCCGTCTTTCCCCATCCCGTTCATTCTGCTGTCCACATACTACCATCAAAAAGGAGACTACCGGGCAGAAGAGACCATACAAAAAGCAGCATTGCGGGTGTGGGACAGGGCCTGGCTGGCAGATTTTGTTCAGAATAAGAAATCGGAACCTTCAATTGAACCTAAAGTACCATATGTTGAAGAGGTAATCATCACTGAAACCGTTGAAACAACTGAAGTTCTGACAGCCGATGACGATGTATCAGAGCCAATAACAGAAGCCGTACCGAATCCTGAGTTGATTCCTTCTGAAAAAGAAAACCCAACAGAATCTGAAGTCAATACCGTTTTTTCTTTTGAACAAAATAATATTGAAGTAAAACCTAATGAGTCTGCTGATACTGTAAATTTTAAAGTGGAAGTGACTGAAACTACAGATGACAGAAAACCCAAGGAAGAGCCTGAAACAGAATTAAATTCAGTGTCATCGTTATTTATTCCCGAAGACCCGGAAGAATGGGTGTTTGATGAGATTGAAACACTTGAAACAGGGAATGCAGCATCTATACTGGGATTTGCCGAAATAAACAAAACGGAAAACTCAGAAAACACAGCTTTTGTATTGCCGGAAATCACTGCCGGTGCGGGTGGAATGATACAGCCTGATGTGGAAACAGAAAAAGCAGTTGAAGAGAATATCTCTGAATCTGAAAATGACGAAATCACATCCATCACGCTGGTGGCTCCTTACCGGATTGAACAATATTACCCTGGAATTCGGACGGAAAAATTAGACATACCCACAGACTTTTACAGCTGGTTGAGTAACCCTGCCCCAGGCGATAACGAAGTGGATAGCAGTAAAAATGAATCCGAGGAAGCAATCACGAGCCGGCTTCAACAACAAAGCATCATAGACAGGTTTATTCAGTCTGATCCGGGAGTAATCAGACCTAAAAAGGAATTCTTTACACCGGAAATTGCAGCAAAGAAAAGTGAGCACTTGCCTGAAAATATGGCCACTGAAACTCTGGCAAAAGTCTATCTGCAACAGGGTAACACAGAAGGTGCAATACGAATTTATGAGCGATTGATGTTGAAATTTCCCGAAAAAAATACGTATTTTGCAGGCCTTATCAAGAAAATTAAAAACGAAAACAACCCATGACCATAATTCTTGTCCTCGGAATCATTGTTGCCATACTGTTAATGTTAGTTATTCTGGTGCAGAACCCAAAAGGCGGCGGACTTGCTTCCAACTTCAGTCAGGGAAATCAGATTTTCGGTGTTGAAAAAACGACGGATATCGTTGAGAAAATAACCTGGGGCGCTGCTATCCTTATTTTTGTAATCTCCTTGCTTGCAGCAAGTTTCACCCCAAAAGGAAAAAGTGGGAAAGACGCTCGTCAGACTACAGAACGATCCAAGTAAATTGCCGGAAAACCCATATTTGGTTGTCATTGCAACAGATTGCAATATGCAGTATTAGAAAGTTACTGCTTTTTATTAACCCTTGATATGAGACCTATTGCATTGATTATCTTAATCTGGGTCTTTTTCTTTGTATCATGGACCAAGTTGAATGAATCGCCAAAGCCTTTATCAGTAGGCGTGGCAATGTGTCCGGTTCTATGCTAAATATGGCGGGAAAATCCGGCAAAGCAGCAAACCTTGGATTGCGCCTGGACGGTAAAATTCCCTTGCTGACGCCTCTTGCAAGTACCATTGTAAATTAGGGTTAAGAATACGCGCTGATGGGGGTGGAAAGCAACATTGCGGGAAACACTCTGCAAACTGCTCGTGCACAATTTCTGCGCACCGGAATGGGCTTGGATTTCCTCTTCACACTTCAAGAAAAAAACCGGTCCCGAGATCGGAGGAGGCATACTTTTTCGCAGAAAATTTTATAAAATTACCGACTGGCAGTTAACCGGAGGGCAACCCAGCTCCTATTTCCCAAAAAGCCAGATTTTGGCTCCCCTTCAGCTTATACAGTTTGCCTAAAACGACAAATGCAGAATGAACATTTTTGCTGAAGTTCTGTTCAATGCAGAAAATAAAAACAATTTGAAAAGTGGCATGTCTGCAGGGATTAAGTGGTAATGGTATGCAAAACCAGAAATACAGTATTTTAAAGGCACACACCAAACCCTGCAATGGGTTGATATCTGGCCGGTGCGACATCTTTGAACATAAGGAATGCCATGGTATCTGCGGATGTTTTTAAAACTTCCTGCCAGTCCCAGAAACAACAGCCTTGAGGGTAACAACTATTAGCCGATTCGGCTTGCCAGATCCAGCCCGTGCTTACGTGATGTTTCACGGGCAATTTCATATCCGGCATCGGCATGTCGGACAACACCTATGCCAGGGTCATTGTGCAGCACGCGCTTGAGGCGGGCTTCGGCATCATCGGTTCCATCTGCCACGATTACCATTCCGGAATGAATGCTGTAGCCCATGCCAACACCGCCACCGTGATGAAGGCTTACCCAGCTGGCGCCGCCGCCGGTATTTACAAGTGCATTCAAAATAGGCCAGTCGGCAATGGCATCGCTGCCATCCAGCATAGCCTCGGTTTCGCGGTTGGGCGAAGCCACAGAACCGGTATCGAGGTGGTCGCGACCGATAACGATGGGCGCTTTTACCTTGCCAGTTCTCACCAGTTCATTGAATTTCAGTCCTGCCTTTTCTCTTTCGCCCTGCCCAAGCCAGCAAATGCGGGCGGGCAGACCCTGAAAGGCAATTTTCTCGCGGGCCATGGTCATCCAGCGCTTCAGGCTCTGGTTATCGGGGAAAAGCTCTAGAATAGCCTGATCGGTTACATAAATATCTGCGGGATCGCCGCTCAGCGCAACCCAGCGAAAGGGACCCTTACCCTCGCAGAATAGCGGGCGTATGAAAGCAGGTACAAATCCCGGAAAATCAAAGGCATTTTTTAATCCTTTTTCAAAAGCACGACCACGCAGGTTGTTGCCATAATCAAATGTAATACTGCCTCGCTGTTGCAACTCCAGCATCAGTTTCACATGGTGAACCATGCTATCGTAACTGAGTTTGATATATTTTTCGGGATCCAGTCGGCGCAGTTTATCGGCGGCTTCCACATCCATGCCTACCGGATAATAGCCAATCAGCGGATCGTGCGCACTGGTCTGGTCTGTGAGGGTTCCTGGTTTAATATTTCTAGCGATAAGCCGTTCCAGCAGTTCTACGGCATTGCAAAGCACGCCAATGCTCACAGC
>Ga0194119_10011799_pt1 | contig 11202 bp, 12 predicted proteins | sample TA2MahC100mmetaG_FD_148620 | JGI IMG/M metagenome (GOLD analysis project Ga0194119, IMG submission 148620) | Freshwater microbial communities from Lake Tanganyika, Tanzania - TA2015018 Mahale Deep Cast 100m | ecosystem: Environmental > Aquatic > Freshwater > Lake | place: Tanzania: Lake... | reverse complement strand
CTGTAAGTACGCTTCACTCCTCAGGTTTTACGCGCCTTGCATCTGGAGCTTTTTACGAAACCATAGTTCTGATGACTTTTTACGAGATCATCAATCATTGATATTTTAAAAAAATGTCCCTCCTTTGTCAAGATAAAAACAGGAGATATGGTCCTTGGCAATAGGCTGTGGAGCGGTAAATAAAAACTATCGCTCTTATCCCTTGAACTTTTAACCTTGAACCTATCGCCTATCACCTGAGCTTCTTGCAAAAGTATTTTTTTGTGGTTCGACAAGCTTGTCCTGAGCGAACCGTTCACCCTTCGAGAACCTCAGGGCGAACGGTGAGTCGAAGGGCTCACCACGAACGGAAAAACTAAATAATTTCAACCTAAGCCCGTTCACCCTGAGCCGGTCGAAGGGTAAATTACGGACTTTTGCAAGAAGCTCACCTATTACCCATTAGTTTTCTGCTGATTCCCCTGATAAAATTTATAAAAATAATCAATCCCGGACCACAGAGAAATCCCCAGGGCCACCCAAAGAAGCAGCATGCCGATAAGATGGAAGTTTATCCCCAAATATTTATAGTGAAGCATCAGCCCGATTATTGCGATGGTTTCAAAGATTGTTTTGGCTTTTCCCCAATTGCTGGCGGCAATGACCACTCCCTGCGCCGCAGCAATCCCTCGGAGTCCTGTAACTGCTATTTCCCTCCCCACGAGTAGAACCACCATCCAGGCCGGAACCCGCCCCAATGAAATCAGCATGATCAATGCCGAGTTAATCAATAATTTATCGGCCAGGGGGTCCAACAACTTACCCACAGAGGTCTCACTTTTTTGATGCCGGGCGATGTATCCATCCAGGAGGTCTGTCAGCGAGGCGATGCTGAAAAAAAGAGCAGCCAGGAAGCTCGGCAAAGGGGCGGGGAAGAGAAGTAAGATGACCACAAAAGGAATGGCCGCGATGCGGAAAAAAGATAGAAGATTGGGAATATTCCATATGGTCGTCGGATTCTGTTCTTTGGCCATGACCTCCATGTTTCTTTCTGTAATACGGCAGCAAAATTTCAGTTGCTGGATTGGGAAGAAAAATCTGGTCTGGGTTCACGGTTGTAATGCTGAAAGTAATGTAACACCCGCCGGATAAAAGTCCGGGTCTCCTTGTAGGGAGGGACGCCGTTATATGCAAAGACAGCCTTCTCCCCCGCATTATAAGCGGCTAAAACCGTGTATAAATTTCCTTGATAGAGGTTCAAAAGATAGCGCAAATAGCGGACGCCCCCTTCGATGTTATGGTCCGGATGAAAAGAGTCATTAACCTGGAAAGCATAGGCCGTCCGCGGCATGAGCTGCATCAATCCTTTTGCTCCCACCCGGGAGATGGCCTTGGGGTTAAAGTTTGATTCCGCCTTGATGACAGCCTTGATCAGGGCGTAATCTACGCTGTGCCTTTCGGAGGCCCTTAAGATCGTCAGATCATATTTTTCAAAAGCAGGACCCAGTTGAAATTGGACAGGCCTTTCTCTCAGCACTAATTTAAATTTTCCGTCTGTGGGAACGTTGGTGAAATGAACCACCCCTTCTTCGTCAACGTACTTATAAATATCCGCCGAAGAAAAGGAGGGATGGGCAAGATGCATAGCCAACCCCCCGATGACGATCAGTATGATTTTCTTTACGATGTTTCTCAGAAGCCGACTCCCTTTTTGATCTTTTATGAACCGCTTTTAAATTAGCCACAGAGGGCACAGAGATCACAGAGTTCTTAAAACTGAAAAAATAAAGGATAAGTGTCAAGGGTCTAAAGCAATCCGCCTGAGGCGGACTAAATTTAAAAAAGAATTTCCTATACAATCCAGTTAGAGCAAACTAACCATTAGTTATTCTAAAATAATATATCGGCCTTTATTATGCAATAAATAAAATTTCAAATTAAAATTAGTCACAGAGGACACAGCGCGGCGTAGCCGCAACCAAAAGTAAGTTTTGCTTATGGCCACGCACTATCCCAGAAATCCCCCCTGCCCCCCTTTAGCAAAGGGGGGATGGGGGGATTTTCTGGTGCCAAGAAGTTTCCTTCTTACAAACACGTTTGTATTAATGAGGCGCTAAGCGCCTAAATTTAAAAAAAGAAGGGGTTCCAGGGTTCCAGCGGAAAAAATTTTTGAATTAGCCACACAGGCCCAGAGATCACAGAGTTTTTAAACCCATAATTAAGAGCCTCTTGCAAAAGTATTTTTTTGTGGTTCGACAAGCTTGTCCTGAGCGAACCGTTCACCCTTCGAGAACCTCAGGGCGAACGGTGAGTCGAAGGGCTCACCACGAACGGAAAAACTAAATAATTTCAACCTAAGCCCGTTCACCCTGAGCCGGTCGAAGGGTAAATTACGGACTTTTGCAAGAAGCTCTTAAGAAAAGGTAAAAAATAAGTGCCAAATGTCTAAAGCGATCCGTATTTTCAGTTTTTGGGCAAGGCTCCAGATTCTAAATATTTTTTGTAACAGTCTTCACTGCAGAAGAACAGCTTTTTATTTTTAAGGGAAACCGCGTAAGATTGGCTCTTGGGGATATAACATTGACAGAAAGGATCCTGCACCAATTCTTCACCAGTCTCGTCCAGTTTGGCGGCTTTTCCTTTCTTCGGGGAAAAAGCGCGTTTGATCAACCAATAGACGATTGTTATAATGATCAATAAAAGAATTAAACGGTACATGGCCCCTGTTCGGTCGCTGGAACGGGAATGACTTTTTCCCCTTCCGGTAACTCTGAGATAATTTTAGACACGGTTTTGGCCAGTAGTGGATGTTCAAGTTGGGGGGCGATCTCCTTTAAGGGAACGAGCACAAACCTGCGTTCGTGCAGCCGCGGGTGGGGAACCTGCAAGCCGTCTTCATTCAGAACCTGGTCGCCAAAAAAAAGAATGTCCAAATCGATCACCCGGGGACCCCAGCGCTCCCCCCGCTCCCGGCCCATCTTACGTTCAATATTAAGGAGGAAATCCAGAAATTCACGAAGGCCAAGGGAAGTCTCGACGGCTATCACGCCATTGATGAACCAGGCCTGATCTTTCTTACCCACCGGCTCGGTCCGGTAGAACGGGGAACATTTGAGCAGGTGGTTTCGGCCATCTGAAACAATATCCTGGATGGCCCTTCTACAGTTTTCCAGCGCGTCCCCCAGGTTTGATCCAATGCCGATATAGGCCAACATTCAATCACCGCTGAGAGGGCAGAGAACGCAGAGGTAACAACATAATTAATACTTCGAAATTAAAATCCTGAATCATAGGCATGGACGAAGCTTATGGATTTTGGCGCGTTTTTTAAAATTTGGTCATTTCCTCAGCGTTCTCAGCGGTAAAATTAAAAAATCTTCTGGATCCTCTCCATGGCTTCTTCCAACCGCTTGTCGGGGACCGTCAGGGAGACGCGGATATAGCCTTCCCCGTGTTGGCCGTAGGCTGTGCCGGCCGCCACTACTACGGCGGCTTTCTCGAAGAGGGCGGTTGTAAAATCAATAGAGTTCAGCCCTTGGGGCGCCGGAATCCACAGGTAAAAGGTTCCCTTCTGGGGCTTAAAACCCAGGCCAACCTTTTCCAGGGTCTTAAGGACCAATTCCCGGCGGCGGGCATAAATTTTCAGCATCCTTTCAATATTGCCGTCCTCTTTGCGCAAGGCTTCGATAGCCGCATACTGGATGGCGTTAAATATCCCGGAATCTGTGTTCTCTTTTACCTTACATAGAGCGGCGAGGATTCCCTTATTGCCCATGGCCATGCCGATGCGCCAGCCGGTCATGTTATAAGGTTTGGACAGGGAGTTGAGCTCAATGCCCACATCTTTCGCTCCCGGCGCTGATAAAAAGCTCAAGCGCTCCTGGCCATCGAAAACGATCTCGCTGTAGGGGTTATCATGGCAAATGGCAATGTCGTGAACCTTGGCAAACTCAACCGCCTTGCGGAAAAAGGCCCTCGTGGCGCAAGCTCCCGTGGGATTGTTGGGATAGTTAAGGAACATGGCCTTGGCCCGCTTGAGAATGGCAGGGGGAATTTGATCGAAGTCAGGGAAATAATCGTTTGCCGCCAGCATGGGCATGGCGTAAGGTTCGGCGCTGGCCATGTAGATGCTGGCCCGGTATGCCGGGTAACCCGGGTCAGTCATCAACACCACGTCCCCCGGGTTGACTATCCCCAGAATGAAATGATGACAGCCCTCTTTAGAACCGATGAGGCCCAGGACTTCGCCGTCCGGATTCAATTCCACTCCATAGCGCTTCAGGTACCAACGGGCTATCTCCTGGCGAAAAGTCAGCATGCCCTTCTCTTCATCAATTGGGTACTGGTGGTTGATGGGAATCTGAGCCTGACGGCACAGTTCATCGATCACCCTCTGCGGGGTGGGATCTACCGGGTCCCCCACGCCCAGGTTGATTACATCTACGCCCTCGGCCCTGGCCTTGTTGATCTTGTTCCTCAGAGTGACAAAAAGATAAGGCGGAATTTTCTGTAAACGGTCAGCGACCTGCACTGAGTACCTCCTGCATTAAGGATTAGGAATAATTTTTTCTAACACATTTGCGAGGAATCTGGCAAGGGGAATATAACTATTGCCTTCCCTCACTTTTCATTTTCGTTCATGGTTTCAGAATGATGATTAGGACCCGGCAGGGAAGCATTCCCGACCCGGACGAGAGGGGGAATCTCTCGGGAGCACAAGGCGGTATTTCTTTCATGGGTAAGGGCGGGGCTTCCGCCGGGGATGCCCTGCCTTCCTTCGATCCCGCCTTTTCTTTGCGGAAGAAAAGGACGGGCTATGGTCCAATCTTTTTCCCGCCGGTGCTCCCTCGTTCATCCCCCTCCCGTCCGGGCTTCGTATATCACTGTGAATTCATCAATTTATTCAAAAGTACAGGGTGGCAGGGAAGAGAACTGGGCAGGCGGCCATTCAAGAAGTAATTTTTGGTTTTTCCAGTTTAAAAATTCAAACGGCCTTGGCGGAATGCTTCCAGGTATTGTGAACAGAACTGATCCTGTCCGAGTAACACTTGAGCGGCCCGGAGGCAAGAAGTCATGCCGGGATCAGTGAGGTCCAGGATGGCTGCGTCCAGGCCTTTGGCCAGGGCCAGGATAAGGAAGACTTGGTTAAGCAATTTTCGTTGGGGAAGCCCAAAAGAAATGTTGGAGAGGCCACAGATCAGATGAATTTCTGGAAAGACAGTTTTTATCTTCTCGATAGAATCCAATATGACTGGACCTAAAACATGGTCTATGGCCATCGGTTGAACGAGAGGGTCTACGTAGATGTCGTCCGGTGAAATCCCCTCTTTGGTTAATCGTTCAATAAGCATCGAAGCCAGGTGAAAACGATCAAGGGCATCTTTGGGCATCCCTCCATCATCCAGGCATAGGGCCACAATTTTTGTACTAAATTTTCTGACCAAAGGCAAAATGGAATGATAGCGCTCTTTCTCCAGGGAAATCGAATTGAGAAGCGCCTGGCCCCGGTGAACCTTTAGCGCTGCTTCCAACGCCTGGGGATTGGGGCTATCCAAACAACAGGGCCTGTCCACCGCCTTTTGGACTGTCTCCACAACCCAGCAGAGTTTCTCCGGCTCCCGCTCCATGAAGAGGCCGGCATTGACATCCAGGTAATGGGCTCCGGCTTCCGCTTGTTCTCGGGCGATCTTCTGGATCAGGCTTTTATCAGAACGCTCTATGCCCTTCTTGATTTCCTTACGTGAGGAATTAATCTTTTCACCGATGCACAAAAGTTTCATTTTCTTCTAACTTTCAAACCATTCCCAAAAGTTCTTTCACTTTACTCACAGCCGATGCGGCATCGGCGGCATACCCATCTGCTCCGATCTGCTTGGCAAACTCAGCCGTTACCGGCGCCCCCCCCACAAGGATCTTAACCTCATCTCCCAGGCCCGCTTCTTTGATCATCTCAACCGTCGCCTTCATCTGCATCATAGTAGTCGTCAGCAAGGCCGACATGCCAATCACCTTCGCTCCATGTTCCTTGCCCGCCTGAATAAACTTCTCAGAAGGCGCATCGATGCCGATGTCCACAACTTCGAAACCGCCCCCCTCCAGCATCATACCTACCAAGTTCTTACCAATATCATGGAGATCTCCTTTTACTGTTCCCAGGACGATCTTGGTCGCAGAAGAGGTCGGAGATGCGGCCAACATGGGTTTCAAAACCGCTAAGCCCGCATGCATGGCCCGAGCCGCAATGAGCACCTCGGGGATATATATTTCATTATCCTTAAATCTGACCCCAATCTGATCCATAGCCTTGATCAGCCCCTCTTTCAAAATCTTTTCCGCTGACTCCCCACCATCCAAAGCCTTCTGAGTGAGATATCTCACCTCATCCATTTTCCCGGCTGAAAGCGCCTCATAAAACTTTTCCTGATCGATCATTTTTCCTCCTTCTTTTCTTTTTCTCGTCCATCTTTTCTTTCTCGCCTTATTATTTTTACATTTTCATCGGCAACTTCCCCCTCTCCTGAACCATCTCCGTAATCCGTAAAAGCCTCTCGAACTTGGCATCAGGGGGAGTCGTATCACTCACCCCCAGGATGAATCGATCTCCTGGGGCAATCTGCTGAAATAAATCCTTCATAAACTGTTCAAACCCTTCATCCGACATGCTCTCTTCCAGAAGGGCCACCGAAGGAACCCCTCCAAAAATCGTCACCTTCCCTTGAAACGCTTTCTTCACTTCACGGATGCTCACTTTGGTCATTGGCTGGGGACAGATGGCCTCGGCAATGTCCATCGCGCTTTCAGCAATGAGATCAAGAAGACCCTTGTTTTCGCCATCGCAGTGGCAGAGGAGGAGTTTCCCCTGCGGATGAAGCATATCAGCCAATTTCTGGAGGTAAGGCATGATATGATCCCGGAAGAAAGGAGGATAAGTAATCATTTCATCAAAATTGGCCCCCGAAAAAATCACCTCCGCCGGGGAATCGGCCATAACCCGGAAGATCTGATCGAAATAGGGCTCCATGTCCTCGCAGAGCTGGCGCATCTCCTGGGGATGGTCGTACATCTCCAGATAAAATTTGGTGGCGTCAAGAAATTCTTTCATGATGTGATGCATGGGGCTGGCTGAGAGGTTGGCAAAAGCAGCCGCAAATCCCTTATTGCCAACCTTTCTCTGAAACTCCAGATAATTATCATAGGCGGGAAGAATCTTTATATTTTTAAAAATATAACCCAAAACCTTATAGTCTTTCGGCTCTTTAATGACATGTTCCGAGATCCAGGTGAGGGAGGCTCCGGCCCGCTTCATTTCCTCTGTATAAAGAATTTTGCAGGAGACGGAGCCCACGGGTGTATGATAGGTCACATATGTGGCCTCCCCTTCTTTTTTTACCTCCCGTTCTACTCCGACCAATTCTGGCCTGTAGGCCATGCCCCAAAGACGGTAAACGCCTATTCCTCTGTCGATATTATCCTCGAGAGACCGGACATTTAAGAATTCCGGGACGATCTTATGGTAGCCCCCGCCGATATAATCCGCCACCCCATCTAAGGTGGCACTCTGTTTAAATGAAGGGGGAAGCGTTCCCCTCATTGAATTTGAGTTATGCCAGAGATCGATCCGGGGCACCCAGGGAAGTTGGTCGGACTGTTCCCCGCGGGCTGCTTTGAGCATCCGTTCTTTATGAGTCATTGCCCAGTTCCTTTATCAATTTTGATGGTTTCGTAAAAAGTCCATCTGCGGCGTTGCGCTTCACCTTCGTCGTTGCAGCGTACCTTTAAGTACGCTTCACTCCTCAGGTTTTGCGCGCCTTGCATCTGGAGCTTTTTACGAAACCATAGTTCTGATGACTTTTTACGAGATCATCAATTTTGGAAAGAGTAAATTTTTCGTTGCCCATTTTCATATTTTTATAGGATATTTTCCAAACTTTAAGGCAGTTTCCCGCATGGCCTGGTAGTTGGCAAATTGGGCCCAGTTGGGGACAGAATTCCCGGAACCCAACACATACCCGCCTCCGGGGGCAACGTCCCGAATGGTCTTCTTGGTAACTTCCCGAACTTCTTCCGGAGTCCCCCGGGCCAGAAGATCGGTGTGGATATTCCCCATGATCGCTAATCTCTTGCCTACTCTTATCTTCACCTCGCGAATATCCATGCTGGTGGGGTCAACGGGGTGGATAGCCTCAAACCCGATAGCAACTAAGTCCTCCAATATGGACCAGATATTTCCATCTGAATGGAAGAAAAAGAGCAGGCCTTGCTTTTTGGCCAGCGCCCCCAGTTCCTCATACCAGGGGAAAACATACTTTCTGAAAAATTTAGGATCGATCATGGGCCCGGACCCATAGGATAAATCATCTACGACCCAAATGGCCCCAACATTAGGAATCTTGAACAACTCCTTGGCTCCCATAAGTTGGATCTCACCGATCTTGCGGAAGACTTTGGAGATCAAATCCTCCTGCAGGTAGAGACTCAGACAAAAATTCTGGAAGCCCATCAGCATCCAGGTTAAAGTAAAAATCTTTCCAGAACAAGCCAGAATCTTCATCCCCTCTGGAAGAAAAGGCTGAATGTCGTAAAACTTGGCAAAATCCAGTTTGGTCGCTTCCTCCCAGGGAAACCGGTCAAAATCCTGCTGGTTAGAAATGACCCCATTTTCTTCTATATTCCAGGGAACCACTTCATCTCCCTCTTTATGCAAGGTCTTTTGGACCACCCGGTAGATGCTGGACTCCTTGGTGACCTCCCCGGGATTCATCATCCCCACGGTCAATGGTATGGAATCGTAACCGGCCTGCACCCAGAACTCCACCTGGGATTTAAGGTCGGAATCTTCGACTTTTTTCCCCAGGAATTGAGATTGGATTTCATAGGCTACCAGAGCCTCTATCAGAGGAAGGCGATCCGCTTCGGCGTGATGGATAGCCTTCTTTAGACGTTTAAAATCCGGATGAAAACTCATTTCAATCTCTCCCCAACGGCAATGTTTAAATTTATTTAATCATTTTTTCAGGCAACCATAAAGCGATTTGGGGGAAAGTTATCACCAAAACAAGGCCGAAAATAAGAATGACGGCAAACGGCCATATAGACCCGAAGATATCTTCGACCTTTATCTCCGGAGGCGTCACCGATTTAAGATAAAAGACGCCAGGCCCAAAAGGAGGAGAAATATATGAAATCTGCATATTTAAGCAAAAAAGCACTCCAAACCATATGGGGTCAAAACCCAGGTCTTGGATAATGGGAACAAAAAGAGGCATGGTCAGCAATAGAATACCAATCCAATCCAAAAAACAACCCAGGATAATCAGGATAATCTGCATGGCGATAACGATGCCCAAAGGACCCAGCGGCAAACCGGATATGGTTGTCTTCACAAACTCAGCACCACCGGCCAGCGTGTAAATACCAATGATGGCCGAAGCCCCGAAAAAGAGCCATATGAGCATGCAGGTTACCTTCATCGTCTGAATCGCCGAATCTTCGAAGATTCCCCAGGTTAAACGGCGATTAATTGCTGCAGAAATCACCGCTCCTAAACTCCCTGCTCCAGCAGCCTCCGTGGGGGTCGCTACTCCCCCATAGATGGATCCTAAAACACCAATGACAATAAACCCTGGAAGGATCAGGCCTTTGAGCATAATCATTTTTTGCTTGAAGGAAATATTTCTTTCCTCAATGGGTGCTGCTGGGGCAAGCTCGGGATTCAAATAAGCTCGGATCAGAATATAAAGGATATAAAAACTGGCCAGCATCAGGCCGGGCAAGACTCCGGCAATGAATAACTTTCCTACCGATACGCCAGCTACTAGGCCATACATGATGAAGACGACGCTGGGGGGTATTAAAGTGGCTAAAGCCCCACCTACGCAAACAGTTCCCAGAGCGAGTTTCTTATCATAGCCTCGTTTGAACATGGCCGGCAGGGCAATGAGTCCAAAGGTAGTTATTTCGGCACCGATAATTCCTACCATGGCGGCCATGATCGTGCAGGAGATGACCGTTGCTATGGCCAGTCCTCCTCTCAGGGGGCCACTCCATACATATACCGTTCTGAAAAGGTCCTCGGCCACGCCGGCGCGTTCTAATATACATGCCATAAAAATAAATAAAGGAACGGCCACAAGGATGAAATTATTCATCATGGTGAAAATCCGGGTGACTATCAGGAAAAGGCCATCTGGACCAACCAGAAAATAAGTAAAAATGACCGCCACGCTGCCGGTGACAAAGGCCAGAGGCAATCCTAACAGTAACAAGGTTAGAAAGGAGAAAATAATGAGGAGAGTAATCCACTCAATGCTCATAGTTTCCGTCCTGTAAAGGCAAAATTAAGGTCGCGGATGAAATTGGCCACGCTTTGGAGCAGCATTAAAAAAGCGCCGACCGGAATGGCTATCTTGAGGGGATAAACGGGGGGGTTCCAAGGAGTCCCCGTAGCCTCCCTAATCTTCACAGATTCCAGGGCATATCCAGTCCCAATCCACACCAGGGCGCCTAAATAAATCAAAACGAAAAAAAAGGTGATGAGATTTAAAATTGCCTGCATCCTTTCCGAAAGTCGAAGATACAGAATGTCTACTGATACATGGGCCCGGTAATAGAGAGAATAGGCGCCACCCATGAGGTAGGCGATAGCACAAAGATAAACAACGGCATCATTCGCCCATATGGTCGGGGCATTGAACACAAACCTCAGGACAATCTCATACACGACAAAAATAACAACGACGGGATTGATTATACTGACGATGTTTCCCGACCAGATGCTGATGGCATCAATCTTGGATAGAAAGCCCTTCATCTCACAGACCCCTCCGCAATTGGAGGAAGGCGGAATGCCCGCCTTCCTCCAATCTACTTGAATCTTTCCTATTTAATTCTCCCCAATTCTTTCAACCAGGCTTTCTGTGAATCGATGATTTTCTTGCTCAAAGAACTTTTGGCCGCCCACTCATCCCAGATCGTTTCCACAACTGCTCTAAATCTTTGCAGCTCTTCCTCCGACCAGGCGATGGGTGTAAGTCCCTTCTTTTTCATCTCGCCGATGGCCCGGATGTCATCAATCGCGACACGCTCCACGGTATCCCAGGCAAATTCCCTGACGGCAGCTTCCAGAATCAATTTGATGTCCTCTGGCAGCTTTTTCCATTCGTCCATGTTTACGCAGAAATCACCGTCGGGCATGGAGTGGGACCCGGGATAATTAAAGTACTT
>Ga0194119_10011796_pt1 | contig 11204 bp, 8 predicted proteins | sample TA2MahC100mmetaG_FD_148620 | JGI IMG/M metagenome (GOLD analysis project Ga0194119, IMG submission 148620) | Freshwater microbial communities from Lake Tanganyika, Tanzania - TA2015018 Mahale Deep Cast 100m | ecosystem: Environmental > Aquatic > Freshwater > Lake | place: Tanzania: Lake... | reverse complement strand
CTCAACGAAGGAAGCCTCGTGCGGCTCGGTCAGGGGGCGAAGCAGCGGCGGATCATCGCCGCCGAGACCGACCGCACCCCGGCGGTCGCCGAGTCGATCGCCCAGGACAAGGACCTCACCCGGGCGCTGTTGGCCGAGGCGGGGATCCCGGTTCCCGAGGGCCGGCCGGTGACCGATGGCGCCGAGGCCCAGGCGGTGGCGGCGGAGTTCGGCGGTCCCGTGGTCGTCAAGCCGCGCTACGGCAACCAGGGGCGCGGGGTGTCGGTCAATCTCACCACGCCCGACGAGGTCGCCCGGGCGTGGGAATTCGCCCGCACGCACGGCGACGATGTCGTCGTCGAGCGCTTCATCCCCGGCGGTGATCACCGGCTCCTCGTCGTCGGCGGCAAGGTCGTCGCGGCCGCGCGCCGTCACCCGCCGACCGTCACCGGCGACGGGGTCAGCTCGATCGAGCAGCTCGTCGCCAAGGCCAACGAGGATCCGCGGCGCAGTGGCGACCATGCCACCTCCCTGAGCCCGATCGTCATCGACGCGGTCGCCATCGCCGTGCTCGCCGAGCCGGGGATGACGCCGGCCTCCGTTCCCGAGGCAGGGCGGACGGTGTTGCTGCGGCACAGCGCCAACCTCAGCACCGGCGGCACCGCCGAAGACGTCACCGACAGGGTCCATCCCGAGGTCGCGGCCCGGGCGGTCGAGGCCGCCCGCGTGGTGGGCCTCGACATCGCGGGGATCGACGTCGTCACCGCCGACATCGGCAGGCCGCTCGACGGCCGGAGCGGCGCCGTGATCGAGGTCAACGCCGGCCCCGGCCTGCGGATGCACCTCGAGCCGACGATCGGCACGCCGCGGAACGTCGGGGCGGCGATCGTCGACACGCTGTTCGGACCCGGTGACGACGGCCGGATCCCGGTGGCTGCGGTCACCGGCACCAACGGCAAGACGACCGTCGTCCGCCTGATCTCCCACCTCGCCGCCGCCGGCGGGGCCACGGTCGGCACCACCTGCACCGAAGGGGTGTGGATCGGCGACCGGATGATCGACTCCGGGGATTGCAGCGGGCCGCAGAGCGCGCGGCGTGTGCTCGCCAATCCGACGGTCACCGCCGCCGTCCTCGAGACGGCGCGGGGCGGCATCCTTCGCGAGGGCTGTGGGTTCGACCGCTGCGACGTCGCCGTCGTCACCAACATCGGCCGTGGCGACCATCTCGGCATCGGCGCCGTCGACACCCCCGAGAAGCTCGCCTGGGTGAAGGGGGCGATCGTCTGCGCCGTGAAGCGCGACACCGGCGCCGCCGTGCTCAACGCCGCCGACCCGCTCGTGGTCGGGATGCGGCAGTGGTGCAAGGGGCAGGTCGTGTACTTCTCCGCCGACCCGTCCGCGCCGGTGCTCGTCGAGCACCTCGCCGCGGGAGGCCTGGCCGCCACGGTGCGCGAGACGCGGCTGGCACACCTCGACCGCGTGCCGCTGGTGCACCGCGGGCTGGTACGGTTCCAGGTCGACAACGTCCTCGCCGCCGCGGCCGCCGCCTGGCGTCTCGGCGTGCCGCTGGAGATCGTCCGCCTCGGGCTGGAGACCTTTCCGGCGGGGATGGCCGGATCGCCGGGGCGATTCAACGTCGTTGAACTGGCCGGTGCGACTGTCGTCGTCGACTACGGCCACAACCGCGACTCGCTGGAGCTGATGATCGCGACGCTCCGCCCGCTGCCGCACCGCAAGCGGACGGCCGTCTACTCCGCCGCCGGCGACCGTCGCGACGAGGATATCGTCGAGCAGGGCAAGCTCATCGCCGCCGCCTTCGACCGGGTTGTCGTCTACGAGGATGCCTACATGCGTGGCCGGGCGCCGGGGGAGATCACACGCCTGATCGCGTCCGGTGTCGCCGCGGTCAGACCCGACGCCGAGAGCTTCGTCGTCGCCGGTGGAAGTTGGATCGAATCGGCTTCCGGCGTGCTCGACAACGTGACCGCCGGGGAGCTCGTCCTCCTCCAGGCCGACACGATCGACCAGGCGGTGACGTGGCTCGAGAGCCGCTACGGGACGCGGATCACCGGCACCTCGCTCGACCGGCTCATCGGCCTTCCCGAGGGGGAGCCCGCGGCGGCGAGCCACGGCCCGGTGACCGTGCACGTCGGCCTCGGTGGCCGCGGATTGCGGGCCTCGCGTGGGATCGCCGCCGGCGAGACGATCCTCCGGGCCTGGGGACCGCAGGTTCCCGCCCGTGGCCCCGACACGATCCAGGTCGACGTCGGCACGCACGTCCGCCCCGAGGGGCCGCTGGTGCTGTGCAACCACTCGTGCGAGCCGAACTGCGGATTGCTCATCCGCACCGGGGTCCGCGAGATCGAGATGCGGGCGCTGCGGGCGATCGCCGCCGGCGAGGAGCTGTCGATCGATTACGAGACGTTCGAGTACGTCATCGAGCATCAGGGGGCGACGTGCCGCTGCGGGGCGCCCGCCTGCCGCGGCCGGCTCCCCGGCTACAAGCTGCTTCCCGCGGAGATCCGCGCCCGCTACGGCGAGTTCATCGCCGAGTACCTGCGTGTCCTCGAGCCCGACGTGTCGGCGCCGGTCGTGAAATGACCGGCGCGGGGATCACTTCACCCCCACCTTGCGGTCGAGGGCGCCGCGCACGCCGAGCTGCTCGGGGTGGCGGGCGATCTTGTCGGTGAACACCCGCACGTCGTCGACGATCGGGCGCAGTTCGCGCGTCAGGCGGTTGACGTTGGCGGCGGCCTGCGCGAGCTCCTCGTAGACCTTGGGATCGCGGACGAGGCGCCCCAGCGTGCCGTCGGATTGCGTCAGCGCGCGGGTGAACCCCGACGCCTGCTGGAGGACCTCGTCGAGCCGGCCGATCGTGCGGTCGATCTGGGCGACCATCGCGGCCCCACGGTCGCCGAGCGGCTTGGTGAGTCCCTCGATGTTGCGGAGGTTGCGGTCGGCGCTCTCGACGGTGGTGCCGATGCCCTTGACGGTGGCGCGGAGGTCGGCCATCACCTCGGGGAGGGCCTCGAGCGTGTCGGCGATCCGCTCCCGTGAGGCGGGGTCGCCGACGACGGCGTTGATGTTGTTCATCGCCACCGAAAACGAATCGAGCGCCGCCTCGGTCTTGCGGACGATCGTCTCGAAGCGGTCGTCCTCGCCGAGGAACATCCGGTCGAGGTTGCCCGACAGCTTGGTCACGGAGTCGCTCGCCTGGACGAGCGAGTCGAGCGCTCCGCCGAGCTTCGGTTCCAGCGACGCGAACACGTCGAACGGGTTGCGGGCGACGGCCCCGACGAGGACCTCGTCCGGGGCGAGACGCTGCCGGGGCGGCACCACGCGCCCCGGGACCAGCGCGATTTCCGCGTCACCGAGGAGCGATCCGGTGATCCGCGGCTCCTCGTCGCGGTACACGGGGACGTGGGAGTCGATGTTCGCCACGACGCTGACGCCGCCACGCTCGTCGAGCGCGACGTCGGAGACGCGGCCGACGAGGATCCCGTTCTTCCGGATCGGCGTCCCGGGGGCGACGCCGCGCGCGTCGCCGAAGCTCATCCGCAGCGGGTAGGTCGATTGCACCAGTGCCGGAAGGTCGCCGAACAGGACGATGAGGATCCCGGCGATGATCGCCGTCGCCAGGACCATCACGCCGACGCGGAACTGCATCGTGCGGTCGCTCATGACCCACCTCCGGCAGCCGCTTCCACGAGGCGATTCCCCGCCCGGCCCTCGATGAATTGGCGGATCCGCGGGTCGCGGCTGCGGTCGAGCTCGGCGGGCGTGCCGGAGAACACGATCTGCGGAGCGTCGGCGGCGAGCCGGGCGAGCGGATGGAGCATCACGATCCGGTCAGCGACCTTGCGGGCGGTGTGCATGTCGTGGGTCACGACCACGCTGGTCACGCCCCCCCGGGCGCGGACCTTGAGGATCAGTTCACCGATGACGTCGGTCATGATCGGGTCGAGGCCCGTGGTCGGCTCGTCGTAGAGCACCACCGGGGGATCGAGGGCCAGCGCCCGGGCGAGCCCGGCCCGTTTCCGCATCCCGCCAGAGAGCTCCATCGGCTTCCGCGACCGCACCTGGGGCGGCAGCCCGACCTCGGCGAGGAGCTGGTCGACGATCGCCGCGATCTCGGCCTCGGCCAGACGGGTGTGTTCGCGGAGCGGGAAGGCGATGTTGTCGGCGATCGACAGGCTGTCGAACAGGGCCGCCCCCTGGAACACGAAGCCGCACTTCGTGCGGAGGGAGGCCAGGGAGCGCTCGCTGTGGCGGGCCAGCGACCGCCCTTCGAAGCGCACCTCGCCGCTGCTCGGGCGGATCAGCCCGATCAGGCACTTGAGCAGCACCGTCTTGCCGCAGCCACTCTCGCCGAGGATCACCAGCGTCTCCCCGGGGGCGATCGCCACGCTGATGTCGCGGAGCACCGTGACGAGTCCGAAGTGCACCGTCAGCCGCTCGGCGGCGAGCACCGGAAGGGCGGGATCGACGGGTGTGGCGGGGGGTGAGGAGGCCATGGCGGGTGGAGGTCGGCAGGCCGGGACGGCCGCCGCGGGCGTTCACAACAGGCGGCGCGGGCCTTCGGGGCGGAAGAAATCGTGGACGTTGTTGAGCCACATCCCCAGGAACAGGTCGAGGATCAGGATCAGCACGAACGAGTGGACGAAGGCGTTGGTGGCCGCGCGGCCGACTCCCTCTGCACCGTGGCCGGAATGGAAGCCGTGGTGGCAGCTGACCAGCGCGATCGCGGCCCCGAAGAAGAAGCTCTTGAAGATCCCCATCAGGAAATCGAAGGCGTCGACGTACTCCCGGGAGTTGTTCCAGTAGTGGTGGTAGTCGATACCGAGGACGAGGTGCGAGTAGAGGTAGCCGCCGAGCACCCCCATGAAATCGGCCATCACGGTCAGCGTCGGGATCAGGACCAGACAGCCGAGGAACCGGGGCACGACGAGGTAATAGACCGGGTTGGCCCCCATGCTCTCCAGCGCGTCGATCTGTTCGGTGACCCGGCCGGCGAGCATCGTCGCGGCGAGCACCGGCCCGAGTTCGCGCACCAGCGACAGGTTGATGACGCTGCCCAGCCGTGTCTGCAGGCCGAGCGCCCGGAACTGTGCGTAGCTCTGCACTGCCAGGACCATCCCGATGAACAGCCCGGTCAGCGCCACCACCGGTAGCGACAGGACGCCGATCTGGTAGAAGGCCGGCACGAGCACGTCGCGGCGTTGCCGCCGGGCGACGATCCAGGCGAGCGTGCGGAACGTGAAGATCGCGACGTCCCCCACCGCGGCGACCCGGTCGAGCATGAACGCCCCGAGGTCGGCGACGCGGTCGGCGATCCAGTCGGAGAAACCTCCGCGGAGTCTCGCGACGGGCGTGGTGGGATCGGTCGCCATGGTGCAGCCCGGAAGTCACGGCGGCGCGGCTGACGCGGCGCACCCGACCGTGCCGGTAGCATCGGCTCTGCCGGTCGGGAGGATTGAGCCGACCGTGGAGAATTTCCAAGGGACGCGCGGGGCCGGCAAGCTGGGAAAGCCTGTCAAGCGGGCCTCGGTCCGCCCCGGCGCGGCGGACCACGCCGGCCGGGACGGCCGATGGCAACAGAGCTACGCCGACTCGCCCGTCGCCGGGGCGCTGGCGACCGGCTCGGCGGTGACCAACCCCTTGAACACGAGCTGCTTCTTGCCGGCCACCTCGACGCAGTCGACCTGGATCGTGTCCTTGCCCTCAAACTCCCCCTTGAGGAGCTCCTCGCTGACAGGATCCTCGATGAAGTTCTCGAGGGCCCGGCGCAGCGGCCGGGCGCCGAAGTCGGTGTCGGAGCCCTTCTTGATGAGGAACTTCTTCGCCTCGTCGGTGAGCTCGAGCTTCAGGCCGCGCTCGCCGAGGCGCTCGCGGACCTTCGCCAACTCGATGTCGATCACCCGCTTGAGGTCGTCGACGTTCAGATGGTGGAACACGATCACGTCGTCGACGCGGTTGAGGAACTCTGGGCGGAACACCTTCTCGATCCGCTCGTTGACGCGCCCCTTCATGCTGTCGTAACTGGCGTCGCCGTCGGGCTTCTGGAATCCGAACGCCGCTTCGTTCTTGATCGCCTCGGCACCGGCGTTGGTGGTCATGATCAGGATCGTGTTACGGAAGTCGACGTTCCGACCGAACGAGTCGGTCAGCCGCCCCTCCTCCATCACCTGCAGCAGCATGTTGAACACGTCGGGATGCGCCTTCTCGATCTCGTCGAGGAGGACGACCGAGTAGGGACGGCGCCGGATCTTCTCGGTGAGCTGCCCCCCCTCCTCGAAGCCGACGTAGCCCGGCGGGGCGCCGATCAGCCGGCTGACGTTGTGCTTCTCCATGTACTCGCTCATGTCGATCTGGATCAGCGCCTCGTCGTCGCCGAACATGAACTGCGCCAGCGCCTTGGCCAGGAGCGTCTTCCCGACCCCCGTCGGCCCGGCGAAGATGAAGCAGCCTGTCGGCCGTTTCGGGTCCTTGAGCCCGGAGCGGCTGCGGCGGACCGCTTTCGAGACGCTCTTGATCGCGGCGTCCTGGCCGATCACCCGGCGGTGGAGCTCGTCCTCCATCGCCATCAGCCGCTGGCTGTCTTCCGTCGACATCCGGGTCAGCGGGATCCCGGTCATCTTGGCGACGACCTCGGCCACGACCTCGCCGTCGACGACGCCGTCGGCCTCGCGCGACTTCTCGCGCCAGTCGCGGGTCATCGACTGCTTCTTCTTCTTGAGCTTGTCGGCCTGGTCGCGGAGGGCCGCCGCCTTCTCGAAGTCCTGGTTGGCGACCGCCTCCTCCTTCTCCTTGTTGAGGCGCTCGACCTCGTCGTCGATCTCCTTGAGATCCGGCGGCTTGGTCATCGCCTTGAGCCGCACCCGGGCACCGGCCTCGTCGATGACGTCGATCGCCTTGTCGGGAAGGCATCGGCCGGTGATGTAGCGGCTGGAGAGTTCGACGGCGCTGTCCAGCGCCTCGTCGGTGATCTGGACGCGGTGGTGGCTCTCGTAGCGATCGCGGAGCCCCTTGAGGATCTCGACGGCCTCGGTCTTGCTGGCCGGCTCGACCATGATGATCTGGAACCGGCGATCGAGCGCCGAATCCTTCTCGATGTACTTGCGGTACTCGTCGAGCGTCGTGGCGCCGATGCACTGGATCTCGCCGCGGGCGAGGGCAGGCTTGAGGACGTTCGAGGCGTCGATCGCCCCCTCCGCACCACCGGCGCCGACGAGGGTGTGCAATTCGTCGATGAACAGGATCGTGTTCTTGGCGCGGCGGACCTCGTTCATCACCGCCTTGATCCGTTCCTCGAACTGGCCGCGGTACTTCGTCCCGGCGACCATCATCGCCAGGTCGAGGACGACGATCCGCCGGTCGGAGAGGAGCTCCGGCACGTGGCCGTCGACGACGCGCTGGGCGAAACCCTCGACGATCGCCGTCTTGCCGACGCCGGCCTCGCCGAGGAGGACTGGGTTGTTCTTCGTCCGGCGGCAGAGGATCTGGATGGCGCGCTCGATCTCCTTCTCACGGCCGATGACCGGGTCGAGCTTGCCCTGCCGCGCCAGCTCGGTGAGGTCGCGGCCGAAGCTGTCGAGGGCCGGAGTCTTGCTCTTGCCCCCCTTGGTGGCCGGGTCGCTGCTGCTCCCCGCCCCCGCCCCCGCCGGCTGGCGACCACCGCCCATCCCGGCCCGTTCGCCCCCTTCTTCCATTCCGTGGCCGAGGAGATTGAGGACCTCCTCGCGGACGTCCTCGAGCTTGAGGCCGAGGTTCATCAGCACCTGGGCAGCCACACCTTCCTGCTCGCGCAGCAGGCCGAGGAGGATGTGTTCGGTGCCGACGTAGTTGTGGTTGAGGTTCCGCGCCTCCTCCATCGAGTACTCGATGACCTTCTTGGCCCGCGGCGTCTGGGGCAGCTTCCCCATCGTGACCATGTCGGGGCCGCTCTGGACGAGCTTCTCGACCTCCATCCGGATCTTGCGGAGGTCGATGTCGAGGTTCTTGAGGACGTTGGCGGCGACGCCGCTCCCCTCCTTGATGAGGCCGAGGAGGACGTGCTCGGTGCCGATGTACTCGTGGTTGAAGCGCTGGGCCTCCTGGTTGGCCAGCTGCATCACCTTGCGGGCACGGTCGGTGAAACGTTCGTACATGAATCGCCCCTCTGTCCCCTAGAACCACGGTACGACCACGGGATCCGCCCGCGGTGTCTCCCGCGCCACCGTGAGGGCAGCGGGCCGCGGCGCGCGCCAATCCACACCCACCAGCAAACCGGGGACCAATCACCGGTCCCTGTTCGCGATTCTAGGACAACGGCTCGCCGCTGTCTCGAAGAGCGCGCATTCCCCGCTCCGCGGGCCGGTTTTGCACCGGTGGGATGCCGCTCCCGCGGCCGGCGAACCGATCCAGTCAGGCGGCCCGCCGCACCGGAGCGGCGTCGGCCTGCCTGGTTGGCAGGCGGGACACTTCCGCGGGCGCCGTTTCGGCGGCGAGGATCAGGTGTCGTTCGCGCTCGATCTCGGCCGACCACCGACTCCCCGCGTCGCTTCGCGCCAGCGCCTCGAGGGCGGTTCTGGCCTCGCGCGGTCGGCCGGCCCGCCGCCAGAGCGTGGCAAGCAACAACTGGGCTTCGCCATCGGTCGGGGAGAGCGTGAGCAGTTCCCGCAACCGCTCCTCGGCCGCCAGCCAGTCGCGCGCCAGGTAGGAGTCGCGGGCGGCCTGGAACAGCGCCTCGCCGTCAACGCCACCCGCCGCCGGGAGCGCTGCCGGGAACGTCGCCCATCCGACCGCCGTGCCGACCCCCCAGAAAGCGGCGACGGCGGCCCACAGGCCGACCACGAGCGCGGCGTCGAACAGTTCCGACCACACGAACGTCGCCACGATCGCGACGTCGAGCAGGGCCGCCAGCGCCAGCGCCAGCACCAACCCGGAGCGGCTTCCGCGCAGCCACAATCCCGGCAGCCCGGGCCAGACGAGCGTGAGCCGACGGAGAAGGGTCATGGGGTGATCACGGCGGAGCCGGGGCGGGCGACGGGGGCGGGGACCATAGCAGATCGCCGGCGCCGTAGGGGGGGCGTTTTTTTCCGGGGGAAACGGCGGTGCCGGGTCGCCGGGGGCCGGGTTCCCCGGACAGCGAGCGGGGATCATGCGACTGGCCGGACTGTGGATCGCGACCGGCCGCACGGTAGATATGGAACGATGACGACCCCTTCCCCAGGTTTCCCCGGCGACGCCGCGGCCCGGCTGACTGCCGCGAACCTCTGCGTTCTCGTCGACGGGCGCGACGACGAGATCGCCTTTGCACGCCTCGTCGCCGACCTGTTCGGGGCCGGGGTCGGATGCGTGCAGATCCGCGACAAGCGGCTCCCGACCGCGGCGCTCCTCCGCCGCGTCACGGTGGCGGTCGACCTGGCGGCGCGGGGCGGGGCCCAGGCTCCGCTGGTGATCGTCAACGACCGGGCCGACGTCGCCACGGCGGGCGCGGCCGACGGCGTGCACGTCGGAGCCGACGATCTTTCCGTCGCCGCGGCGCGGGCGTTGGTCGGACCGCGGTGCCTCGTGGGGCGGACCGCGCACGATCCCGACGAGGTCACGGCCGCCTGGCGCGACGGGGCCGACTACGTCGGCGTCGGCCCCTGCTACCCCTCGGCCACCAAGGCGTTCGCGAGCCACGCGTCGTCGGCGTTCCTCGCCGCCGCGGTGCGCTCGAGCCCGCGGCCGGTGTTCGCCATCGGCGGGATCACGCTCGACCGGCTCGACGCCCTGGGAGCGCTGGGGATCACGCGCGTCGCCGTCGCCGCGGCGATCACCGCGGCCCCCGATCCCGCCCGGGCGGCGGCCGCGTTTCTCAACCGGCTGGCGCGACCGGCCCCATCTCCGGTGCCGCCCCGCCCGGAGCCCGGGGAGGCAGGCTGCGGAGGAGCTTGATCACGGCAGCGGCGATCTCCGCTTCGTCGGCCGGGCGGTAGCCGGTCCAGACGCGGACGATCGTGGCGTCGGGACCAATCAGGTAGGTGGTCGGGAAGGCGGTGAAGCCGTAGGCGGTGCCGAAGGTCGTCCGCGTGAATCCGTCGGGATCGCCCCAGGCGTCGAGCGACAGCGTGGCGGCGGCGAGGAACTGGCGCGTCTCCGTCGACAGCTCCTCGAGGTCGTCGGGGCCACCGTTGCCGCAGGAGATCGCCACGAGTTGAAACCCGGGCTCGTCGGAGAGCCGGCCGGCGAGGCGGACGAGTCCTGGCAACTCGCGGCGGCACGGCGGGCACCAGGTGCCCCAGAAGTTGAGCAGCGTGACCCGGCCGGCGAGCGATGGTGGGGGCCGCGACGGGTCGGCCAGCGACACGATCGGCAGCCGGCCGACGCGCCGGCCGATGGCGGGATGCTTCGCCCGGACCTCGCCGCAGCCGGCCAGCACACCGATGCCGCAGCACAGCAGGCACCCGAGGACGACGACACGGCGCGCGGATACCATCGGCGGAAAAGTCCGGGAACGGGGGCGAGAAGGGAACGGAGCGCCGACAGTGTACGAGGTGGAGGTGAAGTTTTCCGTCGCCGATCCTGCCGGCCTCCGCCGCCGGCTCGCCGACCTCGGCGGTCGCCCCGGCACGCCCCACGAGCAGTCCGACCGCTACTACGCCCATCCCTGCCGTGATTTCGCCGCCACCGACGAGGCGCTGCGCCTCCGCCGCGACGCCGACCGGGTCGTGGTCACCTGGAAAGGGCCGCGGATCGACGCCGCCACGAAGACGCGCCGCGAGATCGAACTGCCCCTGGGCGACGCGGGAGAAGATCCCGTGACCACGCTCGGCCGGTGGCACGAGCTGCTCGCCGCCCTCGGCTTCCACGCCGTCCGCGAGGTCCGCAAGCGGCGGACACCGTTTTCCCTCGAGTGGCGCGGGGCGGCCGTCGAAGTCGCGCTCGACGAGGTCGCGGGCCTGGGCACGTTCGCGGAACTCGAACAGCAGGCCGACGCGAGCGGGTTGGCGGCGGCCCGCGACCGGCTCGAGGATCTCGCCCGCCATCTCGACTGCGGGCAGCGTGAACGGCGCAGCTACCTCGAGCTGCTCCTGGCCGGCGACGGCCGGCGGTGAGCCGCTCCGCCGCGCCGGCTCACGCGCCTCGCGGCTTCGGCGGCCGCGTTGCCCGCCGCCGCGCGGGGGCGGACTGGGCCTTGGCGACGACGTTTCCCGGGCCGAGGACGATCATCGCCGGCACGTGGCGATCGGCTTCCTTCA
>Ga0194119_10011791_pt1 | contig 11206 bp, 7 predicted proteins | sample TA2MahC100mmetaG_FD_148620 | JGI IMG/M metagenome (GOLD analysis project Ga0194119, IMG submission 148620) | Freshwater microbial communities from Lake Tanganyika, Tanzania - TA2015018 Mahale Deep Cast 100m | ecosystem: Environmental > Aquatic > Freshwater > Lake | place: Tanzania: Lake... | reverse complement strand
CTACAAGAGTGAGGAGGGGAATGCCGAAACAGTCACAGAAACGAATAAACCGAGCAGCCTTATCCGAAGCGTTGATGTCCAGCGTCCCCGCTAGAAAGAAGGGCTGATTGGCGATCACCCCGATGGAATGGCCGTGAATGCGAGCGAACCCGACGACAATATTTTTCGCCCAGTGCTGATGCACTTCGAAGAAATTGTGGTCATCGACAATCTCCTCGATGACCTTGATCACGTTGTAGGGCCGTTTTGTTTCCACCGGTACGATCTCTAAAAGTTTGTCGTTCGGGCGATCCAATGGATCCCCAGAATAACGGACAGGGGGTGCTTCCCGGTTACTGCTCGGCAAAAAGGTCAGAAGCCTGCGGATCTGCTGTAAACATTCTTCTTCCCCACGGGAAAAGAAATGGGCCACCCCGCTGATAAAATTATGGACTCGGGCACCTCCTAACTCCTCGTCGCTGATCACCTCACCGGTCGTTTCTTTGATGACGTTTGGGCCCGTAATGTACATACGGCTGATGCCTTCGGTCATGAAAATAAAATCGGTAATTGCCGGAGAATAAACGGCCCCCCCGGCACAAGGACCCAAAATGGCAGAGAGTTGGGGGATGACTCCGGAGTAAATGGAGTTGCGGTAAAAGATGCGGCCATAACCATATTGAGCGTCAATGCCTTCTTGAATGCGTCCCCCGCCGGAGTCGTTGATCCCGATCAACGGAGACCCCGCTTTGGCAGCCAGATCCATAATTTTAACGATTTTAGAGGCATGGGCTTCCCCCAGGGACCCTCCTAAAACGGTGAAGTCCTGGGAAAAAATGAAAACCTGGCGGCCATCGATGCAGCCGTACCCGGTAATTACCCCGTCATCCGGGGCTTCCACCTTGTTCATCCCAAAGAATTCACAGCGATGGTGAACGAACATGTCGGTTTCAACGAAGCTTCTGGGGTCGAGTAATTTCAGGATTCGTTCTCGGGCAGAGAGTTTTCCCAACTGATGTTGCTTTTCAATCTTATCCGCCCCGCCGGCAAGTTCGATCCTGGCTTTACGTTCCTCAAGGTCTCTGATCAGTTTTTCCATGATAGGATTGATTGCCATAAAACAAACTCCCTTCCCCTGAAAAATGAAACAAATCAATACCGATGGCTTCGTAAAAAGTCGTCTCTCCGGCCTGCCTGTGCCTGGCAGACAGGTGAAAACCGGAGTCCAGAGAATTTATAACTATTTGAAAAGACTGGATTCCGGCTTTCGCCGGAATGACAGAAAAACTTATTTTCAGACTTTTTACGAGACCATCAATACCAGGGAGTTTTATTTTTGTCAAGTTTTTGTTGTCACTTTGTAGGCCGTATGTTATAAACTCAAAAAAACCGCAAATATCTGGATTTTTTCCCAGGATCAGGAGGGCTTTTTTCACTCACTCATCCCGCCCTCCCCAGGGGAGAGCAAATTAGGGGGTTGTGTTTGCCCTGCCGATTGCTGGGTCTAAATTGAATCTTCCCATTTTTTCGTCTAATTTAGGTTTAACCTAAGTTAAGCGATTCTTTGGACCAAAATGAAGAAAAATATTTAAGCAAAACAGGCATTGATTGGTCTTGTGGGTTTAAGTATGAGGGTGCGCTTTACTGAAACGATTGGTCAGTATTTAAGGAGGGAACGGGAAGCCCGTAGCGTTTCCCTGGAGGAGTTATCCAGGGGGACTCGTATAAGCCGTCCCTTTTTGGATGCTTTGGAGAGGGATGATTTCCATTTTTTCTCCCAACGGGAATTCATCCTGGGATTTTTAAGGGGATACGCTCGACATCTCGGCTTAGACCAGGAAGAAGTTTTGAGACGTTACCGCTTTCAAGCAGAGCTGGAAAGCCGCAAAGAAAACTTTCGCCAGCTATCCCTTTTCACCTCTTCTCCCTCCTATGCGGAAGAAACCCAAGAACCTGAGAGGGCGCCGCAAAAACTCACTCCTCCTAAGGAAAAGAAACATTCTCGTTTAAGCATTTACATACAAACAGCGATCTTAATTGCTGCATTAGGTCTCTCTTTCTTTATCTATGCCATCCTGAAACAAATGGAAAATTCCCCAAAATCCCTGGAGGGTGAGCGTAATCCCTCTCAGGAAGGCAAAGAAAATAAACCTAATAAAACTAATAGCTTGCTTCCAGCAGAGCAGGATCGTTTGATGGAAATTGGGAAAGGAACCGAGAAGAACTCAAGGTGATCGGTAATTGTGAGAAAAATGGTAACAATTTAGCGTTTTGATCCGCCTCAGGCGGACCAGAAATCCCTCCCGACCTCCCCTGCCTACCGCAGGCAGGCTTTTGCAAAGGGAGGAGAGGGTTTTTATTGAAATTCCATAAAAGAGTCAACCTTTTCCCCCTTTGAAAAAGGGGGATGAAGGGGGATTTGACAGCTTTTCAAATGGCTAAACTGTTACGAAAAATGTTGATTTCCGGCCGGGGGTTAAGATATATTAAATACCCCTTACCCGGCTCGCAGAAATATCCGATGTAGGAAGTTAAGGGGCGTTCGGATTCGCCAGCCTAGCGAAAAATTCCGTCCGTGGAAGTTGCCGGGTGATGTGTTTTATCATCGGGGGGATTTTACTGTTTATTTTCCCTTGGGCACCTGCCTGCTATTTAGCGTCATTCTTACCATTTTTTTTGGCCTTTTCAGGAAGTGAAAGGTTGCAAAAAAACAATATAACGTTGAGGTATTGTGTCAGCTTTGCCACAACTTCTCCCGGTATAGGATGGCGGAAATAATGACCGCCAACACCTTCAAAAATAGATGGCTTTAAAGGCTTCAGGTATTAGAATGTTTTTGATGTCTCGATAATTTTTAAAAAAAATTAATTATTTTGGGTTGATGGCATTAAAATTGCTGAATATTTAAACTAAAAATTGAAAGCCCGATAAGGAGCTAAATAATGTTATCCCAGACGACGGTTTTGAATACAGTGAATTGTTCAGGAATTGGTTTGCACACTGGAGTTTCTTGTAACTTAAAGATCAAACCCGGTGCCCCGGATAGCGGAATTGTTTTTATTCGCAAGGATTTTCCGAAAGAAGTCAGAATTCAGGCTCATATCGATAACGTAGTGGATGCCACATTGGCTACCACGTTAGGGCGGGATGGAATCAAGGTTTCGACTGTTGAACACCTTATGGCAGCGTTTGCCGGATTGGGAATCGATAACGCCGAGGTTGAACTGGATGCCCCCGAGGTGCCGATTATGGATGGCAGTGCCGAACCCTTTAATTTTCTTTTGAAAAGGGCTGGCATTCGATTTCAGGAAAAAATTAAGAAATTTGTGATTATCAAACGGCCGGTAACTGTTACCGAAGAAGATCGGCAGGCGACTCTTTTACCCAGCAACGATTTTAAAATATCTTACACCATCGATTTCAAACACCCTCTCATTTCCAACCAGTATTACCTTATCCAGATCTCCAACGGAAATTTTGAGCGAGAAATTTGCCGGGCCCGGACTTTTGGTTTTCTCAGGGATTACGAAATATTGAAAGCCAAAGGCTTTGCCCGGGGGGGGTCTTTAGAAAACGCCGTGGTGATCGATGATCGCCGGGTGATCAATGAGGGGGGGCTGCGCTTTACAGACGAATTCGTCAGGCATAAGATATTAGATTCAATCGGGGATCTTTGGTTACTGGGAGCGCAGGTGATCGGACACTTCATCGGTTATAAATCCGGACACACCCTCAACCATAAATTGATCCACAAACTCCTTGCCCATAAAGATTGGTGGGAAATCATAGAGTTTTCCAGCGAGGAAGAGCTCCGTAAGCTCCAGATTACGCCCCCTACCCATGATTTTTTAAGCTGAAACCCGGAAGGATTGATCCTTCGGAAAAAAGTAGACCCCTCAAAACGGAATTCTCCGTTGGGGAGGCGCCGCACTTCATCACTACCCAAGACTAAATCATCATTGCCTTTTTCATCTTCCTTGGATAAGATATTTTAAAAGTTCATGGAAGGCTAAACGGAAGAAAAACCTGAAGAAGAAGGCAGGTTTGGATGCATCTTAAAGCCGTGGAGGAGCAAAAGAAAAGCAGAGAGCAAAGCCGCCGCCGCTGGGAGATCATCATCATATTTTGCCTCCTGGGCGTTATCGGTTTGCTTTTTTTATTCCAAACCCACATAGCCACCTGGAAGGTGGAAGCCCCCTTTCCGAGTAATATTCTGGTCATTTCGCTAATTGGCCTGAATATCCTCCTGCTTCTCCTCCTGCTCTTTCTCATCCTGCGCAATGTCGTCAAGCTAATTTTTGAAAGAAAAAAGAGGGTCCTGGGCTCCAAACTAAAAACCAAGCTGGTTCTGGCCTTTATCACCCTCTCTCTGGTTCCAACAATTCTTCTTTTTTTTACCGCCACCTATTTTATTACCAGCAGCATCGAAAGCTGGTTTAGCGACCAGGTGGAAGGAACGCTGCATGAATCTCTAGTGGTCGCTCAGCTTTATTACCAGAATACTACCCAAAACGCCCTTCATTATGCCCGGCAGATCAGTCAGGGGCTGGATCAGCCGCGCTTGCTGGACGGGCGCAACCAGGCGCTTCTCTCCGAGTATTTAAACAATAAACGGGCGGAATACAACCTGGAAGCTGTTGGGGTCTTTGTGAAACAATCAGGAAAGGCGGAGGTGGCCTATGGGCCTAACGTACCGCCGGCCAGTTTTCCCGCCCTGGAAACGAAAATTCTTCAGGAGGCCCTGCGGGGAAAAGAAACGACAAAGATTCAGTCTATCGGGCGGGGAGACCTTATCCGGGGCCTTGTGCCCATGTTTTCCCTTCAGAATCCCCGTGAAATAATCGGTGTTTTAGTGGTAGACTATTTTGTCCCCCAAAGTCTGGTCTCGCGAATTTCGGAAATATCAACCGCCTTCGAAGAATACAAACAACTCCGGATGATCAAACACCCCATCCGATCCAGTTATATAGCCACCCTCTCACTGGTCACCCTGTTGATCATTTTTGCAGCTATCTGGTTCGGGCTTTTCTTAGCCAAAGGCATTACCGACCCGATCGAGAAACTTGCTGAAGGAACGCAGAAGATTATCCGGGGGAATTTGGACTTTCAAATCAGCAAGACCTCCGAAGATGAATTCGGGACTCTGGTGGATTCGTTCAACCGCATGACCCAGGATTTGAAAGCGAGCAAGAACCAGGTGGAAAAGGCCCACGCCGACTTAAGCGAGAGCAACATAGAGTTGGAGCAAAGGCGAAGATATATGGAAATCGTTCTCCGGGATGTGGGGGCGGGGGTGATTTCCATAGATACCGACGGCAGAGTCCGCACCATCAATAAATCTGCGGAAAAGATCCTGGGAATTCGCGCTGAAAGCGTGCTGGGGAGAAACTATCAGGAGGCGCTTAAGAGCGAACACGTGGTTCTGGCGGAAGAGCTGAGTAAAGCAGGCAATCAGGCCGAAAAACATTCCATCACCCGGCAGATAAAACTGACTATGCGTAACGAAACTCTAACTCTTTTGGTGAAAGTGGCCATCTTGCGCGATGAAGAGAATCGTTACCTGGGCATGGTAGTGGTGCTGGACGACCTGACCCAATTCCAGAAAGCTCAAAGGGCGGCAGCCTGGCGGGAAGTTGCCCGGCGCATCGCCCATGAAATCAAGAATCCTTTAACTCCCATTCAACTTTCTGCCCAGAGGCTGCGCAAGCGGTATTTGAGTCAATTTGCCGAGAACGGGGCGATTTTCGATGAATGCACCAAAACCATCATTACCCAGGTGGAAGAATTAAAAAACCTGGTCAATGAATTTTCCAGCTTCGCCCGGATGCCGGCAGCCAATCCGGCTCCGAATCATTTAAACGAGATTATCCGGGAAGCGATGGTCTTATATGAAGAAGGGCACAAACAGATCGTTTTCGAATTCAAACCCGACGACCAAATTCCGGTCTTCAACCTGGATAAGGAGCAGATAAAAAGGGTGATGGTGAACCTTTTGGAGAATGCCGTGGCTGCTGTTAATACGGGCAGCCTGGAAAAAAGTAACGGAGAAATTACCGTGGAAACCCATCTGGATCTCCTGATGAACCTGGCTCAGGTAGAGGTGGCGGACAATGGCTGCGGGGTTTCTCCGGAAGACAAACCTTTGCTTTTTGAGCCTTATTTCTCGACCAAAGCTTTCGGTACGGGACTGGGTTTAGCCATCGTGAACACGATCATCTCGGATCACGATGGGTACATCCGGGTGAAAGATAACTTCCCCAGGGGGACACGCTTCATCATTGAATTGCCCATCAAACATTAAAAAAGAAATCTTGCGGCGGAATCGCTAATCTTATGAGCAAACAAATCTTAGTGGTAGATGACGAAGAACGGATCAGGCAGTCGCTGACCGGCGTTCTAAAAGACGAGGGATACGAGGTCCTGGAAGCCAAGGATGGAGCCCAGGCCGTAAGGCAAATAGAGAACGATCCACCCGACCTGGTGCTTCTGGACATCTGGATGCCGGGGATGGATGGCATAGAGACCCTGGAGCGGATGAAAGCCCAAATTCCCGGCCTTCCGGTAATCATGATTTCGGGTCATGCCAACATCGAATTAGCCGTGAAGGCCACAAAGTTAGGAGCTTTTGATTTCATCGAAAAGCCGCTCTCCCTGGACAAAGTCCTGCTGACGGTTAGCAATGCTCTGGTTGTATCCAGGTTAGAGCAGGAAAACCGGGCTTTGAGGCAGGAGGTCCAGAAAAAATACGAGATCGTGGGAAATTCTATGGAAATCCAGCAACTCAAAGAGCAGATGAAAATCGTCGCTCCGACCAACGGATGGGTGCTGATCAACGGGGAAAACGGCACGGGGAAGGAATTGGTCGCCCGGGGGATTCATCAACTTAGCTTGCGGGCTGACAAGCCTTTTGTGGAGGTGAATTGTGCGGCCATTCCCGAGGAGCTGATCGAAAGCGAGCTCTTTGGCCACGAGAAGGGTTCATTTACCGGGGCCCTGACCAAACGCCGGGGAAAGTTCGATTTGGCCAATGAAGGCACCATCCTGCTGGACGAGATTGCTGATATGAGCCTGAAGACCCAGGCTAAAATTTTGCGCATCCTCCAGGAGCAGAAGTTCGAACGGGTAGGAGGGGCAGAGATGATCTTCGTGGATGTGCGGGTGATTGCCGCCACCAACCGGGACCTAAAAGAAGAGATTCAAAAAGGACGGTTCCGCGAAGACCTTTATTATCGGCTGAATGTCATTCCCCTGGTGGTTCCCCCGCTAAGAGACCGGAAGGCCGACATTCCCATCTTAGTGGAGCATTTCATCGTTGAATTCTGCCGGGAGAACCACAAAGAACCGAAAAAAATCTCATCGGCAGCCATGGAACTGCTCATTTCTTATCCCTGGCCCGGTAATGTTCGGGAAATAAAAAATATAGTAGAACGTATGGTGATCATGACCCGGGGCTCCATGATCGAACCCAAAGACGTTCCCGATCCGGTGCGCGAGCAGCGCAAGGCCCAGCCGGAATTATCCTTTTTGGAATACTCTTTGCTGAAGGATGCCCGTAGAGAGTTCGAGAAAAAGTTCATCATGAAGAGGCTTATGGAGAATGACGAGAATATTTCCAAGACCGCGGAAATGATCGGGATCGAACGCAGCAACTTACACAGAAAGATCAAAAATTACGGGATCGAAATGAAGAAAGGGGCGTTATGAACTTGTTAGAGGAGGGGGAACGGTTTAAATGACCGTAGAAGAAGGGTAGGATTTAAATAATAAAAAAGGCAAAGAAAAAATGGCACCGAAAGTTTTGGTAACGAGAATAATTCCTGAAAGGCCGCTGGCCCTTCTGCAAGAGAAGGCCGAGGTGAGCATCAATTTAGAAGACCAGGCCATGCCCGCCGAAGAAATGATCGCTCAGCTTCCCCGGAAAGTTGCTCTGCTGTCCATGGGAGGGGATCAGATTTCGGCCAAAGTTCTGGAAACGGGGAAAGACTTGAAAATCGTAGCCAATGATGCTGTTGGCTTTAATAATATCGACCTGGCCGCGGCGACGCGCTGGAAAATTGCAGTCACCAACACACCCGACGTGCTTACGGATACCACAGCGGATTTAACCTTTGCCCTGATCCTGGGGGTGGCCCGGAGGGTGGCCGAAGCGGACCGCTTCGTGCGCGCCGGGAAATGGGTGGGATGGAAACCGGACCTCTTCTTAGGGAGCGATATTTACGGAAAGACTCTGGGGATTATTGGGTTTGGCAGGATCGGAATGGCCATGGCCCAGCGAGCCCTGGGTTTCAAGATGCAGATTCTCTACACGGATGTCCGCCCCATTGAGCGAAGCGTGGAAGAGCGATACCGGGTGAAGTTTGCCTCCCTGAAAGAGCTTTTGCGGGAAGCGGATTTTGTAACCTTACATGTCTCTTTAACTCCTGAGACTACTCACCTAATTGCCCGGGAAGAATTGGGCATGATGAAGAGAACCGCTTTTCTGCTCAATGCTTCTCGCGGGCCTGTAATAGATGAAAAAGCTCTGGTGGAAGCTTTAAAGTCCGGAATGATTGCCGGGGCGGGTCTTGACGTGTTTGAAGAAGAACCCCGGGTAACTCCCGAACTCCTCCTGATGGAAAACGTTTTACTCCTTCCCCACATTGGCAGCGCAACTTTCGAGACGAGAGAGAAGATGGCCTTTGTCGCAGTGAACAACATTTTATCTGTTCTCCGCGGAGAGATCCCGCCCAACATCCTCAACCCTGAAATTTACCGCTAGTCTGGCTAAGATTGGCGTGGATTCATTCCTTACCTGCTCTCGCCCAATTCCTGCAAGAATATTCCCTTTTTTCCTTCTGGGCCTCCAGAGATTTAAGTTGACCCTCCCGTCCCTTTTTGTTAAGAGTAGAAAAAAAGGGGATTTTCCATTGCTGGGCTCCTGCCTTTGCAGGAGTGAAGGATTTTCCGACTTTTTAAGAATTCGAATTCATAGAATATGGAAAAGGAAGTATCTCAGATAGCCTGCGGTTCAACACAAGGAAGGATGCCATCATGAGCGACATGGAACAGGCGATAAAAAAACTAATTGAATTAAGAGAAAAAGCATTGCTGGGAGGTGGTCGGGAAAGAATAGAAAAACTACGAAAAAACGGCTACCTCACTTGCGACGAGAGGATCGCTCTCATCATGGATCCCGGCACTTTCGTAGAATTTCATACTTTTGCCGGTCCTCAACCAGCCGAGTTCGGCGCCGATCCACCTTACATACCGAGAGATGGTGTTATAACAGGCATAGGGCAGGTGAACGGCAGAAATGTCGGAGCATATGCACATGACAAAACCGTCCAAGGGGGTTCCTTGGGAAATGTTCAAGCAGTAAAGATTACAAATATTATTAAGACGTGCTGCGAATTAAAAATACCTTTAGTTGCCTTGCAGGATTCGGTTGGTGCACGCATACAAGAAGGGAATAAGAATGTCGGTTTTGACAGTATTTTTTATGCATTAACGCAGGCATCCGGCGTTATTCCCTTGATTTCAGTCATCTTGGGGACATGTGCTGGCGGGATCGCCTACAGTTCAGCGTTAATGGATTTTATAATTATGGTCAAAGAAAAGAGTCAATTGTTTATTACGGGGCCTAATGTAATAAAAGTCGTTACAAACGAGGATGTATCTATCGAAGACCTGGGGGGATCGAAAATTCATTCAGAAAAAAGCGGCGTATGCGATATCGTGGCTATTGATGAGAAGGATGCGATTCATCTTACCAAAGAGCTTCTTGCCTTTCTACCAAGTAGTTACCAGGGACCAACGCCAAGACGTGAAACAGGGGATGATGCGGAACGACAGGACGAAATGTTGTTATCCATCATTCCTTCCAACACAAAAAAACTCTATGACATGAAGAAAATCCTGAAATGCATTTTAGATAATGGCAATTTCTTCGAGATAAAGGGCCGTTATGCGAAGAACATCTTGACCGGATTTGGTCGTATGGACGGCTGGACGGCTGGGATTATCGCCAATCAACCGTCGCACCTTGCTGGCACCATTGATGTAGACGCCTCTGACAAGGGATCACGTTTTGTCCGCTTCTGCGATGCGTTTAATATTCCCATTCTTACCTTTGTGGATGTGCCTGGATACCTTCCGGGCGTGGATCAGGAATACAGGGGAATCATAAGACATGGAGCGAAAATGTTATTCGCCTATGCGGAAGCAACCGTTCCCAAAATTACGGTAATCTGCCGAAAAAATTACGGCGGTGGGAAACAAGCCATGTGCAGCAAGCCGATGGGTACGGATCTTGTTTTGGCATGGCCCATTGCTGAATTGGCGGTAATGGGAGCCGAGGGCGCAGTGAATGTCATTTGCCGCGAGGAAATCGAGGCATCCCAGGATCCTGAAAGTACGCGTCAAAGGTTGATTGAACAGTACAACCGAATATTTGACGGCCCCTATGAATCCGCCAGGAAAATGTATGTGGATGATATCATCGATCCCAGGGAGACGAGACCCAGGATCATAAAGGCATTACGAATACTCAAAGATAAAAAAGTTCAAAGAATGGAAAAGAAACACGCCAATATGCCCGTTTAGGATTGTTAAGATTAAATTTATCTGAGGAGGAGAATGTATGAGCTTACCGTTGAAGGATATCGTGGTGTTAGACTTAACGCACGTGATGGCGGGGCCTTATTGCACGCAAATTCTCGGCGACCTTGGAGCCGAAGTAATAAAGATTGAGCGAGTCGATCTTGGAGATCAAACGCGAAGAATGCCGCCGCACTTCGTTGGAGAAAAGAAACTGAGTGCATATTTCCTTTCGTTAAATAGGAACAAGAAAAGCCTTACCCTTGATTTGAAATCTCCGGAGGGAAAAGAAATTTTTTATAAGTTAACCAAGAAGGCCGATGTCGTCGTGAATAACTTTCTTCCCGGCACGATGGAGAAACTTGGTTTGGGTTACGAAACACTAAAGCAGATTAACCAGAAGATCGTCTGGGCGGCTATTTCCGGATATGGCCAGGATGGGCCATACCGTGACAGACCGTCATACGACATCATAATTCAAGCAATGGGAGGCGTCATGAGTTATACAGGCGAACCAGAGCGGCCGCCTGTCCGCTGCGGGATTCCCTATGGCGATTTGTGTTCGTCTATTCAGGCCGTCGTAGGCATTCTTGCCGCCCTTGTTTCAAGAGTCACAACTGGGGAAGGGAGAAAAGTCGATATATCCATGCTC
>Ga0194119_10011786_pt1 | contig 11210 bp, 9 predicted proteins | sample TA2MahC100mmetaG_FD_148620 | JGI IMG/M metagenome (GOLD analysis project Ga0194119, IMG submission 148620) | Freshwater microbial communities from Lake Tanganyika, Tanzania - TA2015018 Mahale Deep Cast 100m | ecosystem: Environmental > Aquatic > Freshwater > Lake | place: Tanzania: Lake... | reverse complement strand
ACCCGCTCCAGGAAGGCCTGCAGGGTTCCGGCCATTTCCGGCACGATCAACTCACCCGCGGCCGAGTAAACGGCACCGTACACTTCGCCGCGCCGCGCATCGAGCAGCGCCGCGCGCAGCGGGCCGGTGCCGAGCGACGCCAGCGCCGCCAGGTTGCTGACGCCGGCGGCGGGCTTGCCAAGCGCGGCCGCCAAACCCTTGGCCGCGGCAAGGCCGACCCGAACGCCTGTAAACGAACCTGGGCCGGAGGCCGCCGCGAACAGGTCGATCCCGCTCAGCGCGACGCGCTGGCGCGCCAGAAGAGCCTCGATTTCACCGAAGATCTCATGGGCGAATCCCTCGGGCGCGTGGACGACGGCCAACTCCAGCACCTCGCCTCCGCGCAGAAGCGCGAGACTGCCGAAGGCGCCGGTGGTGTCGATACCGAGGACCGTCACGGAACCAGTTGGAAGACGCGGTCGACCGCGTAGGCCTTTCCATTCGCATTCAAGGCCGTGACTCGCAACAACAAAACACCAGGGATTTGTTTTTTCAATCCGGCCGGGATCTTGAGAGTTCCCGACGGTCCGGTCCCCATGACGCGATAACCCTGGCCGTTGCTGGTGACCTCGCCGGTGATGAGATACCGCATGTCGCGGGTGGCCCGGGTCTGGCGCTTCAATTTGATTTCGTATTGCGGCGGCTTCGACGCCGAGATCGTATCGCCGGCGGGCAGTGCGAGTTCGAAGGGCACGAGCTTGGTTGCGGACTCGACTTCCTGCACCGGCACGCGGCGTGCCTCAAATTTGTAGGAGCGCAGCATTCCCTCTTTCTTGCCGTCGCGCGACAGATGCAACACCCAGTCCTGTGTCGCGGTCGGCGGCTGGCCGACGAACTTCTCGCCCTTCCATTCCTTTTGCTTCAAGTATTCGCCGGTGATGGGATTGAACCAGTAGACGTCATAGCCGTGCTTTTCGGTGAGCACTTCGATGGGCCCTTGCGGTTTTTCGACGTAGACGATGTACTCGATTCCTTCGAGGGCCATGGCGCGGCCGCCATCGACATCGAAGTACGGCTCCATGTCCCAGTAGCGAGTCTTTGAGAAGAACTCGAACCAGTGCGTCATGGCTTTCGCGCCGGGAGACTCTACTTGTTTTTCGTCGAACGGGACCTTGGCGCCGCCGTAGGTTCCGGTGTTGCCGAAGGTGGGATATTGCCCGTTCATCGAAGAGCGCCACAGCCTGCGACGGAACTCATCGCTATCGACATGGTGATCGTGACTCTTGCCCGCGCCCGAGTTTTCGTAGCCGAACTCGGTGTTGACGAAGGGCTTGGTGAAGAGCTGGCGTTCCACGCCGTTCACGGCCTCGTCGGAGCTTTGATATGTGATGTAGTCGAGCCAGCCATCGCCGGCCAGCGGACCGGCGGTCGCCACCGTATGCGCGGTGCGCGGGTGGGCGTTTGGATCGTACTTTCGAAGGTAGTCGCCAAGCTCCTTGCAGAGCGCGCGGCCGTCGGCGTACTCCTCGAACTCCTGCATCAACTGCCAGGTGATGTCGAAGGCGCTGTAGCGTGCGGCCAGAAAGCGAAACAGCCGCTCGCGCTGCGCGCGTTCCGGAAACTGTCTGGCGAGGTGGTTTTCGTCCCGGCCTATGATCAGATCCGCGGTGATGCCCTTGGAGTTCAGGAAACGGACGCGCTTGTCGAGCTCGTCGAAGTGAGCGTAGGGAGGGCGGTCCGGGGCGGGGAAGCCGTCGCCCAGAAGATGTCCTCGGATGTGGTTGAATTTCTGCGCGGCGCGGGCGGTGACGATCCGTTCAAAGGCGGCCGAGTCCATGGTGGCGAAGTTGTACATTGTGTCACCCATCCACAGGTGCGGCTTTTTGATTTCGCCGTAGGCGAAGTGGCGCACGTTTTGGACGACGACGAAGCCCGGATGATCGGACGGCGTAACCTGGAACTTCCCGATTTTTCCGTTCCAGCGCGGAAGGTTCGATGTGACACGGAACTCCCAATCGCCCGGATCGGTGCCGGCGACGCGGAGGATCATTTTGTCCTTGCCGTCGAAGAAGGCGTAGACCTGCGTTGTTTTGAAGCGCGGCGAGCGGACTTCGGCGCGCAGCTCCACTGACCAATAGGGATTCGGATGCTGTTTCCGCTCGGCGGCGTCGAGATCGAACACGATTTCACACGGAGCGTAGGCGAGCACCGGCTCGCAGATGGACTGTCCGAGAACCCCGAGCGGCGCAGCCGCAACTAACCACCAGATTCGCATTCGTACGTCCATTCAAACATATGACGTGCCCGGAGTGCCGGGGGGCTCGTCGTTTTGTCCTGGTGCGGGTGGTGCTTCTGGCTGCGGGATGACTTCCGGGGCGGGCGAGGCCACGGCGCGGTCCATCATTTCGATGACCGGTTGGGACCCTCCGTCACTTTTTGAATATTTGCGTATGTCGTTGAGAAGTTTGACCAAACGCGCGATGTCGCGGGTGTGGGCGCGAGCTCTGCGCTCGAGTCTCTCAGCGGCGGCGCAGCCTTCGGTCTCGACGCGGATGTAGGCTTCCTCCGGCGTTTGGTCCGTTGGGCAGTTTCTCAGGAATAACTGCATTTGGTTTGCCGTGACCTGTTGGGCGGCGCGGCTGAGGCGCCGGGCGGCCCATTGATGGTTGACGATTTCGTCGACGATGCCATACTCGAAGGCGTTGCCTGGATGGAACTGGTCGACAATTGTTGCCCAGAGTAGCTCGTAGGCTTTCGGATCCTCGTGCGGGAGGACGGTGGCTTTGGCGGCGTAGGCGGCGTGCTTCAAATTGACCTTGGCACACTTCTCCCTGCCTTCTTCGGTTTTCGGGCCTTTCGACTTGGCGCCGTTGATTCTGGCCTGTTCGGACCTTGTCAGCTTTTGCATTGTATTGCCTCCTTAGAAACTGAAAAGCCCCTGGTTTTTGGCCAGGGGCTTTTGGGTGGGCGCATTGCGCTCCACAAGACCATTGTAGAGGAGCATCCAAAATTTTCGGGGTTTCTTAGGGGGTGCGAGTGGCTGGAAGTTGTTGGATCGATTGAGGATGACTTTTTTTTCGAGGTTCCGTGAACGGGGTTTGGCGGAGGGTGGGTTTGCGCTGGGCGGGCTCGGGGCGAGTGAGGCCAGGGAGTTTGGGCGGTGGCGGTTGAGATTGGCGTCCATCGGGTTCTATCGCGGGTACGATCGTGCGCAGACACACCTCGAATCGCATCATGATGTCACGCGAACCAGCCGCACCGTTTTCACAAAAGAACCACACAGGAACGAACCCACACAGGGGTCCCGCGAGTCCGGCGGATTCTCTCGAAGGGTAGCGACCGGAAGCTGAGGCGCGCCGCCCAGTTGGTGCCCCGAATCAAGTACTATTCTCCTGCCGAGCATAGCGGTTACCCGAGTCGTTCGATCTGAAGTGATATGCTTTGACGGGGTCCGCTGAGAGGTCAGCGGCGCTTTGCGCGTTCCACAAGCTTCAGAAGAGGTCATAGTGAAGAAACTACGTCTGCTTGCAGCCGTTGCTGCTCTGCTCACCACGGGCTGGTCTCAATCGTTCACCGCCGGTTTGCGCGGTAGCGTTACCGACGCCTCAGGCGCAGCCGTTCCCGGCGGGAAAGTCGTCGCCATCGAAACCGATCGCAACATCCCGCACAACACCAGCACCGACGCTGAGGGCCGCTACACGCTCACGGGCCTTCCTCCCGGCGCGTACACCCTGAGTGTCGAAGCTAACGGTTTCAAGAAGTTCCTCCAGCAAAAATTCTCGCTCGCCGTCCAACAGCAGGCGACGCTCGATGTCCGCCTCGAAATCGGCGACATCACTTCCACCGTTAATGTCACCGAAGCGCCGCCGCTGCTCAACACCACCATCGCCAATCTGGGCCAGGTGATCGACAACAAGGTAATTCTGTCGCTGCCCAACATCGCACGCAACTCCATGAGCCTGGCGTACCTGACGCCGGGCGTGGTGGGTTCGGGCGGACGCCGCGGCGACAACAACACCAATTTCGTCGCCAACGGCTCGCGGAACTCCACGTCGGACGTTCTGGTGGACGGCGTGACGGTCGTGACGGTCGAGCAGAACTCCGGCATCACGGACTTGAAGTTCTCCCCGTCGGTGGACGTGGTGCAGGAATTCAAGATGCAGACCAACTTCTTCTCCGCCGAGTACGGCCAGACCGGCGGCGCGGTGGTGAACATGATCACGCGCTCCGGCACCAACGATTTCCACGGCACGGGCTATTACTTCCTGCGCGACGCGGCGCTGAATGCCAATGACTGGTTTGCCAATCGCGCCGGCCGCCCTCTTCCCGCCTTCCATCGCGACCAATACGGCGGGGTCTTGGGCGGACCGGTCATCAAGAACAAGACCTTCTTCTTTGGCGCATACGAGTACACCCGGCAGGAGAGCCCCACTAGCATAAACATCTCGCTGCCCACATCCGTGCAGCGCAACGGCGACTTCTCGCAGACCTTCAACGCGGCCAACCAGTTGATGGTGGTCCATAACCCCTTCTCCACCCAGACCAACGCGGCGGGCGCCATCGTTCGCACTCCGTTCCCTGGCAATCGCGTGCCGGCCTCCATGTTCGACCCCATTTCCGTGAAGGCGCTCTCTTTCGTGCCGCAGGGTAACCAGCCCGGCGCCGCCATCACGAACCTGAACAACTATTTCAACCAGGGCATCAACACCAGCCGCGCCCACCAGATCAACAGCCGCGTCGATCACAACTTCTCCGACAAGACGCGCCTGGGCGGCCGCTACAGCAACGCCATTAGCAAGGGCGCCAACCCGAATCTCTTCGGAGACGGCAACCCGTCCTACTTCACCGGCGGCGTTAACGAGACCAACACCAAGTCGATGGTGGCGGAACTGACGCGGGTCCACAGCGCCACTTCGATCGTCACGCTGCGCTACGGCCTCACCTACTCGGACTTCGGCCGTGATCCGTTCTTCGATACGTTCGATCTGACCTCGCTGGGCCTGCCGCAGAACATGAAGGCCTCGGCCACCAATCTGCTGTTCCCGCGCTTTGCGCCCGAAGGCTTCCAGGAGTGGGGCACCGAAGGCTTCTGGCTCATGGACCGCCAAGAGGGCGTGCACCACATCTCCGGCCAATGGTCGAAGGTCGCCGGCGCTCACAACGTCAAGGTGGGCGGCGAGCATCGCATCAACCAGCTCGACTACCTCCAGCCCGGCTTCCCGTCCGGCCGCTTCGCCTTCGGCCGTGGAGTCACCTGCCTCGAACGCTTTACCTGCCCGGGCAACCAGGGTAACGGCTTGGCGGCAATGCTAATTGGCTGGACGACGGGAAGCGACTACCACATCGAGCCCAAGGCCTTCTCTCGCTCCAAGTATTGGGGCTTCTTCTTACAAGACGACTGGAAGGTAACGCGGAAGCTGACGTTGAATCTCGGCTTGCGCTACGACTTCGACGTGCCGCGGTGGGAGATCTTGAATCGCTACAGCTACTGGGATCTCAATGCCCAGTCGCGCGTCCGGGCCCCCGGCTATGACACCCGCGGCGTGGTCAAATTCGTCGACGACAACAATCGTTCACCCTTTGACGCCGACATGAATAACTGGCAGCCTCGCGTGGGCTTTGCATACGCCGCTGACTCGAAGACTGCAATACGGGGCGGCTACGGCCTGTTCTATACGCTGTCCCGCGCCACGGTTTTCGGCCGGCCGGGCACCGGCTTCACCATCAACTCGCCCGCCATCTGGTCGCTGGATGGCAATGCCACGCTCAATGCGCGGCTCAACAATCCGTTCCCTAACGGCATCCTGCAGCCGCCGGGCCGCTCGCAAGGCGACGACACCTTGCTGGGCTTTGGCGTCGGCACGATTGTCCGCGAAAATAATCGCAATCCGGAGTACCACTCCTGGAACCTCTCGATTCAACGCGAAGTGGGCTGGCAGTCGGTGTTTGAAATGAACTACACCGGCAGCCGGGGCACGCACCTCTTCATGCCCGTCACGACTTTGTCACCGCTGCACCCCAGCAATTGGGGCGCCGGCCGCGACGCCTTAACCGCTCTGGTGCCGAACCCGTTCTTCGGCCAAATCACCGACACCCGGTCGCCCCTTTCCCAGCCGACGATCGTCCGCGAACGGCTGCTCCGTCCGATGCCACACTTCAACGGCACCGGCGTCGGCACCGCCGAGCCCGCCCGAGGCGACTCGAACTACCATGCCCTGCAACTTAAGTGGGAGAAGCGCTTTAGCCACGGCCTCTCGATGCTCGGCCACTACACTTGGTCGAAGATGATCGACAACGTGTCGCACAGCTCGGGTAACGTCTCCTGGCTGGGCGGTTCCACGTCGCTCCAGAACATCTGGGATCTGCGCGGCGAGCGCTCGCTCTCCTCGCACGACATCGCCAGCCGTGGCGTCATTGCCGGTTCGTATGAACTGCCGGTTGGCCGGGGCCGTCATTTCGGCAGCCGCATGAGCCGCGTGCTCGATTGGATCGCCGGTGGCTGGAACCTGAGCGGCATGCTCCTGATGCAGAGCGGCATGCCGATCCAAGTGACGCAGTCCGGCGGCGCCATCTGGGACGGCACGCAGCGTCCCGACCTCATCGGGGACCCCAGCACGAAGGGCCGGGTCCAGGATCGACTTACCGGCTACTTCAATCCCGCGGCATTCCGACAGCCGCTGCGCGACGTGCCGGGCACGGCGCCGCGCAACCTCAACTATCGCGGACCGGGCATCTCCACGCTCGACGCCGCCATCCTCAAGAACATCACCACGCGGGAAGGTCAGCGCATCGAGTTCCGCCTCGAGGCCACCAACTTCACGAATACGCCGATGTTCGGTGACCCCGCCGGTTCCTTCGGCGCGGTCAACTTCGGCCAGATCACGGGCGCGCGTGTCGGGCCCCGCAACATGCAAATCGGCTTGAAGTACTACTTTTAGCCTTTACTCGCTCGGAGAACCCCGCCCCGGCACTGCCAGGCAGCGGGGCTTTTCACGCGCGCTTTCATAAATTGCGCCAAGAAGGACTCGATTCTGCAACTGAAGACGAGTCTGATCGCGCGCCTGCCTTTCAACTTCTTGGCGGGGGATCACCACTGGGTACCCTGCCGTGCACTCTTGGCAGAAGTCGGGCCAATTCCCTCGACAATCATCGCACGCGACACAGCCGGCCGTCGATTGGAACCAGGGTGCGATTCGGTTCGAATAGAGGGGAGACCCTGTTGCGGACGAGGCGTTTCAAACCCGCATCGTTCCGATATTGTCCTTGAACTGGGACAGTGCCACCGAAGGTAAGGGCCGGCGTTGGCGCCGCACGGAGTGGAGCGCCGCACCAGTCTCTTGCCGAGCATGGCGTTACTCGAGAGCTATCGGGCGACAATGCCAGAAAGTGCCGAAAAATCAACGACTCCGGCCTCTGGGGGCATTCCAAATTCCTTTCATTGCACGGCGGCGAATCGAGATGTAGCGAGCCCGTTTTTCGGGATGTCGTCACCTCCGAACTTTCCCTTTGTGGAACGCACGGAGCCGCGCCATCGTTTCGTCTCTAGGACAACTCCGCGAAGTTGACGCACACACGCCCTTGCTCAGCCAACAGGCGGATACGCTTGCGAAGAAAGTCCGGAAGGGTCATCTTCTCATTCAGGATCATCGTGAGATCCCAACCATCCATCACAATGAAGGACGGTGCCTTTCCCCGTGTAATGGCATCCTGAGCTTCTTTGCTGATGCCATTCAGTGCGATGAACACGCCTCTTGTGAATGTCGATTTGCCTTCGATCTTGCCTCTGAAAACGAGGAGGTCAGCCTCCGGCATCGGCTTCTTTTCCCATTTGGATTCGATCAGGTAGATGTGACTATCAAGCTCAAATGAACCATCAATCTGTTCGCCGACTACTCGGAACGGCTCGCGGGGTTGAAGCTCGTAGAGGTGAAACAGCCGGTTGAGAACCCTCTCCAACGCCAAACCAGCTCGTGCCCGGTCTGCATCGGATGCGAGCGCAAGAAATTCATCTCTTAGCTTTTCGAGTTCGCGAGATCGATGTTGGGATGCCGCAGTTGCAGCGGCCAGGCCGTCCGACTGAGCCACAGAACCCGATGTCGAATTGCCAAGTAACCGATTAACGATCAGGCAGCACACTTCGTGCTGCACCCCCTTCGGCTCGGCCCAATCGAGCAGATCGCTCAACAGCTTGCCGACAACAGCATTGCTTTCCTTCATCCAGAAGGCGCGCAATCTGTTGGCTTTCGCGCCACTCCCGTAGTCGTAGCGCGAATCGAAGATGTCCAAACCAACGCTATCACGGACAAACTCTTCAAAACTGCGATTGGAGAAATCGAGAACGTAGCCCGATCCCATTCCGAAGAACTGCTCGAGCTTCTTCTTCTCCACAATGGTCAGATCAGCCATGCCAAGTTATCCCGTCGAGAGCGCGTCTGATACCTCGACTACGGGCGTGCGGTCGCCGGCTCGAAGGTTATGATGAGCCGCGTTTTCGTCGCGGCTGCCAGACGTTCCAGAGTCTGCGTGGAAGGCCGCGTGCGTCCGCTTTCTAGCCGGGCGATGACCGATTGCGTCGTCTCCATGCGCTTAGCCAATTGCTCCTGGGTGAGGCCAGCCGAGACGCGAGCTTGAATCAACGCACGGGACAAGGCGAACTCCGGCGCGAGTTCCTCATGCGCCCTGCGGTATTCCTTGTTCCCCATCCACTTCTTGTGGAGGTCGTTCAGTTTGGTCATGACGAAATCTCCTTTGCTCGCTTCAAGGCCAGCTCGATCTCTCGATTTGGCGTCTTCTGCGTCTTCTTGACAAAAACCCGCACTACAACGACCCGCTGGCCGTTGACCGCGACGTAGAACGCCCGTGAAATCCCATCCTTGCCGCGCATCCGCATTTCCCAGAGAACACCACGAATATGCTTTACATGGGGTTCTCGAACCCGCTCAAGTCCGAACTCCTCAATCAGCCGACCGATGTGGTGAAAACGAGCCCGCATGTCCGTCGGCAGGGCATCAAGCTCCTCGTTCACAACATCATTCAGTGTTTCAACTGTCCAGGCCATGGCGGACTCTGATAGTATAGCGTTTTTGCTATGAGTCAACAAGAGGATTCCACCCTCTTGTCTCTATCCGGCCCGAGAGTCATAGATCAACTTCACCTGCTCCCAAACGGCAGCATCACCCAGTACCGGGACGATGGCTCCTGACTAGTCGCGCTGCGTAGACGAGACTGGTACGCGTTCCAAAGTCGTACTGCGGGTGCTCACCTGCGCCCGTCCCTCGGAGGGAAGGCTTCGGAACTGGCAAGAGAAAGAGGGAACGAGAGCTGGATTGATGAGCGATCCAAGAGAACGCCTTCTCCGTTTCTGGCTGAACCAGGACACGCGTTCGAGGAGGGGGATGCGATCGTGAGACGGCGGTGTTGTTGGAGTACTACGAAGCGGGAAGACGGATGGGTTCCTGAAGCCAGTGCGAAGCGTGCCAGCCGTCACCAGTTTGCCCGGCTTGACTTCGGATAACTGCTCACATAATATCTGTTCATGACAGATATGAACACGCGTGCACTGGACCGTGAGCTCAAACGCGGGTCGGCCGAACTGTTGATCCTCTCGCTGCTCGACGCCCGTCCGCGTCACGGCTACGAGTTGAGCAAGCTCATCCACACGCGGTCTGGCGGCCAGTTGACGTTCCACATCGATTCGCTCTACCCGTTGCTGTATCGCCTGGAAGAGCGGGGATGGATCAAGGGCACGTGGGTCGAGAAGGCGGAAGAGCGCCGCCGGCGCTTCTACAAGGTGACCGCCGAAGGGCGCGCCGTGCTGGCCCAGCAGAAAAAGACGTGGGAGGCGTTCGTCGAGGCGGTGCGCTGCGTCATCGGAGGCGAAAATGCCTGATTGGAAGCGACACATCGTTGAGCGCTTGTCCTCGCTGCGCCTGGCGCCCACTCGCGAAGCCGAGATCGTGGAAGAGCTTTCGCAGCATCTCGACGAGCGCTGGCGCGAATTGACCGCCGGCGGGGCTTCGCCGGAAGAAGCCACACGTCTGGCTCTTGCCGATTTCAGTGAGGAGAACCTCTTGGCCCGGTACATGGCGCCCCTGCGACAGTCGCATACACCGGCATCCATCACGCCTGGATCTGCCACCGGTCATCTTCTGAGCGATCTCTGGCTCGATCTACGCTACGCCGCGCGGACCTTGACGAAGCGGCCTAGCTTCGCCATCGCCGCTGTGTCGACGCTTGCTCTGGGTATCGGCGCCAACACTGCCCTCTTCAGCTTCGTGGACGGTGTTCTGCTCAAGCCGCTTCCCTATCCGGAGCCAGAACGGTTAGTGCAGGTTTGGGAAAAGCCTCCGGGCTTCCAGCGAAACGGCATTGCTTCGCTGAACTTCATGGATTGGCAGAAGCAGAACCGGGTCTTCTCCCACATGACCGCGCTGTCGGGCGAGGCATACACCTGGACCCAGCCAGGCGACGCAGGCGAGCCGCAGCGGCTTCGAGCCAGTCTCGTCTCCGCCGCTTACTGGGATGTGCTGGGGGTCAAGCCGGCGCTCGGCCGAGGTTTCGCAGCGGACGAGGATCAGCCCGGCAAGGACAAGGTGGTGATTCTTTCCCATCGCACCTGGCAAGCAAAGTTCCACGGCGATCCGCAGATTTTGGATCGCACAATTCTTCTCGACGGCGAACCGTTCCGCATTGCCGGCGTCACTGCCCGCGATACGAATTTCGACCGCGGCTTCAACGACCTGTGGCGTCCGTTGTGCCTCCTATGCCGCGGGCCTCAGCGCAACTTTCATTGGCTCAACGCGCTCGCCCGCTTGAAGCCCGGCGTCACCATTGAACAGGCCCGCGCCGAGATGGACATCATCGCCAAGACCATCGCTGAAACCTATCCGAAGGACAAGAAGGGATGGGGGGTGACGATCGACCTCTGGATGGACCGGATCGTAAGCGAACAATTGCGTCAATCGTTGACCGTTTTGATGTGCGCAGTGGGCGCTTTGCTGCTGATTGCGTGCTCGAACGTTGCAAACCTCATGCTGACACGGAACGCTGCCCGGTCCCGGGAGATGAACGTGAGAATGGCGCTGGGCGCGAGCCGCGGCCGTCTGATCCGCTTAATGCTCCTGGAAAACTTGCTGTTGTCGCTGGCGGGTGGTCTGCTTGGCATTGCCCTCGGCTTCGGGCTCATGCGGATCATCGAAACCTCTCTCCCGCCATTCTCCCTGCCTTCCGAA
>Ga0194119_10011777_pt1 | contig 11214 bp, 4 predicted proteins | sample TA2MahC100mmetaG_FD_148620 | JGI IMG/M metagenome (GOLD analysis project Ga0194119, IMG submission 148620) | Freshwater microbial communities from Lake Tanganyika, Tanzania - TA2015018 Mahale Deep Cast 100m | ecosystem: Environmental > Aquatic > Freshwater > Lake | place: Tanzania: Lake... | reverse complement strand
CAATACCGATGAGTACGGTAACGATCAATAGTAGTGTTTCATCCGTTACATTACATCAGGGCATTTTAGTTTCCACTAATACTATTACGCTGACTGCCGCAGAAGAGATAGAACATATCGCCGGAAATATCGTAACGCCGGTGAATACCAACACGGTGACCATGACCGCTGCGGAAGAGACTATAGCTTCAACACTGAGTATTTCTGTTGAGACGAATACGCTCACTTCCTCAGCACCAACAGTAGTCATACATCTGTTCGTGCCAGTTACGTATGATACGTTAATTGGTCAGTATGCGGGTCAACAAATAAGCGGACAGGAAACAAATCCGATATTGGGTCTCGTTAACTGGGAGTCAAATAGAATCGATGTTACTGCACCAACAGCGACCGTGTAGTTGATATAAATAGACAAGGAGATAAAAGCTTACAATGCCGGTTATTACCACTCAAAAATACAATATTCACGGCGCCCAGCAGTTTGTGGAGTCTCTGACGGAAGGCTTACGTACGTATGGAGCTAATACTGCATCAGTGAATGCCAATAGTACTGTATTAACTATTTCAAGTAATGTATTCAGTACATTGCGTGTTGGTGATATTTTGATTATTAACAACGAATCTCGTTTAATTAACTCTATTGCATCAAACGGAACGTCTGTAACGGTTAATGCTGCATTTTCTACTGCGATTACCAATCAATTGTTTAAAACACGAGAACCGTTGATTCAATATGATTCGTATTATCTGTTTGTTGGTCGCTCAACTCCGTGGGCCAATGGAGATTCTGCGCCCACAGCACCAGTGGATACCGAGCAATCATCTTATGATTATTTACGCGACGCCTTGGTGTTGCGTCGATTAAAGAATACCGACGTGGCATATGTTATACCCAAATACGTGTGGGCTAACAATACTACATATCAAATGTACAATCATACAACGATAAGTGAGTATCTTGCCAACAATGCTCTTATTGCTAACACTGCTGCGTGGCCGGCCGGAGTTGTCCTTGGATACCCGTATGTAGTTACTTCAACTAATGACGTGTTCAAATGTATTTTTAATGGTCGTATGTCATCGAACAATGCGACGATTGCAATTAGCATTCAGGAACCCACTATTACAGGAGTTGCTTCTCCGAGTGATATTGTTTCGTCCGATGCGGCGAATCAAAAGTTTTATACTTGGAAGTATTTGTATTCCATTCCCGAATCTGTCGCCGAGAAATTTATGACAGGGGATTATATGCCAGTGATTAACCCAAGTGATACATTAGATCCTGGCACTGGTGATATTCAAAATGATAGCTCTGCGGCATATACCGCGTTTAACGCGGCGCGCAATTCTGGGAATGGTGCCATTTATCAAATTGTTGTTGAAAACGGTGGGACTCAGTATAATCCTAACAGTGCTCCGGTAGTTGCTATTGATGGTGATGGTACTGGTGCAATTGCGTCAGTTCAATTAACGGGTAATGTGGTTACGGGTATTCATATGGAAGCGTATGGACAAAACTATAGTTTTGCTAACGTGTCTATCACTACAAGTAATTCAGGGAGTGGTGCCTCGGCGACGGCCATTATCTCTCCACGAGCCGCATTTAGTAATACGAGTGGCACGTTTTATATTTCAAATCATGGTATTAGTCCACGGCATGAATTACATGCCCATCGCGTGATGTTATATGCAGAATTAGCGGGTGATGTGGATGGGCAACTTACAACGGTCAACGAATATCGTCGTATTGGTATTTTGAAAAATCCGTTGCTGATTAATGGAGAAATCGCGTCGGCTGATACGTATGATTTATCCACGTCACTTACCGTTTCAACAGCGGATACATTTGTTAGGGACGAAATCGTATATCAACCTAGTACTCACGCTTATGGAGTGGTTGTCGAACACATGGGAGGTGTTTTAAAATTAGTGCATACATCCCGCACTCTTTTTTCGAACGCCACGTCGAATACGACAATTCTTGGTATTGGAAATGGAAACACTCAGGCAATTCGTGCGGCGTCGAGTAATAATGTACCATCCGCGTTACCTGAAATGTTTGTTAATATTATTCCGCCGTCTGGGTCCACCGCAGTAGTAACCGCTGTTACACCGCCGAATATTGTACCTCGGACAGGTGAGATTTTATATGTTAATCATGTTACACCTGTAAAGCGCGCCAATACACAATCAGAAGCTATTCGTACAATACTGACTTTTTAATAGGAACAGAGTATGCCGCTATCTAATACAACGCAAGACATTCTTCGCAGCAGCCCATATTGGGACGATTATAACCGCGACAAGCGATTTCATCGCGTGCTGATTAAGCCTCGCACTCCTGTACAGACGCGGGAGCTTAATCAAATACAGTCGATGCTGCAAAATCAAGTTGAGCAGGTTACGTCCAGTGTTTATCGTGAAGGTGCGGCGATTAGTGGCGGTCAGCAGACTCTTGATACGAATACTGTTGTATTGCAGGTGGTGCGTAGTGATGCGGTGGATATTAATAACTTTTTCAATCCCGAGACTAATGTTGGCGCATTGATGGAAGGATTAACGAGCGGAGCACGTGCTATCGTTACACAGGTTTCTGCACAACCTACATCTTCGTATGCAGCGATTTTATTCGCACCATTAAACGCTGTTTCGTTTCAAGCGGATGAGAGTGTACAATTTGTAGATATTGAAACTGGTGCTACGATTGCTACAATGGTGGTAGCAGCTGGCTCAGCAGCCACAAATGTTGCTAGTACTTTTTCGGTGGCGCCCGGAGTCTTTTATTTGCGCGGCCATTTGGTTGACGTTTTAAAGCAAACAGTCATCCTAAGCACTGACACGCAAAAACCCAGTAAGAGAGTTGGATTTACTCTTCTTGAAAATATTGTTGCTACAGCAGATGATGCTACATTACTTGACCCCGCATTAGGCACGACTAATTATGCTGCTCCAGGCGCGGATCGATTAAAGCTTACTGCGGTATTAACAACCAAAGATATTTTAGACGACCGTATTGCTCCCAATAGCGATGTCAATTTTATTGAACTTGCACGCGTGGTTGAAGGAATTATTCAACCACAGTCGGATCGATTACAAACGGATTTTATTGAGGATACATTAGCTCGTCGCACAAATGATGAATCTGGCGACTATGTAGTCACTCCTTTTCGATTATTAGTGAAAGATCATAACCCTCCGGTAAGTATCTCAAATATTACAGGTTTGGTATCTGGTAATACCAGTAGCCCTATTATTCAAGCTGCTAATACAGTTACAACAATTACGTTAGCTAATGGTGCTACCAGTAATGTTACCACCTTATTTGAATCAGAGATATCGGTAGGTGATGTATTGGTTATAAATGGAGAACACCGTAAAGTAAACTCTATTGCTAGTAACACTGCGTTGGTGGTTAATGCGGCGTTTACGGTGGAATTTACAAATGTTACCGCGACAGTTATCTCGGATGAAAAAGTCAATCTGGAATTAGAAGCTGGTAAAGCGTATGTCCGTGGATATGAAATTGAAACCAAAGGTGTGTCTAAGCTAGCTGCTAATCGCGCTCGTACAACTGAAGCAATCGATAACGGTGTTGTAAGTACCGGTTTTGGTCCATATGTGATTGTTAGTCGTGATAGAGGGCTGTTTAATGTCAACGCAATGGAAGTAGTAGATCTTCATTGTGTACCGTATGCAAATGTTGATGTTAAGCTTGTTAACGCGACCGCTGGCAATTATTTGTCCAGTAAAATTGGTACAGCCCGTGCTCGATCATTCTTGTATCATTCGGGTGTCGGTGATGGAAATACCGTATACAAGATGTATGTTGTTGGTGCAGAATTTCAGACAAAATTACTTCAGGTCAACACGACGTCCGATGCTGCGGATAATACACGGCTTACATCAAACAGTACTGTGGCTGCCGTCACGGTAAATGCACCCGCCAAAACATTAAAACTACGTCAAACGTGCGCATCCCCTTCAGGGGGGTTGCTTCCAGTGGGGCCCAATGCGTTTGTGGGCGCAACAGTCAAATTGTACACGGTTGATGGATATGAGGTTAACTATCCTGTATTAGCGTCGGTGGATTACAATCCAGCAACTAGTGTGCGCGAGCACACACTCACTCTTGATTCAGATGATGTGTTGGGTTCGGTAAATGTTACTGCGAACGTGCAAATTACCTTTAGTGATAAATGCATTCGGTCGATGACCAATAATGCAAACACCAAAACTAAAGGTGTGACGGTAAGCATTTTTGGAAAAGTTGGATATGCCGCAAATGCTAATACGGTAATGCAAAACACAAACGCAACCGCAATGCTATTCCCCTATCGTGGAGAAGTTATCAAGCCCAGTACAATTGCCGATCAAAATTATGAGGTGTTACGATATGTTGCGAACGTCACGGGTAATGATACAACAAATGTGGGCAACGTAGTGTTTGTGATTAACTCAACCAGCGTTGCTTTGGGAACAGGTGAGACTCCATATCCGCAAGCGGGGGATGTGTATCAACACATCGTTGCTGCATTGAGCAGTAACGGGTATTCAATTCCGTTAAATGGTGCCGTGTCGGATGTGGATAATTATACTATTCGGTTGGGTGTGCCTAACACGGCAATATCAGGACATACTAGCCCCGGCTCTAGTACAATTGATGTATATACACGAATGTCAGTAAACTCGTCGGGTGCCCGTACTAAAACATTATATGCCGGAAATACTACATTAAGCAGCGTGAGTGTTAATTCTACTACGGGTCAGTTGATTTCCAACATAGATAACCTTAAAGGACACATTGCTATTAACAGTGTCAATACATCATCGAGTCGCACGGTTAGTTTAGGTATTGCGGATGTCAATGCAGTAAAGAAAATTTATGCTGTTAAGGACGCAAACACAATTAGTACTAACAGCTCGGCAGTTATTGATGTAACCGATAATTATACGTTGGATAATGGTCAGCGCGATTGGTGCTATGATTACTCAACCATAACACTTAAAGCCGGAAAGGTGCATTATACAACAAACTGTGCCCAGATATTGGTGATTGTTGATCGATGGAATCACAGTTCAGCAACAGGAAATTTGGGATACTTCAATCCCGCGAGTTACGCAAATACGAAAATTGAAGAAACACCGACGTTTATCAATCCCAAAACTGGTGTTTCTGTTTCCCTAGCAACGCACGTAGATTTTCGTCCCGTGCGATCCGCGAATGTCACGTCCGCAAATACGGCTACTAATCCTTATACCAATGCGGCCGCCGCCACGTTTGAGACGACGGTTTTACCATATCCAGCGGCAGCGTATCGTGCGGATTATGACTTTTATTTGTCTCGTATTGATAAAGTGGTATTGACGAAGAATCGTCAGTTCCGTGTGATTGCGGGAGTGCCGGCAGTAAATCCAGAAATGCCGGCCGAGGATGCGGATGGCATTACATTATATGTCGTGTCATATCCAGCATATACACCATTTGCTAATTCAGTGAGCATACTTCCATTCGAGTACAAACGGTATACGATGAAAAGTATTCGAACACTCGAAAAACGTATTGAGAATTTGGAATATTATGCGGCACTATCCACGATGGACCTACAGTCACTTAATAATCCTGAGCTAGATGAGTATGATAATGAACGGTTTAAAAATGGTATCGCGTCAGATAATTTTACATCGGATAAGGTGACAGATTTTAGTATTAATTCAGATACAACTATTGCGCTTGATCACGAAAATCAACAAATGCGGCCGCGCGGCACGGTGGCGCAGAAATCGTTAGTATCAGATTTCGTAAATTCAACCGGAGTGAGTGTATTTGGGCTTGCTGCGTCAAAACAAGTGTCTCTTAATTACACGCTCGTACCATTTATTACACAAGGTGTGGCATCTAAATCTGTAAATATCAATCCATTCAATGTGTTTGGGTGGATTGGCTCGATGCGAATGTTTCCAAGTAGTGATACATGGATTGATACAATTACTGCACCTGATTTAATTCGCTCGAATTTCGATGAAAATGATGGTATAAAAGATGGTCAAACAATTGAAACATCATGGGATTATTGGAAAACCACATTTAATGGGACACCGACCATTGTCGTTGAAGAAGGCCAGCGTACGGGACAGAGTAATAATCGGCGGGCCAATATCGGATTTCGTCGCACAACAACGAGTACTACAACTACCACAACTGAGTTTGCGCAGGCAACCTTTAACCATACCAAAGTAAGTACTATCTCGGAGGATAAGGGCGAAAAAACGATTAACACACACGTGGTTGCAAAAATGCGCGGAGTTGATGTTGATATTGCTGCATCAGGATTATTACCGGGTGCAACATTGCGAGCAACATTTGATGAGACGGATGTTACCAATTATGTGGAACGTGCTAATCGCGTGACAATTGCCGCAGAGTCAGTAAATACGTTTGCTGTACGTGACATTATTACGACAAATGGAGGCGGTACCGCACGTATTGTGGGAATAATTACGGACACAGGGGAAGCTGTTGCGTATCTATATGTGACAGATGCTCGTGGAACATTTGCGGGTAACATTATTACTCTCCGTAGTAATCCAGATGCTGGCGTTGCGCCGACGGTGACCAGTGTGTCTGTTGTAGAATATCAACATTGGCATGGTCAAGCAACATTGGTGCCCAGCGCGGTACCTTATAAACTTCGTTTAGGTGTGGGAGCAATCACCACATCAGATCCATATACAGGAAAAGTTATTTACTTTACTGATGGTGGATACAAAACACATGTAAATTTGTTAACTAATGTTACTACAAATGCCACTTCAGGTGTTGCAGGATATAAAGCGAAAATCATCGCATATAATCTCAGCACTCGCGACGTGACGCTTGAAGGTTTACCGGGAGATGTACAATCGGCGTTTGCATCTCAGCTTGCATCATATACCACAGATAACCCGATTCGATATAGTATTGGTGATTTAGAAACTACGCCTATGGGCAGTGCCACGGTGGTCGCTGTTAGTCCGGGATCATTTTTCGGTATGTTCCGTTTGCCAGGTTTACGTCAACCAACGGGTACCGGTGCCAATTCTGCGGTGCGTGGATTAAGCGGCAACCTGCAATTTCTTACAGGCGAGCGAGTGTTCCGACTGGAAAATCGCGATAGTATAATTCAGTCATCCGCTCGTCGCGAGTTTGTGGCACAAGGCTCAACAGTGACGAAACAGCGAGAATATTCTCGTACGCGACGAGTCGATAAGTGGTCGACTCGTGGAGAAATAACGTCACAAACGCGATCTACAACAGCTGCCGACGTGAAGACCGACGAATGGGTCATTAATTATATTGACCCATTAGCACAAACATTTATTGTTAACCAACAAGATTATCCACACGGGGTATTTATTTGTGCAGTAGATTTATTCTTTGCAAAGAAAGGTCAAACTGGTATGGATGTAACCGTACAGTTACGACCAACGGTAAATGGTTATCCATCTGCGGATATAGTTTTGGCCACCGCCAAAGTTTCAGCGGGAAACATTAATGTTGTACCTACGGGCATTTCGCCGTCGCCTGGAAACGCAACGCATTATACACGATTTAATTTCGATACACCGCAATATCTTGCATCAAATTTTGAATATTCTATTGTTGTGTTATCCAACTCGAATGAATATGAAGTATTCGTCGGTGAACTTGGTAAAAAAATAATTGCATCTGATAAGATAGTTGCTCAACAGCCGCATGGTGGTGTACTGTTCAAATCACAGAATGCTCGTACATGGGTACCCGAACCAATGGAAGATTTGATGTTTGCTCTTCAGCGAGCTGACTTTAGTATGTCCACCGGCGCACTTTCTCTGCAATTAGCAAATAATTATAGCACATTGATTGATCAAACCGATTATGATATGTTGTACTTGGGTGCGGATTACCTTGATTTTCCTGCGACACAAGATTCTACACGGTTTACTCTTGAGACTGTGAATACGTCAAATGTGGCGAAGTCTCAAGCATTCACACCGAATATGAATGTGACCATGTCAGAACGTAAACGTATTTTTAATAATCAAGCATCATCGTTGCGATTAACCGCTACATTACGCACATCAAATTCTCATGTGTCACCGGTGTATGATGTGGAACGGTTTAGTGCACTTTTGATTAAGAATCGTGTAGACAATGGACGGTTGTATGCAAACGGTGTGCAGTTTACTACGGCTACACCAAATACTTCTGCCTCGGCAAGTTATAGCGCTAACGGAAATTCGTATAGTTTGACGCTTACTGGTGGAAACGGTACGGGTGCGGAAGTTTACGCAAACACCAATACAACGGGATACGTCACTAGTATCTATGTGGCTAATGGTGGGTATGGGTATACACAAACACCGACTTTTACCTTGACATCAAATAATGATTTTACCGCAACAGGTCAGCCAGTGTTCTCATATACGGGAGAAACTAGTGCTATCTCCAAAATCGAGGGTGAGCAAAAAGCACGATACTGCACAATACCGATTACCTTAGCCGATGGATTTGATGCCAAGGACTTGAAAGTTTATTTGTCGGCAGTTCGTGCGCCACAACACGATATTGATGTATACTATCGTGTGTTAGCGACGGGTGATGTGCAGAATTTCCAAGAAAAGTCATGGATTTTAATGTCCTTGAAATCGGAGCAGGAACGACAGTATTCGACAACGGCGACGAATCGAAAAGAATATGAATATCGTACAATAGCTAATACGGCTGCCTATACATCAAATGGAGTGACTTTTGATCGATTCCATACCTTTGCGATTAAAGTTGTGTTACGTTCAGAGTCAACCAGCAACGCATATGCGTCAGATACGATAACGGTACCATTAGTTTCGAACTTACGCATTATTGCATTGGATGAGTAAAGGATAAATACCCATATGGCACTTGTGCAAACTAAAGATTCTCGGGTTGTTAGAGATACGAAAACGCAAGCATTATTGGCAACTAATAGCGAAGAGTTATTACGGCATCGTCGTATGCGTGCCACAGTTAAAAAGGTTACGACTCATCAACGTACTGTTGATGAACGATTTGAAGCACTGAATGGTCGGATTGATCGTTGCGAGGCGTTACTTCAAGAATTGGCGCAGCATGTTTCTACACTGGTCGCTAAATATCCAGTGAGTTTTTCTGAGCGAGACTAGTTATGCCCATACCTTCACCCGTTCAATCAACTGATACCTTTAATACATGGCTTGATGCCACTAATAATGTTATTAGTCACATAGCGAATAGTAATTCATATGTGTTGGTAACGAATGCTTCAACTGCTAATTTAGTGTCAACCGGTAATGTGTATGTGAATGGTGCTATACATACCGCGTCGTTTGTGGCCAATGCAAATGTGGTGCTTGGTGGTACGTCGTTAAGCACTGCTACGCCAGTATTAAAAATCACAACTAATTCGTCAAACATTAATACAGCAACATTATTTGGAACAAACCTTTCTATTACGATTGTTAATACGGTGTGGTCAGGCACCGATATAACGTTCGGACCAAACGTCGCATTTCAAGGCCTCGTTACAATTAACGCGGCAGCCACACTTACCAAAAATGTTGCGTTGGCAACATCCGTATTAACGATTACGACCAACAGCACAGTAAATACGTTATCAATAAATCCAAATCAGGGGTTGACGTATAATCTCAATTCAACGGTGTCGCATATCACAACAAATAGCACTGTATATACGGCCAATGCTGCTAATATTTTCTTTACCGGCACAAACTTAACGATTGGAGCTAACACCGTTGTTAATGGCACGTTCCACGCAAATAACGTTGCCACACTTGGAAACACAACGGTGAGTGGTTCTGCATCCGTGAGTGGAAACGCGACGTTGGGTGGAACCGTGACGGTGAGTGGAAACGCAACGTTCAATCAACTGGTTAGCCTTGGTGGCCCATTAACATTTACAAGTGCGTTTGTTGAAACGGCTACTAATTTAAGTGGCACGGGTATTGCAAGTCCGTTATCTGTAAGCGCCAACTCTACAATTCATCGAATTACTGCAACCGATGTATCTGCTGGATATACAGGTAAAGTTATTTCAGGCATTCAGCAAGCTAGTACAACGCAGTATCGTCAACTGGTATTATTTAATACCGGTAATACCACGCTGATTTTTCAACATGCCAACACAACAGCAGCTGCAAACGGTGTGCTTTGTCCCAGTGCGACGGATTTTCAAATCCCCAGCAACGGAACATGTTTGCTATATTATGATGCAAATATTTCTGGAAGTGGAGCGCGGTGGCGTGTTATTAGTGCACCAATTGTACCCGATGCTAACACTTCAGTAAGGGGATTGGTAAATACATCGGCGCAGACGTTTGCAGGCGATAAGACGTTCCAAAATCCAGCGTCGTTTAGTAGTACCATCAGCGTCACCGGCAATGCGACCTTTGATACCAGTACGTTATTTGTAGATGCGACAAATGATCGCGTCGGCATCGGGACATCGAGTCCCGGCCGCAGACTTGAAGCCTCCGACACAGCCGATCAGCTTCGTATAACCTACACGGGTGGAAACTCCGTAGACTTTGGGATCAAGTCAAGTGGCGACTTTGCAATTACAGCACCTGGCAATATATATCTGAGGACATATAGCGGAACGAATTCCACCGTTATTGGCACTACAGGCCAACTTATGGTGAATAGTTCCGAAAACTCTTCATTTACAGGTGGCGGCAACGTCGGCATCGGGACGACGAGTCCGAGTCAAAAACTGCACGTCTCTGGCATCATGACCATTGATAATGTAGGATTTTTAAGATCTGCATCCAATGTTTTTCAAATTCAAAACGGAATTTCTGGCACGGCTATCTGGAATAACGCCTTTAGTGGTGAATTGGTTCGTGTTCTAGATTCGGGCAACGTCGGCATCGGGACATCGAGTCCGACCTATAAATTACATGTACTTAATAATTCCGAAAGCGATTATTCTCCGACCACGGGCCTACCCAATATTATAGGTCTGTTTCGAAATACTACTAGTGGTGCTTTAAATAATGCCTTTATAGCATTTGGTACTGAAACTAACGGAGAAGTGTATCTAGGGTGTGTACAGAACGCAAGTAATAATAGTGGAGATTTTGCTGTAAAACTTTATGATGGTACTGATCGTCGCGAAAGATTCAGAATTACCAGTGACGGCAACGTCGGTATCGGCACGACGA
>Ga0194119_10011774_pt1 | contig 11215 bp, 9 predicted proteins | sample TA2MahC100mmetaG_FD_148620 | JGI IMG/M metagenome (GOLD analysis project Ga0194119, IMG submission 148620) | Freshwater microbial communities from Lake Tanganyika, Tanzania - TA2015018 Mahale Deep Cast 100m | ecosystem: Environmental > Aquatic > Freshwater > Lake | place: Tanzania: Lake... | reverse complement strand
GCAGGCACTAAAAGTTAAAAGTTTAGAAAAAAAATTTTTTTTCTTAAATACTGTAAACTTACTTCTGACAGTTTTTCTTTGAGCCATTTTTTCTTCGGCAAGTTTTTTTACTTTGGAAATATGATTAAATAATCGGACCAGCTTTGAAATCAAACTGTTAGTACATTTCATCGAGCTGCAAGTTTTTATGTGTTTCTAGAAAAAGGGGCGGTGGTTGTCGTTCTGGGTAATCTGATTGGAACGAGCGTGGTCGTTGGTTTAAAGAAAAAACGGTTTCATTTAGATTTTGGTATTCGGACGAAATGGAGAGACATAGATGTGAATTTGAAAACTGTAACCGTGTTTTTTCGAGACGGTGGAATTTAAACAGACATATTGCTGATTTTCATGGTGAAAATAAGTTTAGCGAAAACTGTATTTTGTGTAATGAATATTTTACTGAAAGCAAAAAACTTCAAGAACATTTGTTGTTAAAGCATAGACCTAGTGACAAGTTTCTTCTTCATTCGGAAGCCTTCGAGCGTTCGGTTTCGAAATATCGGATGAACTATGGACCTGAAATGTTGAGTTTCCGTGATGCGCAGAATTCGATCTTTGAAGAAATAAAAGCTACTATTCTTTACGAGTCTGTTCAGAATACTTTGGTGAAAGTAAGTCTTGTTATGATTTGTCAGATGTCAATGCACGATTATGTTGGTGATACTGTTCACACGGTTCTGGTCCCCTTTCGATCATCCGTTTTTACATCTCATTCGGTTAAAACCAGGGGTTTTTCGGCAAAGGTTCGACATGCTTTTCAACAACAGGAAGAAGCTATGGAAGAATTTTGCAAAAGCGGTTCTAATTGGGTTTTCGACAAAGCTGTGGCTTTTGATTTAGAAATTGCAAAAATGAAACCACTCGTTATGGGAGGATGGGCCAAAGACATGAAAGTGACAAAACATTCGCACTTGTACGATCCTGAAAATGAAGATGATTTCTGTTTTTTAAAATGTCTTTATAAGGCATTATCACCCTCTCAAAATTTTCTCCACTGGAAAAAAAACCTAAATACAGAAAATATACATTTCCCGATCACACTAAAACAAGTGAAGAAGTTTCTTGATAAAAATCCTGAATTGGGTTTGAAACTCAATATTCTTTATCGGGATCTGTCTAATGCGGTTTTTCCTATAGAATGTGGAATTGGAGACGGAAACGATGTTGTCAACCTGTTAATGGTTGATGTTGTGCAGTATCCTGACACGTGTGAAGAATTTAGGTTTAAACATTTTATGTTGATAACCGATTTGGACAAATTTTTGCAAACTCGTTATCGAGGTGGGTTTTATGATACCAAAGGAAGTCCTATTAAGTACAGCTACGCGAAAAAACCAAATCATTGCGTTCATTGCTTTCAGAATTTTTCTGATAAAATCGTCTTGGAAAAACATTTGCGGTTATGTATGATCAATAAACCTGTTGTAGAAACTGTGTCTCCCGAAGAAGGTATTCCCGACTTTTTTCATAATCATCAGCACAAACATCCTAAAGATCTTGTGGGTTACCTGGATTTTGAAACCGTCATGATAAACGGTCAAAAAACTTGCAAAGATTGTCTGAGTTTGCGGTGTAAATGTGACAAATCATTTACCGAAATTGTTTCCGTTCAAGAACCGTGTGCTTATTGTCTTGTGTTTGTAAAAAATGGTAAAGAGCTTGTGTATGTGAAAACTTATATTGGAAATGATGCTGCCGATCATTTTGTGGCTGATTTGATAACATGTTGGAACACCTGGATTGTCAAGTTACTATTTACAAAGAAAGAGATGGTGTTTTCAAGACATGACAAAAATTCGTATGAAAAATCTCAGATGTGTTGGATGTGTGAAAGAAATTTTGAAAGTTTTCAGCTTGTTAAATGTAGAGATCATGACCATCTAACAGGCCAATATCTCGGTGCATCCTGTCAATCATGCAATTTGAAACGGACTTTTCAACGTCATGTCCCGATTTTTTTGCATAATGGTTCAAAGTTTGATTTCCATTTCATTGTGAGAGCATTGGCTAAAAAACAGCAGATTGATACTATAAAAGTTTTGCCTCACAACACCGAACATTTTAGGACTATACAGATAAAAGGTTTTAAATTTTTGGACTCCTTAGCTTTTTTACAATCGTCTCTAGCGCAGTTGACAAAAGATCTTTCGGACACACAGCATTCATACAGACTGCTGAAGCAATCAAAACTTGTGAAGACAAATGGGAAATTTGATTCCGAAAAATTTCAGCTATTGCTGAAAAAAAGTTTCTATCCATACGAGTTTTGTACAAGTGTTGAAAAAATGAAGAATACTACAAAGATCCCAAGACGAAGCGACTTTTATAGCAGTCTTTCAGAGCAGATGATTTCAGAAGATGACTACGCAATTGCAAAAAAAGTCTGGAACATTTACGGGTGTGTCAATTTGCTTGACTATGCTGCAATCTATTGCAAACTTGATACCATACTTCTGGCTGAGGTCTTCGAAAAGTTTCGAAATGATATGCTTGGTTTCAGCGAACTAGACCCTACCTATTACATCAGTTTGCCCGGTTTCGCCTACGATTCCATGCTAAAAATTACAAAATGTCAGATCGAATTACTGGCCGATATCGATATGGTCCATTTTTTTGAGTTATCCATTAGAGGCGGTGTCAGTTTCATCAACCACAGATATTTAAAAGCAGAAGAAGATGGATGCGGTGAGATCGTCTACATTGATGCGAACGTAAGTTTTTTATTTGATGTTGATGATGATAAGATGTTGATGATAATAAAAAATAATTTTTTTTGTTTAGAATCTATATGGTTTGGCACAAACATCGAAGTTACCTTACAAAGGATTTCACTGGCTCTCTGAAGCAGATTATTCATCGATTGAGTGGGACAAAGTTGATACAGAAACAAATGATGGTTATGTTTTAGAAGTTGATTTATCCTATCCTAAAAATCTGCACAAAAAACATTCAAATCTACCTCTGGCTCCTGAAAATGTTGAAATAACGTTTGAAAACCTCTCGGAAACGGCCCAATCTCTGCTTGTAGAATCGGGTTCGGGTGAGAAGTTCAAAGATGTTAAGCTTCTTTCAACTTTTTATGATCGAGTGGAGTATGTTGTGCATTTCAAGTTGCTGAAGCTATACCTTCAGCTAGGGATGAAACTTCTGAAGATACACCGGGTCGTAAAGTTTAAGCAGGCTGCTTTCATCAAGCCCTTTATCGACAAGTGCACTCAATATAGACAGATTTCAAAAACAAAATTCGAACAGGATCAATTTAAAAAACTTGCAAACAGCGTCTATGGAAAAACAATTCAAAACCCTAGAAACTATGTGCGTGTCAAGTTACATACTAACGCATTATCGCTGAAAAAAGCTGTTAGTCATATATCGTTCAAAAATTTTTCAATCATTGCGGACGATTTTGTACAGACCAACCATTCTTTATCTGTGATAGAACATAAACAGCCCTTGTTCATCGGCTTCACCATTCTTGAGTTAAGCAAACATTTTATGTTTGATTTTTTTTACAACAAGATGACCAAGAATTTGAAATGTGAGCTAAAACTGGGAATGACTGATACAGATTCTTTTCTCTTTTATGTCAGCGATAAAAAAGAGTTTCAAAAGCACATGGCTAAATTCATGGATTATTCTAACTACCCTGAAGATCATCCTCAATATTCTTTGGAGAATAAGTCTAAACTGGGATTTTTCAAGAATGAGTTGGGTGGAAAGCTGTTTTGCAAAGAATTTGTTGGTTTGAGGTCCAAGTGTTATGCGATGAAACTGAAGGATGTTAGTGGAAAATACGATGAGAAAAAAGTTTGCAAAGGGCTGGGGCGAGTGGCTATCAGAAACAGGCTGAAGTTTAAACATTACAAATCATGCTTGTTTGAGCAAAAAGCTATGAGATTTGACTACAACACAATCAATTCGAGGTCACATGTTATCAGGACTGTTAGAATCAACAAAAAAGCTTTGAACTTTTTTGACTCCAAAAGATGGATGTACCAGTGCCAGATCCATTCCGAACCGTATGGCAGTAGTCTGCTTAAAACCCGTGAGGAAAAATGCCGATTTTGTAAATAGGTATGAATTTTTTATTATCTATATAAAAAGATATTTATTAAATGAATTTATTACATCTTTTCAGATAAAAATTGTGATGTGAAATGGAAGTAATTACAATTATTATAATACAGGCTCTTCCACTACCATTCTCCAGGGTAAAGATGCTCTTGTTTGTTGCAGATCCTCAAGAGTTTGTCTCTTGCATCTAACCAGTTCTGTTAAGATGGCCTCTTCGGCATGCTTGTGCGTAAAGGGTACTGGAGGAGGTTCGAAGATAAACTCGTCTTCTACCTTTTTTTCTTCAGGCTTTAGAGTGAGTACCAATTTTTTGTAAAAATAAAGAAGTGCAAGTAAAGATATTGAAAGACTTGCAAGCATGCCTGTAACGAGGCCGAGAAGATAAGAAATAATATTTGATGTTGTCAATAAATCTTTTACAGAGTCTTCTATGTCTACGATATTTTTTGGCAGTAAGAAGTCATCATAAGAAGTGGGTTCTTGCATGTCTATAGACATGTCGGGGGAACCGACCAAGTGGAGAATCTCCGCGGCTGAGGAGTTCAATCCTTCCTCTTCCACATACAGTACTGGAGGAAATGTTTCTTTATTACCATCGCGAACCGAAGGAGTCACAGATAAATTGGTTGCAACATCGGTACCCTGGAAAAGAACAAAAAGTCGACCACGAGAAGACGTCAGAAATTTTGAAAAGCTCAAAAAGGAGCGTGAAAAAACCCAAACCCAACCCCCAAACCTAACCCAGAACACCGGCCATAAAGTTAAAATGCGTCATAAAACTTGGAAAATTTCATTTGGAGAGTTTATGGCCTGTGTTCTGGGTTTTCCGTGAGAAGCTAAAAAGAAATTTTGAAAAGCTCCAAAATGAACATGATAAAACTAGAATACTGGTCAATGCCCTCCAAAATGATCATGACAAAACTAGAATACTAGCCATCAAAGCTCTCCAAATGAAATTTTCCAAGTCTTATGACATATTTTATAGGATCAGATAATGGTTGCAGAAGAAGAAGACCCTTTGCTCCCACGTGCTTTGGGAAAGAGGGGACTTCCTTCCAATGCTCCTTGTCTCAGTTTTTTCTGTATGTCGTGCCTTTATCCTGGGGAGGTAAAGAAACGAGGTTGTGAAAAAACTGATTATCTGATTGGGTACCGCCAAAAAAGAAAATTATGCCCCCTTATTGCCCTCAATCACTTCTTTGTCCACTACTTCAAGGTCCAATTTGCGCGGGGCACTTGAGTTCCCCATATAAGTCTGCTGAAGCTGTGTCTTTGTACTTTTTCCATCTTTTTGAACCCCTATGCCGCCGCAAATATTTTCCATCTTTTTGATACCCCATTATTGCAGGAAAAGTGAACCCCTATGCTGCCACAAATATTTTCCATCTTTTTGAATCCCCAATATTGCAGGAAAGTTCTCCTTCTTCTCTTATTATCATATCGATATATATTTTTTAGCCTGTAATGTAAAGGTGCAGCCCTCTATTTTTGAATGAGTAATCGTGTACAAAGTTTTTTTAATCTCCTCTACATGACCTAATTACTATTAGCCAATTAATACCCTTACTTTTCTCCATGGTTGTGATTTATTTCTGGCATAATGTAAGAGTCATTTTCAGCACACGCCCCGTTTTTTCGATTCAAATCACTTTTGAATTCTAGTCTTATAAACTGTTTATAAAATGCCAGTATCTAATCAAATTACTTTTGAACAAAACAATCTATCTCCTTTTTCATATGCTACAAGTAGCGTTGCTAGTTGTAGGGGATCCGAAATATGGATTCGCAAGCTTTGGACAGTCTGTTTGTTCAGTTTTTTTGTACGATGACAAAAATTGATGTAGTGTTCACCTCCTGTGCTACTGATGCTTTGAACCACTTTCTGTACAGTTTTTATACAATGAGAGAAATTGACGTAGTATTCCCTCCCTGACACCCACTCTCATTATTTAGAAAGGTTCCAACACCTTCCAAGTACTTAAAGATATTGTTCCCCTTTTTTGAGAAATTTGAGAAAGTTATATTTTTTCACGCAAGTCTGAGAAGATTGGAACAAGTCCAGGAAGATTGAGAAAACCTGGGGCAAAGTATTTTCGTACCCTAAGATGTAAGCATCCCAAAAAAATAAAAAGTACAAACAATAACCTCAACAGTGTTCTGTGTCCTTTTGAGTTGATCTTGAAGCAATTTTGACAGCCTCTCCACATTTTGATCACCTTTTCGTAAAATGATTTTCATCCAGGCAAGTGTTTTTTGTAATGTACTGTTAAATGTTTCAATTTTGTCTGAAATGTTAGTCAGATCTGATTGTTGGACGCATTCCTAAATAAAACCATATTTCAATAAACTTAAAAATAACAGTAAGAAAATTAAATACCATTTTAGTAATCTGAAGAGTTGTGTTTTCCACAGCTCCAATGATTTTGGCGGAAATGTTAGTCAGATCCAATTTTTGGACGCATTCCTAAATAAAACCATCTTTCAATAAACTTAAAAATAACAGTAAGAAAATTAAATACCATTTTAGTAATCTGTAGAGTTGTGTTTTCCACAGCTCTAATGATTTTCATCGACGCGTTTTGGTTGGTCGCTGACAGATCCGCCAAATCCGACTTTTGTACATGTTCCTAAATAAAATCATCTTTCAATAAACGTCAAAGTAACAGTAAGAAAAGTAAATACCGTTTTTGTAAGCTGGCGGGTTATATTTTCTACATCTCTAACGGTTTTGGAGAGGTTGGCCAAATCAGTACTCATAATATCGCTTAAAATCATACAAGTCAACGAAAGGTCTTCTTTTTTTAAACAATCCTGTGCAAAAACATTTTAGTTTCAAACATGTCGTGCAAATTGTTAATAAATTTTATTCACCGATTTTTCCAAAATTTTTTTTGTAACGTCGGGCGCTGGAGCGGGTGTGGTTGTTGGTTTTTTTGATGATTTTTTTACCTGGGGTAGTGTCGTGGACGGGGTTGTGGACGGGGTCGTGGACGGAGTTGTTAGGAACGTCGTGGTAGAAGACGTTGTTTGGGGTGTGCTTGGTAGTGAACTTCTGTACACCGTAATTAAATTAAAGAAATCATCATTGATCTCATCCTGTAGAATAATGGGATATTAAGAAAGGAATTGAACAAAATTGAAATTTTTTTACCTCATAGTTTTGGGCCGTGCAGACAGTTAAAATCAATATTAATAAGACGTTCATGATGATCTTGATGCGTTGACAGATATGAAATAACTGATGAATCAAGGATGCTAGCGAGTGGGTAATAACTGATTATAAATTTTTTCGTAAGAAGCTTCGTCAGCGAAGTGTTTCATTTCACACCTAGAAATGAATTTAGATCTTCTTCGTTGTCGTTGTAATACAAATTTAGTTGAGTGATGTCTGTCTGGGTTTGGGCGTCTTGCAGGAGTGGTTGCAATACGTTGAAAACATTTTTATCGTAATATGCCTTTCTTGAAGCTGGGGTGCTCTTCTGAGTTTCTCTGGAAGTTCCTGGCACATGCATTATTTGGTTCTCGATTTCGTTTTCAGACAAATCGTCGGTTGTTGGTTGGGTGATAAACGGTAATAACTGCCTCGTTTCATTAAGCTGGCATAAGCAGGTTTGTTTAACACCCTTCCTGTTGAAGAAAAATATAATGGTTTGAACAGCTTTTTAATTCAAATGTGTTTCGATAATTTTTTTACCAAGAGTTTCTGAATTCCTCAGCTTCTTTTTTTAATTTGATGATCCTTGCGCGTTCTCTGTTATAAAGAATAGAAAATTCTGTAAGGCTTTTAAATCTAAAGGTTCTTTCCATCAACACAGTAGGATCGAAATTTTCTACGGCGGGAAGTGGTATGACACGTTCGACATTTTCGAGAGGTTTTTTTCTTAATCTTCTTTTAATGGTTTTTTTCTTGTTTTCCATGGTGAAAGTCACGGGTGAAAGTCACAGGAAAAATTTGACCAACCGTACGTATCACAGATACAATCTGTGCTGAACAAAACGAAAAAAATATTCTAATTAGGTTATGTATTTTTTTTTTTTATTAATTTCTACCTTGAAGAGTCTTTGGCTTACCACACAAAAATCGGTAGAATTCCAAAGTAGATCTGCGTCCAAAATAAATTGGATGACGTCGCTATCAATTTTTTCACACCGTGTAAATTTCAAGAACTTGTAGTAATTACTGATTGCGGGTGATTGTGGTGAGAAACTCTTAAGTACTGCGATGTCAAAAAACCTCGCTTGGTAGGTATTCACTATCTCCATGGCTTTTCTGGCGTCCTGTTAAAGGGTGTCTGTCTCGTACGTTACTGGCGCTTTTTTTCAAAATTGAACCAATCACGCGCCCCGTCGTTGGTTGTTTACGAAGACACTCTGGTTGTGTTCGTGCGTCCTGCTAGTAAAAAGCCCTTGTATGTTCTATGGGCAAGATTGATCCTGCCCCATTGTCGGCTCTGGTTTTTTTCAAGCAAAGCAACTTGTGTAGTTGCTGAAAGTCTCCGCGTGTACACATGTCTGTGGTAAGTTGGTTTATAAATCGGTGGAGTGAACAAAGACAACGCGGTCGCTATGATGAAATTCTTTTTTTGGTATTTCGTATACTAAAATTTGTGGTAGAGGTTGGGAGTAATTTATTTTTTTATTTCTTCTGTTTCAGAACTTTGGATCAATTTTATTAACATATATGCACAAAAAATTATTAAACCGATATATGCGATGAGCAAGAAACATGATGAAATCGTGTGGAGACCGGGTTCGTTGTAGATTTCCTTTAAAATCTTATATCTTATGAAGTCTTCTTTAGAAATAGTAATGTTAATATTCCTGTCGAGTCTGTTAAAAAACAAAAATGATAAGTTAAGACTCCATTAAATTAATGGGTAAGTACTTACATCATTTTTATCTTGAGAATGAATGAATCTGACGTTCGAAATTGATATGTAGCAATTAGTTTTTTTGTAATCTTTCAAACTTGATGGACAGTGTGATATTATTTTAATTCACAGTGTTTAATTTTTATCGCGTACACAAATTTATTGAGCTTTCCAAAGCCGGTTGGAAAGTTCGGTGACGCGTACCGGATTGTTTTTTTAAGTTAAGCAAAACCGGTTAGGAAGTTTGGTATTTTCTTTTTTCCCGGCAGAAACCCTTTTCAATCACGTTTCTTGTTGAAGCAAAAACGGAGTAGTTAAAAACTTTTTATTCAGGTACATCTTCTTAAGATTTAAACAAATGATCATATAAAGCTATGGCGTTGATAAGATGTCTTCTTGCCTTCTCGTTTGGAAATTTAAGAAAATATTCCTTTTCGATTTCTTTAATCTCTGCATAGTTGGTGACAAAATATTGTCGGTTCTTCTCAAAAAGTATTCCCAAGGCGACGTACCGACGGCGTGCTCTCTCAACATAATCTTCGTTGTCGACGTAAAGGTATGCCAAATTTAGCCAAGATTCTGGTTCGAAACCACAACGTTTGAATCTTGAGACGTAAAACAGACCTGTGACCGCTCGCATCGTCGGGGAAGGGTCCTGTGCATTACATATTCGTTTTAACTTTTTTCAGTTGGTGGCTAAAAGTAACTACGTACCTCCGGACTCTGTGCGTAGATTTTTTGCAAGTCGATTTCACATTGCATAAGCAAGTCTGTTTTTTCCAAGTCCCAGTACGGGTGTTTAACCATTTTTATTTATTTCCCAATCTTTTCTTTTAGACCCTTTTTATCAGACGTAAAGATTCTACTGAAACTTTATCGGACGTGAAGATTCTACCGAAACTTGAAACTTGAGACAGATTGATATTACGGATGTGCTTATCCCAGACGGTATAGAAATCAAAGCTTTTAGAGCACACAATTTTATTAATGGAAAATTAAACATATTTAAATTTTTAAATATTCAGAAAAAAGGTTGGCCTGAACCTGCAAAATACGGCAAAATATTGGGTGTTGAAATGCAAGCAAACCCAAAACAAGTTACCTTTTCGATTCGAGGACCGGTCACAAAAAACCCCAGCTGTCGAAGAAACAAAACACACGAAAATTTTGGGCCGGTGGGATAAGACAGACACTGCTTAATCTGGAAATGAAAGGTACCTTTGGTGGTTTTGTCGAAAATGTTTAATCTTAAACAAACTCACTTCAAAGACAGCCTGTGGTCCCACCGGCAAACTGCAAGAAATGAAAAAAAATTCAAATTTGTCGGCTGTGATTCACTAACTGTTACTTACAGTAAGACAGCTGGGGAACAGCAAAATCAGGTCGGGTTGGAGGATGCCAGGCGCTGCAATCAGCCTGGAGTCCAACCCGACCTCTTCTAGGTGATGAGTTGCGTTAGGCGCTCTGAAACATGATGGACGGTAAAGATACTGTTTAAGATTTTAATGGTTGTTTTGTTTTACTCGCTGTGTGCTGTGGTAGGCACGGAGGATTCTCTCAATTCTGATCACTCCGGTTCTCATGATGGTCTCCAACCCTCCCACGTGCAACAAGTAATTAATCCTGGGGGGCGCATCGCGTTCTGTGACCGCTATAATGAACTCCTTGACCGTGATGCATTCTCTTAAAACCTGGGTAATTTCATAAATAAAAATCTCGCAAATTGGTTTATACTAAAATGACTTACGTAGTGCCATTCTTTTAAACAGTTATAGGCATCACGGTCGGTCACAACGTCAATGAGATGGACCATTTCCCTTAGCAAACCGTCACCTTCCGCCATGTCGCAGTTGACTAGATCGAGGTACTTGACTAGAAATTCGGCTCTCTTGTGCTCCATCGTCAAGTTGTAAAAATTTCGTTTTTTGTCAAATAGTAAAATGTGTTTGTCAAATGATTAGAACGCAACTGAAGTGGAAAATTCAAAGAGCTGACCACGTAACATTTTTTGGGGTGTCATCTTCTTTTTCCGTCGGAAGCAGGGTGATTCGAGGTGGAGGTTAGTTTGAATACTTTTTATTTATATATATTTTTTTTCTTTTAGAAGAAGAGATATATTCATAGGATAATTGTGTGTTTAAAAGAGACCGCTTTTGGAATCATTGTTTAGTTAGATTTTTTTATAAATTGTAAAAATTGAGTCGCTTTGCATTTGATTTCTTGCACGTAGG
>Ga0194119_10011773_pt1 | contig 11216 bp, 9 predicted proteins | sample TA2MahC100mmetaG_FD_148620 | JGI IMG/M metagenome (GOLD analysis project Ga0194119, IMG submission 148620) | Freshwater microbial communities from Lake Tanganyika, Tanzania - TA2015018 Mahale Deep Cast 100m | ecosystem: Environmental > Aquatic > Freshwater > Lake | place: Tanzania: Lake... | reverse complement strand
CACTCTGCCCGCCGTGCGCCGGGTGTGCCTGGATCAACTCGAAGCGGAGGCCCGCGCCACACCCGGCTGGGACTTGTTGCATCTCATCGTCACCCCCACCGACCACGCCGCCGTCCGCGCCCGGGCCTTGCTCCAGGCCGCCCCGGCCGAACCCGGCGCCGCGCTGGACTGGTCCAACTTCATCGAAACCATTCTGATCTATAAACTACCCCGTAGCACCCGAGAGGAGATTCAAGCCATGCTGGGCATCACCGACATCGATCTCAAACAGACCCGTTTCTATCAGGACGTGTATGCCGAAGGCCGGCAGGAAGGCCGGCAGCAAGGCCAACAACAAGGCCGGCAGGAAGGCCGCCAAGCCGAGGCCGTGCGTCTGCTCCAGCGGCAGTTGACCCGGCGCTTCGGCGCCCTGCCGGCCTGGGCCGAGGCTCGCCTGCTGCAAACCGACACCGAGACTCTGGAGTCCTGGGCGGAGCGCCTGCTGGAGGCCCCCCGACTCGAGGACGTGTTCGCGCCAGCGGACGACAGACCCTCCGGCGCGTAATGGCTTGAGTGCGTATGAATGCACGCCGGTAAGCGCGGTCAATCGCCGGTTCATCCCGCGTGGTCCTCATGAGTACCCCCATCAGGCTCAGCCTCGCCTTCGCCGCGTTCCTGTTGCCCGCCCCGCTCGGGGCCTGGACCGAGGAGGATCTGCGCGCCGCCGAGCGCCGCCTGGAGCGTCAACTGGCCGCCCAGCGGGCGGCGGAAGCCCAGGCCAAAGCCCAGGCGGAAGCGGCGGCCAAAGCCGAGGCGGACGCGGACAGCGCCCGTAAATCCATCGCCGCCGGCATGGTCGTGATTCCCGCCGGCGCGTTCCAGATGGGTTGCAGCCCTGGCGACCGTGACTGTAGCGACGATGAACAGCCGCCGCACCGGGTCAAGCTCAAGGCCTTCCGTATCGGAAAATACGAAGTGACCCAGGCCCAATGGCGGGCGGTGATGGGGAGCAACCCGGCCCATTTCCGCAGCGACGACCGGCCGGTGGAGAACGTCTCCTGGGACGACATTCAGACCTTTCTTCAACTCCTCAACGTCGGCAACTTCGGCCAGTTTGGCCAGCCCTACCGGTTGCCCAGCGAGGCCGAATGGGAATACGCCGCCCGCGCCGGGACGACCATCAAGTTTTGGTGGGGTCAGGACCTGGTCGTGGGCCAGGCTAACTGCGCCGGCTGCGGCAGCCGCTGGGACGGGAAGGAGACCGCTCCGGTGGGATCCTTCCCGGCCAACCCGTTCGGACTGCATGACACCGTGGGCAATGTCTGGGAATGGGTGGCGGACTGCTGGCATGGCAGCTATCGGGGTGCACCGGCGGATGGCTCGGCCTGGTTGAAAAATTGCCGAAGTAACGACCATGTGTTGCGCGGCGGTTCCTGGTACGTAGGCCCTTGGTTTCTGCGCGTGTCGAACCGCGACGGGTACGCTGCCAACTACCAGGGCGACGTCTACTATGGCGTGCGTCTCGCCCAAGACCTTAACCCTTGATGCTTTGGCGCTTTGTCCCTTTTCGGTGTGGCTGTGTGGGGCGGCGCCGCCGGCCCGGGGATGATCCGTGTTTGGCTGGCGCGCCCGATACCCTACGCGGGGGCGTTGCCCGCCCGTGGGAGCGGCCTTCAGGCCGCGACCGATCCGCCGGTGCATGGCCCCCGGACCGGCGGCGGGGGTGACCAATGCGCCGGGGCTCGAAACGCCCCTTCGGCTCCGCTCAGGGCAAGCCCTTCGGCTCCGCTCAGGGCAAGCCCTTCGACGCCGCTCAGGGCAAGGCTTATTGCGGGAACGACGCCCGCCGAATCAGAGCATCCAGCGCAGGCGGAATCTGAGCCCGCGCAAGTCACGCCGCAGCGCGGCGTTGTCCGTGGGCGGGAGGCTTGCCCCGTAGCGCGCCCGGGCGTAGCGGGCGCTGAGTTCGTGGAGCCGGTGCGCCGCTGGCGCGCTGGCGCGGGTCAGGCGTTCGGCATAGCGGTTGGGGGTCTCGGCCGGCGCGCGGGGCCAGCCCAGCCGGGCGTAGGCGGCGCAGAGCCGGCGGTATTCGGCGGTCAGCGGGTCTTCACGCCGGTGGGTGTGGTCGCGATGGCGCAGGTAGAGCAGGAAGGCGGCCAGCGTCAGGCCCAGCCCGCCGCCGAACGCCAGCAGCAGTCCACGCGGGGTGGATAGCCCCAGCCAGTCCAGCAGCGAGTGCTGGCGTTGGTTGTCGTAGCCGAGGACCCAGCGCCCGACCAGAAAATCCAGATAGTCCAGCTTCGCCCCCACCCAGCCCAGCCAGGAATCCCGGCCGGGTGGCGGCAGGCCCAGCAGGGTGTTGAAGGCCGGGCTATTGGGGAAGACTTCGGCGAAGCCGCGCTCGACCCGTTCCGGGGCGACGGCGGCGGTCGGGTCGACGCGCTGCCAGCCTTGCCCTTCGCGCCAGACTTCCGCCCAGGCGTGGGCATCGTACTGGCGCACGCTGATAAATCCTTCGCCCGGATGACGTTCGCCGCCCTGATAGCCCATGACGATGCGGGCCGGCAGGCCGGCGGCGCGCATGAGAAAGACGAAGGCGCTGGCGTAGTGCTCGCAGTAGCCGCGCCGGGTGTCGAAGAGGAAGCCATCCACGCTGTCCGTGCCCAGCAGGGGCGGGTCCAGCGTATAGATGAAACTCTGGTGGAAGCGGTCCAGAGACCGTTCGATGAGCGCGGAGTCACTGGCGGTCTGGCGTCGCCATTGCCGGGCCAGTTCCCGCGCGCGCGGGTTGCCGTTGGCCGGCAGCCGGGTGTAGCGGCTGCGTTCGGCGTCGGTCAATGGTCGATAGGCCGGGGCGGGTTCCGGCCAGACCTCATAGCGGGCGCGCTCATTCAGTGGCTGCGCGTAGCGGTACAAGTCCTCACCGCTGGCCTGGATGCGGTCGTCGCCGAGTCGCGCCCGGTCCAGGGTGAAGACCCAGCGGTGGCCATGCGGCTCCAGCACGACGGTGTAATCGGGGGGGCCGCCGGGGCGGGGCTGCCGAGTGCTGGAACGCCAGTCGAAATGGCAATCACATTCGACTGTCCAGCGCCGCCCGTCGAATGTGTCCAGCACGGCGCCGCGCCAGTACAACTCACTGGCGGGCGGAAGGGGCCCGCTGAAGCCGGCGCGGAAGGCCAGTTCGGCGGAGCGCGCCGGGCGGCTGAAGGCGCCGGGGCTCAGGTCCTCGCTCATGCCGATGCGGGCCTGCCGCGTTTGCAGGGGCATGGCCCAGAGCGGCGGCAGGCGCGGCATGACCACGAACAGGAAGGCCAGCAGCGGGGCGGCCAGTCCCACGGACACGGCGGCGGTTTTGAGCGGCAGCCAGGGGCGCTGCGTGAGCCAGCGCGGATCGGCGTTGATGGCGGTCAGCGCCGCCGCGATCAGGCCCATCTGCAGAAAGGTCATGACCACGGCGAGAAAACCCTGGGCATAGAGCAGATAGGTCATCAGTGCCAGGATGGCGGCATAGAGGAAGCTCTGCGCGCCGCCGATGTGGTAGACCTCCAGCGACTTCAGCGACAGACCCAGCAGCAACAGCGCCACGTAGACGTCCAGACTCAAGCCGCCGGCGTATTGCAGGGCCAGGCCCGCGCAGACCGCGCCCACCAGCAGGGTTTTTTGCCAGCGGTCGGGAAACGAGGCGGCGCCGCGATGAATCAGCAAGCGCCAGCCGATGGCGCTGGCGCCAACCAGGCTGATCCAGGCGGGTAGCTCGCGGGCCAGCAGGCCGAGATCGACGGCAAGCGCGGCCAGGCAATAGAGCAGGGCGACGCGCGGGAGTTGCTCGGTGGGGAGAGGGGAAGCATTGGATTCGATCATCGGCGCCTTGGGTCAGTGCCCGTGAAACTCTCAACATCAAGCGGCCCGGGGAATCGCCAGTTTTTGCCTTGGGGGCCGCGCATCCGCTCAAGCCTCGGCGGGAAGGGCTCCATTCTGGCATGCGGCGTTTTGACTGCCTACCCGCTGGAGGAGGGCGGCCGACTCTTGGCATATATCCCACGCACCTGGACTACAATAATCTCCTCCCTGCCATCACTTCGAGGAGCGTTCATGTTCGCCACGGCTCACGTCTTGCTCCAGCGTCACCGGCTGGATGTCACCGATTACTACCGCATGGCCGAGGCCGGTATTCTCGGCGAGGATGACCGCTGCGAATTAATCGAGGGGGAGATCATTGACATGGCCCCCATTGGCTCGGAACACTCGGCAATAGTCAAACGACTGAAACGCTGGTTTGAACTCACCGTCGACCATTACGCCATCGTTTCTGTCCAGGATCCCATCAGGCTGAACCGGCGGAACGAACCCCAGCCCGATATCGCCCTGCTTCGCTATCGGGAGGATTTTTATCGCCATGCCCATCCCGGTCCGGACGATGTGCTGCTGATCGTTGAAGTCGCCGACACCAGCGCGCGCTACGATCGCGAGATCAAATTGCCGTTGTATGCCCGCCACGGCATCCCGGAAGTCTGGATCGTCGACCTCCGCGAGCGGCGGGTGGACATCCATCGGCAACCGGAGGGGAACGCCTATCGTGAAAGCTGGATCGCCACCGGTCCGGATATCCGCCCGCGGGCCCTGCCGGAATGCCGGGTGGAGCTGAGCACCCTGTTTTGACGAACCGCCGGCCGGTCATGGTGTAGCGAGATGGTCTCCCCGGCGCGGCGCGCCCAGCCGGATGACCTGGCCGTCCGCGATGTCCTTTTGGCGTAATCCGGCACGAAGGACGATCGGCGGTGCGTGGCGCGGCCATGCTATGCTGATTTCATCCGCACTTTCCCCACTTCAGTCCCATGCGTTTCTTCAACACCGAGGGCCCGGTCCGGGCCGACCTGCATTACGGCCTGCCGCCGCTGGGGCGCTGGGATCTCGACGAGATCCTGACCCTGATCGAGCGGCAGAAGTATTTCCTGCTGCACGCCCCGCGCCAGACCGGCAAGACCACCTGCCTGCTGGCCTTGCGGGAGCACCTACACCAGACCGGGCGCTACCGGGCGGTGTATGCCAATATCGAGGTCGCCCAGGCCTATCGCGAACAGGTCGATCGGGGCATGCTGGCCGTGGTCGAGCAACTCTCCCGGGCCGCGCGCGACCAGCTTGGCGACACGGCCGTGGTAACGCTGGCGCGAGAGGTCATGGCGGCGTCCACGGGCGGGACGGTGGTCACCGAGTTTCTGACCCGCTGGAGCGAGCTTGCGCCGCAACCCCTGGTCCTGCTCCTCGACGAGGTCGACGCCTTGGTCGGCGACACCCTGATCTCGCTGCTGCGCCAGTTACGCGCCGGGTATCCGCAGCGGCCCGATCAGTTTCCCCAGACCGTCATCCTTTGCGGCGTGCGCGACCTGCGCGACTACCGCATCCATGCGTCTTCCGAGGCCAGCCCCATCACCGGCGGCAGCGCCTTCAACATCAAGGCCAAGTCGCTCAGGCTGGGCGACTTCTCGGCGGCGGAGACCCGGACCCTGCTGCAAGAACACACGGCGGCCACCGGGCAGATCTTCACCCCGGAGGCGCTGGACCGCGTCTTTGAGCTGACCCGGGGCCAGCCCTGGCTGGTCAACGCCCTGGCCTATCAGGCCTGCTTCGAGGATCGCGCGGGCCGGGACCGGTCCCAGCCGATCGACGTGGCCGCGATCGACCGGGCCAAGGAAACCCTCATCGTCGAGCGCGTCACCCACCTCGACCAACTCGCCGACAAGCTGCGCGAGGACCGGGTGCGGCGGGTCATCGAGCCGCTGCTGGCGGGCACAATGATGGATGCGGTGCGGGAAGATGATCGACAGTATCTGGTGGACCTGGGTCTGCTGCGCCGCGCGGTCGGCGGCCAACTGGTGGTGGCGAACCCGATCTATCGCGAAGTCCTGCCGCGCGCCCTGGCCAGTGGACCCCAGGACACGCTGCCGATGATTGCCCCGACCTGGCTGAAGCCGGACGGCGCGCTAAACCCCGAGGCCCTGCTCGACGCCTTTCTCGCCTTTTGGCGCCAGCATGGACAGCCCCTGCTGAAGAGCGCGCCCTATCACGAGATCGCCCCGCATCTGGTGCTGATGGCCTTTCTGCATCGGGTGGTGAATGGTGAAGGGACGCTGGAGCGCGAATACGCCATCGGCTCGGGCCGCATGGATCTCTGCCTGCGCTATGGCGCGGTCACGCTGGGGTTGGAACTCAAGGTCTGGCGCGACGGGTCACCCGATCCGCTGGCCGAGGGCCTGGAACAACTGGATGGCTACCTGGCTGGGCTGGGCCTGGACAGCGGCTGGCTGGTGCTGTTCGACCGCCGGACGGGGCAGCCGCCGATCGCCGAGCGGACGGCGCGCCAAACCATGGTGAGCCCCCAAGGCCGCCGGATCGAGGTGATCCGGGCCTGAATACCGGGCCAGGCCGATGTCGGTCCGGGAGTCGCGGGCTTGCCGAAGCCAGGCGACGCGGACGCTGTGGTGGCCGGGCAACCGTGATGACGGCCTTGACCGTCTCCGTCCCCACGCTCCGCACGTAACGCCGAAGCGTTCCTGGCGGCATGCCCACGTGGAACGCGGGAACGATAAAACTCTCTCAGTTCACGTATTCCGCCAGCGCGCGCAGCGCCTGCCGTAGATGATCGTCCCCGGTGGCGGGAGGGAGAGTTAACCCGGGCAGCCGCAGGCCGAAGGCGCGATTGTCGGCGGCCAGCCGCAGGGCGGCATGGCAGAGCCAGGACAGCCGCAGTTCGGGGTCGGCGCCCGGCCAGCGGGCGAAATCCAGCCAGCGTTCCGTGTCCCGGTAGTCCACTTGCTCGCGCACCAGCAGGCCGTGACCGCTGGCCTGGTGTTTCCAGGAGACCCGCGACAAGGCATCGCCCGGCGCCCAGGGACGCAGGCCGATGAAATCCTCCGAGCCCGCGACGGCTGAGCCGGAGTCCTCGGCGCCCTGTCCGGCGTAGGCGTCCACCGCGCCGGCCAGGGACTGGGGGTAGACCAGCACCTCGATGTCCAGGTCCAGCCAGGTCCAGCAGCGGATCAGGCCCATGGGGTAGTTCGAGGCCAGCCGAAAGCGTCCCGGCCGGCAGCGGCCACGCCGACGGGTCGTCACCGGCAGGGCCACCATCACCGGCTGCCCGGGTAAGGTCGAAACGGTGACACGACTTTCCCCGGGGAAGCCCAGCTCCAGTTGCTGGCGCGCGTTGGCCGATATCAGCTCGATGCGAAGCCCGGCGGTTGCGCCGGCGAAGACCGGCTCCGCGCCGTCGAAGCGCAGCCGCAGCCCGCTCAGGTTGGCGAACGTCTGGTGGATGACGACGAACAGGAGCGCGAGCAGGTAAAAGCACAGCGCGTGGATCAGGTTGTTCTGGTAGTTCGTCGCGCCGACCCAGACCAGGGCCGCGACCAGCAGATAGGCCCCGCCCCGGCGCGAGAGGAAGATGAAGAGATTGCGCTGATGGAGTCGAACCTCGCGGGCGGGCGGGATGCGGCGGTCCAGCCAACGGCGCCAGTGGCGGCCGGTTCCGGGGAACAGCGGGCGGAATCCAGCCTGCTCGTCCTGGACGGACGCACGCGTTGCCATCAACCCAGTACATCCACGCGGTCGAGGATACGCGCGGCGATATCGCCCGTGTGGGAGGTTGACTCCGGGCCGCGCAGCCGGTGCGCCACGACCGGGCCGAAGACCGCCTGGATGTCCTCCGGCACGAGGTGTCGGCGGCCGTGGAGCAGGGCCCAGGCGCGGGCCGTCCGCGTCAGACCGACGGCGGCGCGGGGCGACAGGCCCCAGTGGCAGACGCCGCCATGGCGGGAGCAATCGATCAGCCGCTGGAGATAGTCCAGCACGCTCCCGGCGGCGTGGACGGCGGCGACCTCGCCTTGCAGTCGCGCCCATTCCTCCGGGCTGACCGCCGGCTGCATCCGGGCCAGATCCTCGCGCGGTTCGGCGCCTTCCAGCAGGCGGCGTTCCGTGCCGGGGCCCGGATAGCCCAGCGACAGCCGCATCAGGAAGCGGTCGAGCTGGGATTCCGGCAGGGGATAGGTGCCGGCCTGATGCAGGGGGTTCTGGGTGGCGATGACAAAGAAGGGATCGGGCAGGGGAAAGGTCTTGCCGTCGATGCTGACCTGCTGCTCTTCCATCGCTTCCAGCAGGGCGCTTTGGGTCTTGGGCGAGGTGCGGTTGATCTCGTCGGCCAGCAGCACCTGGGTGAAGATCGGCCCCGGATGCAGGTTGAAGCGGCGGGTCTCCGGGTCGAAGATATGGGCGCCGAGGATATCGGTGGGCAGCAGGTCGCTGGTGAACTGTACCCGCTTGTAGCTGAATCCCAGCGCCGTCGCCAAGGCATGGGCGAAGGTGGTCTTGCCCATGCCGGGGAGGTCCTCGATCAGCAGATGCCCGCGCGCCAGCATGCAGGCGAGGGCGAGTCGAATCCTGTCGTCCTTGCCCAGCAGGACCGTGCCGACGGCGGCGACGATCCTTTCCGTCAGGGGATTCATGAACGATCAGGCGAAAAAGACGCGGGGAGGCGGGCTAACGGGGCAACGGTCAGGACAGTATCCAGTGTTTCAGCAGCCGGCCCAGGTCGGCCATGCCGACATTCAAATTGGCCTCGATTTCGGCCATGGTGATTTCGGTCGCTTGCTTGCCCGCGGCCCAGTTGGCAATCACGGCGCAAGTGGCGTAATCGATTTCCTGTTCCCGCGCCAGCGCCGCTTCGGGCATGCCGGTCATGCCGACCAGGTCGCAGCCATCCCGCTCCATGCGCAGGATTTCCGCCGCCGTTTCCAGCCGGGGCCCCTGGGTGCAGCCATAGGCGCCGCCGTCGATCATGTCGACCTCGGCGAGGCGGGCCGCGGCGAGCAGTTTCTCGCGCAGCCAGGGAGTGTAGGGTTGGGAGAAATCGATATGCGTGACCTTGCGTAGATCGTCCTGATAAAAGGTATGGTCGCGACCGTAGGTGTAGTCGATGAGCTGATCGGGTACGGCCAGTTTGCCTGGGACCATCCGGGGCGTGATCCCGCCCACCGCCGCAACCGCCAGGATGCGGGTCGCGCCCGCGTGCTTGAGCGCCCAGAGGTTGGCGCGGTAATTGACGCGGTGCGGGGGGAGGATGTGCGGGTCGCCATGCCGGGACAGAAACACGATTTCCTGTCCATGCAGGCGGCCGAACAGCAGGTCGGACGAGGGATCCCCATAAGGCGTTGTCAGGCATTCGCGCTCCTCGATGACGAGGTGCTCCAGTTGGGTGAGGCCGGTGCCTCCAATGATGGCGGTGATCGGGTTCATGGGGATGTCCTAGTAGACGGTCTTGCAGGCGTAAATGCCCGGCCAGTTACGGAGATGGTTCTTGTAGTCCAGGCCGTAACCGAACAGATAGCGGTTCTCCGTGGTCAGTCCGACGAAATCGGCCGCGCAGGGCTTTGGTCGGCCGATCCGCTTGTCGATGAGGACGGCGGTGAGTACCCGGTTGGCGCCCGCTTCCTGACAATGGCGAATGACTTCGGCCAGGGTGATGCCCTCGTCGAGGATATCATCCACCACCAGAACGGTCCGGCCCGTCAAGGGTTGGGAGGGTTTGACGCTCCAGCGCATCTCCGCTCCGCGCGTCGAGCCCTGATAGCGGCCGGCCTTGATGGAGTCGAGTTCCAGCGGGAAAGGCAGCTGCAGCAGCAACTCGCCGGTGAAGAAGATGCCGCCGTTCAGCATCGCCAGGACGATGGGATGAGTAGCGGCCAGTTCGCGGGTGATGTCCCGCGCCATGCGGGTCACGACGGCGGCGATCTCCGTGTGCGTGTACAGGCAGTCGGCCTCGTTGGCGACGCGGTTGATTTCCTCGATGAGGGTCATGATCGTTAGTCCAGGTTGAGGGCGCCGATCAGGGCAGCGGCGGCTTGCCATTCCCGGCTGGCGAGCAGGGCCGCGCGATCGACCGGGAAGCGGCCACGCATCCGCTCCAGGCGTCCGGCGCGGGCCGGGTCGGCCGACCAGCCAGACAAGGTGTCCAGCACCTCGGCGGCGGCGCCCGGCGCGTTGCAGACCAGCACCATGTCGCAGCCGGCCTCCAGCGCCAGGCGGGCCCGGTCGCTGTAGCCGCCGGCATGGGCGGCGCCGGCCATGGACAGATCGTCGCTGAAGATGGCGCCGGTGAAGCCCAGTTCTCCGCGCAGGACCTCCTGTATCCAGTAGGGGGAGAAGCCGGCGGGTCGGGAGTCGATCGCCGAGTAGATCACATGGGCGGGCATGATGCCGTCGAGTCCATCGCCGATCAGGGTGCGGAAGGGACGAAGGTCGCGCGCGTCGAGTTCAGGGCGTGAACGGCGGTCGACGGGCAGCGCGTGGTGGGAATCCTCGACCACGCCGCCATGCCCGGGAAAATGCTTGCCGACGCTGGCCATGCCAGCCCTGCTCATGCCACGGGCGAAGGCGGAGGCTAGGTGGATGACCGTTTCCGGGTCGCCGCCGAAGGCGCGGTCGCCGATAACCTGGCTGATGCCGCATTCCACGTCCAGGACGGGAGCAAAACTGAAGTCGATGTCCGCCGCGCGCAGTTCCATCGCCATCAGCCAGCCGGCCTGTTCGGCGAGGTCAGCGCCGCCGGCTCCCTCGTAGCGGGCGGCGGCGGGAAGTCGGGTAAACCCCTCGCGAAAACGCTGCACGCGCCCGCCTTCGTGATCGACGGCGATCAGCAGACCGGGTCGGGCCGTGCGAATCGCGGCCACCAGCTCGATGAGCTGTTCGGGCGATTCGTAGTTGCGGCGGAACAGGATCAGTCCGCCAGCGGCGGGGTGGCGGAGGCGGTCGGCCTCCTCGGCGGCGAGAGTGAGACCCGCGACGTCGAGCATGACGGGGCCCAGGGTAGCGAATGCAGTCATTGAGGGATCGGGGTGTGAATGGCCACTAATCGGCGCGGGTTGGGTGCGTCGAGGGAGGGGGTTATTGTTGCTGCTGTTCCTGCATCTGCTTGCGCCGCTGGCGTTCCTCGAAAGCCTGTAGCTGTTCAGGCGTGGCTTCACGCTGATGCAGGGTTTTCCATCGGGAGTAGGGCATGCCGTAGACCATTTCCTGCGCCTCCGCGTAACCGACCGCAAGACCCTTCTCGCTGGCGGCGGCGCTGTACCATTTCGCCAGGCAATTCCGGCAGAAGTCGCACACCATCATCAGTTCGATGTTCTGCACTTCGGGATGGGCTTGCAGATGCTGCAGAAGCCGGCGAAACGCGGCGGCTTCGAGTTCGGTGC
>Ga0194119_10011771_pt1 | contig 11220 bp, 13 predicted proteins | sample TA2MahC100mmetaG_FD_148620 | JGI IMG/M metagenome (GOLD analysis project Ga0194119, IMG submission 148620) | Freshwater microbial communities from Lake Tanganyika, Tanzania - TA2015018 Mahale Deep Cast 100m | ecosystem: Environmental > Aquatic > Freshwater > Lake | place: Tanzania: Lake... | reverse complement strand
CGACCCGCAGTTCAAGGGCGCGATGGACAAGGTGTCGACGCCGATCAGTTACCTGGACGCCCCGGAGTTCGCGCAGTTCCTCGCGCGCGACGCCGCGCGCCTCAAGGTCGCAGTGGAGAAAATCGGCAAGGTCGACTCGAAATAAAAGCCCTATGTCCGCTTTCCCGGGCGGCGGTACTGAAGCAGATTGCCGACCTCGCGCTCGAAGGGATCGCGGCGCATGACGCTGCGCGCCTGCCCGGGGGCGAGCAGCTTGAAGTGCCGGATGTCCTCCAGTTCGTCCACCACATCCCAGGCGCCGTCCTCGACCGTGACCCACTGCGCGGGCTGCAACCGGCGCAGGTCGTAGGGCACCGAGTAGGTGCGCAGGGTCTTGTGGTCGCGCTTGTTGTAGTACTCGTGGAACCACGACATTGCGAGTTCCCGCAGGCTGCGGTAGACCGGATCGCGCCAGCGCAGGCCGATGCCGTTGGTTTTGGAGATCGCGCCCCAGCGGCCGCGGCGCCGGAACAGGGCGACGACATGGTCGTAGTCGCGAACCGCCTGCAGGTCGAGCAGCAGCGGCGGCTCGCCGTGCACCCAAAGGGCGCACGCGGCCAGCATCGCGCCCTCGATGCAGTGCGCGCGGCGCGCGCGCAGCACCTCCCGCACCGAATGGCAGCTGTCGCCGTTGGGCTCGAAGTTCTGCTTCAGGCCGTAGAGGAACTGCTGGATCTTCTCCGGGGTGCGCAGGCGGCGCAGGACGGCGAATTCGGCCCGGGTAAGGCCGAGCATTTCGCGGGTCGCCCGTTTCTTTTTCATCTTGTTGCGCGCAAGTGTAGCTAAAATCCGCTCGTGGACCATTGGCAGAGAATCGAAGCCGCGATAGCGGGAGCCGCGACCGACCGCCTGCCGGTCGCCCTCTGGCGCCACTTCCCGGTGGACGACCAGGACCCGGGCAAGCTCGCCGCGCACACGCTCGCCTGGCAGCGCGCCTGGGACTTCGACCTGGTGAAGTTCATGCCCTCGGGCACCTACGGCATCGAGGACTGGGGCGCGAAGACGGCCTACGAGGGCGCGGAGAACGGCGCCCGGGTGGTGAAACAGGTCGGCCTGAGCCGGCCCGAGGACTGGCGGTGCCTGCCGAAGCTGGATGTGCGCAAGGGCGTCTACGGCGCGCAGAACGCGGCGCTGGCCGCCGCGGCAAAGGAACTCAAGGGCTCGGCGCCCATCCTGCAGACCGTGTTCAGCCCGCTCACTACGGCGAGGAAGCTCGCCGGCGAAGCGGCCTTGCAGCACCTGCGGCAGCATTCCGATGCCCTGGAGGCGGGCCTGAAAACCATCACCGAGGTCACCATCGCCTTCGGTGAGGAGGCGCTCAAGGCCGGCGCGCACGGGTTCTTCTTTGCCACGCAGCTGGCGACCGCGGATGTGCTCGCGCCCTCGCAGTACGAGCGCTTCGGCAAGCGCTGGGATCTCGAATTCTTCGATGCCTTCAAAGGCAGGACCCGGGTCGACATGCTGCACCTGCACGGCATGAACCCGATGTTCGATGAACTGGCGGGCTATCCGGTGGGCCTGGTGAACTGGCACGACCGGCTGACCACCCCGACCCTCGGCATGGCCGCGGGACGCTTCAAGGGCGCGCTGGTGGGCGGCGTGGAGGAACTCGGCCTGCTGGTGAAGGGCTCGCAAGCCGAAGTGCGCGCCCAGGTGCGCGATGCGATATCCCAGACCGGCGGCCGGCGCCTGCTGGTCGGCCCCGGCTGCGTGGCGGGAATCGCCGCGCCGGAGCTCAATATCCGTGCCGTCATCGACGAAGCGAGGAAAGCCCTATGAACCGCATCCTGATCGCCCTGCTGATCCTTTCGTTCTCCGCGACCGCGCAGGCGCAATCCTGGCCCGCCAAGCCGGTGCGCTTCATCGTGCCCGCGGGACAGGGCGGCACCATCGATCCCCTGTCGCGCTTCTTCGCCGAGGCCTACGCCAGGGCCTTCGGCCAGGGCTTCGTCATCGACAACCGGCCTGGGGCGCAGGGCAACGCCGGCCTCGCCGCGATCGCCAAGTCCGATCCGGACGGCTACACCATCGGCATGGCGGCCTCCAGCATGATCGCCATCAACCCGCACCTGTACGCGACCATGCCCTACGACCCGAGGAAGGAACTGGCCGGGATCGTGCTGGTGGGCGACGTGCCCAACATCCTGGTGGTGCACCCGGAGGTGCCGGTGAAGACCATGGCCGAGTTCACCGCCTACGCCAAGGCGAACCCGGGCAAGCTCAATTTCGGCTCCACCGGCAACGGCAGCTCGATGCACCTGGCGGGCGAGCTCTACAAGACGCTCACCGCGACGCAGATGACGCACATCCCGTACAAGGTGCCGGCCGATGCCACCAACGATCTCATCTCGGGCCGCACCCAGCTCATGTTCCAGCTGATGACCGGCATCCAGGGCCAGGTGAAGGCCGGCCGTGTGCGCCCGATCGCGGTGCTGTCGGGCAAGCGCTGGCCGGGCCTGCCCGATGTTCCGACCTCGGTCGAGCAGGGCATGGGCAACCTCAAGTCTTCGGTCTGGTTCGCGGTGGTGGCACCCAACGGCGTGCCGGCCGCGGTGGTCGAGCGCATCAACGCCGAGACCAACAAGCTGCTCGCCGACCAGGCGTTCCGCGACCGCGTGCAGGCGCTGGGCGCCGCGCCCATGGGCGGCAGCGCGGCCGACTACCGCAGGCTCTACGACGAGGAATTCGTGCGCTGGGCCGCGGTGGTGAAGGCCTCGGGGGCGAAAATCGACTAGCTGAAGCGGTACGCGTCCATCGCCAGGGATCCCATCTCGATCCCGGCGTAGAGACGCTCGGCCCGGTAGTTCGCACCCGCGGCGCCCAGCGCCACGAACAGCGGCAGGAAATGCTCGTCGGTGGGGTGCGCGCGTGCCCCGTGCGGGTTGAGCGCGCGGTAGTCCACCAGCGTATCAAGGTCCCGTTCTTCTATCTTCTGCCGCACCCATTCCTGGAACTCGCCGGCGTACGGCAGCGGGCCATCGCCGCGCCGCTCGCGCAGGTTGTGCGTCATGTGGCCCGAGCCGATGATCAGCACGCTTTCGGCGGCCAGCGGCGCCAATGCCCGCCCCAGCTTGAGGTGGTGGCGTGCGGGTAGTTCCGTCTGCACCGCCACCTGGACCACCGGGATGTCCGCCTCCGGGTACATGTGCAGCAGCGGCGACCAGGCGCCGTGGTCCAGCCCGCGCTGCGGGTCGACCGCGGCAGCCAAGCCGGCCGACTGGAGCAGCGCAAGTGCGCGCGCGGCAAGCGCCGGGTCGCCCGGCGCCGGGTACTGCACCTCGTAGAGCGGTTGCGGGAAGCCGTAGAAATCGTGAATCGTCTCCGGCCGCGTCGCGCCGGTGAGCGCCGGGATGCTCGTCTCCCAGTGCGCCGAGGCGATCAGGATCGCCTTCGGCTTCGGCATGTCGCGCGCGATGCCCCGCCAGACGGCGCGCACCGCGCCGGGCCGGATGGCATGCATCGGCGAGCCGTGGGAAAGGAACAGGACGGGCAGCGCCGCCTGCGCCATGTCAGTCCACCCGGGCGTCCGAGGCCTTCACGATCGGGCCCCAGCGCTTCATCTCGTCCTGGATCATGGCGCCCATCTGCTCGGGCGTGCCGCCGACGATTTCGTACCCCAGGTCGGTCATGCGCTTGACGAAGTCCGGTGCATGGTTCCGTCCTCCTCAGGGATGAGGCTGCAGGATACGCCAGGCCTCACGCATCGATGCGCGGCCCCAGGCGGTTCGCTGCCTCCATCAGCACGTGCTTGCCGGCGCCGATCACCGGCACGGGCGCAGCACGCGCCCGGGCCGCTCGCCGGTCGGCTTGCCCTCGCGCCAGGTGATGCGCCCGTTCACGATCACCGCCTCGATGCCCTTGGCCGGCTGGATCGGCCGCGCGAAGCTGGCCGCTTCGTCCACGTTGCCGGCGTCGAACACGCACAGGTCGGCGAAATTGCCCTGCTTCAGCACGCCGCGGCCTTCCAGGCCGAAGGTTCTCGCGGTGAGGCCGGTCATCTTGTAGACCGCGGTCTCCAACGGGAACAGGCCAAGGCCGCGCGAGTAGTGGCCGAGCACGCGCGGGAACGTCCCCCACAGGCGCGGATGCGGCGCGGCGTCGTGCGGCAGGCCGTCCGAGCCGACCATGGAATGCTCGAAGGCGAGCACGCGCTGCACGTCGTTCTCGTCCATGGAGAAGTAGATCGCGCCAGCGGGCAGCAGTTTCTGCACCGCGGCTTCCTTGGGCAGGCCCATCTTCGCCGCCGCCTCGTCCAGGTCCATGCCGTTGAACTCCGGGTGCGGCTTGGACCAGGTGATGAGCACCTTCATCGCCACCCAGGTCCGGCTCCAGGACAGGATGGTGGAGGAGGCACAGTACGGATAACAATCCAGGCCTATCTTTTGATCCTTCATGCGCTCGGCGATGAACGGCAGCGTTTCCTTCATGCGGCCGAAATTGGGCCGACCCGCGACCTTGTGGTGCGACACCACGACGGGAACCTGCAGCGCTTTGCCGATGCGGAAGGTCTCCTCGAGCGATTCCATGACCCGGTCGCCCTCGTCGCGCATGTGCGTGCAGTACAGGGCCCTGCGCGCGGTGAGCGGGCGGCAGACCTCGATCACCTCCTCGGTGGTCGCGGCGCTTGCCGGTTCGTAGTACAGGCCGGTGGAGCAGCCGATCGCGCCGGCTTGCAGCGCCTCGGACACCATGCCCTGCATGCGGCCGATCTCGGCGGCGCTGGCCGCCCGGTCCAGCTTGTCCATCACCGCGACGCGCAGCGTGGAATGGCCCACCAGCAGCGCGCCGTTGGTCGCGGCGGGCTTCGCTTCCAGTTCCTCGACGAAGGCGCGGAAGCTGGGGTAGCGGTAAGCAGCGGTGTCGCCGATCAGATCCAGCGGCGGCGGCGCCGCGCGCTCGCCGAGCACCAGCGGTGCGAGCGACACGCCGCAGTTGCCGGCGATCACGGTAGTGACGCCCTGGCTCGCCTTGGGCGCCATGTCCGGGGCTGAGAGCATCAGGCGGTCGTCGTGGGTGTGGGCGTCGATGAAGCCGGGGGCGACGATCCTGCCGGAGGCGTCGAGGTCGAGCTCCGCCTGGTGGCGGGACAGGTCGCCGAGGGCAGCGATGCGCTCGCCGCGCACGCCGACATCGGCGCCAAAGCGCGGCGCGCGCGTGCCGTCGATGACGGTGCCGCCGCGGAGGATCAGGTCATAGTGTTCGCTCATCGGGATGCCGCACTCTACCAGCCACCGAAGCGCGGCCGGTAGGCGCCGCAGCCGTCGGTGAGTACCAGTAAGGCGGCGCGCCAGCTCCGGCCGGCGTCGCGGTTGCCCGCGGCGCGGTCCCACACCGTCCACGAGTCGAGCAGGGCGGTGAGCAGATCGAACAGGACCGCTTGCCGCACCGCCGTGGCGCGATTATGCCGCTGCCGCCGCTCCCGCGCTCCAGCCTGCGATTCGGCCGAACACCGCGCCGTTGGTCAGTCCCGTTCCGCCGGGATAGTTGAACCAGAAGATGCCGCCCACCAGTTCCCCCGCTGCATACAACCCGGGAATGGGCGGGCCGTCGGAAGACAACACCTGCGCCCCGGTGTTGATCTTCAGGCCGCCGAAGGTAAAGGTCACGCCGCAGGTCACCGCGTAGGCCTCGAAGGGCGGGGTGTCCAGGGTGTTGGCCCAGTTGGACTTCGGGATCGCCAGGCCCTTGGTGCCGCGTCCGTCCTTGACGTTCGGGTTGAATGGCACCGTGGTGTCCACGGCCGCGTTGTAGCGCTTGAGTTCCTCGAGCGCCGCGGCCTGGTTGGTGTCCTCCAGCTTCGAGACCAGCTCCTCCAGCGTGTTGCCCACGCGCTTGGTCACCTGCCGGATCTTGTATTCGTCGCGCAGCTGCGCCTTCACCTTGGCGTCGAACACCTGCCAGGCGAACTGCCCGGGCTGCGACAGGATCACGCGCCCGTACTTGGCGTAGGTGTAGTTGCGGAAATCCGCGCCTTCGTCGAGGAACCGGCGGCCGTCCGCATTGATGTACACGCCCCAGGGGTAGGAGTGCTTCTGGAACTGGTCGCCCACCGCGAGGTCGCCGAACTCCGGGGCGTTGCGTTCCCAGGCCACGGCGTGGCAGCCCGACCAGTTGCCCGTGGGCGCGGCCCCTGCGTCGAGCGCCATGCGGATGCCATCGCCGGTGTTGAAGCGGGTGCCCCGCACCTTGGCCAGTTCCCAGCCCGGGCCCAGGTAGCGTGTGCGCATCTCGGGGCTGGACTGGAAGCCGCCGGCGGCGAGCACCACCGCCTTCGCCGAGAGCGTCTTCGTCCTGCCAAGGTGGCGCACCACCACGCCCTTGACCCCGTCATCGTCGGCGACGAGCGACTGGGCGCGGGCCTCGAACCAGACCTCGATGCCGTTCTTCTTCGCGATCGTGGTGAGGGATTGCACCAGGCCCGGGCCGCCGCCCACCGCTTCCACCGTCAGGCCGCCCCAGAACTTGAAGCGGCCGTTGATGTTGAACGCCTGCCGGCCCCAGGCGGCGGTGAAGCGCACGCCCTTGTCGCGCATCCAGGTCACCGTCTCCAGGCTCTTCTTGACCAGGATCTCGGTCAGGTCCGGGTCGCAGCGGTACTCGGTGACCCGCGCCATGTCGTCGAGGAACTGGTCCTCGGTGTAGGTGCCGAAGTCGGTGCGGGCGATTTCCTCCGCGCTCAGGTCCGGCATCACCTGCTTCAGATCCTCGAGGCCGGCGTAGGCCACGCGCATCAGGCCGGCGGTATACCTCGAGTTGCCGCCGGAGTCCGCCTCCTGCGCACGTTCCAGCACCAGCACCCTCGAGACCTTCTCGCGCGCGGCCAGCGCCGCGCACAACGCGGCGTTGCCGGCGCCCACGACAATGACGTCGTACTTCATGCCACGACCTCGTACTGCATCAATCGGCCTTGATGCCTGCGGCGCGCACCACCTTGCTCCAGCGCTCCTGCTCGCGCCTGATGAACGCGGCGTACTCCGCCGGGGTCGAGCCGACCGCCTCGGCGTCGTCGGCGGCGAAGCGCTCGGCCACCCTGGGACTCTTCGCCGCCTTGGCGGCTTCCTCGGCCAGGCGCCTGATGATGGCCTCGGGGGTCTTGGCCGGCGCGTTGAGGCCATACCACTGCGAGTGCTCGAACCCGGCGTAGCCCTGCTCGGCGACGGTGGCGACCTCGGGCAGGGCGGGCAGGCGCTTTGCGCCGGCCGCGGCGATGACGCGCAGCTTGCCGCTTTTCACGTGCGGCATCAGCGGCGGGGTGCCGGCGGCGGCGGCCTGGGTGCGGCCGACGATCAGGTCGGCGACGTTGGGGCCGGTGCCCTTGTACGGAACGTGCTGGATATCGAGGCCCGCCACCTGCTTGAGGTACTCCATGGCGAGGTGCCCGGCCGAGCCGTTGCCCGCGCTGCCGTAGAAGAGCTTGCCGGGCTGCGCCATGGCCAGGGCGACGAATTCACGCAGGTCCTTCGCCGGCACGCTTTCGTGCACCACGAAGATGGAGGGCACCAGGGCGAGCAGCGACACCGCGGCGAAATCGGCGTTGGTGTCGAAGGGCAGCTTGGCGTACATGAACGGGTTCACCGCCAGCGTGCCGATGTGGCCGATGATCAGGGTGTAGCCGTCGGGGTCGGCGCGCGCCACCTCCTGCATGGCGAGATTGCCGCCGGCGCCGCCCTTGTTGTCGACGATGATGTTCTGCCCCAGGCCCTTCTCCATTTCCGCGGCAACCGAGCGCGCGACGATGGAGGAACTGCCGCCGGGGGCGAACGGGACCACCAGGCGGATGGGCTTGCTGGGGTAAGTCTGCGCGAAGCCGGGGATGACAAGCGCGCAGGACAGCGCGAGGAGCAGGCGTTTCACCGGGGTGCCTTTCAGGTTCAGAATTGGTACTTGCGCAGGCCGCCATCGACCGGGATCACCGCGCCGGTGATGTAGCGGGCGCGCGGCGAGGCAAGGAAGAGGGCAAGGTTGGCGAGGTCCTCCGGTTCGCCGTAGGCGCCGACCGGAATCTCGTGCTCCGACTGCCAGGCCCGGTACTCGGGCGTGTAGTTGCGCAGGATCTGCTCGCTCATGATGCGGCCGGGCTGGATGCAGTTCACGGTGATGCCGTGCTTGCCGACCTCGCGCGACAGGCCCTTTGACCAGGCGTGCATCGCCGCCTTGGCGCAGAAGGCGCCGTTGATGCCCTCGGGCTCGGACTTGCCGGTGATGCTGATGATGCGGCCCCACTTGCGCGTGATCATCTGGTCCACCAGGCGGTCGGTGAGCTGGCGCTGCCGGGTGAAGTTGAGGGTTATGGCCTCGGCCCAGTTCGCCTCGTCGGTGTGCAGCTGGAATTTGCGCGAGCCGCCGGCGTTGTTGACCAGGATGTCCACCGCGCCCAGGCCCGCGAGCGCGGCCTGGGCGATGCGCTGCGGCGCGTCCTCGGCCATCAGGTCCTGCTCGATGATCACGAGTTTCGCGCCCAGCTCCTGCCCCAGCGTCTCGAGCAGGTCGCGGCGCCGCGCCACCACGGCGAGGCGCGCGCCCTCGCCGGCGAGGGCCTTGGCGATGGCGCGGCCGATGCCGACGCTGGCGCCGGTCACCAATGCGGTCTTGCCTGCGATACCCAGGTCCAAGCGCAGTCCTGCAGCCGATCGTGGCGGTGAGGACTACTTCTGGCCCAGCGCCGGCGGCCGCCAGGCGAGCGGCAGCGGCCCGGGAGAGCGCAGCATCCGGATCATGCGCAGCGCCGACTCGCGCCCGCAGTAGTACCCGGGCACCAGCACCGTTTCCGCGAAGCCGAGCGCGCGGTAGAAGCGCTGCGCGGCCTGGTTGCCGGAGCGCAGCTCCAGGTGGATGCTGGCGATGCCGGCGGTGAGGGCCGATTCCAGCAGCCAGTCCACCAGGCTGCGGCCGATGCCGCGCCGGCGGTGCGCCGGCTGCACCGCGAGCAGTGTCAGGTGGGCGCGCTCCTCGCCGAACTCCATCGCCGCGAAGCCGCGCAGCGCGTCGCGTCGGCCTTCGGGCTCGGTGGCGGCGAGCACCACCATGTCCTGGTGCCGGATGGCGCGCGTGATGCGCGGCGCGTCGTACTTCCAGCCCAGGCCCGATTCGATGTGGTCGCGCGACATCACCGCGATGCCGTGCGCATCGTGCGCTTCCGCCAGGCGAATCGTGATGTCGCTGTTCACGCATTTCATTGTATGCCCATTGCCCGGGTTGGGGGAACACCTTGCGCGAGCGCGTCCGGTTGCAGGATCCGGCGCCGTGCCCACGGCCGCAGGTCGCGGCCGGTGGCGCGCTCCAGCGCGCGCACCAGGTCGCGCCAATCCACCGCGCCCCAGGCGTGGCGACGAACGAACGAGCGCAAGGCGCGGCGGAATCGCGCCGCGCCGAACTCGCGCTCGGCGTGGCGCAGCACAGCGGGCGCGGTGCGGTAGACGATCTCGGTGTACACCGAGCGCGCCGCGGCGAGGTTGTCGAGCGGCGCATGCAGTGCCGGCGCGCCAGGCTTCGCCGCCGCGCGGCGGCCGGAGCTGGTCAGTTCCGCCCAGGCGCGCTCGCCGTCGAACTCCAGCGCCAGCGCTTGCAGCGCGCCGTAGGCGAGGTAATTGGCGAAGCCCTCCTTGAGCCACAGGTCGTCGAACCAGCGCATGGTGACGAGGTTCCCCATCCACTGGTGCGCAGTCTCGTGCAGCAGCAGCAGCGCGCGGCGCCGGCGCCAGTACCGCGAGCGCGGCTGGCGCAGCAGGACGCGGTCCTCGCGCAGGAAGGTGGCGCCGGCGTGCTCCATGCCGCCGTAGTGGAAGTCCGGGATCAGCACCAGGTCGTACTTCGGGAACGGGAACGGGTGGCCGCAGTCGCGCGCAAAACGGTCCATTGCGGCGCGGTTGAGGCGCAGCAGCGCCGGCGCCACGGCGCGCGCCCTTGCCAGGCGCGATTGGCGGACGAACAGCCGCACCGGTTCGCTCTTGCGTGTCACGACGCGGAACGGACCTGCAGCGAAGGCGAATAAGTAGGTGGAGATCGGTGGGGTTTCGGCAAAGCGGGCGAATCCGGTGCGTTCCTCCAGGGCCGGCGCGTTCGCCACTGCACGCCAGTTCTTGGGCAGATCCAGTTTGAGGCGGAAGCGACCCTTCAGCCCCGGCTGGTCGAAGCAGGGGAAGAGCGCGCTGGCATCGGCCGGCACCAACAATGTGTACAGGTACTCGGCGCCGTCCCTGGCGTCACGATAGCGCCGCAGCGGCCCGCCGGCGCGAACGGGCGCGGAGAACGCCAGCTGCAGGAGGTTGCGGCCGCGCTTGAGAGCGCGGCGCGGGATGACGAGGTGCTGGTTCTTGTAGAGAGGGCTCGCGGTGCGTCCGTTCACGCGCACGCCGTTGACCGGTCCTCCGCGCCAGTCGAGGACCAGGTCCAGCGGGCCGCGGGGAATGGTCACTGCGAGCTGGAGCGTGCCCGAGACGGACCTCGCCCCGGGGCGCAACCGGAAGGCGAGCTCGTAGCGCGGCGCGCGGTAGTGCCGCTCGCGCCAGCGGGCGAGGGCAAGCGGGACGCCAGGCCCCGCGCGCGGCGCGGCTGAGGAGGGCGAGGGCACGGCGGCGGGTCGTCGATGTAACCGATCCGGTTACATCCGGGTCTGCTTGGAGCCGACTTCGCCGTAGACGAGGAGGCCGGCGGCGACCGCGTTGCGGATCTGGCGCCGGCGCTGCGCGTCGGTCAGCGGCACGGTGTTGTCCGAGATCTTAATCGCCTCGAAGCCGAGCGCGCGGAGATCAGGGTGAGGAAGTGAAACGGTGGTCGGCCCATGAGCGCTTGGGATACTATCAGGGGGCATGAAAAAACGACCCAACTTGCTGGTCATCCTGATCGACGACCTGCGCTACGACGAGTTCGGCGCCGGCGGCCACCCGTACATGAAGACGCCGCACATCGACCGCTTGGCGCACGAGGGGGCGCTGTTCGAGCGCGTGTTCCACACCACCTCGATCTGCTCGCCCAACCGCGCTTCGATCATGACCGGCCAGTACGCCAGCCGCCACGGCATCATCGACAACGTGGCGCGCGGCGCAATGAGCCATCGCCTGCCCAACTACCACCTGGAGCTGCAGAGGCTGGGCTACAGGACCGCGCACATCGGCAAGTGGCACATGGGCAACGACGGCATGCCGCGCCCGGGCTACGACTACTGGGTGAGCTACGACGGCC
>Ga0194119_10011763_pt1 | contig 11225 bp, 8 predicted proteins | sample TA2MahC100mmetaG_FD_148620 | JGI IMG/M metagenome (GOLD analysis project Ga0194119, IMG submission 148620) | Freshwater microbial communities from Lake Tanganyika, Tanzania - TA2015018 Mahale Deep Cast 100m | ecosystem: Environmental > Aquatic > Freshwater > Lake | place: Tanzania: Lake... | reverse complement strand
CCCCCGAGCCCACCTCGGAGCCCGCCGCCCCCCCCGCCGACGCCCCCCTCCCCGAGCCGCCCTCCGGCGGCGCCCCCCCCGCCGAGCCCGTGTGCGGCGACGGCGAGGTGGGCGACGGCGAGGAGTGCGATGACGGCAACGACGACGAGCAGGACGCCTGCCTGAGCGACTGCCGCCGCGCCAGCTGCGGCGACGGGCACCTGCGCCTCGACCTGCCCGCGGAGGAGGGCGGCGAGGAGTGCGACGACGGCAACGACGACGAGCAGGACGCCTGCCTGAGCTCGTGCCGCGCCGCCACCTGCGGCGACGGCGCCCTGCGCGCCGACCTCGACCCGCGCGACGTGGGCTACGAGGAGTGCGACGACGGCAACGCCGCCCCGGGCGACGGCTGCAGCGAGCAGTGCCGCGACGAGTGCGCCGCCGACGCCGACTGCAAGGACCCCGAGAAGCGCGGCCCGTGGGGCGCGTGCGACCCCACCACCCTCACCTGCCGCCTCAAGGTGCCCGCCTTCCGCCTCGAGTCGGTGACGAGCGTGTCGGTGACCGACGGCGGCGTCCTGAGCAACCTCGCGCAGCCGGCGCTCGTGGCGGAGCTGCAGGCGAGCCTCCAGCGCTGGATCAACGAGGGGAAGCTGATCGTGGTGGCCGCCGTGGGGGAGTACGGGCAGACCTATGAGCACCCGCATGAGGCGCTGTCGGCGTCGTTCTTCCAGGGGCAGCCAACGGGGCTGTCGAGCGTGGCGGCGCGGGGCGACCTGCCCGTGTACCGCTACCAGCCCACCTACCAGGACTGCTCCGCCAACGGCGTCTTTGAGCACTGCTACACATCGAGTCCCGCCATCATCTCGCTCTACATCCCCTACCTCGGCACGGCGACCTGCTCCTACCAGGTGCTCACGCTCAACACCCAGCTCGGCCTCAACGCCAAGCCCGGGCAGCGCGCGCAGATCACGCTCACCGGCTTCATCACCCCCCGCGACGCGCGCCTCTTTCAGCTCGCCGCGAGCCTCACCCTCCAAGACGCCCTGAGCGCCGTGGAGCCCACCATCGACTGCAACGGCGACCGGACCGCCGACGCCTGGGCGATCACCATCGCCGGCGAGGCCAGCGAGAAGGAGCTGCTGTCGCCCCCGGTGGGCGCCGCCCCCTCCGGCTGCGCCGTGAGCGACAGCGCGGACGACTGCAACCCGCCCCCCAGCGACGAGGAGCTCCAGACCCTCCTCGACGCCGAGTGCGCCCGCTGCCACGGCGCCGAGCGCGCGGAGGCGGGGCTGAGTCTCGCGCGCCCCTTCCGCGACAAGGTCCTCAACCAGCCCTCCACCACCGTCGAGGGCGCCGTCCTCGTCCGCGCCCGCTCCTACGAGGACAGCGTCCTCTACCAGCGCGCCGGCGAGCCCCACGGCGGCCAGCGCACCACTCTCGGGCCCGCCAACGTCGCGCGCCTCAAGGAGTGGATTCTCGACCTATGAGCGCCCCCCGCACCCCCCGCCCTCGTCGGGCGAGCGCCCCGCGCGTCGAGCGCCCCGCGCGCCCCGTGGGCGGTGCGCGTGACGCGGCGCGCCTGCGTCGTCCTCGCGTGCGCCGGCTGCAGCGCCCTCATCGACCCTGGCGGCGACCCGCCGGCGGCGCGCGGGGGCGTGGAGGCGCCCGCGGGGGCGCAGGCGGGCGGCGCGGCGGGGGGCGTGGCGGGCGGCGCGGCGGGGAGCGCGGCGGGGGGCGCGGCGGGGGCGCAGGCGGGGAGCGCGGCGGGGGGCGCGGCGGGGGGCGCGGCGGGGGGCGCGGCGGGGGCGCAGGCGGGGGGCGCGGCGGGGGCGGAGGCGGGCGGCGCGCCCTCGGCGTGCTAGCCGGGCTTCCACCCCAGCGTGGCGTGCGGGGCGGTGGCCACCGCCTTCACCGGCGACCTCGTGGACCCCGCGCGCTCCCTCCCGGCGCGGCAGGCGCTCATCGAGGCGCTGCGCGCGGCGCCGGACGGGGCGCGGGTGCGGGTGCTGCTCACGGCGTGGGACGGGGACCCGGGCCCCCTCATCGCCGCGCTCCTCAGCAGCGCGGAGCGGCACGTGCTCACCGTCACCCTGAGTCTCTCGCTGCTCACGTTCACCGAGATCCTCGCGCCCCAGCTCGGCGGACGCCTCCGCACCAGCCTTAGCCCCCCCGCCAACGTCGCCTTCGTGACCCTGTCGTCGGTCACGCGCCGCGACGCGCGCACCGGCGCCCCCGCCCCCACCCCCTGGGCGGTGTGGACGCTCGGCAGCGCCACGTCCAACCTCGCCAACGCCAACAACATCCTCGACGTCACCGCCCTCAGCGACCAGGGCCTCTACGAGGCGCTCGGCGCCCTCGACGACGACGTGCGCGCCGGGCGCGGGCTCACGGAGGGGGCGCGGGTGGGGACGGGGGAGGCGCTCAGCGCGCCGCCGATTCTCTACACGCGCGTGGGCGCCGCGGCGCGCGACCGGCTCGTGGCGGGGGTGGACGGCTGCGGCGCGGGGGGCGAGCTCTATCTGCTGATGCGGGAGTTTCGGACCCAGTCCACCGCCCTCGTCGCCCGCCTCCTCGACCTCATCGCGCAGGGCTGCGACGTGCGCGTCCTCTCCCCCAACGTCGACAGCGCCCTGCGCGCGCAGCTCGGCGCGCGCGTCAAGGTGCTCAGCGGCCTCTCCCTCGACCTCGCCGCCCTCCTCCTCAACGACCCCGCCGCCCCCGGGCGCGCCGCGCAGGTGTGGGCGGGGGGGCGCGACTGGCTCGGCCTCAAGGACGGCGCGAGCGCCCGCACGCCCCTCGTGCTCTGGACCCTCGACGCCGCCCGCCACGCCCGCTACCGCGAGCAGTTTTTGGCGCTCTGGGCGCGCCTCTAGCGCTCGCGCCTAGCGCCCGCCCCTCACCCCACCACGCGCCCCACGCAGCGCCCAAACCCCACCCGCCGGGCCCCCGCGCGCTCACACCAGCCCTCCAGCGTCACCTCATCGCCATCGAGCAAGAAGCGGCGCTGCTCCCCCGTGGCCTCCACCGCGATGGGGGTGCGGCTCGTGGTGGGGAGGGGGCTGCCCACCGCGCCGTCCCACGTGAGCTCGAGCAGGCAGCCGCGCGCCTCGCGCGTGGGCCCCGACACGGTCCCGGAGCCGAGCAGGTCCCCGGGGCGGAGGTCGCAGCCGCTGGAGGTGTGGTGCGCCGCCATCTGCGCGAAAGACCAGTACATGAGCCGGAAGTCCGCCTCGCTGAGTCGCTGCGCCGGGGCGCCCGCCTCGCGCGAGCGGGCGGTGCTCAGGGTCACGCGCAGGCGCGCCGCCACGCCGCCCGCCCGCGCGTCGAGCTCGCCGCGGAGGTGGGGCAGGGGGGCGGGGTCGCCCGCGGGGCGCGCCTCGAGGGGGGCGCGGAAGGGGGCGAGCGCCTCCATGGTGACCACGTAGGGGCTGATGGTGGTGAGGAAGTTCTTGGCGAGGAAGGGGCCGAGGGGCTGGTACTCCCACCGCTGCAGGTCGCGCGCGGACCAGTCGTTGAGCAGGCAGAGCCCAAAGAGCGCCTCCTCGGCGCCCTCTAGCGTGAGCGGCGCGCCGAGGTCGTTGCCGCGCCCGATCACCGCCCCCACCTCGAGCTCGTAGTCGAGCATCTGGCACGGGCCGAACGACGGCGCCTCCCCCTCGGCGGCGGGGGCGCGCTGGCCGCTCGGGCGCCGGACGGGCTCGCCGGAGGCGCGCACGCTCGACGCGCGCCCGTGGTAGCCCACCGGCAGCCACTTGTAGTTGGGCATCAGCGGCTGCTCGGGGCGCAGCATCATCCCCACGTGGGTGGCGTGGTGCACGGAGGCGTAGAAGTCGGTGTAGTCGCCCACGCGGATCGGCGTGAGCAGCTCCCCCACCTCCCGCAGGTGCGCCCCCACCGCCGCCGCCGTCCCCGCCGAGGCGCGCGCGTCGAGCAGGTCGGCGAGGGCGGCGCGCAGGGCGCGGCGGCGGGCGGGGGGGAGGCTCAGCAGCGCGGGACTCAGGTGGTCGCCGGCGAAGAGCTCCTCCTCAAAGGGGCGCCCCGCCCCGTCGCGCAGCAGCCCCGCCGCCGCCACGGGCGCCACCGGCAGCAGGCGGTCGCCGATTCGCACGCACACCCGCGCCCCCTCCTCGGCGCGCAGCACGCACCAGGGCAGATTCTGAAGCGGGAAGTCGCCGGCGGGGTCGTTGGCGGAGGTCACCCAGCTCTGGCGGGCGGGGTCGTGGGTGTCGTCGAGGGCGGCGGGGTCGTAGCGCGTCATGGAGGCTCCTGCTGCTCTGAGGCGCCGCTCAGGCGATCGTGACCGAGGGGTCGAGGTACACGTCCTGCACGCTCTGCAGGAGCGTCACGCCCTCCGCGGTGGGGCGCTGGAACGCCTTACGCCCCAAGATGAGCCCCATCCCGCCGGCGCGCTTGTTGATGACGGCGGTCTTGACGGCGTCGCGGAGGTCGTCGTCGCCCTTGGACTCGCCCCCCGAGTTGATGAGCCCCACGCGCCCCATGTAGCAGTTGGCGAGCTGGTAGCGGCAGAGGTCGATGGGGTGGGGGCTCGTGAGGTCGCTGTAGACGCGCGGGTCCGTCTTGCCGTGCTTGAGCGCGGTGTAGCCCCCGTTGCCGAACGAGAGCTTCTGCTTGATGATGTCGGCCTTGATGGTCACGCCGAGGTGGTTGGCCTGCCCGGCGAGGTCGGTGGCGTCGTGGTAGTCCACGCCGTCCTTCTTGAAGCCGGGGTTGCGGAGGTAGCACCACAGCACCGTGTACATGCCGAGGCTGTGCGCCGCCTCAAACGCCTCGGAGACCTCCACGAGCTGACGGCGGCTCTCGGGGCTCCCAAAGTAGACGGTGGCGCCCACGCCCGTGGCGCCCATGTCGTGGGCCTGGCGGACGCGCGCGAACATCACCTGGTCGTGCTGGTTGGGGTACGACAGCAGCTCGTTGTGGTTGAGCTTGACGATGTAGGGGATGCGGTGCGCCCACTTGCGCGCCGTGATGGCCAAGACGCCGAGCGTGGACGCCACCGCGTTGCACCCCGCCTCGTGGGCGAGCTCCACGATGGCCTCTGGGTCAAAGTAGGAGGGGTTCTTGGCGAAAGAGGCGCCCGCCGCGTGCTCGATGCCCTGGTCCACGGGGAAGATCGACGTGTAGCCCGTCCCCGCCAGCCGCCCGTGGCTGAGCATGCCGCGGAGGTTGCGGAGGGTCTGGATGGAGCGGTCGCTGTGGACCCACACCCGCTCGATGATGTCGGGGCCGGGGAGGTGCAGGCGCTCCTTGGGAATCGTGGCGCAGGAGTGGCTGAGGAGGGAATCGGCTTCGTCGCCGAGGAGCTCGTGGAGGGAGGGGCGCTGACTCATGAGGGGTGGACCTTGGGCGGAGGGGGAGGCGGGGGGGGGGCGCCCTGCGGGCGATCTGCGGGCGACCTGCGGGCGACCTGCGGGCGACCTGCGGGCGACCATGCCTTTAACAAGAAGCGCGGCGCGCTTCAAGCAGGCGGGCGCCCTCGCCGTCCCCTAGATTTATAGCTTATTCGCCTTGTGCGCCTCGCCGCCCTCATCAAAGATGCGCCCACAGCGCACCCACAGCGCACCCACAGCGCACCCACAGCGCACCCACAGCGCACCCACAGATCACAGGAGACGCTCGCCATGATGGATATGATTTGGGAGGTCTTGGGCTTCGCCCTCAAGGCGGCGACGGTCGTCCTGGCCGCCCTCGTGGTCTTTCAGGCGGCGCGCGGCGAAGAGCGCGACGAGCCCGAGGAGGGGAGCGGGGTCCTGCGCGTGAAGAACCTCAACGACGAGGAGCGGGGCAAGGCGCGCGCCCTCAAGCTCCTGCTCCTGCCCGCCAGCGCCCGCCGCGACGCGCAGAAGGTCACCAAGCGCGACGCCAAGCGCGAGGCGCAACAGGAGCGCAAGGAGGTGAAGCGGACGCTCAAGGCGAAGGCGGTCGGCGGGACTCCAGAGGAGAGCCCCGCGGGCCCCGCGAGCCCCGCGAGCCCCGCGCCGGAAGAGCGCCTAGCGGAGCTAGACGGCGCGGAGGGCGCGGACGGCGCGGAGGGCGCGGAGGGCGCGGACGGCGCGGAGGGCGCGGACGGCGCGGGCGGCGCGGGCGGCGCGCAGCGCCCGCGCGCGCAGCGCCCGCGCGCGCAGCGCCCGCGCGCGCAGCGCCCGCGACTCTTCGTCCTAGACTTTGAGGGCGACATCCAGGCCAGCGCCGTGGAGAGCCTGCGCCAGGAGGTGAGCGCCGTGCTCACCGCCCGCCGCCCCGGCGACCACGTGCTCGTGCGCCTCAAGAACGCCGGCGGCTACGTCCACACCCACGGCCTCGCCGCCTCGCAGCTCAAGCGCCTCAAGGAGCACAAGCTGCCCCTCTGGGTCACCGTCGACGAGATCGCCGCCAGCGGCGGCTACATGATGGCCTGCGTCGCCGACAAGATCTTCGCCGCGCCCTTCGCCCTCGTGGGGAGCATCGGCGTGGTGGCGCAGCTGCCCAACTTCCACCGCCTGCTCCAGCGCTTTGACGTGGACGTGGAGCTCCACACCGCCGGCAAATACAAGCGCACCCTCACCGCCATCGGCGAGAACACCCCCGAGGCGCGCGAGAAGTTCGTGGAGGAGCTGCAGGTGACCCACGCCCTCTTTAAGGAGTTCGTCTCCTCCGCCCGCCCCGCCCTCGACGTGGAGCGCGTCGCCACCGGCGAGACCTGGCTCGGCGCGCGCGCCCTGGAGGTGGGCTTGGTGGACGAGGTGTCCACGAGCGACGAGGTGATCCGCGCCGCCCTGCGCCGCTTTGAGGTCTTCTCGGTGCAGTACCGCGTCCACCGCCGCCTCGGCGCGCGCTTCTGGAGCGCCCTCCACGCCCTGGCGGGGGGGCGCCTGCCCCTGTAGCCCCTGTAGACTCGGCGCGCGTCTGTCTCCTGCGTCGAGTTGGATTTCATCAATGTGCATTATAGTGCACATAAAAATAAAGACCACATGCAACATAATGCGATTTGGCGCTTCCCTTTCGAGGAGCGCGCCCACTAGACTCCCCCCACAGACTCAAGCGCGCCGGCGGAGCGTCGCCCGGAGCGTCGCCCGGAGCGCCCCCCTCCGCGCCCACCGAGAGAGGCAGAGCCACAGATGAGCGACTACACAGACGTCAAGGTCAGCAGCTTTGAGAGCCACCCCGACCGCTACCGCCACTGGCGCCTAGAGGTAAGCGGCGACGTGGCGACGCTCAAGATGGACATCCAGGAGCGCGACGAGGGGCAGGCGGAGGACGAGGGCTACATCCGCAAGCTCAACAGCTACGACCTGTTCGTGGACATCGAGCTCAACGACGCGCTCAACCGCCTCTACTTTGAGCGCCCCGAGGTGCGCTGCCTCGTGGTGACCAGCGCCAAGGACCGCGTGTTCTGCGCTGGCGCCAACATCCCCATGCTGGCGTCGAGCCCGCACGCCTTTAAGGTGAACTTCTGCAAGTACACCAACGAGACGCGCCTCGCCCTCGAGGACATCAGCCTCACGGGGGGCCCCAAGACCCTCGCGGCGCTCAACGGCGTGGCGAGCGGCGGGGGCTACGAGCTGGCGCTGGCGTGCGACGAGATCATGCTCGTGGACGACCGCTCCTCGGCGGTGAGCCTGCCCGAGGTGCCGCTCCTCGGGGTGCTGCCGGGGACGGGGGGGCTCACCCGCGTGGTGGACAAGCGCAAGGTGCGCCGCGACCTCGCCGACTACTTCTCGAGCCTCGCTGAGGGCGTGCGCGGCAAGCGGGCGGTGGACTGGCGCCTCGTGGACTCCACGCACAAGCTCTCGGTGTTCCCGCAGCAGGTGGCGGCGCGCGCCCGCGCCCTCGCCGACGCGGTGGCGCCGGTGGTGGAGGGCGCGGGGCGCGGGGTGCGCTGGGCGCCCATCGCGGTGGAGGTGAGCGAGGCGGGGGACCGCGCCTACCCCAGCTTCGCTCACCCGCAGGTGCTCCTCCGCCTCAGCACCTCCCGCCGCGCCGCCACCCTCACCCTCCACGCCCCCGCGGACGGCGGGCCCACGACGGCGGAGGGGATCGAGGCGCTCGGGGCGGCGTGGTGGCCCCTCGCCACCTTCCGCGCCCTCGAGGACGCGCTCCTGCATCTGCGCTTCAACCACCTCGACGTGGGCACGCTGGTGTTTGAGACGCGCGGTGACCAAGAGGCGCTGATGGTGGTGGACGCGCAGCTCGAGGCGCACGCGGGCTCGTGGTTCGTGGCGCGCGCCCGCCACTATATCAAGCGCGTGCTCAAGCGCCTCGACGTGTCGAGCATGACCCTCCTCGCCGTGGTGGACGAGGGGAGCGCCTTCGCCGGCACGCTCTTTGAGCTCGTGGCGCTGGCGGACCGCTCGTTTATGCTCGACGACCCCAAGGCGGGGGCGCGGGTGCGCCTGAGCGCCATGAACTTTGGGCCCTTCCCCATGGGGAACGGGCTCACCCGCCTCGCCTGCCGCTTCCTCGGCGAGCCCGAGACGCTCGCGGCGGCGCGGGGGCGCGCGGGGGAGGCGCTCTCCACCGAGGACGCGCGCGACCTCGGGCTGGTGACCTTCACCCCCGACGACATCGACTGGGAGGACGAGGTGCGCCTCGCCCTCGAGGAGCGCTCGGGCTTCTCCCCCGACGCGCTCACGGGCATGGAGTCCAACCTGCGCTTCGCGGGCCCCGAGACGATGGAGACCAAGATCTTTGGGCGCCTCTCGGCGTGGCAGAACTGGATCTTCCAGCGCCCCAACGCCGTGGGCCCCGAGGGCGCCCTCAAGGCCTTCGGCAGCCCCCGCCGCCCCGTGTTTGACTGGGACCGCACTTAACACACGCACACACGCACACACACGCACACACCCGCCACAGGAGCCCTCATGGCCAGCATCGACTACGACTCCAAGATCCCCAACAACGTCAACCTCAGCGACGACCGCCGCCTGCAGCGCGCCCTCGAGGAGTGGCAGCCCAACTTCATCGACTGGTGGATGGAGATGGGCCCCGACGGCTTCCAGGCGGACGACGTGTACCTCCGCACCGCCGTGAGCGTGGAGAAGGACGGCTGGGCGCACTTTGGGCACGTGAAGATGCCCGACTACCGCTGGGGGATCTTCTTGGCGCCCACGGAGGGGGAGCGCAAGGTGAACTTCGGCGACCACATGGGCGAGGACGCGTGGCAGCAGGTGCCGGGCGACTACCGCAACGCCCTCCGCCGCATCATCGTCACGCAGGGCGACACGGAGCCGGCGAGCGTGGAGCAGCAGCGCCAGCTCGGGCACTCGGCGCCGTCGCTCTACGACCTCCGCAACCTGTTTCAGGTGAACGTGGAGGAGGGGCGCCACCTCTGGGCGATGGTGTACCTGCTCCACAGCTACTTTGGGCGCGACGGGCGCGAGGAGGCGGAGGCGCTGCTGGCGCGCCGCAGCGGCGACAGCGACAGCCCGCGCATCCTCGGCGCCTTCAACGAGCCTATCGCTGACTGGCTGAGCTTCTTCTGCTTCACCACCTTCACCGACCGCGACGGCAAGTACCAGCTCCGCGCCCTCGCCGAGAGCGGCTTTGACCCCCTCGCGCGCACCTGCACCTTTATGCTCACCGAGGAGGCGCACCACATGTTTGTGGGGCAGACCGGCGTGGAGCGCATCCTGCGCCGCACGGCGGAGGCCACGCGCGGCGGGGCGGACCCCAAGGCGGCGGGGGTGGTCCCCTTTGAGATGGTGCAGCGGGCGGTGAACCTGTGGTACTCGCTCTCGCTCGACCTGTTCGGCGGCGAGGACTCGAGCAACGCGGCGCTGTTCTTTGGGGCGGGGCTCAAGGGGCGCGACCTCGAGCACAAGCTCGACGAGCACCGCGCCCTCGAGCAGCGCTACACGCTCGAGCGCGTGGTGGGCGACCGCCTCGTCAAGGAGGACGTGCCCCTGCGCCGCGCCATGAACGAGGTGCTGCGCGACGCCTACGTCAACGACTGCGAAAAGGTGGTGCGCTCTTGGAACCGCGCCCTAGAGGAGGTGGGCAGCGACCTCCGCGTCGCCCTCCCGAGCCGCCGCTTCAACCGCGCGCAAGGGCTGTACGCCGGCATGCACTTCACGCCTGACGGCGAGATGACCTCCGCGCAGGCGTTTGAGACGAATCGCGCCGCGTGGCTCCCCACCGACGAGGACCGCGCCTACATGCGCTCCCTGCAGACGCGCGCCTACACCAAGCCCGGCGAGTTCGCCCCCTGGATCTCCCCCCCCACCCGCGGCATCGACGGGCAGCCCGTGGACTTTGAGTACGTCAAGTTCTGTCGCTGAGGGCGGGGCGGGCTGGGTGGTCTACGTCCTCCGCAGCGCCAGCGCCGACCTGCGCTACGTAGGCTGCACCGCCGACCTCCCCCGCCGCCTCCGCCAGCACAACGGCGACCTCGCCGGCGGCGCCCGCTTCACGCGCCGCGGGCGCCCGTGGGCGGTGGCGCGCGTCTATGGGCCCTTCGCGGGGCGCGGGGAGGCGCAGCGGGCGGAGCGGGCGGTCAAGCGCCTGCGGGGGGCGGCGCGGGAGGGGGCGGCGGGGGCGCGGGCGGCGGGGGGGGCGCTCAGCGCAGAGGCACCCGTCGAGGCGCCCCCGCGCGCCCGCCACCCCAGCACCACACCTCCCCCTCCGCCGTGACGCCGCACACCTCGCTCGCCGTCCGCCCAAGAGAGACGAAGCGCCGCTTGGGGCCGGGCACGCGCTGCGGCGAAACCACGTCCCCCGCGCGCTCACGCGCCTCGAGCGCGCGGATGTGGCGGTGGTCGCCGTCGCACTCGCTGACGCACTTGAGCTGCTGGGCGAAGACGCGGCTGCCCTCGCCGTGGCCCGGGAGCGGCTCAACGCCCCAGGCGCACGCCTCCTTGCACTGCTTGAGGACGCTCTGCGTCACGGGCGCGTAGCGGCTGCGCTGCGCGCCCATGTAGCCGCGGAGGTCGGGCGGGGGGAAGCGGTAGCCCTTGGGGGCCACGCACACCCCCGAGGCGCACTCGCCCCAGCACTTGGCCGCGCCGTCGCGGGTCAAGAGGCAGGCGTTGTCGCCGTTCGTCTGCGCGTGGAGGCAGGTGGCCGTGGGGCCCGCGTCGGGCACCTCGCGCGCCACGAGGTCCTCATAAGGGCGCAGCTGCCCGCAGGCGAGCGGAGCGCCCCGCCCGCCTTGACACCAGAGCGCGCCGTCAGCGGTGATGAAGTAGGTCGTTGTTCGTCCCGCAAACACCTGGCGCACGGGGCGCGCCGTGGGGATGCGCGCTAGGCGCTTG
>Ga0194119_10011755_pt1 | contig 11228 bp, 16 predicted proteins | sample TA2MahC100mmetaG_FD_148620 | JGI IMG/M metagenome (GOLD analysis project Ga0194119, IMG submission 148620) | Freshwater microbial communities from Lake Tanganyika, Tanzania - TA2015018 Mahale Deep Cast 100m | ecosystem: Environmental > Aquatic > Freshwater > Lake | place: Tanzania: Lake... | reverse complement strand
CTGATCAATTGTTTAGGGCGTCGAGTTCAGAAATCCAGAAAAAGTCCTAGGAGGCTGGCTTCCCCTTGAAGCTTATGACGACAAAGAGTTTGATACTAGGACGCCATTAGCCTGGATTAATCAACCAGGGGCTTTACCATCACACGATGGTGTTGGCGCTTAAGGTCTTTGGAAAGATAAAGATGGCCTTTGCTATTGGCGGAAGCTGAGAATTATGAAGTATCTTCCAAGGACTGATCGCTACGAAGGCTACTGGGAGAATACGCGCGAAAAAATTAGACTAGCACGTGTTTATATTTTCTTTGACGAGGAAGACCCAAGAATTTTTGCGCGTCGATTTAGAGCTGCCTACCAAAAAAGAATAAATGCCGATGCGCTAATTAAGTATAATTACTACATCGAAAATATGCCAAAACATCAAATTCCTGAGGTAGATGTTGACCAAGTTAACAGAGTACTTTCTATGACTTAGAACTCTAAAGCTCTCCGTGGCAAGTCTTCCGCTGATACCACCTCTCTCCTTAGCGAAGTAAATGCTAATTTTGCTAAAACCATGAACAAAATTATTTTTGACAAGCATATTACTGGAAAGAACAACAATCTGATTACCGGAAAGCTTGAGTTGCCGCCAATACCTGAGGTTTAAGAGCCACCGTATTTTGGCATGATAAAGATTCCTCCACACAACTTCCCAAAGTAATTCAGTAAATTCTGTTTCCGCACACTTCAAATCAAAGATGAAGTTATTAAAGCACAGTAAGAAATCAGAAAAGAGTGCAATGATGTGGCTTAAAAAGACATTTTTAATCCCAACATTACTAAAACAATGAAAGTTGATGAATTTAAACAAATTCAAACATCAAGCATCACTCAAACCAGTTATTATCTTAAAGAGACATGGCTTAACAAGCTAAAGGAAATTATTAAGACTAATTTTACTGAGTAACCTAATCAAGCGGCAGAAGCTGGCTAAACAAGTTTGAAAACTTGGTTTAATTTGCTCGAGACAAACAAGGATGTTTACAAGTCCAGTAAATTGAAAAAGTTTTTGGTGCAACAAAAATTTGTCATGGAAAACACTTTGCTCGAGCTGACAGAAAAGTCAGTTCATAGATTTGTCGATAGTGTTTTGTCATTCTTGCCAATTAGTACGGAGGTTATCGACACTTTTTAAGTAGTCAACACTTACTATACTCCTGAGCAAATCAAAGCGCTTGGTGCCCCTAAACCAAAGTTTCCTCTGTTTCTGGTAGATGTTGTTTTGAATGAATAAAATGATCCGGTTTATTCACATAGTCCTTAAGATGTAGTCCAAAGCATTCTTAAGATCTATGATCATGGTCTAGCTGCTCTAGGCGAGATTAGCTAACTTGAATAAAAGTTACTACCCCACTTATTTAAGTCTAGCTAAAAGCTATCACTCAAAGTACCTGTAAAACCACCATGGATGCCGACTCCACCAGATCCTGAGGACAAGCGTGCAATTCCAGATGAAAATACTTGGATTTATGTTGCTTTTGAAAAACTAGAGTAAAAAATATCTGAAGCGATCGAACCACTCGAAAAATACTTAAAGACTTTGCATAAATTTAAGGCTGAGTACGTGCTTGATCCAGTTGAAGTAATCTCAAAGCTAGATGATGATGAAAATCCACCTGAACCGGAGGCTTTACGAAAAGACATAATTTTCCACAAGAAAGAGGCAGAAAGATTAATGACTGAGATTCCAGATTAAATTATCGTTTCCATGTTTTAGATAAATGTGGCAAACATAAGAGACATACTTGTAGCAAAGCACATTAAAATTGCTAACGAAGAAGTAGAACTAGTTGCTAAGAGTGCTAAAAGAATGGCAAATAACACAATTGAAGCTTTTTACAAAATAAATGACAAAATTAACACTAGACCAAAAGATATCGAAGAACTTTCAGCAATCAAAGACTACATGGCATCTGTACCGTAAGAAATTGAAAAACTTGACAGTTAAATCAAGCTAGGCATGTAAGTATTCAAAATATTGGAGGACTTTAAGTATCATTTTGCCTCAGACGATGATTGGGACAGGTAATGGAAGCTTTTTGGCTCACCAAACGATACTAAGGCTGTTATTGGCAAGTAGTAACACATAATGAATCAAGAAAAAGAGAAGTTTGTTGCTTTAATGAAACAAGAATAATTAGATTTTGATTAAAAAGTTAACGACATAGGAGCTAGGTCTAGAAATTTCATTGTACATCAAGACATTAATCAGTTCGAAGATATAGCTTAGCAAGCTAAAGACGTTTGGGCTAAACTATCATGGTCTGTTGAAAATGCTAAAATGTATAACAATAGAGAAGCACTTACTACAGGGGATGAAACAAATTACGACAACATAACAGCGATGGTTAAAGAATTTGAGCCACTTTACAATCTTTGGACTACAACTGAATTGTGGAGAAAGTCTCACAAAAGTTGGTTACACGATCCCTTTGAAAATCTAGACTCTGGCTTTTTGGAAGAATGTGTTGAAAATTCTGAAAAAACCATGAACAAAGTCATCAGATAACTTAAAGATAGAGATGTTCCTGGTATTAAGTTGATTGCCGAAACTGTGAAGTAAGAAGTCGAGGAATTTAAAGACTATGTACCTCTTGCTGTTGCCATGCGCACTGAAGGTATGAAGGAGCGCCACTGGTAATAAATAAGTGATGCAGTTAAATTTGAGGTTAAACCATATGAGGGTATGACCTTCTAAAATTTAATCGATTTGGATTTACTCAAATATAAAGATTCAGTTTGTGAAATTGGTGAACGTGCCGGTAAAGAGTACAACATTGAAACTTCAATGGCAAAAATGAAAAATGATTGGACTTAGATTTTCTTAAGTACTAAACCCTTTAGAGCTTCTGGTACTTACACTGTTCTTGGATTTGATGAAGCAATAACATTCCTAGATGAACATCAAACCCTTGCACAGACTTTACAATTCAGTCCTTTTAAAAAGCCTTTTGAGTAAGAAATCGAAGAATGGTGTGCAGATCTACTTTACGTATCGAATGTAATAGAAGAGTGGCTTAAGTGTCAAAAGTAATGGTAATATTTATAGCCAATTTTTGACTCACCTGATATTATGAAGTAACTTCCAGGGGAAGCCAAAAGATTTAAAGGTGTTGACAAAACCTGGAGAGATGTAGTTAAGGTTACCAGAGAAGTTCCGAACACCTTAGAATCATGCACACGGGACAACAAGACTTTACTAGCTCGCTTTGAGTAGTGCAACAATGATTTAGATAGAGTATAAAAAGGACTTAAAGAGTATCTTGAAGCAAAAAGAGCAGTCTTTGCTAGATTCTATTTCCTTTCAAACGATGATTTACTTGAGATTTTATCACAGACAAAGGATGTTGAAAAAGTGTAGTCACATCTTAGGAAAGTATTTGAAAACATGACAGAATTAAAATTTGAAGCTGACAAAACAATTACTGCGATGTATTCTGGTGAAAAAGAATGCATTCCTTTCATTGGAAGACTTGATCCGAAGGATAAGAAAGTAGAAGATTGGATGGGAGAAGTTGAAAATATGATGTATGCTACAATTAGAGACGTTTTAAGCTTTTCAGTTTAAGACTACAAAGCACGCAGTAGAACTGATTGGATAAAAAAACATCCAGGTTAGTGTGTACTAAACGGTTCATAAGTTCATTGGACTTCAGAATTAGAAGAGGCTATGTAAAAAAATGGTCTAAAAGGCGTGTCAGATTATTGTGATGCTCTTGAAGCTCAACTTTTAGATACGGTCTCTCTGGTGCGTCAAAAACTTACTAAGCTGCAATCTATTACTCTAGGTGCCTTAATTGTTATAGATGTACATGCAAAAGAGGTTATAAGAAAATTAAGAGACGATAAAATTTCTGATATAAATGCATTTGAGTGGATTTCTCAGCTTAGATATTATTGGGAGAAAGATAATTGTTGGGTAAGATGTATTTAGACTAATTTCCCATACGGATATGAGTACCTAGGAAATACTTAGCGTTTGGTTATCACTCCTTTGACTGACAAGTGCTATATGACACTTATGGGCGCACTAAAGCTTGATTTAGGTGGCGCTCCAGCTGGCCCTGCAGGAACAGGTAAAACAGAATCAACCAAAGATTTAGCTAAAGCTCTTGCAAAACAATGTGTAGTGTTCAATTGCTCACCAACTATGGAAATAAATATGATAGCTAATTTCTTTAAAGGTTTAGCAGCTGCGGGTGCATGGTGTTGTTTTGATGAGTTTAATCGAATTAATATTGAGGTACTGTCTGTCATCGCTTAACAACTTTTAATTTTGTTCGGAGCTAAAGGAAGACAAGATAAAGAGATTATTTTTGAAGAATCTAATATAAAACTTAAGCCAACATTTTGTGTTTTCATTACGATGAATCCTGGATATGCTGGAAGAACTGAATTACCTGACAATCTAAAGGCTCTTTTTAGGCCAGTGGCTATGATGGTACCTGACTACGGTTTGATTGGAGAAATTATGCTTTATTCGTTCGGTTTTGTTAAAGCCTCATTGTTATCAAATAAGATGGTTACTACCTTTTCTCTTTGCTCTCAACAACTTTCTTCGTAAGATCATTATGATTATGGCATGCGTGCAGTAAGATCTGTTATTAACGCGGCTGGCCTTTTAAAAATGGCTACACCAGATATGAACGAGGATTAACTTCTTCTTCGTGCGTTGAGAGATGTAAATGTGCCTAAATTTTTAAAAGATGATTTACCTCTTTTCGAGAACATCATTCAAGATTTGTTCCCCGGAGTTAAAAAGCCAGAAATTGACTATGGAAATTTAATGGTTCAAATTAAAAAATCTTGTTAAGAGCACAAGCTTCAACCTGCTACTTCATTTACAGATAAAGTAATCTAACTTTACGACACAATTCAGGTGCGTCACGGCCTGATGCTTGTAGGACCTACTGGAGGTGGTAAAACTCAAACTTATAAAATGCTTGCCCACGCAATGAGCGCCTTAAAAGGCTAAGGTGAATTTCAAAAAGTACATTACCACATTCTTAACCCGAAGTCCATCACAATGGAACAGCTGTATGGTGGTCTTGACCCTGCAACAAACGAATGGAATGACGGTATTGCTGCTATTCTGGTTGCTGAATCTTCAAAGGACTAAACTACGGACAAACATTGGATAATGTTTGATGGACCTGTTGATGCCCTTTGGATAGAATCAATGAATACAGTGCTAGACGACAACAAGAAACTTTGTCTAAACTCAGGCGCTATCATCAATTTAACTGCACACATGACTATGATGTTCGAGGTTGAAGATTTAGCCGTGGCATCACCAGCTACTGTTTCTAGATGTGGTATGATTTACATGGAGCCTGGCGCTCTTGGACTCATGCCATTAGTAAAGAGCTGGACTGAAATGTTACCTCCTTCTATGAAATTACGAAAGCAGACTCTTCCAATGATAGACAAGTTATTTGAAAAATACTTAGAAGTATTAGTAGCTTTTGTAAGGAAGAGCTGTCCAGAGCCTGTCATGACTGTTGACAATAACCTCGTTGGTTCGTTCTTAAGACTTTTGGACTGCTACTTGGTGCCTTATTGGGACACAGAGCTAAAAAAAGTCACAGCTGAAGAGATTGAAGATCTTGAAAATATGTTTGAAGGAATTTTTGTCTTTTGTATGGTCTGGTCCCTTGGCTGCACCACGACTCTTGATGGTCGAGCTAAGTTTAACAGCAAGCTCAAAGAGATTATGGGCAAAGATAACAAATTTAAGCTGCCAAACACTGGCACTTGTTATGATTATAAGTTTGTTCTTGATAGGAAGGAGTGGGTCTACTGGACCGAAACTGTAGACTAATTTGCGGTCGATCCAAAAGCCTCATTTGCTGAAATCATCGTTCCAACTTTTGACTCAATCAGAATGAAATTTATTAAAGGAACTTTGCTTAAAAACAAGAAACATGTTCTAGCACCTGGACCAACCGGCACAGGTAAAACTGTAAACATTATGAACTTAATAAATCTTGAAATGCCAGAAGAATTTTCAGCTGTTCCTCTAACTTTTTCTGCTTAAACATCGGCTAACTAAACCTAAGATGCCATGGATACAAAATTTGAAAAGCGAAGAAAAGGTATTTACGGTCCACCTGTTGGTAAGAAACTTATTATATTTATTGATGATTTGAACATGCCTAAAAAAGAGTAATACGGTGCTCAACCTCCAATTGAGTTGCTAAGGCAATGGATGGATCACAAAGGTTGGTATAACAGACTCACCAAAGATTACATGGTGATTTAGGATATCATTTTCATATCAGCTATGGGACCTCCTGGTGGTGGAAGAAGTGTTCTAACCTAACGTTTGTAACGCCACTACAATATAATGACGTACAATGTGCTAGACGCAAACAGTATTGAGATGATCTTTAGTAAGATTGTAAACAAATTCTTGGGTGTATTCAGTGATGAAGTAAAGAATTGTACATCAAAGATAGTTGATGCAACTTAAATAGTTTATAATGGTGTTGAGGATAAGCTGAAACCTATTCCGGCTAAGTCTCACTATACTTTTAATCTGCGTGATATGTCGAAAATTTTCTAGGGTGTTTGCAGTGCAAGCAGCAAGTTAGTTCTTACTTAACTTGATTTAATTAAACTTTGGGTCCATGAAAATCAGAGAGTTTTTGGAGATCGTATGATAAATAATTAAGATAAGGAGCTTTTGCTTGATTTATTGATGAATGAAGCTGAAAGAAAGTTTAGTTTGAAAAAAGAACAGATTTTTGACAATGATAGAATCATTTTTTGTGACTTCGCATTCGGTATGGATGGTGAAAATAGGCCATACCAAATTATTAATAATCTTACAGCAATGATTAAGAAAATTGAGGAGTACCTTGAGGACTATAATAGCACCAGCAAAAGCTAAATGAAGCTCATTCTCTTTTTAGACGCGTGCGATCATGTTGCTAGAATTGCAAGAGTCATTAGACAACCCTTAGGTAATGCCCTGCTCTTAGGTGTTGGTGGTTCTGGAAGATAATCCCTAGCACGCTTGGCGACATATATATGTTCATATAAACAGTATTAGATAGAAGTCATTAAAGGTTACTCGATGAGAGACTGGCGAGATAATTTGAAGACAGTTCTTATGATTGGCGGTGTTTAAGCCAAACCAACTACTTTCCTTTTTGTAGATACATAGATTATAAATGAAAACATGCTTGAGGATATAAACACCGTTTTAAACTCAGGCGATGTTCCATAACTTTATAAACCTGAGGATGAAGAGCCAATTATGACTGTTGGTCGTATAGAATGTAATCGTAAAGGACTGTAACTTTCTAAAATGAACATGTTCTAATGCTATTTAAATAGAGTTAAGGCTAACATTCATATGGTTATAGCTATGTCGCCACTAGGTGAAGTTTTTAGATCTCGTCTACGTATGTTCCCATCATTGGTGAATTGCTGCACTATTGACTGGTTTACAAACTGGCCTGCTGAGGCTCTCGTAAATGTTGCAAGGGGCTCTGTCTAAGATCCTGATGCAAACATGAATCTTGGTTCTGATGAAGACGCTTGTATAGAACTTTTTAAGATTATGCATTAGTCCGTCGAGGAAAAATCTGAAGAATTTAAAGAATCAATGCGCCGAATCAATTACATCACACCAACTAGTTACTTAGAATTGTTATCTACTTACAAGAAAATCTTAGTAGGCTAAAGATTTTTTGTTAACAAGAGTATTAATAGACTTGCTAGAGGTTTGGATGTGCTAAAAAATGCAGCAATTGAAGTTGATAAACTTTAAAGATAATTAGAGGCGAATGCTCCAGTTTTAGCCAAGACCTAAATTGAAGTAGAAGAAACTAAAAAAGTTATTGCTGATAAAACAGTTAAAGCTGAAGCAGTAAAATCTGTCGTCGTTGTTGAAGAAGAGGTTGCAGCAAAATAGGCTGCGGAAGTAAAAACTGTCAAAGATAACGCGGATGCAGAGTTAGGTACAGCTCTACCTGAGCTCGATGCTGCAGTAAAGCTTGTGTCAAAAATTGATGTTAAAGATTTTTATGAGCTTAGAACAGTCAAAAATCCTAGCCCAAGTATGGTCGCCTGTTTTAAACTTTGTTGTTTCTTCCTAGTTCCTAATTAAAGACCATAAAAGCCTAAAGATGCTGAAGCTGAAAAGGATCCAGAAGGTTACTGGAAGTTATCTTTGGAAACTCTTTTAAAGGATCCCAAAGGTTTTTTAAGCAGCATGATTAATTATGATAAAGATAATATTCCAGATGCACTAATTAATAAGGTAAAGCCATTAATGAGTGATGAGGCTATGTCTGATGCAAGAATTAAAGGTGCCTCTTAAGCTCTAATTCCAGTAAAGGTTTGGATCGCTGCTATGATTAAATATCATGCGGTATTGAAGATTGTAAATCCGATGAGAGCTATTGCGGCAGAAATGGGTGCCAAGCTTGCCATTGTAATGTCTGAACTTGCTATAAAATAAAAGACTGTAAGAGAAATTAATGCAGAGCTGGACGATTTAAATAGAAATGGTGCAAGACTTGAAGCCGAGGCCAAAAAACTTGTAGAGGATATCGAAGACTGTAATAAAAAACTTTTCCGCGCGGAAAAGATGATTGGCGGACTGGAAGGTGAAAAAAATAGATGGACAGAAACTGTAGCCAATTTGACCAAGCAACAAGAAATGTTAGTTGGAGATTGTCTCCTAGCAAGTGGCATGGTATGTTATGCAGGACCTTTTACTGCTAATTATAGATTATAACTCGAAACTCTCTGGCGCGACAGTATTAAAAAGTAAGGTGTAAAAATCACATAAGGTGTCACCATGAGAAAAGTATTAGGAAATGATGTTACAATAAGAGGATGGGCTGTTGCCGGCTTACCCAGTGATAACTTGTCTATTGAAAATGGTATTATTATGTTCGGTTCTCGAAGATGGCCACTCATGATTGATCCCTAGACTCAAGCAAACAAGTTCATTAAGAGTATGGGCAAGACCAAGTAACTTGAAACTTACAAGTTGTCTCATCCGACTTTAATCAGAGATCTTGAGTACGGAATTTAATTCGGAAAGTGGATTTTATTAGAAAATATAGGGCAAGAACTTGATCCAGCTTTAGAACCTATTCTATAAATGCAAGTCATTAAAACTGGTTCAAGCTACACAATTAAAGTTGGTGAAAAGAATGTTCCGTACAACTCTAATTTTAAATTCTTCATGACCACAACACTACCAAACCCTCACTACGCTCCCGAAACTTCCGTCAAAGTAACTTTATTAAACTTTGCTATTACACCAGCAGGTCTTGAGGAATAAATGCTCAATTAATTAGTTATGCTTGAGATGCCAGCTCTCTAGGAAAGCAAAAACTAAATTGTTGAAGATAATGCTAGATCCGCTAAAATAATGGAAGAATTAGAAGATAAAATTCTTGCCGCACTATCTGATGCCGCAGAAATCATGGATTTATTAAAAGATGATAATCTTATAAATATTTTGGACGAATCAAAGCTGACTGGAGATGAAATTGCTGTTCGAAGGGCACAGTCAGAAATCACCGAAAAAGAAATTGATATCACTCGTGAATCGTTTAGAAAATGTGCATATCGAGCCAGTATACTTTTCTTTGCAATTGTCGATTTAAATATAATTGATCCTATGTACTAATACTCTTTACAGTGGTTTTAACGCTTATTTGCTTCATCTGTCAAAGAGTCAATACCTAGTGAAGAAAGAGAAGAAAGAATTAAAAACTTAAATGATTATCAAACACTTTCGCTATATTAAAATGTTTGCAGAAGTCTTTTCGAAAGACATAAACTTCTATTTTCATTGATATTGTGTACCAAAATTCTTTTTGGGGATGATAAAATCGACCCTGAGGAATGGCGATACTTTTTAGCAGGTCCCTCAGGTGAAATTGAAACCATGCAAAACCCTACTGATTGGCTTGATGATCTAGAATGGGTTCAAGTACACAAATAGCTATTTACAATGGACACTAAACTTCCTGCTTTCCGTGGTATTTTAGAGTATTTTATCAGTTTCCATAAAAAGTTTAAAAAGATTTTTGATTCACCAGAAGCCCATGAAGAGCCATTGCCAGGTGAATGGAATACAAAACTTAACAGTTTGTAGAAAATGCTTGTTCTAAAGGCGATTCGTTAGGATAAAATTACTGCTGCATTACAAAATTACATTACTGAGTAAATTGGTAAACAGTATATTACACCTCCAACATTTAGATTAAGTTCTTGCTATAAAGACTCTTCAAACGTATCACCATTAATTTTTGTCTTGTCTTCTGGCTCTGATCCAGTAGCATCATTTAACAAGTTATGCTAAGAAATGGACATGACAAACAGATGTGACATGATATCTCTAGGTCAAGGTTAAGCCAAAAAAGCCGAAGCTAAATTAGCTAACGGAATGGTTAAGGGATGGTGGGTCCTTCTATAAAACTGTCACTTGTCAGTTTCTTGGATGCCTAGACTCGAAGGTATAGTTGACACACTACAAGAAACTAATCATCCTGACTTTAGAATATGGCTTACTTCCATGCCTACACCTTCATTCCCTGTTTCTGTATTGTAAACTTCTGTTAAAATGACTATGGAGCCACCAACTGGCTTAAGACAAAATTTGTTACAAAATTACGAAAATTTTGATAATAAAGCACTAAATGATTCTCGAAACCCTGGAGCATACAAAAGGTTACTATTCTGCTTCTCTTTCTTCCATGCTATAGTACAGGATAGAAGAAAATTCGGTGCTATTGGATGGAATATATCCTATGCGTTTACTTATGAAGATTTTGATGTTTGTAGGAGATAACTTAAGATTTTTATTGATAACTACGAAGTAATTCCATTTAAAGTATTGAATACGCTGGGTGCAGAGATCAATTACGGAGGGCGTGTAACAGATGACAAAGATGTACGGCTTATAAAATCAATCTTGCAAAGATTTGTTTGTGAGGATGCAATGGAAGTCGGGTTTACATTTTCAGACTCAGGTTTATATAAGATAATACCAGATGGATCAAAAGAAGACTATATCGCTTATATTTCTTCTTTACCACTTAATCCACATCCAGAAGCCTTTGGTTTGCATGAAAATGCTGAAATCATTACAAACTAAAACGAAACAAGAATTGTCTTAGAAAATATTTTATCGATTTAGCCTAGAACAGGTGGTGGTA
>Ga0194119_10011753_pt1 | contig 11230 bp, 8 predicted proteins | sample TA2MahC100mmetaG_FD_148620 | JGI IMG/M metagenome (GOLD analysis project Ga0194119, IMG submission 148620) | Freshwater microbial communities from Lake Tanganyika, Tanzania - TA2015018 Mahale Deep Cast 100m | ecosystem: Environmental > Aquatic > Freshwater > Lake | place: Tanzania: Lake... | reverse complement strand
CGGCCGCTGGGATGAATTCATCGAGTACCACGTCGAAACTGAGCAAGACAGGCTATACGGGAAGGCTGCGGCATAGAGATTTGCGAGTTACGCCCTTTTGATTTGGCGTGGCGGGAGTCGACTGGCTGACATCGACTTCAGCGGCTGACCGTCCACCAACGCACCATGGTCCGGCCGTCACGACGGCACTCGCGGAATCCCTACTTGTTGACGAGGAAGTGGCAGATGTCGCCGTCCCGCATCACGTAGTCCTTGCCCTCGACCCGAAGCTTGCCGGCGGCGCGGATCTCCTTCTCGCTCGCGTACTGTTCCAGGTCCTCGAGCGCATAGATCTCCGCCCGGATGAATCCCTTCTCGAAGTCGGTGTGGATCACGCCGGCCGCCTGCGGCGCCGTGGCCCCGACCGGGATCGTCCAGGCCCGCACCTCCTTCTCGCCCGCCGTGAAGTAGCTCTGCAAGCCGAGCGTTCTGTAGGCGGCCCGGGCGAGCACCGCCAGCGCCGGCTCCGCAAGGCCGGCCCCCTCGAGCATCTCGGCCCGGTCGGCCTCGTCGAGTTCGGCGATCTCAGCCTCGAGCTTCGCGCACACCGGCACCACCTCTGCCCCCGACTTGGCCGCCGCCGCCCGCACCAGCGGCACGAGCGGGCTTTTCCCCTCGACGTCGGTCTCGTCGACGTTGGCCACGTAGAGGATCGGCTTGGCGGTGAGCAGGCCGAGTTCCTTCACCGCCTTCTTCTCGGTGTCGTCGAGCACGAGCGTCCGCAGCGGCTTCTGCTCGCCGAGCCAGGCGAAACACTTCTTCATGACCTCCACCTTCAGCTTCGCATCCTTGTCGGGGCCCTTGGCCGCCCGCTCCGCCTTGGGGATCAGGTTCTCGAGGTGCTGGATGTCGGCGAGCATCAGCTCGATCTCGATCGTCTCCATGTCGGAAACCGGGTCGACCTTGCCGGCCACGTGGATCACGTCGGGGTCGTCGAAGCAGCGGACCACCTGCAGGATCGCGTCGACCTCGCGGATGTGGGAAAGAAACTTGTTGCCGAGCCCCTGGCCCTCGCTCGCCCCCTTCACGATCCCCGCGATGTCGACGAGCTTGAGGGCCGCGGGGATCACCTTCTGGGGCGGGATGAACTTCGTGATCCGCTGGAGCCGGCCGTCGGGCACGCTCACCATCCCCTCGTTGGGCTCGATCGTGCAGAAGGGGTAGTTCGCGCTCTGCGCCGCCTTCGACATCGTGAGGGCGTTGAAGAGGGTGCTCTTGCCGACGTTCGGCAGTCCGACGATGCCTGCTTCCATGGGTGGGCTCCGCGCGCGGGGTTCCGGGTGCGGCATCATACGGTTCGGGGGCTCTCCGAGTAAGCCGCCCGGACGAACGGTGAAAGCCTCGGCTTCGGAAGGCGAGGATACGTGTCTTGGCCTTCACGGATCGGCCAAGACAGGCCTCGACTTCCCCCGATTCGTCCGGGCTTCCGCGGCGTGACGCCAAGCGATTCCGCAGCATCTCGCTCCCGGAACCTGATTCGCCTAAAAAGGGGTGATGGGTGCAAGTCGTGTGCTGACTGCCGACTTCTTCGATCGCCCGGCGGATCGGGTGGCGCGGGACCTGCTCGGGGCGTGGCTCGTCGTGCGCGGGGCGGATGGCGAAGCGAGGCGGCACGCCGTGTTCGAGACCGAGGCCTACCTCGGGGCCCACGATCTGGCCTGCCACGGCTCGAAGGGGATCACGAAGCGCAATGCCACGATGTTCGGCCCCGCCGGACGCTGGTACGTGTACCTTTGCTACGGGATGCACTGGATGCTCAACGTCGTCACCGGCGACGCGGGGGTGCCCGCCGCGGTGCTGATCCGAGGCGTCGGGGAGCACGTCGGGCCCGGACGCGTGACGAAGGCCCTCGGGATCGACCGGTCGCTCGGCGGCCGGCCGGCCACGCGGCGGGGCGGTGTGTGGTTCGAGGCCAGCGGCATCCGCGTGCCCCCGCGGCTCGTCGAGCGAACCCCGCGGATCGGCGTCGGCTACGCCGGCACCTGGGCCGAGAAACCGCTGCGGTTCGTCGTCGATCCCGGCGAACTTCCTACAATCGCGGTACTCGGGAAGCGAACACCATGAACCGTCGGATCGCCGTCGCCACCATCGTCGCAGGAGCCAGCATCGCCATGGGAAGTGGTTGGAGCGGAGCGGAGGAGCCGAAGCTCGCCACGGCCACGCTGGCCGGCGGCTGCTTCTGGTGCACCGAGGCGGTGTATGCCGAACTCAAGGGCGTGAAGAGCGTGACCAGCGGCTACATCGGCGGCGCGATGCCGAACCCGACCTACAAGGCCGTCTGTACCGGGCAGACCGGCCATGCCGAGGCGATCGAGATCGAGTACGACCCCGCCGTCGTGCCCTTCGAGAAGCTGCTCGAGGTGTTCTTCGCCACCCACGATCCCACCACGCTCAACCGCCAGGGCGCCGACGTCGGCACGCAGTACCGCTCGTCGATCTTCGTTCACGACGACGAGCAGCGGCGCGTGGCGCAGGAGGTGATCACGAAGCTCAATCAGGCCCGCATCTTCCCGGCGCCGATCGTCACCCTGATCGAGCCGGCGACGGTCTTTTATCCCGCCGAGGATTACCACCAGGACTACTTCGCCAACAATCCCTTCCAGCCCTACTGCCAGGCCGTCGCCGCCCCGAAGGTGGAGAAGGTTCGCAAGGTGTTCAAGGATCTCGTGAAGTGACGAAGGCCGACGACCTGCTCCGGGGTGTGACCCTGGCCCTGGCCGGCGCGTGGGACGAGGCGCACGACCTTGCCCAGCGGCACGAGGGGGACACGACGGCCGACTGGCTCCATGCGGTGCTGCACTCGATCGAGGGGGACACGGGTAACGCTCGCTACTGGTATCGACGCTGCGGAAAGCTCGACCGCGCGGGCTCCGACACGGCGGCGGAACTCGACGCGATCCGGGAATCGCTCGGCGGGTGAGTGCGGGCGGTTCGGGATCGCGGTCGTCCGCCTGCGGTTTCAGGCCGTTTGGGGGGCTCGGGATCGCCCGTGCCCCGTCGCCGGACGTTCGAGGATGCCCTCGTGGCATCCGCTCACTTGCTGCCGCCTGCGCTTCGCCCTCCGGGCTCCGCTTGTCGACAAACGCCGGCTCCCGGGGCACGGGCGATCCCGAGCTGAGTTCGTGCCAAAGGAAGGGAAGGCGGAGGGGCGGCGTGAGGACGCCGAGCGTTGAGGATTTCGCCCGCCAGAGCGGGAATCCTCGGGTGACGTGAAGCGAAATACTCCCGCGAGGCGACTCATGCCGCCCCGCAGCCGGCGCGAGCCGCCTACCCCATGGATGGCCCGGCAGCCGTGCCGTTACGCGTCCGCGTACCGTGCAAGTCGGCCAGGATGGCCGACGCCCGGCCAGGCGAACCTCGGCTTCGCCCACGCCTCAGGAAGCCGCAATCGCGTGAGCGATGCGGGCGGCCGTACCGCTGACGCGGTTACGCTTCCAGGCCCGGCAGCCGTGCCGTTACGCGTCCGCGTACCGTGCAACCAGCTCGCCCGCCTCCACGGGCGTGCCGGGGGTGACGAGCACCTCCGCCAGCCGGCCGTCGCGCTCGGCGTAGACCGTCGTCTCCATCTTCATGGCCTCGAGCGAGAGGAGCTTCTGGCCCTTCGTGACCACGTCGCCGGGCTTCACCGCCACCGTCACGATCAGCCCCGGCATCGGGGAGCCGACCTCGCGGGCGTCGCCGATCACCGCCTTGGGCCGCTTCTGGACCTTGGCCTCGAGGCTCTTGTCGGCCACCGACACGCTCCGCGGCTGGCCGTTGAGCTCGAAGAACACCGTCCGCGTGCCGTCGGCGTGCGGCTCACCCACCGTCAGCAGCCGGATCAGGAGCGTCTTGCCCGGCTCGATGTCGACCGAGAGCTCCTCGCCCGGCTTCGGCCCTTCGAGGAAGGCCGGCGTCGGCAGCACGCTGACGTCACCGTGCTTGCCGCGGTGCGCGGCGTAGTCGGCGAACACCCGCGGATAGAGGAGCCACGAGAGGACTTCCCGCGGCGAGGCCTTCCGGCCCACCAGTTCGGCCACCTTCTTCTCGGCGGCGGCGAAGTCGGCCGGCGGCAGCGACTCGCCCGGGCGGCCCGTGACGAGGTCGGCCTTGCGGACCACCCGCTTGACCACGTCGGCCGGAAACCCACCCGGCGGCTGGCCCATGCGGCCGGCAAGCAGGTCGATCACCGACTCGGGGAAGGCAAGCTCGCGGGAGTCGGAGAGCAGGTCCGACGCCTTCAGGTTGTTGGTCACGAGCAGGAGGGCGAGGTCGCCCACCGACTTGCTCGTGGGGGTGACCTTCACGATGTCGCCCACGAGCTGGTTGACGTCGGCATAGGCCCGGCAGACCTCCTCCCAGCGGTCGCCGAGGCCGAGGGCCTTGGCCTGCTCGAGGAGATTCGTGAACTGACCCCCCGGCATTTCGTGGAGGTAGAGGTCGGGATCCGGCGCCTTCATGCCGCACTCGAAGGCGGTGTAGTGCTCGCGGACCGCGGCCCAGTAGTGCGAGAGGTGCCGCAGCGGCTCGGGGTCGAGGCCGGTGTCGAGCGGCGTATTGCGGGCCGCCTCGACGAGCGCGTTGAGATTCGGCTGGCTCGTGAGGCCGGCGAACGAGGCGAAGGCGGCGTCGACCACGCTGGCGCCCTTGCGGGCCGCCTCCAGGGCCGCCGCCACCTGGGCGCCCGAGGTGTCGTGGGTGTGGAAGTGGATCGGGATGCCGATCTCGGCACGCAGCGCCGCGACCAGCTTTCCCGCGGCGAAGGGCTTGCAGAGACCCGCCATGTCCTTGATGGCGAGCATCTGGGCGCCGGCCTTCTCGAGCTCCTTGGCGAGCTTCACGTAGTAGTCGAGCGAATACTTCGTCCGCTTCGGGTCGAGCACGTCGCCCGTGTAGCAGACGGCCGCCTCGCAGATCGCGCCGCTCTCCACGACGGCGTCGATCGCCACCCGCATGTTCGGCACCCAGTTGAGCGGGTCGAACACACGGAACACGTCGATGCCCGAGGCCGCCGACTCCTTGACGAACGCCTGCACGACGTTGTCGGGGTAGTTGGTGTAGCCGACGGCGTTGCTGGCCCGGAGCAGCATCTGGAAGAGGACGTTCGGGATCCGCTCCCTCAGCTCGAGCAGCCGGTCCCACGGGCATTCCTTGAGGAATCGCATCGCCGTGTCGAACGTGGCTCCGCCCCACATCTCGAGCGAGAAGAAGCCGCTGCCCAGACGGGCGTAGGCGTCGGCCACGGCGAGCATGTCGTGCGTTCGCATCCGCGTGGCCAGGAGCGACTGGTGGGCGTCGCGCATCGTCGTGTCGGTGATCAGGAGCCGCTTCTGCTCGCGGACCCAGGCCGCGAACTTCGCCGGGCCGAGCTCCTTGAGCCGCGTCCGCGTGCCGGGCGGCGGCGGCGCGAAGCGGTCGAACTCGGGGAGCGGGGCCGGCTGGCGGCGGGCGGCGGCAGGGCGGCCCTTCACGAGCGGGTTGCCGTTCACGATCACGTCGGCCAGGAACTCGAGCACCTTCGTGGCCCGGTCGCGGCGGATCGGGAAGTCGAAGAGCGCGGGCGTCTCGTCGATGAACCGCGTGGTGCAGTTGCCGGCGAGAAACTCGGGGTGTGTGACCAGGTTGATGAGGAATGGGATGTTGGTCTTCACCCCGCGGATCCGAAACTCCTGCAGGCAGCGTTCGATGTGGCCGGCGGCCTCGCCGTGGTTCAGGCCGCGGGCGGTGACCTTCACCAGCAGGGAGTCGAAGTAGGGCGTGACGACGGCGCCCGAGAAGGCGGTGCCGGCGTCGAGCCGGATGCCCATGCCGCTGGCGGAGCGGTAGGCCGTCATCCGCCCGTAGTCGGGGAGGAAGCGGTTCTCCGGATCCTCGGTGGTCACGCGGCACTGGATCGCCGCCCCCATCGAGCGGATCGCCTGCTGGTCGCCGAGGCCGATCTCGGGGTCGGCGAGCGTGTGGCCGGCGGCCACGAGCAGCTGCCGCCGCACGATGTCGATCCCGGTGATTTCCTCGGTGACGGTGTGCTCGACCTGGATCCGGGGGTTCACCTCGATGAAATAGAACCTGCCCGTGTCGGCATCGACGAGAAACTCCACCGTGCCGGCGTTCTCGTAGCGGGCGGTGCGGCCGATCGCGAGCGCCGCCTCGCAGATCGCGTCGCGAGTCTTCGCGGGCAGGTTCGGGGCGGGGGCCAGCTCCACCACCTTCTGGTGCCGCCGCTGCACGGAGCAGTCGCGCTCGAACAGGTGAACGAGGTTGCCGTGGAGGTCGCCGAGCAGCTGCACCTCGATGTGCCGCGCCCGCTGGATGAACTTCTCCACGAACACGGCGGCCGAGCCGAAGGCCGTCTTGCTCTCCCGCTGGGCGCTCTCGAGCGCCACCGCGAGTTCGTCTTCGCCGCGGACCACCCGCATGCCGCGGCCACCCCCGCCGTGGGCCGCCTTGAGGATCACGGGCCAACCGAGGTCCCGCGCGATCTTCAGGGCGTCGGCGTGGCTCGCCACCGGCTTCGGGCTGCCGGCGAGGATCGGGACCCCGGCCCGAGCGGCGAGGTCGCGGGCGGCCGTCTTGTCGCCGAGCATCTGCAGGAGCTCGACCCGCGGGCCCACGAACGTGATGCCGGCGCGGCCGCAGGCCTCGGCGAAGTCCGGGTTCTCCGACAGGAAGCCGTAGCCCGGGTGGATGCCGTCGACGCCGTGCGCCTTGGCGAGGGCCACGATGCCTTCGATGTCGAGGTAGGAGCGGATGGGCTCGCCCGGCTTGCCCACGAGGTAGGCCTCGTCGGCCTTGAAGCGGTGCAGGGCGAAGCGGTCCTCGTGGGCGTAGATCGCCACGGTCCGGATCCCGAGTTCGTGCGCCGACCGGAAGACGCGGATCGCGATCTCGCTGCGGTTGGCGACGAGGAGTTTGGTGATGGGCCGCATGATTCGTTCGAGCCGGCGGGAAGTGCCTGAGGGCACCAATGTAGCGGGGCATCCCCGAGCGGATAACAGGCGGGCCCTTCCCGTCGGGGCGGGGCGGGGCCGCCCGGTCCGGTCACGGGCCGCGACCGCCGTTCCGCTCCTCGGCGTAACTCGGCCGCAGGTAGTCGGGTACGAGGCCGTGGGGTTCGTCGACCATGCCCGCCTCGGCCCGGATCCTGGCGATGGCCGTCGCGTCGCCGGCGGCGGGATGCCGCGCCTCGGCAGGTGCGACGACGAGGTCGGCGCGGCAGGCGACACGGTCGGTGAACTGATCGAGCGCGGGGCCGGAAATCCATCGGCCCGGTGGCAGCGACGCCAGCCAGTCGTCGGCCGGCAGCAGCCGCGGATCCCCGACGTGCCAGCCCGCGCCCGCGGGCGTGGCCGCCGCGACGAAGACCTCACCGCGTCCGGCGTCGTAGGCGATCTCCAGTTCCACGTCGCCCCGGCCGGCGAGCCGTGTCGTGCGCCTGGCGATCACCTCGAAGCCCGAGACGCCCACGAGCCTTGCCCCGGTCGCCCATGCCAGCGCCTTCGCCGTGGTCACGCCGACGCGGAGGCCCGTGAACGAGCCGGGCCCGCGGACGACGGCGATCACGTCGGCCGGCCCCAGGCAGCGCAGCGGCGCTGCGCCGGACGCCCAGCGGCGCTCGGTGACCAGTCCCTCGAGTGTCGCGGTGAGCAGCCGTGCGTGGCTGCCGGCGGGGCCCAGGGGCCGCTCGACGCAGCCCCCGTCGTCGACGGCGGCCGCCGAGCCCGATCCGATGCTCGTGTCGATCGCGAGGATGCGCATGGGTGGCCGGTCCCCGGCCGAAGCCTCGTTCTTGACCGTCGCGGGAGGGGGGCGTAACCTCGAATTTCGCGGAAAGCCAGCCGGATCGCGGCCCGCGACGGATGGAGTGTACGTGAAGCGGGCCATCATCAGCGACGTCCATGGCAACCTCGAGGCGCTGCAGGCGGTTCTCGAGGACATCGACCGGGAGAAGGTCGACGCGATCATCTGCCTCGGTGACGTGGTCGGGTACGGGCCGAATCCTTGCGAGTGCGTGAAGATCGTCCGCGACCGCTGCAGCGTCTGCATTCTCGGCAACCACGACCAGGGGGCCCTGTTCGACCCGGACGGCTTCAATTCCGGGGCTGAGCGGGCGATCCGGTGGACGCGGCACCAACTGGAGATGCACGATCGCATGCCGCGGAACTCCGCCGACCCGCTGATGGACTTCCTGGGCGAACTCCCCCGGACCCACGCCGACGGCGACCTGCTGTTCGTGCACGGCTCGGCGCGGCGGCCCCTGGATGAATACGTGTTTCCGGAAGACATCTACAACCCGCTGAAGATGGAGCACATCTTCGAGCTGATCGGCCGCTACTGCTTCCAGGGGCACACCCACATCCCGGGCGTGTTCACCATCTCGCCCGAGTTCATCTCGCCGAGCGTGCCGCTGGGCGATGAGGAGATCGCCATCGACCTGCCGAACGGCAAGGCGATGGTGAACGTGGGCTCCGTCGGCCAGCCTCGCGACAACGACCCGCGGGCCTGCTACGCGGTCGTCGACGACGACACGCGGGTGCGGTTTCGCCGGATCGCCTATCCGTTCGAGACGACATGCAGGAAGATTCACGCGATCGCCGACCTCGACAACTTCCTCGGTGACCGACTCGGCCAGGGCCGCTGACGCCGCCGCCCCCTCCTTCACGCCCGAAAGGCCTCCCTGTGGACCGTCGCTACGTGCAATTCTTCGTCGTGTCGCTGGCGATCATCGTGGCCAGCCAGGCGCTCCAGGCGTGGCTGTTCCCGCGTCCGCCGCGACCGGCGGCCGCCGCGGACGCCGCCGCCGACGCGGTCGTCGAGGCGACGCCGGACGAGAACCCCGCCGCGGTGGCCGCCGCGGTGGCCCCGGTCACGGGCGCCCCCGTCGAGGCCGTCGACGCTTCCGCGCCCGCCCGCCGCGTCCGCCGCACGCTCGGGTCGCTCGATCCGGCGGCGGCCCGCATGCTCGTCACGCTGACGAGCCGTGGTGCCGCCGTGGAGCGGATCGAACTGGCCGAGGAGCGGTTCCACGACCAGGATGACCGGTCCGGATACCTGGGGCACGTGGCCGCGGCGGCCGGGGAGGGCGGTTGCCGCCTCGAGGTCGTCGGCCCGGGCACGCCCGCCGCCGCCGCCGGCCTCGTCGCAGGGGACGTCGTCGCCAGCATCGACGGCCGGAACACGCCCGATGCGGCCGCCCTGCGGGAGGTGTTGGCGGCCACCAAGCCGGGCCGTCGGGTGACGGCCGCGGTGCTGCGCGACGGCGCCACGCGATCGGTCGACATCGAACTCGCCCGCCGGCCCTTGGAAGTGGTCCGTCCCGAATACCGGGCCGCCGTGGTCGAGGATCCTGACGCCAGCCCGCACGATCCGCTCTCCTTCCGCCTCTCGCTGGAGGCGCTCGACGCCCGGAGGCGGCCCGGCGAGCCCATCGCGGAGATCGGCGGCCTCGAACTCGCCGACGTCGACTGGCAACTCGAGGAGACCGGCGATCCCACGCGGGTGCGGTTCGTGCGGACGCTGCCCGGGGGGCTCACGGTCGCGAAGGAATACCGGCTGCCCGCGGGGGCCGAGACCGCCGGCGACGCCGGGTACGGCCTGCAGCTGGTCGTCGAACTGCGGGCGGCCGACCAGGATGCGGTCGTCACCTACGCCCTCGACGGGCCGACGGGCCTGCCCACCGAAGGCTGGTGGTATTCGCAGCGCGTGTCGCGCGACTGGGGAACCCTCGCGGTCCGCGACGTGGCCGTGCGGTTCGTCGGCAAGCCCGGCACCATGATCAGCGGCCTGAAGATCGCGGACGGCAAGCTGGACCACCCCTCGTCGCGGATCGGCGAAGGCACCCCGCTGTCGTTCGCGGGCGTCGACGCCCTGTACTTCGCGGCGGCCGCGATTCCCGACCAGACGGGCGCCGCCAGGCCGGCGCTCGCGGAGGTCAGGCCGCTGGTGGTCGGCGAGGTGCCTGCCGCCGCCCGGAAGAAGCTCGTCAACGTGACCAGCCGGCTGGTCTCGCAGGATCTCGTCGTTCCGGCCGGATCGACCACGGCGCACCACTACCGGATCTTCGCCGGCCCCAAGCGGCCCGAACTGCTGCGGCAGTACGGGGCGGCCGAGTCGGGCATGGACGACCTCGTCTATTACGGCTGGTTCGGCTGGGTCGCCCGCCCGATGGTCGCGATCCTCCACGCCCTCCACGCCGTGATCGGCAACTACGGGTTGGCGATCCTGCTGCTCACCGTGTTGGTGCGCGGGGCGATGTTTCCGGTGAGCCGCAAGCAGGCGATCTCCTCCCAGAAGATGCAGGAGCTGCAGCCGGAGATGAAGGCGATCAACGAGAAGTACGCGGATGATCCCACCAAGAAGACGCAGGCCACGCAGGAGCTCTGGAAGAAGCACAACTACAACCCGATGGGCGGCTGCCTGCTGGTCTTCATCCAGATCCCGATTTTCATGGCGCTCTACCGGTCGCTGGCCACCGACGTCGAGCTCCGGCAGGCGCCGCTGTTCAGTTCGGCGATCCGCTGGTGCTCGAACCTCGCCGCCCCGGACATGCTCTGGGACTGGTCGAAGTACCTGCCCTCCTTCCTGACGGCCCCCGAGGGCTGGCTGGGGCCGTTCCTGAACCTGTTTCCGCTGGTCACCATCGGCCTGTTCCTCTGGCAGCAGAAGCTGTTCATGCCGCCCGCCGTCGACGAGCAGCAGAAGGTGCAGCAGCAGGTGATGAACTACATGATGTGCTTCATGGCGCTGATGTTCTTCAAGGTGCCCTGCGGCCTGTGCCTGTACTTCATCGCCTCGAGCCTGTGGGGCATCGCCGAGCGGCTCTGGCTGCCGAAGACGCTGCCGGCGACGGCGGGCGGGCCCCGGGTCGTCGACGCCTCGTTCGCTCCGACCGGCCGGTCCCCGGCCACCACCGCGGCCGCCGCGACCCGAGAAAAGCGGCAGGCCCGGAAGCGAAAGTAGCACGGGCCCGGGGCTGCCGATCCCGGCCGCCGGAGTTCCTGGCCGAAGGGGGCGGGTGCTCCACCCGTGGTGCCCCTGCGTCGACCGGCCGTGAGGCCGCGGACCACTTGCGGTATCGTCGAGGCGCCATCAGGGCAATCGCATCTTAATCGGCCTGTTTTCCCGTCAGAATTCCTTCCAAGACGTCGTTGCACCATCCTGCCTGGAGTCGCTTGCCGCGAATGGAGCACTTTTTCACTGAAGTGTCCCGTTTGAG
>Ga0194119_10011749_pt1 | contig 11231 bp, 5 predicted proteins | sample TA2MahC100mmetaG_FD_148620 | JGI IMG/M metagenome (GOLD analysis project Ga0194119, IMG submission 148620) | Freshwater microbial communities from Lake Tanganyika, Tanzania - TA2015018 Mahale Deep Cast 100m | ecosystem: Environmental > Aquatic > Freshwater > Lake | place: Tanzania: Lake... | reverse complement strand
CGACGTCGACGTGAAAGAACGTCTGAAACTTCCTCATTATAAAAATAATATACGCGGTGCATCACGAATTCTCTCGCAAGATGCGATGTCACTCGTTGGTTTGGATTGGCCAGAGATGGCGAAATGGATCGGGTATGGCGAAACGTCGTCGTCGTCGCCGTGTATTCCACCCTATTTCATCGCAAATCAAGTCGGCTATCTCTCGTCAATCATGGATCTTCTCAAAAAGGAATGGGCATCCGACGCATGGAAGAGTTACTGGTATTTCATGTATTTACGTCAGCTCATCTGTTTCCACGACAAATGGAGAGAGATTTACCTTGACTTCAACGACACACTTATTCGTGGAAAGGATACACACTTTCCGAGAGAATATTTCCCGATAATTGGATTGTCGTATGCTTTTCCAAAGACGATGACCGAAGAATTCACTCGCCGCTATAAAAACGAAGAAATGATTTCGAAGGTTCGAGAGATTGGGAATACGATGTTGGATTGTTATAAGGCACGTATCACGCGGAATACATGGATGTCGGCAATTACCAAGAAAGGCGCTTTGAAGAAACTCAATACAATCAAATTCCATATTGGCGAGGCAAATCTCTCGGCACCAGATCCATCAAATCTAGATTATGATCCGAAAGACGCCTGGGGCAATCTACTCAAACGAAGCATCCAGCGAACGGAATATATTGCGAAGCATCACCTTTCATCAGGCGATTCTAAATTATCATCAGAAGACCTCGACATCATGAACTGGGGCACGATGAAACTCGTCGGTTTTCAATCCTTCGTGGTAAATGCGTACTATACACCGAACACGAACAGTATTTATATCCCGACTGCGTATATGCATAGCATGAATGTTCAGTTTGGTCGCGGTTACGAATACGATCTCGCATCTGTTGGCTTTACATTCGGGCATGAAATCTCTCACGCACTTCATGTGAATTCTCGCATCTACAATCATAAAGGCATCATTAAAAACTGGTGGTCCAAGGACGACATCGTAACATATGAACGTAAAATCGCCGCAATCCGCCGGCAATATGAAGAAATCTCTCGAAAGGATGGTTTCGTAATAGACGGCAATCTCTCGTTATCCGAAAATTTAGCGGATGTAACCGGTATCGCCGTTTGCGAAGATGCGCTCAATAAATATCATCGGCATTTATACGATGATGTGAATGACATTACGAGAGATGAACATGTGCGCGAGAGCTCTTTCTTGAATTTTTATACTTATTATGCGATACAGAATCGTCAATATGCGAATTTCCGAGAGATTCTTGTCCAAGTCCTCACGAATCCACATTTGAACCTGAAGATACGAACGAATGTTCCGCTTATGAGAAGTAAGACCTTTCATGATGTCATCGGAATTAAGAAAAGCAATAAAATGTATAATGACGATTTTGACGTGGTATTTTAGGCGTTTATAATTGTCAATAAAATAGGTATAAAAAATCTAGTTTATTGTATTTTATTGTAATAAATGGGAGCAAATGTATCGATGGATGTTAGTGCTTCATGCACAGAATTGGACAATAGTGTAGTTCGTGATGCGAGTTCATCGCCGTTGTTACTACCTATGCTCACGCCACCTCCGACGCTTCATGCTCCAAAATCGTTTGAAGATAACTGGCGCACCGAATCAATACTCATACCAGAAGATATGACAGATATTCATATAGAGGCTACTGCTCTTGCTGATGATAGTGCGGAGGCCAACGTCGGCGCCAGCGCCACCACAGCCAACGCTGATACACCCGCTGATAATACACGTTATGGTAAAGGAAAGCACTGGAAACGTAATATGAAGAAAAGACAAAATACGCAAGAAACAAGCACCGCGATCCCAGTTCAAACCGAACGCACGATCGAACAACGCCGCGAACAAGTTCGTCCTATCATCGATAAACTCACCGAATTACAGATGAATATATCTTATCCGGCAATCCGAGAGTTATACAAACAGCTGAATCATTTTGTGAAGACGGGCGAGGATACGAAAATCAAGATCGCGTTTCCGGAATTCTCTCGTAAAATCAAGGGCGAACTCACCAACGCCACGTATAAGCCATGTTGGGTGAAACTCGAAATGGAGTGAGTAACATTTGATATTACACAATACATAATAATTATCTCATTATTATATATCATCATTCATAATGGGTCGTGATAATCACCAATATGGCGGTACAAAAACTAGCATACTAATAGATAAAGGCACATCTACAGAAAAGTGGGTTCCGACAGCGGACCCTATAGTAATATCAAGAAGCATTCTTGATAATCTTTGCTCATTAAAACTAGTTTCGTCGGGCTCACTATGTTCGATGGTTTTAATGGGTATGTTAAACCCAGATGGAAATATACGAAAACGAAGTCAGATATATCGAACTGATGGAACACAAACTACACCAGTAGAAAGAGCTGATAGATTACGAAACGTGAATGAAGGAAAATTAGAACCGTATGTTTGTATGAAAATATCGTTGATTCGTAGGACAATTTATGACCCTCGTACTGTAGAATGGAGAGAACCTAACGGAGAATCTTTACTCAAAAAAACTAAAACAGAATTCGAAGTAAAAAGTGAGGTAAACTCTCAACGTCTTGCGGCTTTACAAATGTTATGCGGTGAAAATGCGAGTGATATCATTCCAGATATTTTATCAGATTGCTATATGGATCATAGTGATTTTAATACATCAGTGAATAATATATATTTACACTGCGATGAGTATTCTACAAAAATGGAGATTCCAGAAATCGATGATAAAACGAAAAGAGTGGTTGAATGGATTATAGAAAAAGCTAAATGGCACAACTTTATTATTCATATCGCATTTATGGATTATATCGAAGGTTACATGACTGTATATGAATTTTTTAATTCAAATCTTGACCCGACCAAACAACTTGCTATTTCATATCAAGCGGCTGCTGTTATACTAATATTACTATTAAAAGGAAGAATAATGTCATGGGATTTTCATTCTAGTAATTTACTTACAAACGGTAGTATGATAAAAGGTATAGATTTAGGACGAATCTATGAGTTAGGTATCGGTAACGATGATCGTCGTATAAAACAAGATAGACACCAAATAAAAAATTTTGTTTTCTCAGATATACTAGACAAGCGAGGGGAAAAAATAATTAAACCATTTCTCCATTTTTTTAATTTGAGTGTATGGGGTAGCACAAAGACACCCAAAGAACGTGATTTGGACCGTTTTAGTGAAGATTATAAACGAATATTAGTTGATTTTCCAGACCAGGCATATGAATTTTCAACCTTTCAACCTGAACAAAAGCGTAAATTGGTCTACGAAGCACTTATGATGATTGCGTTTATAGATGGTATTACAAACACATGTCTATATAATTTAAATCGTATTAAAAGTTCGTCTATATTTCGACGCGTGTTTCATGATGCTCCAGATTTTACTAAGAGAGACTCGGGTTATTTTACTAATTTTGAAAAATTTTTGAATCATTTTACAATCGATTATGATATATTTGTAAGTGAACAAGCAGGTAATGGAACGGTTGTAGTTGATATGAATAACGCATTAGATGAAATATGCCGACGCCTAGAACCTATGTTGGTTCCATGTCCTCTGGCAAAACGTCAAGACTATCGTATGTTTGAATTACAGGATAGACTAGATTACGATTCTGAACGGGAAGGCGAAGAAGGCGATTCTGAAGGCGAAGAAGGCGGTTCTAATCGCCGCCGCCGCCGCCGCCGCCACAAATCAAACAAGAAAAAAAAATATAAATCACGTAAGATTCAAAGTCGCCGCAAACGTAAAATAACACACAAACGAGGTCATAACATACGATAGTATATGATTATGTTCTTTGTTTATTACGCCTGTTTTGTTACCTAACATTAAAACACAATATTGTCATCAATCCATTTTTTGATGCGAATATTCACCGGCTCCAATATTTTATTCAGTCCTTCCACGTAATTCAAGTAATATTGCGGGTCATTCTGGATTTTTACGAGCGTATGGTAAATAATCGTGTAATCTTCTTGTGAATACAAATCGGTGATTTTAATAAATATTAGGTCGATATTTGTATCGGCTAAACTATCGATAGGAACACTCGTTCCGAGAGATGACATCGGCCGTAATGGAGGCGATGACGAAGACACAGACACAGACACAGACGTAGATGACGCAATCCGTTTTGGAAATTGGCACGGCAAGTCATCATCTTCTCCGCTGGCTCCGCTGGCTCCACCGCCGCCACTCGCCGCAGGCGTTTCTGATTTATCTGTTACTGCTAGACGACGAACCAACTCTGGATTGTCGAGCATTCCTTTATACATTTGAAGTGTGTGAAGAATATGTATTTTATCAGTCTGATTATAGGTACGTATCAAGTTATTAATCCCTGTCTTCGCGAGTTCATTTAGAAGAGTAAATAATGCCGCATTCTCACCGCCACTCGAAAGCACACTTTTATAAAATTTGTTGAATCGAGAGAATACGTTATATAAGTAAAACACATCCTCTTTTTTATCGTTATTATACCATCTACGAACATGTTGTGTATAACCAGGTGCTTGGATCGTGAGTATATTATTATGAATCGCTAGTTTGCTTCCAATCGGATAATACGCAAGAAACCCAATCTGAAGAAGTGCTTGAAGCGGCTCTAATATCGTCTCAAATCGTTCTCTCGGTTTCTTCAATTGACCTGCTATAAATTGTAACGTGCTTTGCATCTTCGCTATATTACCATACATTTGGATATATATTTAGACTGTTTTTAACTTGGTCCCATCGCATCAATAGCCGCAGCAGCACCACCTCCCAGCGACGTATTCAAACGCATGTTCGCATTAGGCTGAATCGATTTATGAAGAAAAATATTCGTAGATTGAAAACACGCATGCTGTGCGTTATAGGGTATATCGTATTTTTCACACCAAGCAATACATTTGTTTACATTAGTGCGCTTATACTGTTCCAACTTCTCAGTATTCCTATGATTTGTAATAATGGAAAGAGTTGATGTAATATTTTCGATTTGCTGAAAGCTTACCATCGCATTCATCTCTTCAATTCGGTTCAAATAATAGAGATCATGGTTGAATGAAAGAAACGACGACAAAACACCATTTAATAACGACGGAAATACTCTCGTAAATTGTTGTATCAACGATTGTGAATCACCGACCTTGAATCCTTGACAAATAATATATTTTTCAGAATTCGCAACACGACTCGTATAAGGTTTCATAATCGATACATTATTGTAATAATAGCTTAGAATGTATAAAATATCGACAGTTGTCTTGTGAAATACATCGAAAATTTTGAGTATGAATGAACCTCCTTGTTTTTGCATTACAAGCGCATAGAATACTTCGCAAAATATAAGTTGGGTCGCCATGTTTTCTTGTTGATTAAAGTCCAACGAAAAATCGAAACCGCCATCAGCAGTTACAATATCCATCGTATTTTTATATTTTTCAGCGCAATAGATGAAATTTTCTAAGGAGATTAAATTGCCGGTTTTATCCGCGCCGTTTTCGATCATAACATTCGGGTGACTTTCAAGAAATGATCGTGTTTTTTTCCAACCAGGACAAATCGGATCATCATTTACTAATGTCATACCATAATATCGGTCATTCCCATATGTAATATGAGTAGTTGCCGGAGAAGCGACATCTTTTTGACTATCAAATATACGACGCGACACTTTTAAATATTCTTGCTCTTTCATATATTCATCATGAAATTCGGTATTACGTTTGAGAATATGTATCGGTGAAGTTGTATTCTCGTTCGACTCATATACGCTGCCGGATTTTTTTTCATTATACTCATTATAACTATGTCGTTGATACTCCAATCCTCGTAAATATGCCAACGCTTCAATAAATCCACCAGGCCCTTCCGCCAGATGAAACGTTTTTATACCCATTTTTGAATCCGGTTTTGTCGCATACGTTTCATCGTACTGTGATAGTAAATTTGTATTTTTCATGATCTCGATCATCTTATAAAATGAACGAGATAATGGTCGTAACTTGCTAATGTTTGTTTTATTTCCAGAGATGTTGGAATGGATATACTCATATGGATTCGTAAATTTCTTTATGTTATCCCATGTATCTTGATATTTCTCAATTTGATGCTTGATGTCGCAGAGGTGTGCGTAAATCGACGACGAAACATACACTTTTTGTTCGTCGTTTGTATGTGTAATAGTTAAATCAAGTGGAATATAATCACCATTTTCACATACTTGTATATCAACCTGTGGTAATAAAAAATAATTAAAGTATGATAATATGGGGCTGGTGGCATGATTCGACTTGTTCATTTCAGTTGATGCTGGATGAACACTAGAATTCGATGTATCGTTCGTATTTTGCCTGGTGGTTGTTTGTGTTTGTAATAAAGGCTTGAAGCAATTTTTGGGCGACTTTTTAAACATTTCTTGCTCGATTACATTCTGTATGTAAATGTTTATAAGTCACTTTTTTTCTTGGTCTGACGTTTAGGTTTTGCTGGGGGTTCGGCTGATGCTGCCTTTCCTGTTTCGGATTCCGATCCTGCTTCAGCTGCCGTCGCTTTTACTTTTTTTGTGCGTTTTTGTATTTTCTTCTCGATTTGTTCAATCGGCGCAGAGGGAGCACTTACTTCTTGAGAAACAGCCACAGAAACCGGAGGAGGAGCAGCTGAAGCAGATTCGGCTGACTTGGCAGATTCTCCCGCTTTTATTGTTGTAACCTTTTTCAGTTTTGGTTTTGATTTTAATGTAGTAGATGATGCCGCCGCAGAAGTAGATTCACTTATTTGACGATCTTTGCGTTCCTCTAAAATGTGCGCTGCGATCGCAGGTTTTGACGCGACATCAATCGGTCGTGATGCCTTCGCTATTTTTTCAAGTGCTATCGACTCAACCGTAACATCACCTGGCTCGGAAGAAGATACCCGATGCTGTTCTTCTTGTAATCCAGCATAACTTAAGAAACTGCTTTTCAGTTGCTTTGCGTTAATATTTCGGTTCTTTCGAAATATGAAATATCGATTATAGAACGAAATTTGCTTTTCTTCTGGTGTCATATATAACGCAGAGCCATACTCATGTTGGCAACGGCGCTCCCATTCATTTCCAGCGCTTCCGCTGCCACTGCCGCTGCCACCATCGACTTCGCGCTGTTTCTTCTTACATTCAAGTTCCATTTCATGATACATCGTTTCAAATGTTGCGGTTCCATCTGGCATACGAAACATTAGCGTTGTTTCTGCTTCTTCTGGTGTCACGAGGTCAAACCCGTAATTTTCAAGGAGTTGTGTCAAGTAATCGAAATTCACGAGATACTCGCGTGTCAGCTTATTAATCGAATCCTGATATACCTCGATTTCATATCCAATACTACTGCTATCCGGTTCAAATTCAGTCTGATGATACTTCTTACGAACCGACCACATTTTCTGAGGGTCGGAACCTGAACTCGACGCCGACGCCGACGACAAAATACTCAACTCAGAACCACTCTCAAGACGTGATAATGCGTGAAAGATACGCGCACCATCAAAACATGTTCCGATGAAATATCCACCAAGCTTCGTGCATTCCGACACATTTTGAAGAAAGGTATGGACTTTCATTATGTTTTCAAAGAAATAGTGAATCGCAAACTGAACAGAGCAAACATCAAAACCATCGGCCGCACGACCATAATGCGGATAAACACCACGACCTAATATGCTTGCGTCTTTCGCGCCTTCACCGAAAATTGCGCGTGATATGATACGATATCTTTCACTAATTGCCGCTTGACCCGTTCGTATTTCTTTACTGCTGTCTCCGTGAATAAATATCGCATCTGGTATATTTCGTTTTCGTTTCTTCGTGTCAAGATATCGCGCACAAACACCGTCGAATTTATGTTCTAGATTATCTTTTGAATAGTCTATACCGAAAACAAATCCCAGTTTTGCGGCAACCCATTTCGGTAAGTCGCCACCCTTTCCAACCGCAAGGTCAATAAGTGTCTGTCCTGGTCGCGCAACACTCATGATCAGTTTGCGTTTCACAAACAAGTTATGGAAATCACGCATCCCTTTTGTCAGTGTGCGAATTTTCGTGCCTCTTCCAATATCAATACCTCGCCCACCGTTGGCAGTTTCGGCATTATTGTAATAAATATCGTCACTTGTAAGTTCATCTGGTATTCCTTCACCGGTCATAATCATCTCTGGAGTAATGGCGTTATGGATTGAATGCCAGTTATTATTCGCGACGTGATATGCGTTGCCATAATTCTTTCCTCCTGCGCGATATTCAGCCGTTTTATCATGACGAACTCTCAAGGCCGACCATCGCCAATTCACCGGCTGTGATGAATCATAACTAAACTCCACAATCGTTTCGTCTTGGATGATATCATTTTCAAGTGTCATCATCTGGCTTACACCGGCTTCATCTGGTCGCAACATGATGTGACAAATATGTGCGTCGTTATCATAAGGGTATGTCGGGTAAAATGGTGCAGGTTTATAAGAGTCAGTATTGTCGGCGCTATTGCCGCTTCTTCCGGCGTCACCGCTGCCACTTCCACCGCCTTCAATCATCGAAACACACGGATTCAAGTAGCCATGTTTTCGTTCATCATAACCGACGCGTAATACCAACGTTTTATATTGTTGAACCTGAACACATCGCGACATATCCACACCGCTTTTAAAGACGTTACTAACAAGATCCTCATTATCTTCGCCCTTTTTCGTTGTAACAAGAAAGTCGATTGTATTCATGTGCGCTGGTTTCCATTTAAATGAATATTCCCAAGTTGTTTTGTATAATGGTCCTGCCGATGTAGTATCGTTTCTCTCGACACTCCCTACACCAAAATCAATCGGTGTAAAGATGAGTCCATCTGTATGATATTCGAATTGATGTTCGGCAGCTTTACGCAGTATCAAAGCACAACAATCGAAAATAGTTTTTGACGAAGATTCCGACGCGATTTCAAACTTCTTCGTTTCGATGCGAATCGGTGGCAACGAATCAGCACCACCCGAAACACATTTCAGTTGGAGGTTTCTTACGACACTTTCCATTAATGGAAGACGAAAGTTGGTTAGAACTTCGTCTTCGTTGATCGGAAAGAATAGTCGTGTGCGGACGTCTGCCTTATGAACGAAATATACATCAAATACAAGAAACAAGTTAATAAATTCGCCGTTTTTGTTATGAAGGATATGCTCGCCATCAAGAAGCGTATTATGTAATTTGGTATTGAGTGATACTGCGCCAGTAAATTGGAAGTTCATGTTTGTGTCGATTAAATATACGTGCCCTGTTTTTGGGGCGACAAATAGAAGTTTGCGATGTCCATCTGCTTTTTCTGTAACCGAATAATTCAACCGAATATTTGGCACTTTTGAATCAGAGTCGATCGGTTGAATGTTTTGAGTTTGAAGTGTATAAGAACACGGACCAATAAAATGCTTGGGGCGAAGTTGTAATCCAGATCGCCCAGTTACATGTTCGCGTTCGCGTTCACGGTCTCGTTGCTTGCGCTCACGCGCTCGTTCATGTTCGCGCTTTCTTGCGAGCTCTTCATCGTCTTCTTTGTCTTTACCATCACCTGCCCCACCTTTACGCTCGCGCTCACGTTCGCTGTCGCTTCCGTCACTGTCGCTTTCACCGTGTTCCTGATTCTCATCAGGATAGAGTAATTCATAATATCGACGCTGTACTCCACGCATATCGGATAACGAAACGGGGTAATTTGTTCCTTGTAATCCAGACATCACAATCTTCACCATTTTACGCAAGTTATCCAACAAATGCTTTGAGTGATTGAATGCGGTTCCCGGACCAACAAGGTCGTTGATCACTTCGATCTCGATTTCATATCGAATCGGACTTTCAAGAACCTTTGCGGCATCAAATGTGGATGCTGAAATATAACCGGTTTGATCCTTATGTGATTCCTTGACAACGCTCATATCGATCTGAAATGGAAAATCCGGATGTTTCAGCGTGCTACGATTAATGTAGCGAAACGTTTTCTTGTTGTCGTTCCATGTTTTCAGAATTGACCTTGCGAGTGTCGATGTATTTGGAATACGTTTTTCACGTTGATAACTTACCTTGAAATTAAAGTCGTCAAATATAACTGGATGGATTGTAGTACCGCTGCTTTCGAATTCTCCGCTTCTTCCGCTTTCGGCGCCGGGACCACCGCCACCGCCACCGCCAGTCTTCGCATACATCTTTTGAGTAAATAGAACATATTTCTCGTCCGGCGTATTTGTTTTGCAGTAATTCTGAACTTCGTTGATACCATGGATTTCTGCGCGAATCAACGATAGTTTTGTTTGTCCAGTTTTCTGATCCACGAATTCATTCTGAATTTTCAAAGAATACGCATTTTTTTTCATGAACGAGAATCCTCCAGACAATAGCTTTTGAAGAACTCCATCGAAGTTTTCGCGGGTTGTCCCCGGATTTCCACGTGTGCCGAATCGTATTTCCAATTCTGGAACACCATCAGTCTTGTCTGTGATACCTTCTAAATAATGTTTTACGATATTTGAAAATTCGGATTGCTTCGCCGACGCAGTCTCAGATGCCGACAGCGAACTTCTTTCGCGATTTCTCCGCATTATATATATGAATAGGATATATTATTTATACATTAATTCATATATATACTTCAATTTTATACATACCGACAAATTGATTCATACAACTCAGGTTTTGTTTTTCGTTTTTCTGTTCCGATTGAACCAAACTTGCCAGGTATCTTTGTAACGACTTCCAGCCCTAATTTTGTTGAAATATCGATCAAATCTTGTAATTTATACGCGGATAATGGACGAATTGGAGCGGAAATACTCTCCATCCGCCAATAATTTTCTTTAACATACGTGATATACTTCACCGTCATGGGGGGCGGAGCATCATACAATACATATCTGCCCTTTATTTTTTCGAGAATAAAAGTCGTTGCGCCACTTCCGCCGCCGCCACCACCGACATCATAATACTTACGGTCTTGAACAATATACACCGTCGTCATCGATTTACACACAACTACTGCGTGTAGTGTTTCTAATGTAATGAATGGTTTATGAACAAGTGACTCTTCCAATGCGCTTATTTTCAGCTTGTTAGCTTTTAAAATTGGTTTGTTCTGTCGGAGTAATTCAATAAGTTCAAATTTGAATCGA
>Ga0194119_10011748_pt1 | contig 11231 bp, 8 predicted proteins | sample TA2MahC100mmetaG_FD_148620 | JGI IMG/M metagenome (GOLD analysis project Ga0194119, IMG submission 148620) | Freshwater microbial communities from Lake Tanganyika, Tanzania - TA2015018 Mahale Deep Cast 100m | ecosystem: Environmental > Aquatic > Freshwater > Lake | place: Tanzania: Lake... | reverse complement strand
TTTTCGAGCGTTAATAGGTGAGACAGACCCTGCGGAGGCAGCAGAAGGCACAATTAGAAAAGCTTATGCCGAGAGTAAAGGACGAAATGCAGTGCATGGTTCTGATTCGGACGAAAATGCAGAAATTGAAGGGAAATTTCATTTTTCGGGAAACGAAATATATTAATTTTTGACTATAATTAGTAAAGACTGCTCAGGCAGTCTTTTTTTGTTTACATATGAAACATGCGGAAGCCATAGAGAAAAGACGAACCTTCGGGATAATTTCTCACCCAGATGCCGGAAAAACCACCTTAACTGAAAAGCTATTGCTATTTGGTGGTGCCATTCAAACTGCAGGTGCTGTTAAGAATAACAAAATAAAAAAGACAGCTACCTCTGATTTCATGGAGATTGAAAAGCAAAGAGGGATTTCTGTTGCTACTTCAGTTATGGCCTTTGAATACCGCAATCGTCAAATTAATATTCTTGATACACCTGGACACAAAGATTTTGCGGAAGACACTTTTCGGACATTAACTGCTGTAGATAGTGTAATTCTTGTAATCGACTGTGCAAATGGGGTCGAGGAACAGACTAAAAAATTAATGGAGGTTTGCCGAATGAGAATGACGCCTGTCATCATTTTTATTAATAAAATGGATCGAGACGGAAAGGAGTCTTTCGAACTTTTAGACGAATTAGAAAAATCACTTAGCATTAAAGTTCGACCACTAACATGGCCGATCGGAATGGGGGATAGATTTCAGGGCGTTTACAATATTTATCAGAAAGGACTCAACTTGTTTTCAGCGAATAAAACAAGGATATCGGAGGATGTTGTGAGTGTCTCTGACATTCAAGATCGTAAACTTGACGAAATTATTGGTCAACAACCGGCAGATGAATTGCGTGAAGAATTAGAGATGATTGAAGGTGTTTATGATCCATTCAACAGAGAATATTACCTCTCTGGCGACGTAGCTCCTGTATTTTTTGGTTCTGCAGTAAATAATTTTGGTGTTAAGGAACTTTTGGATACTTTTTGCGAGATTTCACCTTCTCCGCAGGGCAGAGAGTCAGATACACGAAAAGTCGAACCCGAGGATCCGAAATTCTCAGGTTTTGTATTTAAAATTCATGCGAACCTTGATCCAAAACACAGGGATCGAATTGCTTTTTTACGCATAGTTTCAGGAAAATTTGAACGGAATAAATTTTATCACCACGTTCGCATTTCAAAAGATATGAAATTTCCAAATCCTACATCGTTTATGGCACAAGATAAAAGTGTAATTGACGAAGCATTTCCGGGAGATGTGGTGGGGTTATATGATACTGGAAATTTTAAAATTGGAGATACGTTGACAGAAGGCGAAAAAATGATGTATCGTGGAATTCCAAGCTTCTCTCCCGAGATTTTTATGGAATTAGAAAATCTCGACCCATTGAAATCGAAACAATTAGAAAAAGGAATCAGACAACTCATTGATGAAGGCGTTGCCCAACTCTTCATTCAGCAGCCTGGTAATCGAAAAATCGTTGGGACTGTTGGTCAGTTGCAATTTGAAGTAATTAATTATCGGTTGATTCACGAATATGGGGCTAATTGCCGTTTTGTTCCGAGAAATTACTTCAAAGCTTGTTGGATTACAAGTGACAATGAGGTAGAATTAATTTCGTTTAAACAAGCAAAGTCAAATTACATAGCTGAGGATAAAGATGGGCATTTGGTTTTCTTATCCGAGACATCGTTTTTACTGCAAATGGCTGAGCAAGATTATCCGAATCTCATTTTTCACAAAACTTCGGAGTTTATGTTGGGATAAAAATAAAGGCCACATTGCTGTGACCTTTACCCTTACGCTTCTACTCTATATTTATTCTGATTTCTTTTTTTTCTCCTCTTTAATTTCTTTTCTCACCTCTTTTCGCATTTGCTGACGTTTTACTTTTCTTGACGCTAGTTTTTTTTCTAACACCTCATTTTGTTCCGCCGTGAGAACACCTTTAATCATTTCTTTTCGAGCCTGATTGTTGTGATTAAGTGCTTTTTTCTTCTCTTCCTCCGACAAGCCGGAAGATTTTAATCCGTCAATTTTTTGATTGATGCCAAGGTTGATTTCATAAATTCGAGACTGTTGCTCATTACTTAATTTTAACTCCTCGGTCATTTTTTTTGTTTGGTTTTTTGCTCTTTCCGATGCAGTTTTTTCAGTTTGTGCAAATGAAAAAGTCGAAAGCAAGGTTACGATAATTAGGGGAATGATCTTATTCATAATAATATTTTTATTGGCTACTTTTACCAAATATAATGCCATTTTCATTGTGAACGAAATATCAGTGATATATTTCAGAAGAGTATTAAATTTCTAATTATTGAATTCTTTGGAGGTAGATAAATTATGAGGAGTATAGCACGTAAGGAAGATTGGGAGGAAATGCATAGCACAATGAATTATACCATATTCATGAACTCAAAAGTTCTCGATATTTTAGAACCCACTTGGAGTGTTACAAATTTTGGACAGCATTCCTGTCTATTATTTTTCTGTAAAAAGAAATATGGTTTCTCATATTTTCTCCAACCTTTTTTAACGAGAGTGCTTGAAGGGTACGATCAATTTGATACCACAAAATGGAATGATTTTTTTCCAAAAATATGTCAATTTCAGTTGAGTTACTGTCCCTATTCAATTCCAGATAATTGGGAGGTCAAAGTAATGAAATACCAGCGAGTTACGCTAGATATTCCATTGGATAAATTAGAAAAAAACTTTTCGGTAAACATCAGGAGAATACTGAAAAAAAAGGATTTATTCTCGGTTCGGAAAAACATCCCCTTACCTGAGTATTTTGATTTTCTAATGAAACACAATAAGTTTTTTTCGAAGATGAATACTGAGCTATTTTTAAAATTTAAAAAATTAATTGAGTATTTCGATTCTTCAGGCCTAGGTGAGGTTCTTGCAATTAGTGATGAATCGCATAACTGTCTTGCAATGTCTTTTTTTGTTTTTGATACGCAATCTGTCATTGATTTTAAAGGAGGAGTTTCGGAAGAAGGTAGAAAACAAGGTGCAATGATTATTTTACATTTTAAAGCGTTATCGAAATACCACGGAAGATTTAAGTATTATGATTTTTACGGTGCAAATTCATCCAAAAGAGCGAGTTTAAACCTTAAGTTTGGAAGTGAAAATATTGAATACTTCCAATTTACGCGTATCGATTACCCCCAACCGCTAAAATACCTTATCAGGAAAGTTGGATCACTTTAGTTTGGTTTAGTATGAACCAGACCACCTGCGGATAAACCATTCCGCTGAAAAAGACAAAGCGATAAGAATTAAAAGTGGAATTACATGAATCAAATCCTTGAACGACAATTCTTCCCTTGTTACAACCACAATATCATCTCGCAGGTTAAGGTCATTTATGAAGTTTTTGTAATCTCTTAACGCGTAAAATTTTCCATTAGACTGATTTGAAAGTTGTTTTAATACATTGTGATTTGCTGTAGTTTCTTTTTTCTCCAGGTCAATTTCCTCAACAAGAAAGCTTCCTGTTTTAAGATAGACCTTGCCATTGTACGAACATGAAGCTTTCCAATTATACTGACCTGCATCTAATTTTCCATAAGATAACTTGTAACTATTTCCATTCACTCCAAATTGAGACTCATATTTTCTTCCAGATGGATCAGTTAAAGTGAGTCCTATCTTTGGAGTGACGATAGGCTCTAAACTAGCATTATAAAATGACGCGTTAAAAATAATAGATTCCTCAGTCGTAAATCGTCTATTTATTGAAACACGTAATCCCATTTCCTCTTGTTTTACCATCAAATAATTGGAGATTTTTGAGATAAGTTCATTAATACTATTGTGCGAGCCGGAACGTAAAAATTCATTGAGCTTCCAACGCCATATTCCTTCCCCAAAAATGAAACCATTTCTAATTTGATTTTGTTGCTTAAAAAATATGAGCGGATCTCGTTTTACAATGGGTCCTATGCGTTGAAAAACCAATGTTTCAATATTACCACTCGCTTTCAGAGCTCCAAATTTTGACTTGAGTGGAGGGAAAAATTCAATTGCTTTCTTTATTTCTTCGTTTAATTCAAAAGGGGAGAAGGAGTTATTGAGTTGGCCTTGAAGATCATCTGTTTGATTTGTATTTTCAAATGTTACTCCGAGAGAAAGCGCATTTAACACATTGCTAGAAGAATTTGGTCCAATGACGAATAGTCGAGGTATGCCTTTGCTTGTTAACATCGAATGTAATTCTTTTGGGTAATTTACACCAGGTTCGTGAATAATAAGTAAATCTACCTTATCAAGATTCTTATCCCAAGTTGTATATGTTTTTACGAGAACTTCCAGTTTATCATTGGTTTCCAGTGCGTTTTTAAATGTTGAAATATCAGGATGAGGTGCATGAGACAATATCACAACTTTATTTCTTGTATCCAACACTTCAACATAGAATGATTTCTTATTATTTCTCAAGGTAGCTTCGCCGAGGAGAGGTTTTAGTTCCACCGTGTAGCGCTGAAAACCTACCTTGTTTGCAGGAATGAGAAATTTCAATGGCTTGTAATCATTACGTTCATTACCATAAATAAGGGTTTGACTTACGAGAGTTTTTTCGTTTTGAAAGATCGATACCTGTGCAGTCTGGCCCTGAAATTGGTATGAAGATATATCAACCTCAACCGGAAAATCGTTAGACAAAAACGCGATATCATTTACAGAGATATGCTTTATGGCTTGATCTCTTTTCGGGGTTGTATCACCAACCCCTAAACTAAAAATAGGAGTTAGGCTTATTTTTTCAGCGGCATATAATGGACTCGAACCCTCGTTGAAATTTCCGTCAGAAATAAAGGCAATCCCTCCAATATTTCTGTTGTAATACTGGGAATTAATATGATTGAAGCCAGCTTCGAGGTTTGATTTTTTATCAGTAAACTTATAGTCGCCATTGTCTACCGAAGAGCCACAAGTAATGACATCGTAATCAAATGAATCGCCATGTTTTGTTCGCAATGAATTTAAAAAATTGTCCACCTGTTGCTTGAGTTCTGTGCTGTCCTTGTAATTTCTCATCGACAATGAATTGTCAATCAAAACAAGAAATATTGGCTTTTCTTCCTTTGTGGTTGAAAACTGAAATGTTAATCCAAGTAAAAGTATCAGCACCAAGAATATTGAAATCGACCGTAAACCAATTAAAAGGAGTTTCTTCCATTGACTTGCCGTTTTTAACCAATCTGTTTTTCTGTAAAAATAAATGCTCACTAACATGGAGAATATGGCTAGCGGCGCGATCACCCAAAGAGAAAATTCACTGATGATTTTCATGAAATGTAAAGTTAATCACATTTCATAAGTTTAAAAGTGAATGACCGGGAAAGAGAAAACAATTAACAAACCTTCATAAAAATTGATTTCCTCAGTTTATGTATCTTCGCAATCTAAAACGAATATAAATGTCAAAAGAAGTATTTATTGTTTCTGCTGTTAGAACACCCATGGGATCCTTTATGGGAGCTTTTTCTTCGATTTCAGCAACAGAATTAGGATCCATAGCAATTAAGGGAGCTGTAGAACGAGCAGGAGTTTCTAACGAGGCGATAGATGAAGTCTTTATGGGCAATGTTCTTCAAGCTGGCGTTGGTCAAGCACCTGCAAGACAGGCAGCACTTGGGGCAGGCCTTGGACACCACGTTCCATGTACGACCGTAAATAAAGTTTGTGCTTCAGGGATGAAGTCAATTATGCTTGGCGCTCAAACAATACTTGCCGGTGACAATCACGTAGTTGTAGTCGGTGGAATGGAAAGCATGTCACAAACTCCTCATTACGTGAGTGGAAGAAAAGGAACTAAATTTGGCAACATTACCATGTTAGATGGTATCACGAAAGATGGCTTAATGGATGTATACAGTAAAGTTCCGATGGGTAATTGTGCTGAATTGTGCGCCAAAGAATATAATATTACTAGAGAAGATCAAGATAATTTCGCAATAACTTCCTATAAAAGAGCAGCTGAAGCTTGGAAATCAGGCAGATTTAACGACGAAATCGTTCCGGTTCCCGTTCCGCAACGAAAAGGTGAACCAATCTTGGTTTCGGAGGATGAAGAATACACGAATGTTTTTTTAGATAAAATCCCAGGATTAAAACCTGCGTTTGATAAAGAGGGAACAATAACGGCAGCAAATGCATCGACCTTAAACGATGGTGCTTCGGCACTTGTGTTGGCTTCTGCGGAAGCTGTTACTAAATATGGTTTAAAACCGATAGCCAAAATTGTTAGTTATGCGGATGCGGCCCAAGCTCCGGAATGGTTTACAACTGCTCCTTCTTTGGCTATTCCCAAAGCATTGGATAAGGCAGGATTAAAAATAAGTGATGTAGATTTTTGGGAGCTGAATCAAGCATTTTCCGTTGTAGGCCTTGCAAATATTAAAATCCTTGGTTTAAATCCAGAGGTTGTCGACGTGAATGGTGGAGCAGTTGCTCTTGGTCATCCACTTGGAAATTCAGGTTCTCGCGTAATCGTAACCTTAATTCATGTATTAAAGCAACGAAATGCTAAAATTGGTGCTTCGGGGATTTGTAATGGCGGTGGCGGCGCCTCTGCAATGGTTATCGAGAACTTATAATAAACCCAACATAAACGAGAAATAGCTGCTGAAAGAGTAGCTCTTTTTTTACTTAAATCGCATCAATTGATTTACAGTGAAGTCCCATTCAGGTGTAGAAAGTTCCTCTGCTTGTTTTTCGCTGTACCATGGACTCAATTTCTCATTATCGTTATTCTTTAACAATTGAATTTCTTGTGCGGGCATGTAACTTTGCATAAGAAGAAATATCTTTTCGCCATTTGATGTATTGATGGCCATATCAGCGATTAACACTGCGTGACCAGGAGACCCTCCTTTAATAAAAACATCTCCCACTTCCATTTGAGAAAGTGTGATTTTTACTAACTCTCTTGACAAGGAAAGGGTTCCAGCATAAGTGAAAATAAGTTCTAAATAAGACCACAAATCCTGAGGTGTATTTGATGCCGGTTTGGATTGAACCCAGCTTGGTTTTCCATTTATTAATTTAACTCGTTTGCCCTTCATCCATTCACTGTAATCGCACCTCCATCCACTTGTGAAGTTGAAATGAATTTCGGAATACCTTTTGTTTTTCCACAACCATTCTGCCCTTAAGCGCATGATTGCATCCGCACATTGATGTAAATCTCTTTTTCCAATTGGTAAATCAATCACAGCATCGTATACATTATCGTTAGCCTTAAATTGGCCATTGTGCATTCGAACCAATGATCCATGTTTTTTTAGTGGTAAATTTCTTAAATGACTTGTAAATGATGTTTCTAACGCCTCCGTTCGCATAAAACCATCAGGAACATTAATCCTTTTTTGGAGTGTCATGCCGGAAGTGTCGATTACATCTTTGATTGATTTTTTTTCTGACTCATGCTCAGATAATTTAGTATTGGCTATTGCAAGATTCTCTTTGAGATTCTTGTCGCTTGGTTTTTGTCCGCAACTTGTGCAGGCTAAAAGGATAAAAATAACTACATTATTTATTTTTCTACATTTCATTGTAAAGCAATTTAAGCGTTGGCAAATCAAGGTCATGAGCACCGGAAAACCTTATGACTTCATACTTATTTGAACGGTAAAATTCACAGGCACCTTCTATGTTATCTGAAAAATAAGGATCCTCGTTTCCAACAACAAAAATGCCGTTATTTACGTCTTTTTCAGTTTGTTCTATGTCTGTAGGGAAAACAGATGCCCACATTATTAATCGCTGAAAACACGATTGCTTTTTAAAGTACCATCGGGCAGCTGTGGCTCCTCCTTGCGAGAAGCCTAAAAGGGTAATCTCGTTAAAATCGTGTTTTGATTTTATGTAATCCAGTAATTCAGTCAACCACATGAAGTTGTCTTCAATGTCAATCAACCTTTCCTCACTTGTCATCCACGAAGCACCAACGCGACCTGTATTGCCATTCAAATAAAAGCGATGCATACCTTCGGGAAAAAGTAGTGATGTGTGTTTTTCCAATCCGTCAAATTTCTTAGCAAAATAGGGGATGAGTTGACCATACCCGTGCAAGGCTACCAATAGCTTTTTTTGAGCACAAGCCTCAGTACCCTTACAAAAAAGATAACGGAAATGCTTTTTACTTTGAAATTGTGTTGTTGAAGGGAGCATTAAATTTCCATTAAAAGTAGTAAATTTGACGGTGCATCGAATAGTTTCTATCGGTTTTTTTGCAGTGATGCTCTGGCAAATTATAGGATTTTTTACCTATTTCGAGATTTCACATTATTACGTCAAAAAAGAAATAAAAACGGCGCTTAAAAAAGCAGTGCCAGCAAATCATCGAAAACTATTTTATTTTACACCTGATCAAGAAAAGTCATTACTATGGATTAAAAGCAACGAATTTAAATTGAATGACAGATTTTATGATGTCGTGGAAAGAACTGAATCGAATGGGAAAGTTAGATTATCTTGTATTGATGACATTCAGGAGACGCAATTATTCAAGCAATTAGGTGTACAAACTTCTTCCTCTTTATCTAAAGGATCGGGTAAAATCCCTTTAAATTCTTGGTTTCATCTTCTGCAACAACCTTTTTTAATCGTTCACAATTTAACAATCAATCCCATATATCATTTAGAAGAGAACAACTTAAATCTTAAGCCATATATGAATAACTTTAAAGAAGTTTATCTACCGCTATCTCCTTCTCCTCCCAAGTGTTTAGTTTGATTTTTTATTGAATCATTTTTTAACTAAACACAAATAAAATGAGAAATATACATTTAGCATATTTGGCTATATTTATGGGTGTTTTTGACTTTTCCTTCGCCCAGGGAAAAACAATGCGGCTTATAGACAATGAAACCTTACAAGGCGTTCCATTTGTTCAAGTTGCAAATGAAAAAAAAGAGGTTTTTACTTCGAATGAAAAAGGGATAATTTCCTTTGTTTCGGGGACTTTTTTTACAATTCGACACCTTGAGTACAAAACAATAACCTTGTCCTATGACGAATTGACTAAACTTAATTTCAAAGTCTATTTGCAGTCAAATGCGAACACTATGGAAGAGGTTGTTTTGTCTGCAAGTCGTTTCGAGGAAAAGAAAAAGGACGTGGCTCAAAAAATACAGGTTTTACGAACCAAAGATTTACAGCAAATGAATCAATCCTCTACGGCAGATGTGCTGGCAAATTCAGGAAATGTATTCGTGCAGAAAAGTCAACTTGGAGGTGGGAGCCCAATAATTCGTGGTTTTGAAACAAATAAGGTACTTCTCGTAATAGACGGAATTCGCATGAACAATGCCATTTACAGAGGCGGTCACCTTCAGAATGTCATTACCTTGGATAATTCTATTATGGATCGAGTAGAAGTACTCTACGGCCCAGGATCTGTGGTGTATGGATCAGACGCTATTGGTGGCGTTATGAGTTTTACGACCAAGAATCCATCATTCAGCTCTTCGGATAAAATTTTGGTAAAAGGCGGAGCCTATTCGCGCTATTTCAGTGCAGCAAATGGTTATTCAGCTCATGCAAATGTGTCAATTGGTTCTAAAAAAGTAGCCTCATTAACTTCTTTCACCTTTTCAAAATTCAATGATTTACGTCAAGGAGCTAGACGAAGTCCGTTTGTTGGGAATTTTGGCGCTAGAACGTGGTATGTGCAACACATCAATGGTATCGACTCCATGATTATGAATGCAGACACAAATGTTCAGGTTGGATCTGGATATTCGCAATACGACATCCTTCAAAAATTTATTATTAAACAAGGTGATGATAAAAAACATATTTTGAATTTCCAGTTGTCAAATTCCTCCAATATTGACCGTTATGATCGATTAACTCAATTGAGCAGTGGGAAGCCAAAATTTGCAGAGTGGTATTATGGGCCACAATTTCGTTTATTGAGTGCCTACACATTTGAACACAAGGCTAAAACTCGTTTTTACGATTTAGCTAGAGCAACGTTAGGTATTCAGAACATTGAAGAGAGTAGGATGGACAGAAGATTTAATAAAGCCATGTTAAATCATCGAATTGAGAAACTGAATATAATAACCTTCAACTCAGATTTCTTTAAGAAAATTGGTCAACATGAAGTACGTTATGGTGCAGATGGATTTTTTAACGGTGTAAATTCTACAGCTTTTCAAAAGGATATTGTAGCAGATACGACAGCAAAATTAGATACGCGTTATCCGGACGGAGGATCTGTTATGCAGTCTTTCGCTATGTTTGGTACACACACTTGGGAAATAAACAACAAATTCATCGTGAATGATGGAATTCGCATAAATTATGTTGGTTTGAATGCTAAATTTAACGACAAAACATTTTTTCCGTTTCCTTTCAACGACATCCATCAAAATTATCGAGCCGTCAATGGAAATGTTGGATTAATTGTAATACCATGGAGCGAATTAAGAATGACGATTAATGCTTCAACAGGTTTTCGCGCGCCTAATGTAGATGACCTTACCAAAGTGTTCGAATCTGTTCCAGGAAAAGTCATTGTTCCTAATCCTAATTTGAGAGCAGAATTTTCTTACGCCGGCGATTTAGGAATTTCCTATCAATTAACTAAAGGGATTACGGCTTCAGCAAATACCTATTTCACTTATTTAACCAACGCATTAACTGTAACGAAAGGCACCTTTGATGGTCAAGACTCCGTTAACTATGACGGCGAGCTGAGTGAAGTTATGACTACGATAAATGCTGGAAAAGCTTTTGTTACAGGATTTGAAGGCGCATTATACGGTCAGTTTAATGAGAATTTTGGAATTACAGCTACGGTAAATTACACGTATGGTCGGATTATTTTGAGTGAGAAAAATGTTAGCGGAAAAGATTCCTTAACCCCACTAGACCACATTCCGCCTGTTTTTGGAAAGTTTTCCTTGACTTACAACACAGGGAAGTTTAGAAGTGAGTTTTTCATAAACTATTCAGGATGGAAGTTACTTAAGGATTATAATTTAAATGGAGAGGACAATTATGCTTTTGCCTTACCTGAAGGAATGCCGGGTTGGTACACTTTAAATGCACGAGTAGGTTATGTGTTCAGCAATAAAATAACCATGCAATTGGCTTGCGAAAATTTATTGGATCAGAATTACCGAAATTTTGCAAGCAATATTTCCGCTCCAGGGAGAAATTTT
>Ga0194119_10011739_pt1 | contig 11237 bp, 9 predicted proteins | sample TA2MahC100mmetaG_FD_148620 | JGI IMG/M metagenome (GOLD analysis project Ga0194119, IMG submission 148620) | Freshwater microbial communities from Lake Tanganyika, Tanzania - TA2015018 Mahale Deep Cast 100m | ecosystem: Environmental > Aquatic > Freshwater > Lake | place: Tanzania: Lake... | reverse complement strand
TGGTAGCAATTCCTCTGAAGTGGTAGTCCTCAAGAGCAACTCCCAGCTCTTGGTAAGTGAGGGTCTCTGGGAAGGCGGCAATACGGTTACCTGCCGATATGGCCAAGGGTATCAAATTACCAGCTTGAACATGCTTAATGATTGTTGCAGGATTGGTATGAACGACTGGCACATGACCCCCCAGGGTCGCCGTGACGGCCGCAGCACCTCCAGGATAGGGAACCCAGGTGATCTCAATACCCGCCTTCTTTGCAAACTTGATGGCCATGATATGGTGTGCGGAAGCGCTCCCAAAACCACCTACTTTAACCTTCCCTGGATTTTTCTTGGCATAGTCAATCATTTCCTTGGCGGTTCTAAAAGGGGCGGAAGGATGGGCCGCAAGCACAAAGGGATCGGTCTGGACCCTGATAAGGTAGGCTAACTCTTTCCAGGTAAAGTCTTTGATCTGTCCACTGGCGAAGAGGTCGGCGTTACTCCTCGTCATGGCGTAGACTGTGTACCCATCAGCCTCCTGGCCTAAGAGGTAAGCCATGGCTACCGCCCCTGCCCCGCCGGTCTTGGTCTCCACCACAACCGGCACTCCCAGAATTTTACTGGCCGGTTCAGCCAACTGTCTCGCCATAAGGTCCACAGGTGATCCAGGAGAGGAGTGGCAAAGCATCGTGATCTTTCTCTTGGGGAAATCCGCTGCCTGGCCCGCTGCCAGAAAGATAGTTCCTAAGAGATACACAACCATTGCTACCGGCACTAATTTTCTTAAAAATACTTCCATCTTACACCTCCTTTGGCAGGTTATTTTCAACCTATTTCGGCGATATTAAACCTTATTCCCTCCCCCTTTTTCATGAGAGGAGCTTCATACCACCTCCTTTGACATCAGGGCGCCGACTGAGTTGCCGCAGAGGATGGCCTTATCCATTTTCATTTTATCCATGAACCGTATCACACTCTGGGCATAATCTTCAATCAAGTGAGGCTCTTGCAAAAGTCTTTTCCCTCAGCCCTTGACGGGAGGGGGCGAGGGGGAGGGGTCGTTTAGGGACTTTTGCAAGAGGCTCAAGTAATTTGGGGAGGGCTTATCGGAATCGCCATGGCCCGGCATGTCCAAGGCATATAAAGTGAAATTTGGGGCTAAGGGTTCGAATCCTTTTTCCCACCCAGAAAAAGCTCCTTCTCCGCAATAGGTTTTCAGAGACATCCGGATCCTACAACCTGACTATCCAAAAGAAAAATGATTATGGTTGGCGAGGGCTTTTAACTCAATCGCCCTCGCCTTGTTCACGGGGAAGATTGCCGGTTCAGTCGGTCTTGCGCCGTTCTGTGGCATAGGCCTTAACGAAGTCGACCTGCTCAGCGGCATCGCCGTAATAGATCTCAGGATTGGTGATCTCGTCAATCTCAGCATCGGTCAAATGTTTGCGAGCTTCCGCGTTATCCATAATCGCCTGTTTGAGTGATTTTTTCTCGTCAAAAGCCTTCATGGATACATCGTGGACCAGGGCATGAGCCGTGACCTTCTTACCCGTCTTCTGCCAGAGTTTCAGCATGACCACTTCGGACATGGCGATGCCTTTTTGCATGTAAAGGTTCTCCTTCATGCGATCGGTATGAACCACCAGCTTGCTGAAGATGCGGATGGCTTGGTTGAGAGCGGCGTCGGCATATCCAAAGCTGTCCGGAATACAGGCCATCTCCGGTCCCATCCGCGTCGCGTCGCGTTCGCCGGCCATCTGGATATCCATCATTACGAGGGCATTGGCGCGGGCCAGCTTGGCCAAACCATGCTGCCATTCGCTGGGTTCCGGGTTGCGCTTGTTGGGCATGGTCGAACTCGAGTACTGCTTGGCCGAGTCCCAGGGCTCCTCCACTTCTCCAAACTCCGTGCGCTGGAGGTCTCGGATTTCCAGCCCGATCTTGCCCAGCAGGCTAACCAGCAGGGCTAAATTGTTGGTGCATTCGGCGAAGCGGTCTGTGCGCAAAGCCAGGTCGGCTGGCGGGTTGCCCAGGTCGAGGCGCTCGGCCACTCGTTTTACCATTTCCCAGGTCTTTTCTTTGCCCAGGAGATATACAAAGGTATTACGGGCCCCGCAGGCTGCGGAGAGTTTCATCACAAACAACCGCTTTCTCATCTCCTTGAAGCGCTCGATGCAATCCCGCAGTTCATAGGCCCAGCAGGCAACTTTGAAACCGAAGGTGATAGGAACGGCGTGCTGACCATGGGTTCGTCCCATCATTACGGAATGTTTGTGCTGCTCCGCCAATCCCAACCAAATATCTTCCAACTTGATCATTTTTGGAAAAATGACGTTATAAGCTTCGCGGATTAGAAGGGTAAGACCGGTGTCCAGGATATCCTGAGTGGTGGGGCCTACGTGATAATGCTCGCCCTCAGGGCCGCACATCTTGGCAAAAGCCTTGATGAGAGAAACGATCAGGTGCCCGGCATCCACCTTGAATTCGTTGATCATTTCCGGGGTCAAATGTTCCAGAGTGGATTTGCGGGTAATCTCATCGGCAGCTTTTTTGGGGATCAGGCCCAATTCCGCCTGCACCTGGCTGATGGCCGACTCGAAGTCCATCCATTTTTGAACCATGTTTCGCTCATGGAAAATCCGGCGCATGTCGGCCGACCCATAAGCATTCTGGAGTAATACCGATTCATTTCTCATGCTGGATTCCTTTCTTTCTTTCTTTCTTTGTTATGTGGATTTTATCCAAAGCACACCTGCTGTTTTTTAGGTTTTCGTCACCTCCCTTCATCATCAGGAATATTCTGGAAATTTTTTTAAATGGTAAGGCTTGCCGGATAATCATTCCCCTTTTGACATTGAACGATATTTCAAGAGTTTTCGTTCCCGAAATACAGGAGGGATTTTGGGGGCCTCGATGATATCATCGATTTGATCTCCGCTGTAATCAATTCATCTCCTTTGGCTTGAGGCTTGGCCCAGACCGTAATAATTTTTATTTTAGAGGACGGATCGAGACCCACCAGGGCCTATGCAAAATGATCCATTGGGGAAATATCCATATCATTAGAGCCTCTTGCAAAAGTATTTTTTTGTGGTTCGACAAGCTCACCACGAACGGAAAAACTAAATAATTTTAACCTAAGCCCGTTCACCCTGAGCCTGTCGAAGGGTAAATTACGGACTTTTGCAAGAAGCTCATTACTTTACAAGATACTTTTTAAGTTTTTCTTCGTCCAGGTCAGCGCCCAGTCCAGGCTTGTTGGATACCGGAATGAAACCTTTATCCATAAAGAGGGGTTTTATTACGACATCATCGGCCATCTTAAATGGGCCCACAGCTTCACAGCCGTCCAGAATAGCATTTGTACTCGCGGCAAGATGAAGCTCTGCTAAAGTATTGACCGTCAATCCGAACCCATGGCCCAAGATGACCGGTATTCCGAAGGCTTCGGCTACCTGGACAGCCTGGTAGGTTTTTAACAGGCCTCCCATCTTTTGGACTTTAACCTTCACGAACTGGGTGGATCCGGACTTGAGGATGTGGAGAAGCGACTCCATATCGTGAATGCTTTCGTCGGCCATCAACTTCACGGGACTCATCCGGGAAAAGGTAACAAAATCCTCGAAAGAATTTCGAGGAAAGGGTTGCTCGAGGTACAGAATATCCAAAGGTTTCAAAGCAATCGCCGCTTCTTCGGCCTGCTTTAAATCCAGCGACTCATTGGCGTCCACTCGGATCTGGATTTTATCCTTTACCACTGATCGAACGGCTTCGACCCGTCTTTTGCCCGCTGCCACATCCGGGTTGATCTTGACTTTCAACGACCGGAAGCCTTTATCCAGTAGGTCCTGCGCTTCCCTTTTTGCCTCTTGGGGAGTGACCAGGCCAACCCAACCATTCAATTGAATTAGATCTTTGACCTTTCCTCCAAAGAAGGTATACACCGGGACTCCCAGCATCTTTCCCAGTAAGTCAAAAAGGGCCATTTCGATGATGGCCTTTGATCCAAGATGTTCAGAGATCTCTGCATCCATGAGTTCAAGAATCCTTCGGATTTGAAAAGGACTTTCGCCGATGATTTTTGGGATCAAGTGATTTTGTAATGTGGTCAGGATTTCATCCTTAGATTCTTCGTCGTAACCCGGAAGGGGTTCTGCTGCCCCAATTCCATATCCGCCGCTTGCCGTTGAAATTTTTGCGATTACGCTGTCTTGCTCGGTCGCCAGGCCATGCGCGCTCTCGGCTGCCCTTTTTAAGGGAACCCGTATGGAAAAGATTTCAATTTTTTCGATTTTCATCTTTAAAGACTCCCTTTTCCTTTCAATTCGGGGTCTAATTTTTTATTTTATTTACCCAGAACTAGAACGAGGCCCCGAGATATAAATTTAGTCGGCCCCCCCGGCCGGATGTTGAGATGGAGGTCGCCTTCTAAAAGTTTTTTATCCAGGGTACAAATGGAAAAAAACTTGTATTTTGTATTTTGTTTTTTGTAATTATCCTAAAAGGGAATCCATGTCAAGGAAAAAATTTATTCCCATAAAGGTTATGATTATGTTAGGTTATAATTATGTTTGAGTTTCCAAAGATACACCAGCCGAAGATGGTAATATTGCAGGTGTCCGAGGCTTTAAGGGAACTTATTACCTCGGGGCGTTTAAAACCAGGCGAAAAATTAAAAGAAATTGAAATGGCAAACTCACTGGGGGTCAGCCGGTCCCCTGTCCGGGAAGCCCTCCGGATTCTTGAATTAGAAGGCCTGGTGGAAATAACTCCAAGGAGAGGCGCTTATGTTCATCTTATTACTATGGAGGACGTAAAGGACATTTACCAGACCAGGGAAATGATCGAAGGATTTGCCGGTTTCCTCGCCGTGGAAAATATGACGAACGAGGATATCGCTGATATTGAGAAGCTCTGGGAGCTGATGAAAGGATTGTCTTCCAACGAAAACCTGGAAAGCTACCTGGCCGCGAGTTCGGATTTCCATAATAAGATTATAACTTGCGCCCGGAACAAAAAAATCGAGGAAATTTACCAGGGGATTCGAAATTGGGTCAAATTTCTTCGCTCCTACGTCCTAAGCTACAGCGGGAGAATGACCTCTTCCCTCGAGGAGCATGAGCGCATCGTCGAGGCAATAAAGAAAAAGGACAAATATCTTGTGGAACAGGCTAGCCGCGAGCATGTCCGGAAAGGGAGGGAGAATTTGATGAGTCTAATCCAGCAGCAAAGCAAATCCCTTTCCGAAAACCCTATCGGAGTGCGCTTTAACTAATCCTTTTCAGCAATGGAAGCCCCAGGCCGGAGAAGCAAAATTTTTTCGGGACCAGAATCCCCATCATTGATTTTTTGGGCAAGCCTATCCCCTATCCTGCCGGATCCATTCCTCCGTTTTTCGAATTATTCCCACTTAGAGTCAAGCCTGGCCAGAATATGCCAATGAAAACTTCCGGGTAGTTGCTGTTCTTTATCCTCGCATTTTAAGATCTGGAATCCCGCAAGGTACTGGTTTATCTCGTCTCTTTTAAAATAATGATGGGGATGGCTTTTTTCAATTTCTCCCTCGATTACAAAGGTCCCTTCCTCAACCTCCTTACCCCACCCATATTTGCTGTGGCGCTGAGAAATTAGAGTACAAAGCAGATACCCCTTCCCTCTGAGACATCTCTTGATTTCACGAAGGGTTTGGTAAATGAAATCACTCGTGCCGTGGTAGAGGACATTCCAGGCCAAAATGAGGTCGAAAAAGTCGTGGCCAAATGATAAATGGCTCATCTCTCCTAATTCCAAATGAAGAAAAAGATTTTCCTTTTTCGACCATTCCATGGCGCATTTAAGACCCTCCGGGCTGGTATCGATTCCATAGACTTCAAAATCCTCTTGGGCGAAAAGGATCGCGTGCCGGCCCAGCCCGAAACCAAGGTCGAGGATTTTGCGAATTCCCTCCTCTTTGAAATTCGTTATAAGGGAGACCACAAAGGCGTCGGGAACAAGGAATCGAGATCTGCCTTCTTTGGTTTTCCAGATTTCATCCCAAGCTTTCATTGCCCAACCCTCGCTTCTAAGGGTATTTCCAGCAACTCTTTTATATCAGATTTTTGACCTATCTATGGAATGGTTTTTTTAATCTTGACCTGCAGGGCTTTCAGGACCCTTTCAGGAGTCATGGGCGGCGGCGACCTTGAACACTTTGACCAGCCCGGTTTCGATATCCACTTTTGCCTCTATGGCGTGGGTGGCAAAGGTCCAGAAGATGGAGGACATATTTTTCAGGCCGGGCATAGCATTAAGGAGCAGTGAATCTACCGGGGTAAAGGTCCTTTCACCCGCGAATGCTCTCTCCCCCCCGCCGAACACACCGAAACATCAGGGTCTGAAATAAAAATGACTCGTTGTTTAACGACCGTAGGCCTTTTCCCATGGGGTAAACAGCCGGGGTGTAAGAAATCGAAAATATTCACTTGCTATATTGCGGATAATTTTATATTTTTTATTCAACGCTTTGAATGGTAATTCTCAAATTAATGCGATAAGGAGGATTCATCTACTATGATTAAATTTGAAGAATTAGGAGAGCTGATCAAAACCCGGCGTTCGATTCGCAAATTTCAGGAAAAACCCGTGCCCGAAGACCTTTTGCTGAAAGCCCTGGAACTGGCTACGTGGGCGCCGAACGGGGGTAATTTTCAACCCTGGCGGTTTTTGATTGTCACCAATAAAGATCTGATCAATCAGATGGCTGACGCGGTCAAAGCCAAGACCGAACTAATAGCCTCCTGGCCGGAGGCCGCCCAATTCGGCGAGGTTGTGGAGAGGTGGCGTAAAGCTTCGGATTTTTTCCGCGGCGCGCCGGCCTGTATTGCCGTACTGATGGGCAGGTATTCCAGTATCGCCGATCAGGTATTGCGAGCCAGAGGAGAGAATGATCCTCTGGCCCGGGAGATACGCTCTTACCGCCAGTTAGGCAATTCCAGCCTGCAGAGCGTAGCCGCGGCCATTACCTACCTGCTGCTGATTCTGCATTACTTCGGGTTGGGGGCCATCTGGATGGCCGGCCCCCAGCAGGCCAAGAAAGAAATCGAGCAACTCCTTTGCGTCACCCCGGAATGGGATTTCGTGGATTTGATTCCCGTGGGATATACTGCGGAAACACCGAAGACGCCCCCGCGAAAAGCGATTACCGAAGTGGTGCAGTTTTTCCGCCCTTAAATGGTAAAGAGGGATGAACCTCATCGAATTCATAAAAGGCCTGGTAAAGGAATTCCGGAAAAAAGTTTTTCTCCGGGAAGGGGAAATTTCGCTTACTTACGGTGAATTTGGCCGGGGCACCGACCGCCTGGCCGCTGCCCTGCAAATTCTCGGGTTGAAAAAGGGAGACCACGCAGCGGTTCTCTTGCCCAACAGCCTGGACACTCTACTCTGTTATTTTTCCATCATTAAGGCTGGAGGAACGGTCATTCCTATCAACTCGCTCTATACTCCCCGGGAAATTGCCTTTATTTTGCATAACTCTGAGGCTAATTTTTTACTGTCCACAGTTCAATTTCAAAAAACCATCGAAGGTATCCAACCCCAGGCGCCAGCTCTCGGAAGAACTATTTTCCGCGAGGAAGGGGATTCATCAATTTCCCAAACCATAGACCGTCTGGTTCCTTCGATAAGTCCCCTCCAGCCTGTTGACCTCTCGTCCGAAGATAAGGCCATTATCTTTTATACCTCAGGGACTTTAGGACAGCCCAAAGGCGTTATGCTCACTCACGGAAATTTCACTTTCTCCGGCCCGAACATCGCTCAGGCCTACGGCCTTAAGGAAGAAGACATTACCATGGCCGTCTTGCCCCTGGTCCATGTATTTGCTGTGGCTAGTCCGGTGTTCGGGAGTATGAGTTCTGGCGGGGAAGTGGTTATCCTGGCGCGCTTCCAGGCTGAAGCTGCGCTCCAGGCTTTTGAACATTACCGCATTACCTGGTTTCCGGGCGTACCTACGATGTTCAATTACATCTTTCATGCCTACCAAAAAGGAACTTACAATGTCTCCTCCATACGTATGGGACTCTCCGGCGGAGCTTCCCTTTCCGTGGAACTCCTGAAAAATTGGGAGAAGGCTTTTAAGGCAAAGATCCTGGAAGTCTATGGACTTACCGAATCCACCGGCCTGGTCACGGCCAATCCCGTGGCCGGAGTGAGAAAAGCCGGTTCCATCGGCCTGACAGTTCCTAATGTAGAGACTCGCTTAATCGACAAAGATGGGAAGGAAGTTTTTAAGGGAGAGGTTGGCGAAATACTCTTTAAAGGGCGAAACGCCACCAAAGGATATTGGAAACTTCCAGAGCTAACCCGGGCATCTATCCGGGAGGGATGGGTTTATACAGGGGATTTAGCCAAACAGGACGAAGATGGATATTTTTACATCGTCGGTCGAAAGAAGGATTTGATTATCACCGGCGGGTATAATGTCTATCCTCGGGAAATAGAAGAAGTGCTATACACCCACCCGGCGGTTTACGAAGCGGCGGTCATTGGCGTCCCGGACGAAGTGAAGGGAGAGATTCCCAGGGCCTTCATTAGCCTGAAACCGGGACAGCAAGTTTCCGAGCGGGAGGTTATCGATTTTTGTAAAGCCAATCTGGCCCCTTACAAATTACCCCGCCAGGTGGAGATTCTTTCCGAACTCCCCAAGTCTTCCACCGGAAAAATCCTGCACCGGGAACTTAGAGAAGAAAAAAATTGGAGGGCGTAGTTGCTTTCCACCCGAACCAAATTAGCCGTGGTAGCTCTTCTCTATTTTTCCGAGGGGTTTCCTTTCGGCCTGATCAACAACGCTCTCTCGGTATATTTTCGGGTAAAAAAAATTTCCCTTGAGGAGATCGGGCTGCTCAGTCTCTTAGGCCTGGCCTGGTCCCTTAAACTCCTGTGGGCTCCTCTGGTCGACCGCTTCGGGCGGAGGTATTTCTGGATAATTCCCGCCCAGCTATCCGTTGCTTTTTGCAGCGCGGCGCTTACGGTATTTGATCCGGTTTCCGAAAAAGCCATGTTCTGGCTGGCTCTCGCCGGTATCTGTCTGGCCTCCGCTACCCAGGACATTGCTGCCGACGCCTACACCATAGACATCCTGGATGAAAAAGAGTTGGGGCCGGCGAACGGAGTCCGTTCTGCATCTTACCGGGTAGCTCTGATCGCCGCTGGCGGCCTGCTGGTGATGCTGAGCGATTCCTTTGGATGGTCCTTCATTTTCATCGCTGCGGCGATGATCATGGCCATTCTGGCTGTGTTAGTTTTAAGTTTCCCGGCTTTCCGCAGGGCGAGGCCGGCCGTTTCCACCCGGCCTGCGCTCTATCAGCAATGGGTGGGGCCTATCCGTGTCCTTTTCCAAAGACCAAATTTTTTGATCGCTATAGCCTTCATCCTTTCCTTCAAGGTGGGAGAGGCCATGCTGGTGGCCATGGCCAACCCCTTCTGGATCGATCGGGGGTTCACCCCGGCACAGGTCGGCTTTGTCGTGGGCACACTGGGAACCCTGGCCAGTATTGTGGGGGCCATTGCTGGGGGCTCTTTGACAGCCCGGTGGGGAATTGTGAGGTCGCTCTGGATCTTAGGCGCTATTCAAGCCGGAGCCAGCCTGGGGTACACGCTGGCGTCTCTTCCTTTCGCTCCAGCTTTCTCCATTTACTTTGCGGCCCCTCTGGAAAGCCTGGCCATCGGCCTGGCCACTTCGGCCTTCTTAAGTTTCCTTATGAAACTCTGCGATAAAAGATTCAGCGCCACCCACTATGCTTTCCTCAGCACTCTTTTCGCTTTGGGCCGGTCCCTGGCCGGAGTGCTGAGTGGTTATTCCGCAGCCTACCTGGGTTATCCAGTCTTTTTCTTGGCCACCTTCCTGATTGGCCTGGCCCCTCTTCTGTTAATTCCTTTCTTGAAGCCAACTCTCATCTGGGCCCCCAAGGAGGAGAAATGACCTTAAAGGAACGGAAGGAAAAGATCGCTCAGATGATCATGGTCGGATTCAAAGAGGCAGAGCTTACCGATAATTGCCCCATCGTTCGGGCGATAAAAGATTCCTCGCTGGGGGGCGTGATTCTCTACAACATTGATTTAAAATGTTACCTCGAAGAACAGAAAAAGAAACCTGATTTGACCAGGTTTGAAGCCGCCAGGATCTGCCCCAAAAATATTATCTCCGCCGATCAACTTAAGGCTCTTACGTCCGGTTTGAAAAGGTATTCTAAAGTTCCTCTCCTGATCTCCGTTGACCAGGAAGGCGGGTTGGTAAGCCGACTCGGACCTGCGGCTGGATTTTCGGAGACCGAAAGCCCTAAATCCCTCGGAGAGAAGGATGACCCGGCAAGGACTGCCCGGGCGGCAGAAGCAATGGCCAGGGATCTCCGGCGCAGCGGGATCAACCTCAACCTGGCCCCGGTTGTGGACCTGGACCTTAATCCCGAAGGCCTGATTTCCCGGAGCGGTCGATCATTCGGACCAGACCCCAAATTAGTTTACCGCCACGCCAAAGCTTTTATCCTGGCCCACCGCCAGCAGGGAATTCTTACCTGCCTGAAGCATTTTCCGGGCAAGGGGAGCGCGGGAAAGGACACCCACTTTGAGGTTGCAGATGTAACCTTTCTTTACCAGCCACAGGAAATCCATCCCTTTTCCTGGTTAATCGAGGAAGGGTTAGCCGATACGGTGATGACTTCGCACATCCACCATCTCGGATGGGACCAGGAATTTCCCATAACCCTTTCCCCGAAAATTCTGCGCTTACTCCTTAGGGAAAAGTCAGGCTACCAGGGCGTGATCATCTCCGACGACCTGCAAATGGGAGCGATTGTCAAACGCTTCAGCCTGGAAGAGGCGTGTGTGCTGGCAGTGCAGGCAGGGGCGGATATTCTCCTGGTCTCGAATAACAGTCCCGAAGGAGATGACCCGGACCTTTTCTTCCGCATTAGCGAAGCCCTCCTCAAGGGGGTTGAAAAAGGCCGCATCTCAAATTCTATGATCGAAACTTCCCATGCCCGCATCATGGCATTGAAGAAACGGATCTCGTAAACGCGCTCATCCTTGACGATGCTAAAAAAGGCTATCCAATAGCTATTTATATTCAGGGGGGGAAAGATGAATACCTGGCAGGCCATTGTCTCAGCTCTAAGGGCGGAGAAAACCGAATACCTGTTCGGTTTGCCCAGCGGAGATCTTTTTTATGATGCCCTTTACGATGCCCCGGAAATAAAGACAGTCCTGGTGAGGGAGGAAAGTGCGGGGCC
>Ga0194119_10011733_pt1 | contig 11239 bp, 11 predicted proteins | sample TA2MahC100mmetaG_FD_148620 | JGI IMG/M metagenome (GOLD analysis project Ga0194119, IMG submission 148620) | Freshwater microbial communities from Lake Tanganyika, Tanzania - TA2015018 Mahale Deep Cast 100m | ecosystem: Environmental > Aquatic > Freshwater > Lake | place: Tanzania: Lake... | reverse complement strand
CTATGTCTTATTGATTATTTGGCTTTCTATAACGGCAAACGATCTCATTCAAAATTAGGTTATCAATCCCCGCTCCAATTTGAGCGGGATTTTTATAGGAAGGCTGCCTAACAAAGTGTCCGGTTTTGTTGGCAATTACACCTACGCCAGCGTCTTTTCCGAACAAGGCCACCAAAGCGTCGGCAAGGACACCGGCGAGACCGCGCACATGGAGCGGTGGAATAATACCCTGCGCCAGCGGGTCGGGCGGATGGTGCGGAAAACGCTTTCGTTCTCCAAAGATGAAAGTTGGCATGACGGCGTGATCCATTGGTTTGTTGTCACCTATAATTCGAGCTTATCACTTAATAGTTAGCCACTACCAAATTATCTATCGAATCGAATCCCTCATCCGTCCCTAAATGGTGCAATAAACCTTCCGTTCGCACACAGAACGGGCGCTGATGGTAGAGTTTATTTCCAGTTAACCGGCCGTATTGCAGCTATACCAGCTTCTTATATCTCATATAACTTAATGAAATATATGAACAATCCATATAATGTATTCTTTGGCAGATGGCATGGCATAAATACTGCCAAGTTTTTTGCATAGGCTCTGATGACGGAGTCTCCGATTCAGCTCATCGTTGAGCAGTTAGACAATGGCGTCGATTAAATAACGTATCCCTCATGCACGTTGTTTAACGGCGCTTTTTTTGTTCAAAATTTGCCACAGGATATTACATGACTCCTAACAAAAAGATTTTAACTCGAATTATCAAAAGCTTGTCCATCGCCGCGACGGCGGTTGCGGTGTCGGCCGGTTCCTCCGCGTTCGCCGCTGCCAAGCTGGAAAAGACAGCCTTAAATTTGGTTTCATAAAACTGACTGACATGGCGCCGCTGGCGGTGGCCTTTGAAAAAGGTTTCTTCGAAGAAGAGGGCTTATCTGTCCAATTGGAGGCGCAGGCCAACTGGAAAGTGGTGCTGGACCGCGTGGTCAGCGGCGAGTTGGACGGTGCGCATATGCTCGCCCCCATGCCCTTGGGTGCGGCCATTGGCTACGGTACCAAAGCGGATATCGTCAGCGCCTTCACGATGGACTTGAACGGCGATGCCATTACAGTTTCCAATGATGTTTGGAGCCAAATGAAGCCGCAAATCCCGATGGAAGGCGGCAAGCCTGCCCATCCGATTAAGGCCGATGCTTTGAAGCCAGTGCTGGAAAAATATAAGGCGGCAGGCAAACCTTTTAATATGGCGATAACTTTTCCGGTCGGCACCCACAATATGAAATTGCGCTATTGGCTGGCAGCGGGTGGCATTAACCCAGGTTATTACGAGCCGCCTGCGGACACTTCCGGCAATATTGCTGCGGAAGCCATGCTCTCCGTCACCCCGTCGCCGCAAATGCCAGCGACGATGGATTCCGGCACGATTGTGGGTTATTGCGTGGGTGAGCCGTGGAACCAGCAAGCCGTGTTTAAAGGCATCGGTGTTCCGGTCATCAGCGATTACGAGTTGATGAAAAATAGTGCAGAGAAAATTTTCGGTGTAACCAAAGAATTTGCGGACAAAAATCCCAACACTTATATCGCCGTCACCAAAGCATTAATCCGTGCGTCCTTATGGTTGGATGCAGAAGCCAACAAGAACCGCCCAGAAGCCATGGAAATGCTGTCGCAAAAAACTTATTTCGGCGCGGATGCGGAAGTGCTGGCCAACAGCATGAGCGGCACGTTTGAATACGAAAAAGGCGACAAGCGCGACCTGCCGGACTTCAACGTGTTTTCCCGTTATAACGGCTCTTGTCCGTATTACAGCGATGCTGTGTGGTACTTAACCCAAATGCGTCGTTGGGGCATGATTAATGAAGAAAAACCCGATTCCTGGTACATGGACATTGCTAAAAAAGTCTATCGTCCTAATGTTTACATGACGGCTGCGAAGGCGTTGATAGCAGAAGGCAAAGCGAAAGCCAGCGATTTTCCGGCTGAAAGCGAATCCGGATTTAAACCGGCTTCCAGCGATTTTATCGATGGCATTGCTTACGACAGCAACAAGCCGAACGATTACTTGAAACAATTTGCGATAGGCTTAAAAGGCAAGCAAAAAGTTTCAGGCGGGAAGATTGTCGAGTAACTCGTTACCGTTCGCCCTGAGCTTGTCGAAGGGCGAAAACAAGTGTTAACTTGCATTGATATAAACTAATTCTAGGTGAATATTATGAGTAACCAGCTCATCAAGTTTTTTAACCTTACCGGGCTGACCTGGTTTGTACCGATTGTGAAAATTGCGGCGGGTGAGAATCCCATGCTGCAAGCTAGGCAATTATTTTTAATCATGGGCGTTCCGATCATTGCATTTGTATTCTTTTTAGGCGCGTGGAGCTTTTCCGCCTCAAAGGTTAACACCAGTTTGGGTACGATTCCCGACCCTGCCGATGTCTGGCATGAGGCGGGTGGTTTAGTGGATGAACATTATGTCGAAAAGCAAAAACAAATCGATTACTACCACCGACAAGAAGAACGGGTTGCCAAAGCCAAGGCGGAAGACCCCAATGCGGAAATCAAGGTTCGCCCTTACAACGGCAAGCCGACTTATCTAGACCAGATTTGCACCAGCCTCATTACCGTTTTTACCGGATTTATTCTGGCGACTTTGGTTGCCGTCCCCCTGGGTTTGCTCTGCGGCATGAGTCCGGTGATCAATACCGCGATCAACCCGTTGATCCAGATTTTTAAACCGGTGTCGCCGCTGGCGTGGCTGCCGATTGTGACATTGGTGGTCAGTGCAGCGTATGTTACAACCGATGACTCCTGGTTTGAAAAATCGTTTATTACCTCGGCGATTACCGTCACCTTTTGTTCGCTGTGGCCGACCTTGATTAATACGGCGGTGGGCGTGGCTTCAATCGACAAGGACTTAGTCAATGTCGCTAAAGTATTGCGGCTAGGTTGGGCAACACAAATTCGTAAAATCGTTATCCCATCTTCTCTACCTTATATCTTTACTGGTATGCGGCTGTCGTTGGGTGTGGGTTGGATGGTATTGATTGCGGCGGAAATGCTGGCGTAAAATCCTGGCCTGGGTAAGTTTGTCTGGGATGAATTCCAAAACGGCAGTTCCAACTCGCTCGGCCGCATCATGGTTGCGGTATTTACCATCGGCATCATCGGTTTCATACTCGACCGTATCATGTTGACTTTCCAAAAAATTTTTTCGTTCGGCAAAGCGATATAAGAGGAGAACGGCATGAAATTGGCAATCCATACCTCCGAAGCCCCCTGAAACGACTAAGGCCGCTACCGTGTTTGCTTTTACCGGCCATCCTTCTGCATCGGCCAAACAGCCGCCGCAAACCGTCAGCGAGAGCGGCACGGTGTTACTAGAATTAAGCGGTGTCGGCAAAGAGTATAGCGAAGGCAATAAGGATACGCAGGTGTTGGACAATATCAACCTGTGTATCCGCGAAGGCGAATTTATCGCCATTGTGGGTTTTTCCGGCAGCGGCAAAACCACCCTTATTTCGGCCATCGCCGGGTTAATCCAACCCGATAGAGGTAAGATTTTAAAAAACGGCAAAGTCATTACCGCGCCGGGGCCGGATCGCGGTGTGGTTTTCCAGAATTACTCGTTGATGCCTTGGCTGACGGTTTACGAGAATGTGGCTTTGGCGGTTGACGAGATATTTAAAGATTGGCCGGCGGACAAACGTAGGGTTCATGCCGAAAAATACGTCAGGATGGTAAGCCTGGGGGCGGCTAGGGACAAAAAACCCTCCGAACTCTCGGGTGGTATGCGGCAGCGGGTGAATGTAGCGTGCGCTTTGGCGGCCAATCCCGACATTCTGTTGCTGGACGAGCCGCTCAGCGCATTGGACGCTTTAACTCGCGGTATGTTGCAGGACGAAATCCTGCAAATTTGGGAGCAAGAAAAGAAAACCGTCATCCTGATTACCAACGATGTGGACGAAGCCATCTACATGGCCGACCGGGTAATTCCGCTGAATCCCGGCCCGAACGCGACTTTGGGGCCGGATTTTGTGGTCAATATCGAACGGCCGCGCAATCGTACGGAACTCAACCATAACCAGACTTTCAAGAAATGCCGCGCCGACATCACCCAATATTTGATGAATATCAGCATGGAAAAGGCGGGGCAGACAATATTGTGAAAACTGCATTGCCGGACGTACGTCCGAATACTAGTAACGATTGGCAACTTGATCGGTCAACTTTACAAGCAATCCAACAAGCACCAGAACGGCCGCGCTTACGTTATCTGGAATTTTCGCAAGTAGTTAAAACCTATCCGACACCGAACGGCAACAGCACAGTGAATGTGGTGGAGGGCTTCAACTTAAAGGTAAAAAAAGGCGAATTCATTTCCATCATCGGCCATTCCGGCTGCGGAAAATCGACCGTGTTGTCGATGGCAGCGGACTTAACCGATATTTCTGGCGGTGCGATTTTTCTGGACAACCGCGAAGTCGTTACCGCCGGACCCGACCGGGGCATCGTGTTCCAAGCGCCCAGTTTGTTTCCGTGGTTGACGGCTTTCGAAAACGTCATGCTCGGAGTGGATAAAGTCTATCCGTACGCCACCGAGGCGGAGCGCCGCGATATTGTCAAATACAACCTGGGTCGCGTTGGTTTGGCGTACGCAATGCAGAAAAAGGCTAACGATCTTTCCAACGGCATGAAACAACGAGTGGGAATTGCCCGCGCCTTCGCCTTATCGCCCAAGCTGCTGTTGCTGGACGAACCGTTCGGCATGTTGGATTCGCTGACCCGTTGGGAGTTGCAAGAAGTGCTGATGGAAGTGTGGGAACGCACTCACGTTACCGCGCTGATCGTTACCCACGATGTCGATGAAGCCATCCTGCTGGCCGACCGTGTGGTCATGATGACCAACGGCCCGCACGCCAAGATTGGCAAGATCGAAAGCATTGATTTACCCAGGCCACGCTCGCGCAAAGCTTTACTAAGCCACCCAGATTATTACCGTTACCGCGAAAGCATTCTGCGGTTTTTGTCGGAGTGCGAGCATACGCATTAGCTATTTACTAATTCATTAACTTTTAATCACTTAAAAAATGGCCATATCTGGTCAAGGGGAGTTTTATGCCTAAAATTTGGAAAATTGCTTTATTGATGATGGCTTTTCTGCTCGCCTTAAGTATTCATCATGCGAATGCAGGGCCGTCTCAAGAGGTGGAAGACGCACTTAATTTTTATCACTACGGCAATAAGGGTGCGGTGAAGCTGGACTTGAATTATCGTTGGGAAAACGTCAACGAAGATAAGAAGTTTGACCCGGAAACCAAGCTGCCGTTGAAAAAACAACCGGACACTGCCAATGCCAACACAGCTCGCTTAAGGTTGGGCTTATTGTCACCCAAGATTTTCGATATTCAAGGTTATGCTGAATTTGAAGGCAATTGGGCGATGCAGCACGATTTCAACAGCTTGCGCAACGGCAAGACCCAGTTTTCCACCGTGGCCGATCCCGAAAAAGCCGAGCTTAACCAACTTTGGTTGGCTTTTACCGGTATTCCCGACACAGTCATTAAGGGTGGTAGGCAACGTATCAAGCTGGATGATGACCGATACATCGGCAACGTTAGTTGGCGGCAGATGGAACACACCTACGACGCAGTATTTTTGACCCATAACAACCAACAAATCTTCGGTTTAGAGGTCAACGCAGGCTTTATAGGAAACCTGCAAACCATCACCTCTACCACCGAGAACTTAGATGCACCGATTTTGAACGTGAGTTATAAGGTGGGTGATTATGGAAAGTTGATTGGTTATGGCTATTGGCTGGACTACACTGAAAAGGAATATTTTGAGAAATCCAGCGAAACTTACGGTTTACGCTTCACCAACTGGCAAAAGCCGGGTGACACTACACCTATAACGGATAATTTGGGTGTAGTCTACACCGCCGAATGGGCGCGCCAGCAAGACTATGGCCACGGCAAGACCGCCTACGAAGTTGACCGTTATAATTTTATGGGTGGTATGACGGCCTGGAATGTAACTCTGATGGGGGCGGTCGAACAACTCAACGGTAAGGGCAAGAACAAAACCTTCGACACGCCGCTCGGCACCAATCATGCCTTTCAGGGTTGGGCGGATTTGTTCCTTAACACGCCGGACAACGGCATCCGTGATGTCTTTGGCACTGCCCATGTCCTGTTGGATCGGGGTAATTTGGTATTGACTGGCGTATTCCATGATTTTACGGACGATACTGGCAATATCCACTACGGCGACGAATGGGATTTCCAAGCCTTATGGAAATTCGGCAAACATTATTCGGTACTGGCGAAATACGCCAATTACAACGCGGACAGATTCGGTACGGATACTCAAAAGATCTGGGTGCAAGGTAATATTAGTTTTTAATGTGTAAGAAATCTCAGGGCCGTTTGAAATTAAATTGGTATCAAAGACAAGGGAGGCTTTAACAAACCAAATGCATACCCTACAAAAGAAGCTTGATTCGTTTATACAAAATAAAATTAACATTAAATCTTACGCTGAGTCTGCATGGAATCTGGCTAAAAAACCAGTATTTTTAAACAATGAAAAAAACCTATGGTTAATGAGTGAGCTATCTTCCTTATATGTTACACCGCTATTTACAAAAGATAATGCGGCACAATTGGGTGTTGGTCTAAAAGGTAAATTTTCTATTAACCTTGGCGAAGTCGATCAAACAGATAGACAACTAAATCCATTACCAGAACTTCAATCAGAGCTTCCTCCCTCAGGTTTTTCCCTTAGCGTCCCTATATCAATTGATTACCCTGAGCTAGAGAAGCAAGTAAATAATAAATTAAAAGACTATCAAATTGACTACGAAGGAAATCATATTAAGACAGAAAAAATTACAATTTTTGGATCTTCTAGCGGTAAATTTGTTTTTGGTGCAAAGGTAAATATTAAATCAAAGAGCGATTGGTTTGGAACAAATGGATGGATTTATTAGGTAATCCTATATCCAATCAAGATAACAAAATAATCGTAAAGGATGTTAAGTATGGAGAAATAGTCAAATCTGGTGTACAGGCAAATTGAATCAGGCGGCGATCTGCTGATTTGATTCCCCATTATCTGATTCAGCGATGACAGCCATGCCATCCTGAAATCGAATGCCTTGGATCACATCCGGCAATTGTTTAAATCCGCGTATCTTGCGCCAACTTTTTTCGGCGGTCAGCGCCAACTGGAACACCAGGCCCAGTAGCGTATTTCGTGATACGCAATTCTTGGTTCGCGTCGTCCGATGGCGAATGGTGGCAAAGCTCGATTCGATCGGATTGGTGGTGCGGATGTGCATCCAGTGTTCAGCCGGAAAGTCGTAAAACGCCAGTAGCGATTCACAGTCCCTTTCAAGGATGCTTACGGCCTTGGGGTACTTGGCTTCAAAGTCTCTCTGGAAGCGGTCAAACGCTTTGGTCGCCTGAGCCTTGGTTTCCGCCATCCAGATTTCCTTCAAGCCTGCCTTGGCTTTGGCCTGAACCGAATCCGGTAATGCTGCCAGCACATTCGCCGTTTTATGAACCCAGCAGCGCTGCGTCCGCGTCTTGGGCCAAGCTTCATTCACTGCCGCCCAGAAGCCCAGCGCCCCATCGCCGGTGGCGAGCTTCGGCGCATCCTGTAAACCGCGAGCTTGCAAATCGTGTAAGACGCTCAGCCAAGACGCCTTGGATTCCCGATAGCCATCCGAGAGCGCCAAAAGCCGCTTTTCACCGTGCTCGTTGACGCCGATGAGTACCAATAGGCACAATCGGTCATCTTCGCCGCGCAGGGTTGAATAAATACCGTCAGCCCAAACATACACATAACGTTCATTCGACAAATCCCTCTGATGCCAAGCTTGATAATCATCGGCCCACTGGGCTTTCAAGCGACTGACCACCGCTGGCGACAAACCTTTCGCCTCGTTGCCCAGCAACACCGACAAGGCGCCCTGCATATCACCCGTCGAAATACCGCGCAAATATAACCAGGGCAAAGCCGCTTCCACCCGCTTGGCTTTACGGACATACGGTGGCACCAAGGACGAATTGAATTTAATGCCACCACCGGAGCGATCTCGCACCTTGGGAATTTTGACAGCCACGTTCCCGACACCTGTAACAATATCTCGTTCAGGCAAATACCCATTGCGCACAACCGTCTGGCGGCCTTTTAAATCCGTGACATTCCGGTAATCGCCCAAAAAGGCTTGGAACTCGGCTTCAACCGCTTGTTGAATTAAGGCGCGGGCACCGCTTCTCAATAAATCAGTCAAGTCATCCTTAATGAAACCTGCACATTCCCAGTCTTTTGCGTTATCTTTGTTCATGGCGTCTCTCTTGGTTGCTGTTATTCGATCTCATCAATCTCATTTCAGCAGAGGACGCCACCTCTCTTCAAGCTCGCCCGTACACCAGATTTAGTTATAACTCTTAAGTATGATGTAGATACTGAAAGTACTTTATTAAACATTGTGGCATGGGCTATATCTCCCTTTATTATTGGAAAAATAGAAAAAGCCTTAATTTTTGATGTTGACAAAAAAATTACGGAATTAAAAAATCAAGCGAATGAATATTTTAAAAATATAGCAATAAAAAATATTGGCAACCTTACAGGTAACTTAGAAGCATTTAGCATAGATAAAATCATTTGTAATGAAAGAAGGTATTCAAACTTTGGCAAAGGCATCTGGTATAATGTCTATGAAAATTGCAAATCAAAAAATATACATAATTAAAAGTATGTACCGAGAAACTAGGCGCATTGTTCTTGTAGTTAATCCCTTCTGCCGCGCCGAGTACCGGAAGGTTTGGAGGGAATAGCCCGAAGGGTTGTGGCAGGGATGCCGAAATTTGCTGGAGGGATAGGACATCCCTTCCAGCAAACTCCGACAAAACTGAGGAACGCAGAGAGAAAGCGGCAGAGGGTTGCCTTTTCTGTGGACTAGCAAAGAAAAGTATCTCGCCTTCGGGTGCGAGAACCCGATTAAAAATGGTTGTCGCTTTGGCGACGCAATAATGTTGTTCGTACTTCGACAGGCTCAGCACGAACGGCTTAACTCAAAAACATCTCTACAGTTTTGATGAAAGTATTCTGGATTAATCATGTTTAAAGTACGCGAAGACGAACCCAAATACGCTTTCCTGAGTGATACGGAATGCAATGCTGAAAACCGTTACGGCCAGAAGATTGAACTGACGGAACCGAGCTGCGAGTTACGGGATAAGAGCCTTAAGATTAACGGCGATGAGGCCATCGGCGAAAACCCCAACCGTTATAAGCAGCATGGGTTTTATTTCAACGCCGACAACTGCATCGGCTGCCATGCCTGCGAGTCGGCGTGTAGCGAGAAGAACGACGTACCCGCGCACATCGCCTTCCGTTCGGTCGGCTTTGTCGAAGGCGGCACGTACCCGGATTACCAGCGCATCAACATCTCGATGGCGTGCAACCATTGCGACGACCCGGTGTGCCTTAAAGGTTGCCCGACCCGCGCCTACACCAAATTCGCCGAATACGGCGCAGTGCTGCAAGACCCGGATATTTGCTTCGGCTGCGGTTATTGCACCTGGGTGTGCCCTTATAACGCGCCGCAGCTCGACCCGGTTAAGGGCGAGGTGTCCAAATGCAATATGTGCGTGGATCGGTTGGAAGTCAACTTGAAACCGGCTTGCGTTGCCGCGTGTTTGGGCAATGCGCTGGATTTCGGCGTAATCGAAAACATCCCGGAAAACCGCATCCAAGCCAAAACCGACATCCCCGGCTTTCCCACGCCGGAGATAACCCACCCCAACATCCGCTTTCAGCAAACCCGCACTACGCACCGGGAAATGACCCGCACCGATGCGATGCCGTTGAAGTATCACCGCGACGATTCGGCTGGCACATTCAAACCGGTGGTGGATGAAAAGCTGGGTAAGGATAAGCACTGGAACTTGAAGAAGCTGTTGACCAGCCACGAAAGCGCACATGTGATTTTTACCTTATGTACGCAAGCGTCAGTCGGTGCGTTCTTCATGCTGGTTTTGGGTAATTGGTTGGGTGTGGAAACAATTTCAACCATTAAAAATTCAAGCGCATTCTTGCCGTTGTTATTTTTGTTGGTGGCGGTCAGTACCTTGGGCTTATTTAAACTAAATATGCACCTCGGCAAACCGCACCGCTTTTACCGTGGCTTCAATAACTTACGGTTATCTCCGGTAAGCCGTGAGATTGCGGGCGTGTCATTGTTTTACACGGGGTTATTGGGTGTGACTGCCTTCTCGATTCTTGATAATCCGCTATTTAATTTGATTGCCAACGTGTTCGCCTTGGTCGGCGTGGTCGGTGGCGCGGTCGGTTTGTATTATATGTACAAGCTGTACCGCATTCCCGCCCGTCCGTTCTGGAATCACTGGCAAACCGGCACGGCTTTCGTCGGTACAGCCTTAAGTTTTGGTAGCTTATTAATAGCTATCACCAGCGCCGTCATGCTGCCGCTGGCTTTGCCGGGAACTAAAACATTACTCCAAACCTTGGCGGCAATCATGGCATTGGGCTTGGCTGTCGAAGGCATTGGACACATCGCCCACGCTCGCGCCATGCACGGCGCGGGACACGAAGGCGCGGTGTCGCACTACGTGCAAACCACCGAATACGGCAGGTCTTATCAATTACGCAACGGCTTATTGGGCATTAACGTAGCCTTCGCCACGCTGATTTCAATGACCGGTTTGGCGACTTGGTCGGCGTGGTTATTGGGCATTCCCTTCCTGCTGTCCATGCTGGTGATGGTGGCGTTCGGACGTTCGTTGTTCTTCGTCCTGGTCATCCCCACCACCATGCCCAGCGCATTCTTTTGGAAGAACAAAGGCTTTGTGGAACACGCCAGGGAAATCGGTTTGGCCGACTCGCCGCAGCACGGTGTAGCTTACGAAAGACATCATGAGTTTAAGATTAATGAACTGATCGAAACAATTAACTCGAATTCGTTAAAAGACATGTTTAGGCATATAAAATGGATTTTCGGATGGCAAAGTACTAACTGAATAGAACAGGGTCGGCATAGATAAAAAAGCGTTGGAAAAGATCGGCCGTCACCTTATCGGAAAATCCAGCGCGCCACTATTTTTCGCGAAAGCCGAAATGGGGTCCAATCCGATTTCAGCAGCGAAAAATGACGTGGCGAGTTTGCCTTCGGCGGCCTGCGTTCGTCCCGCTACAGCCCAAAACACAAAACATCGG
>Ga0194119_10011727_pt1 | contig 11242 bp, 12 predicted proteins | sample TA2MahC100mmetaG_FD_148620 | JGI IMG/M metagenome (GOLD analysis project Ga0194119, IMG submission 148620) | Freshwater microbial communities from Lake Tanganyika, Tanzania - TA2015018 Mahale Deep Cast 100m | ecosystem: Environmental > Aquatic > Freshwater > Lake | place: Tanzania: Lake... | reverse complement strand
AGAAGTCGATTGCCGTCCTCGGTTTACCGCTGAAATTCATGACAAAGCCCATCCCGAGATTGCAGGAAGGATCGTTGGGATCTAAAGCGAGCGCCCTTTGCTGTTCGGATATTGCCTTGTCATGCTGACGCCGGAACAAGTACAGCATGCCATTAACATGATGCGCAATGGCCGATGGATTTTTCATGGCTAGCCCAAGATACTCCCTCACCCGCAAACGCGCCTCATTTATGTCGATATCCAATCCCTTCCAGAATCCGACAACATACGTGCCTGTCCAAAGAGCAAGAGCCAATTCCCCGTATGCCCGCGTAAAGTTTGGATCAATTTCGGTCGCGTTTTTATAAGATTGAACCGCCTTGCCTATATCTTCGGAGGTGTACCGGAGATAATGCGACCGTCCCCGCAGGAACAGGTCATACGCTTTCACATTGTTGGTCCCCTTCCAGGCCATCTGATCTTTTTCACTGCCAGTCAGCTTCACTGCCAGAGCAGTAACAATATTCTGAGTGACCTTGTCCTGCAAAGCAAAAACCCTGTCCATTGTTCCGTCATACCGCTCTGCCCATAGGTGATGGCCGGTCATGGCATCAATAAGTTGGGCATTAATTCGGATTTCCTCTCCGGCCTTCCGTACACTTCCCTGCAGGATGTAGCGTACCCCGAGATCTTCGGCTACATTTTTGGCTTTTACAGGTTTCCCCTTGTAAGTGAAGGATGAATTCCGGGAAATCACCATTAGACCAGAAATCTTGGACAAGTCGGTTATTAGGTCATCGGTCATCCCGTCGCTGAAGTATTCCTGCTCCTTGTCGTTACTCAAGTTCAAGAAAGGCAGCACGGCGATAGAGGGCCCATCCGGCAGGGAGTGCTTCATTCGATCAATGGAGGCAACCTCGATCAGGGCGGGTTTCAGGCTGGCGATGAATTGATCCCAGGCCTCGCCGCTTCGATAATCACCGAAGGTGATTGAAATTTCATTCAAACCTACCCCGATTTTATCTATTGCGAACTTCAGCCTCACATTCTCTTCGCTTCCCATGTAATCAAAGAGATTCGCCCACCCATCCTTTTCGGCATCGGTAAAGGAATAGACCTTGCCGATGGCTCCATCCCCCTCCTCTTTCTTCTTCTTTCCCTCAACCTTGAAAAGCGGGGCATCTTCCAAGTTTGGCAGGGCGTCCCTCCACTTCGTGTAAATCCGGTGCAGCAGATTCTCCTTCTCGGAGGATCCCGCTGCACCCCCGATGGTTTCATTTAAAAGGGCAAGCAAATCAATATGTTCCTGCAGAGGAATGGACTTGATCTTCCCCGATTTTTTCATCTCATTGACGACTAAGGAGATCACCGAGAGATAAAAACTTCGGGAAGGGGAGTTGAAATGCAGGGTGAATGGAGTTCTGCCCTTGAGATGAAGATGGAGCTTGAATTCATTTAGGTCAATCTGGAGGGAAGGTCTCGAACTTTCACCCATTTTTATCCCCACGGCTTGGGCTTTAATCCTGGATATTCTTAAGGGCAGGGAGGGTCCAAAAATAATCGCACGGTAGAACACCGTGTTCCACCGTGAGGATTATACCAGAAAGGTAATAATGATAGAAAATAATTTTTTTAATGAATGAATAAGGAGCTTTCTTATGGGTATCGCTCCAGTTGAAGGGTATCTTAAGAATCAATTTATTAAATAAATTCAGATATTTATTAATTTTTTCTTCACATTATAAAGGGAGGTGAGGTCCTATGAACTGACCGAAAAGGGAAAAAGGAGGACGATTGTTCGTTTGGCGGAAAATAAAAAAATTAAGGAGGAAAAGATCATGGCTGCAAAAAAATTATTAAGCAGGTTCTTTGTTTTAACGGTCATCGCGATTTGCGTTCTGGGGTCTGCCATTCAGGCCGGGGCAGAATCCATGAAAATGATGGTTACCTGCGGGGCATTAAAGGGCGAGCGGTTCCCCGTTGGAGACGTGGAAGGACTCGGAACCGCTTATATTGTCAGAGACGGTGCGTTCGTTTTAGATGATGGGGAATTCGGATCTCTGCGGGTCCTCGCCGTTGTCCACACCGGACCCGGGAAGGGGATATTTTTGGGGATTAATGTCTTCACTTTTGCGGATGGTTCCACAATCGTGACGACATCGCAACCGGGATCATTCTGGCCGGATCCCGACAAAAAGGTTGCCGCGCTTCAGAAATCGATGGGGGAAATTATCAACGGGACGGGTAGATTTAAAGGAATTAAAGGAACGCAGACCATGACCGGAAAAATGTTGAAACCACTCAAGGGAGATTTTGCCGGCAAGGCCTACAGCGAATTTATTTTGAACTATACTCTTTCTCCCCAATAATTGATTCGGGAGGTCTCTTTGGGAGAACAAGAAATTTAATCGCCGTGTAGCCTGCCGTCAAACAGGGCAAGATTGCACCAATGACCAATTCGGGAAGGCTAGGCATTGGACTTCCAAGGAAAGGCATGGAAAGGATATCCCAGAAGGATCCAATGTGAAGGCTCCAATGGGATTTAGAAGTTCCCCTTGGAGCTTTCTCCCTTGAGTTTTTGGTTGATCCTTCTTTGTAACCTGCAAAACCCTCAAGAATAAAGGGAGGAAATGATCATGGCTTCAAAAAATTCATTGGAGAAGGCTCTTCTAATCATGCTAATATTGATTGGGTCAGCTATTTTTCTGTCCCTAGCTGCCGCGGCCGCCCCGAAATGGCCGATCCCGGACGGGGTCAAGACAATGGAGGTCAATGGCTACGACATGGCCTATCAGGAAACCGGCAGCGGGGTTCCGCTTATCCTCATCCATGGGGCTGTGAACGATTATCGAACTTGGGCACTTCAAGTTCCAGAGCTTTCAAAAACCTACCGCACAATCCCCGTGAGTCTTCGGCATTGTTACCCTGAAAAGTGGAATGGTTTGGGAGATGATTGTTCGGTTACTCAGCATGTATCCGATGTCGCCGCTCTTATCAGAAGCATGAATCTTGGTAAAGTTCACCTTCTTGGACATTCCCGAGGCGGTGAAGTTGCCCTGAACGTGGCAAGGCTTCATCCTGAAACTATTCGCACCCTCATTCTCGAAGACGCCAATATGGAAAACCTCCTTCCAAAAACGCCCGAAACCCAAAGACGCGAGGCTGCTATAAAGGGGTTCAGAGAATACCTTCGAGGGATTCTTGCGGCAGGCGATGCCGAAAAAGCGGCAAAGGTATTCGTAGACGCTGTGAACGGTCCTGGAACGTGGGACAAACTCCCTCCCGAACGAAGGATAACCCCTGTTGATAACATAGGGACCGCCATGGAGAGCGCCGAAAGGCCTAAAGTGAGCTGCGTCGATATCCAGAAATTCAACTTTCCTATTTTGCTGCTAATCGGCGAGCGAAGCCCAAAGCACAATGGCATCATGATTGAAGCTATTCGGCAATGTAAACCAGAAATTCTTGCGCCGTTAATTGTCCCAAACGGTACCCATTTAATGCATCGAGACAACCCGGAGTTTTTTAACAAGAGCGTTTTGGATTTCTTGAAAAAGCACTGAGCACCCATCTGTTTAAAGAGGCGATGGCAGATAGACACCGCCTCACACTCCTTTTTTTTGAAAATTTGTAAAATTGCATGAAGCTGCTATATCTCTATCTGTTTCCCGATCATCAAAATAGTTTGGATATCGATATCATTTATTGAATCGGGCTACGTCATTTCTACCCGGAATGAGCAATCCATAAAACAACCTTTCGCTGAAGTGTAGTAGGTGAAATGTATATTTTCCAAAAAAGGCCGGCTCAGTTAAAACCTGGGCTTTCGAGTCAGATGGCGCGGGGGAGCCGGGAGAATGTGAACCCCGTCTTTTGGCAGTTTACTATTTCTTTTTTTCAAAAAGACTCAGATACTTTTCGTAGCCCTCTTTTTCCAGATCTTCTTTGGGAATAAAACGCAAAGCCGCGGAATTGATGCAATACCGGAGCCCTGTTGGTTTCGGCCCATCCGGGAAGACGTGGCCAAGGTGAGAATCGGCATTTTTACTTCTCACTTCCGTGCGGCTCATAAACAGCTTGCTGTCTTCCTTTTCCACAATGTTCCCGGTTTCAAGAGGCCTGGTAAAACTCGGCCACCCTGTACCGGAATCATATTTATCTTTGGAGCTGAATAACGGTTCCCCGGATATAATATCAACGTAAATTCCCTCTTTTTTGTTATCCCAATACTCATTCTGGAAGGGTGGCTCCGTTCCTTCTTCCCGGGTCACCTCATATTGCAAAGGAGTAAGTTTCTTTCTGAGGGTGGCATCATCCGGTTTCCTATGGGGAGTTTCGTCAGCGGCTTTAGGTCCCTCTGTCGCCTTTCCCTATATTTTCTGCCCAAACTGGTCGCGCCCCGATCCATAACGATAATATTGATAGTGCGAGGGGTTCTTTTTATAGTAATCTTGATGATAATCTTCCGCTGCATAGAAGTTTGTGGCCTTCAGGATTTCCGTCACCACGGGTCTGGTGAACTTCCCGGATATGTTCAGCGCCTTTTTGGATTTTTCCGCCAGCCTTTTCTGCTCTTCATCGTGATAAAAAACGGCGCTTCGGTACTGGGGGCCCCGGTCCACAAACTGCCCGCCGGAATCGGTTGGGTCAATGTGCCGCCAGAAAATTTCAAGCAATGCCTCATAAGTTATTCTTGATGGGTCGTAATAGACCTGAACTGCTTCGACGTGCCCTGTTGTCCCGGATAATACCTCTTCATAGGATGGATTCTCCTTTTGCCCACCGGTATACCCAGACACCACCTTCACAACGCCGGAATGCTTTTCAAAATCCGCTTCCACACACCAAAAACAGCCACCCGCAAAAGTAGCCTTGTGAGTTGTCGATACCTCCCCAGCCATATCCTTTTTCCCCTCCCGGGCCAAATCAGACTTTTGGCACCCGCCAATTATTAAAGCCAATGCAGCAATTAAAATCGATATTTTCATCGTCCTTTTTCCTTTTCCCCAATCCTTTTCTCTATCCCGGGTCAATTTTTCCATGAGATTGGACGAATTGACTTGAAATCTGGAGCATCCCAAAACTTTTCAGTAAATACATGCCCTCCTTCTTTTATTACAAACGCATTAGTATGTAATTCCTCATCTCCTCATCCTTCTCCCCAACGGGAGAGAAGGGGAGGGTGAGGGGGCCAGAGTCAAAGGATTTATTACCTCTCTATTGCGCCTCTTGCAAAAGTATTTTTTTGTGGTTCGACAAGCTCACCACGAACGGAAAAACTAAATAATTTCAACCTAAGCCCGTTCACCCTGAGCCTGTCGAAGGGTAAATTACGGACTTTTGCAAGAAGCTCTATTAATTATTAATTACCGATTATTTTGATGCTGGAACGGCAAAAGGGGTTCGTTGGGGACTCAACCTTGAGTCCTGATTGTTGGTAAGGGAGCTGAATTTTAAGAGTATTTGGAGCGCTGCGGAGTGGAAAAGGTAAAACTGAAAACCCACCCCGGCTCATGTTCCATCCGCTTAACCGCTTTATAAGGATTAGGTGCATCGCCTGCGGTCGGGAGGAATGACAAAATCAGCCGCGAGTGTGAGCGAGTCGGCTGCATTGCCTTGGGTTGGCCCGGTTTTTAATGAATATTCAGTTGGACCTTGATGGCTTCCTCGATCTTGCGCATATCTTCTTCGGAAAGAACGCCGGCTCGTCGGAAAAGCCTTTCCTTGCTAACCGTCGCCAACTGATCTGCCATGGCCTTGCTTTCTTTTCCTTCAAAGACGACTGCCGCTTCGCTGGGGTAGAGGCGATCTACGTTACTGGTCAGAGGGATGACCTGAACTCGGTTAAGGAACCTATTAGACGCGTCATTGCTTACAATTACGGCAGGCCGCTTCTTTCTGATCTCGCCACCAATTGAAGGGTCGAAGTTAACCCACCACACCTCACGCCGTTTCATGGGCTATGTCCTTGAAGGTGACCTCGGCCCATTCCATGGCCTCTTTCTCCCGCTTCTTATCCTTAGCCATTTCGGCATAAGCCGAATCGAGATCGGGCCGTACGACGTGTGGCCGGACCAGTTCCTGAACGAACTTGCTTATTTTGCGAGGACCAATTGTCTTGTGAAGCCCCTCATAGATTACTTCATCAACGGTTATGGTTAGTTTTTTCTGCATCGCACACCTCCTTATACGTGTACTATACGTGTAGTACTGGGAGATGTCAATAATAAACTCGACCAGCAACAAAAGCAGGTAAATTCAATCCTTCTATGGCCAACGGGTTGCAGCTGAGCTGAATCCCGGCCGTAGGCCGGGGATTTCTACTTGAGCGGGTTGTTCGGTCGCGCGAGTCAGCGCGCAACCGAACAACCCATTTTTTGCGAAAGCTTCAGCGCAGATGGGCACGGGGACAGGCATTCTTTCCATCGCTTGTTTAAAGATGGGGACTCAAAACGCCTACGGTATCGACTACAATAACCTTTCCAAGGCGACGGCCGGCAAGAACCGAAGTTTGAACGGTCTTATGGAAAACTTACATTTGTGGATGGGCGATGCGCGGGATTTCCTGCATCTCGACGCCGACTCCCTCATTGCCAATATGCACTTTCAGATCATCGACTAAATCACAGAGGACTAAGCCTTTTTCTCGAAAAAGTATTACATCCTTTCCGGACTGCTCGCCCCCGAAAGTCATAAAATTGAAGGAAAACTCAAAAAAAGGCTGAATCTCCTGGAACGGTTCGGAGGTAATTTCTGGTTCAGTTACCTTTTCCAAAAGTAGAGTCCTCCTATGTCCTTCCGGCCTTACCACAGGACAAGCAAAAATTAAGGTGATATAGGTCAGATGAAAAATAATTCTTGACTTCATATCTTACTTATTGATACGTATCCATGTATCTCTTCGAAAGACGAGAGGATCATTGATGGAATCAGTACAGAGGAGGGAAGGAGGTCTGTCATGCCGGCCATTGAAAAGGATACCCTTTTAAAGATCTACAGTAACATGGTGCGACTGCGGGTTTTTGACGACAAGGTGAATTTACTCGTGGAAAGCGGGATCCGCATAACCCAGCATTCCACTCGGGGACAGGAGGCGACCCAGATCGCCGCGACGGCCGCCCTGGAGCCCACCGATTATGTAATGCCTTACCATCGCGGATGGGGATGGGCTATTGGCAAGGGGATGGATCCAAAAATCTTACTTTCCGAGCTCATGGGAAAGGGAACCGGCTGTTGCGCCGGAAAGGGAGGGGTCCATATCGCCGATTGGAAACTCCGGATTATGGGACGGCCTGGAGTCCAGGCAGCCCATATTCCTATTGCGGCGGGCGTAGGTTTGTCGATTAAATTGAGGAAAGCCAAGGATGTGGTTCTGTGTTTCTTCGGTGACGGGGCTTCCAACGAAGGAAACATCCATGAGGGAATGAACTTGGCGGCGGTATGGAAAGCGCCGGTTGTCTTTATTTGCGAGAATAACCTTTATGCCCTTTTCACTCCCAATATTGAGACGACCTCAGTACAAGACATTGCCGATCGGGCTCAAGGGTATGGGATCCCGAGAGCCATTATCGACGGCAATGATGCCATTGCCGGGTATGAAGCGGTGAAGCAGGCGATTGACCGAGCTCGGGCGGGGCTGGGGCCCACTTTCATTGAGGCCAAGACCTACCGGATTCACGGACATACGGCCATGGACCGGTTCCATTTGGGGGGATACCGTCCGAAGGAGGAAGTGGACGAGTGGGAGAAGAAGGACCCGGTGAAGAGACTGCGGGAGGGATTGATGGAAATTAGAATGGCCACGGCGCAAGAACTGGACGAGATCGGTCAGAAGGCGAAAGAGGAGATCGAGGAAGCGGAGAAGTTCGCGAAAGAGAGTCCATATCCCACACGAGAAGACATTTTGCGGGACGTTTATTGCGAAGCGTAAAGCAAAGGAGGAAGGAATCCAATGGCAGCGAGAGAAATGACCTATGCGGAAGCTCTGAGAGAAGCGCTTAGGGAAGAGATGGCGCGAGATGAGCGGGTGATCATAATGGGGGAGGATGTGAAGATCAATGTGTGGACGGTGACCCGCGACCTTCATAAGGAATTCGGGGATCGGGTGATAAATTGTCCCCTCTCCGAGTCAGGATTCTCGGGAGCGGGAGTTGGCGCCGCCCTAACCGGGATGAGGCCGGTGGTGGAAATCATGTACCATGATTTCACCCTCTATGCCGCTGACTCCATTGCCAACCAAGCAGCGAAGTACCGGTATATGTGCGGGGGGGGAGATTTTAAAGTCCCCATCGTCTTCCGGGTAGCCGGGGGAGGGAGCTCCGGCGGTTCCGGGTGTCACCATGGGCAGTCGCTGGAAGCCACTTTCATTCATTTTCCCGGGCTCAAGGTGATCTTCCCCTCGAATCCCTATGATGCCATGGGTTTGCTCAAGACAGCCATTCGGGATAATAACCCTGTGGTTTTTTTCGAACACAAGTTGTGCTACCCCATCAAGGGGGTGGTTCCGGCAGGAGATTATACCGTCCCCATCGGTAAGGCTGAGGTAAGGCGAGAGGGCAAAGATGTAACGATTGTTTCTTATGCTTACACCCTGCACAAGGCGCTGAAAGCCGCGAACCAATTGGCCGAAGAAGGAATTGAAGCCGAAGTCATCGACTTGCGGACTTTGCGTCCCATAGATACAGAGTGCATCCTGAAGTCGGTGCAGAAGACCTCTAAGCTGGTCACTGCCGAGGAAGGGACCAAGATGGGAGGAGTGGGGGCCGAGATAGCGGCCATTGTGGCCGAAGAGGGATTGCAATATCTGGATGCTCCCATCAAACGGGTCGCCGCTGCTGAGTGGATCATTGCCAGTTCGGCCTATGCAGATCAAATGGGGATCCCGCAGGCAGACGACATCCTGAAAGCCGTCAAGGAATTATTCTGAGGGGATAAAATTTGCCCCAGAGCGCACATAGAGGTAAGAATTTAAAAGAAAAGCTATTCTCTGAGCCCTCTGGGACTAAAATAGATATTTGAAATGGAGAAAAGGATATGGCCGTAGAGGTGAAGTTATCAAGTTTAGGAGTTTCCATTACCGAAGGGACCATTGTGCGCTGGTTGAAGAAAGAAGGGGAATCAGTTGAAAAGGGGGAGATTCTCGCCGAAGTGGAAACGGAAAAGGTAAATTTTGAGATCGTGGCCCCGGAAGCGGGGGTGCTCCTGAAAATCTTGTATGGAGAGAAGACCATTGCCAAGGTCGATTCCACGGTAGCCCTGATCGGGAGCTTGGGAGAAGATATCTCCGCTTATCTGGAGAAGGCGGTGGAGGAGGAGAAGAGAGATGCCGAGCCGCGGGCCGTTGCCGCCAGAAAAAGAGAGGCAGCCGTGGCCGGAGAGGTGAAAGCTTTCCCGGCGGCCAAAATGCTGGCCAAGCAGCATGGGATTGATATCCGCGTGGTTCCGGGCACAGGACCTGATGGAAGGACCACAAAGGAAGATGTGGAAAGATATATCCAGGAGCGGCAACCCAGGAGGGAAGACCGGGTTCCGGAACTGGAAGAGGTGATACCCTTTGTAGGCATTCGCAAGACCATTGCCGATGCTATGTCCCACAGCGTGCACACAGCGGCTCATGTCACTACTATTGCCGAAGTGGATATGACGGATTTGGTGCAGTTGCGGGGGGAGATCGCGCCGAAGTGGAAGGAGGAAGGAATTAGCCTGACCTACGTTCCATTTGTAATCAAGGCCGCAGTAAAGGGGATTGAAAAATTCCCCGTGATCAATTCCGAGCTCGACAAAGACGGCCTGGTGGTCAAGAAATATATCAACTTCGGAGTCGTGGTCGCGATTCAGGAGGGACTTATAACCCCGGTCATCCGTAGGGTGGAGACCAAGAGTCTCAAAGAGATCGCCAAAGAACTGGATGAAATATCGATCCGGGCTAGGGACCGTAAGCTTTCCCTGCAGGATCTGCGAGGGGGGACGATTACCCTTTCCAATCCCGGCGTCTTCGGAGCGGTCATTGCCACGCCCATCATCTACCAGCCGCAGAATGCGATTCTGTGGATGGGAAGGATTGCTAAAACGCCGGTGGTGCGGGAGGATGCCATCGTCATCCGATCCATGATGTATCTTTGCCTTTCTTACGACCATCGGGCCATCAATGGAAGCATCGGCGCTCAATTCCTGCAGCATGTGAGAAAATCTTTGGAGCACCCAGAGAAATTGATAGATGGTTGAGATCTCATTTTGCCCCCTCACCGTTCCCCTCTCCTTCACTGGGCGTGAGGGATGAATCAGAGGGCGTTAGTTTATGAATGATTAAGGAGAATCGCTATGAACCTAAATAACCAGGTTGCCATTGTAACCGGGGGCGGTCAAGGGCTGGGGCAACAAATCGCCTTCCGCCTCGCCCAGGAGGGAAGCACGGTGGTCATTGCGGACATCAATGAAAAGGGTTCCTGGGAAACCGCTGAAATGATCGCCAAGGGAGGAAACGGAAAAGCCAAAGTGATTCCCACCGACATTACCTATGAGAACCAGGTCGCTGAGTTGATCAAAGGCACTCTGGAAATAGGTAACCGGATAGACATCCTGGTAAATAATTCAGGAATCATGGGGCCGGTCAAGAACATCGAAGACATTTCCCTGGAGGAATGGGAAGCAACCATGAAGGTGAATCTCCGGGGGATGTTTCTCTGCTGTAAACATGCCATGCCCGTGATGAAAAAGCAGGAGAAAGGAAGCATTATCAACATTGCTTCCATCACCGGGAAGCGTCCTTTGACCCAGCGCACGCCCTATGCCACCACCAAAATGGGGGTAATCGGCCTGACCCGTACCTTGGCCGCCGAAGTGGGGAAATGGAAAATCCGGGTAAATGCCATTTGCCCTGGTGCTTTGATCGGCAGGCGGATCGACTTGGTAATTGAAGGGATCATGAAGTATTCAGGAAAGAGTCGCGAACAGGTCATCGCCGAAAGAACAGAAGCCGCAGCCCTAAAAACCTTTGTCGACCCGAAATACGTTGCGTCGGTCGTGGCTTTCCTCTGTTTGGAAGAAGCCGCCATGATCACCGGGCAGGATATCAACGTCTGCGCCGGGACCGTCATGTACTAAGGAAAAGCGCATCCCCTACCTCTACATTAAGATTTTAGTAGTGTAGAAAAAAGGAGACCTGTTTAGTAAAATAGCCCTCTTTACGATAGAGAATATCATAAAAGGGGGCTAAGTGGGAAACGCTTATTATCAGAAACAGGAAGTCACAATAGAATTTGAT
>Ga0194119_10011722_pt1 | contig 11245 bp, 8 predicted proteins | sample TA2MahC100mmetaG_FD_148620 | JGI IMG/M metagenome (GOLD analysis project Ga0194119, IMG submission 148620) | Freshwater microbial communities from Lake Tanganyika, Tanzania - TA2015018 Mahale Deep Cast 100m | ecosystem: Environmental > Aquatic > Freshwater > Lake | place: Tanzania: Lake... | reverse complement strand
TGCGATGCTGGACGCGGAGCCGTCGCGCATCGAACTGCTGGAGGCATCGGACGAGAACTCGACCATCGCCAAGTTTCTGGCCACGCGCGGTCCCGGCATCCACCATGTGGCCATGCGCGTTCCGGATTTTGAAGCGGCGATTGCTAGACTGAAAGATTCCGGCGCACGCCTGTTGAGCGAACCGCGCATCGGCGCGGGCGGACACAGATACGTGTTCGTTCACCCGGCCTCCACGGGCGGTGTGCTTCTGGAACTAATTGCAAATGAGCACCCCGAAAGCGAAAATCGGAATCATCGGTGGCAGCGGCCTCTACAACATGCCTGGCTTTACCGAAAAGAATGAAGTCGTATTGGATACGCCCTTCGGAGCGCCGTCGGACGCCTACATCGTAGGCAAACTGGCCGGGCGCGATGTGGCGTTCCTGCCGCGCCATGGCAGAGGCCACCGTATCAGCCCGAGTGAGCTGAATTTCCGCGCGAACATCTACGGCATGAAAATGCTGGGCGTCAATCACATCATCTCGCTGTCCGCCGTTGGGTCCCTGAAGGAAGAGCACAAGCCGACCGACTTCGTCATCCCCGACCAATTCTTTGACCGCACGATGGGCCGCATTTCGACCTTCTTTGGGGACGGCCTGGTGGCGCACATCAGCATGGCGCACCCGGTGTGCGATGAACTAGCCAAGGTGGTGAAGACCGCGGCCGATTCGGCGGGTATTACGGCGAAAAACGGCGGCACCTATCTTTGCATGGAGGGTCCAGCATTTTCCACTGTCGCCGAGAGCAACGTCTACCGTTCCTGGGGCATGGACGTCATCGGAATGACGAACCTGCAGGAAGCGAAACTCGCCCGGGAGGCCGAGATCTGTTACACGACGGTGGCGATGGTGACGGACTATGACTGCTGGCACTCGGATCACGACGCGGTCACCGTGGAGCAGATCATTCAGGTGCTTCACACCAATGCCGACAATGCCGCCCGGCTTGTGGCCGCGGCCGTCGCCGGCATACCGGACAACGCCGTTTGCCGTTGCCATTCGGCGTTGAAGAACGCGATCATCACGGACCGCGCCACGGTGCCCGCCGAAACGCGGAAAAAGTTGGAGATCATCGTTGGCAAGTACCTCGGCTGAGGTCTTCGCGCGAATTGCCGCCGGCGGCCCGCCTCCGGACGGCGGGATAATCGCCGCACTCGCCGCGTCGCCGCCGCAGGAGTTGTTCGGGGACTTGGTCGAGCCGCTCTCGGACTCTTTTGAGCCTCGCTTCGCTGCCGCCTATGTCGAGATCTTCAGCCGTATCTTGGAGCACGCCGCCGGTCTCGATCCGCTGGCGTTGTGCGCACGCTACGCCAGCTTGATCCGCGGGCCTGTGGAGTGGCAGCCTCGCCGCGTCGTCGTGTTGTCCCGGGTTACGATCGGCGCCGACGTGGCCATCACCTCCACGCTTCTCCGCGCTGCCGCGGAGCGCTGGCCGGAAGCGCGGATTGAGTTCGCGGCCTCCCGGAAAAACCACGAACTCTTCGCGGGCGATCCGCGCATCGGGTGGCTGGACGCTCCGTACCAGCGGACCGGTTCCCTGGCCGAGCGGGTCCGGGCCGGACTGCGGATGCGGGAGTTGCTCGACGATCCTGTCACGCTTGTCATCGATCCAGATTCGCGTCTCTCGCAATTGGGGTTGCTTCCGCTTGCTGCGCCGGAGCGCGTGCTTCACTTCGAGAGCCGTTCGTGCGGTTCGGACACGGAATCCCTGGTCGATCTGACCCGCCAATTTGCACGCTCCACACTGGGCTTGGAGGCTCAACCGTGGATCCGGCCGCCCGCACCGGAATGGGTTCCCGCCGCTGATGTTGCCGTCAGCTTCGGCGTGGGCGAGAATCCGGCCAAACGTTTTGGCGACGCATTCGAATGCGAGGCGGTGCAGGGGTTGCTGGATCGCGGTTTGAGAGTCCTGTTGGACTCCGGCGCCCCCGGAACCGCGGAGGCGGAACGCGCGGCGGCTATCGAACTCGCCTGCCGGGGGCCGCTATTCATCTGGCAGGGAAGCTTCGCACCCTTCGCTGCGGCCATCGCGCGCAGCCGCCTGTACGTTGGATACGATTCGGCGGGCCAGCATGTAGCCGCCGCCTGCGGCGTCCCAAGAATCACGCTGTTCACGGGCCATCCGAACCCGCGCTTCGCGGCCCGTTGGCGTCCGGATGGACCCGGCGCCAGCGCCGTACTCCATGAGGCTGGTCAGTTCTGGCGCGAGGTCACCCGGATGTCGCGGCACATCGATAGGGAACGCTGATCGTATAGCGGCACTTTCTTTTTTGCCGTAGCGCGCACGATACCTCCGTCGGCGCCAGGCGGAAGTCAATTCGAAAGCGGACGGCAGGGCAGGCAAATTCGCATGTCTAGTATTGTAGGTTTGATGATCCCGTGGCGCCAGTTCCTGCTTGAGTTCGCGCGGACCGGCAACCTGACCATCGGGGGCGGAGCGCCGATGATTGCCGAGCTCCAGACGCGCCTCATCACGAATCGCCGCTGGTTGCCGCCGGAGGACTTCGGCCTCCTCTACGGCGTTGCGCGGCTCACGCCGGGGACCAACGTCCTCGCCTTCATCGCTGCCATGGCTGCAAGAATGAAGGGCTGGCGGGCCGGTGTGCTGGCCGTGGTTGTCGCGTCGCTGCCCGCGGCCTTGGTCATCTGGTGGATGACGTTGTTCGTCGACGCCTGGAGCACGAATCGCTGGGTGGCCGCGGCGATGGGCGGCGCCATGGCCGGCGTGGTTGGATTGATCGGCGCCAGTGCCTGGCAGTTGATGTCGCCGTTCCGCCTCAGGCCCCTTGCCTGGCTGCTCTTTGCGGCGGGTTTCGTCATCATGTGGCGGGACTGGGCTTCGCCGCTGACCATCCTGATTGGGGCTGCCGCCGCCGGCGCCGTCTGGTGGCGCGAATGAACATTGTTGTGCTCTACCTGCTGTTGGTCAAGGCTACGTTGACCACATTCACTGGGGGCACATCATTGCCGATTGTCCGGCGGGATTTTGTCGTCGAACGCCAACTGCTCACCGATCGCCAACTTTCCACCGCCGTTGCGATCGGCCGCATGGGCCCCGGTCCAAACGGCTTCTACATCGTCACGGTGGGTCATTACATCGCCGGTACTCCGGGCGCTGTGGCCGGATATCTCGCCACCATCACGCCCGCCTTCCTTGCCATCGTTCTTCTGCGCGTACTGCACGGGCGGACGGAACAGCCGCGCTGGCAAGGGGCGATTCGCGGACTCACCGCCGCCGCCGCGGGCCTCATGCTCGCCAACGCGATTCCGATCGCCGCCGATGCGATTCACAACCTGTTCGGCATTCTGGTCGCCGCCGGCGCGCTCGCCGTTCTCGTCTCGAAAAAGATCGATTCGTTGTGGGTCATCGGAGCCGCCGCGGCGGCCGGGATGATATACTCTCGCTGATGCGAGAGTTACGGCTCGGCGACATCGTTGACGATCATTGCATCAAATGCAAGCGGGTTACAAACCACGCGATAGTTTCCATCGTCGACGAGAAGCCGTCAAAAGTGCGGTGCTGTTCCTGCTATAAGGAACACGATTTTTGGAACTGCGTCGCGCCTCCCACAAAGCGCGAACTCAAGTTGATGCAGCAGAAGGCGGCCGCCGAAAAAGCGGCTGCGGACTAGCCGCGCTTCATTTCGTCTCGAAGCGATTCCAGGATCTCTTCCCGTTTCTCCGGACGTTGCAGCTCCGACTCCATTCGCCGAAGTGCCACGCCGATGACATCGCGATGATGCAGCTTCGCGCCTAGTCCCGCGGCTTCGGTTACCTCTAGCCAGATGTCGTGAACACGGTCCACATCCTCCGGCCAGAGGCGCGGCGGATGCGGGCCGAGGTTGATGAAGGAGCTCGCCCGGTCCGGACTGATGATCTCCAGTGAGAACGCGTGCCGGGGTTCGGGCAGCCGCTCCCAGGCCAGGCCGATTCGGCGTGCCAATTCTTCGCTGGCCATTCGCAGCGATACGCCGGTGACAATGCGTGACGCCTTCATCGTAGCCGCCGCCTGCACCATGGCCTGCAGGGGATCCGTGGCTGGCAGTACCAGCAGTTCTACCGGCTTTCCTTCCCTTTCTGCAAGCGCCACCACGCGCGAAAACAGCTCCTGCTCATAGGCGCCGAACAACTGTTCGTCGCGCAGTTCAAACTCGCCGGCGCCAGCCGACATTGGATGCGCCGTCATCACCACCACATCGTGCCGCCGCAGATTCGTCTTCTCCAGCACACGGCGCAAATGCTCCATATTGTTGTAGTCCCGCACGGCCACCAGCACGCAGCCGGGCCGGGCCTTCAACTGGGCCGTATCCACATGCGGCCGGTGATCCAAGTTGAACTGCTCCAGTCCCTTCTTCTCCTCGGACTTGGCCTGCCTGGAGTTTACCCGCTCCGAGATTAGAAAGATGACGAACAGGACAATGGTGAAGGACACGCCGTAAACGGTCGCGATCTTCTTGGTGAACAGATTTGCAATCGCCACCAGAAACAGCATGAGCACCGTTACGGCCAGTCCGGCCGGCCACTCCCGCCCGCCCAGCCGGAAGTTGAACGGCGTCTTGTACTCCTGATCGTCCCGTTGGAAACGCAGCGCCAGTACGCCCATTCCCTTCAGGAAGAAGCTCCACACTACGCCGAAGGCGTACGCTTCGCCCAGCAGATAGACGTCGCCCATGCTGCCGAGAATTGTGAGTATCTGTGCCAGCGTGATCAGGTTAACGATGCGGGATGTTGTGCCGAACCGCGCATGCGGCTTGCGGAACCACTTCAGCAGGACGCCGTCCTCCGCCACTCTGTTCAGAACGCCGTTCGCTCCGATTAGGCTAGTGTTCACGGCTCCGGAAAGGATCAGAACGCCGATCACAACCACGAAAATGTGAAAGCCGAGCTTCAGAATTTCAGGGCCCGCCAAGCTCATCGACAGGCCGCCCAGCAGGTTGTCCTTGAACGTAGGCCGGATCGAGTCGGGGATGATCATCACCGCGAACATCGACAGCAGTCCTGTGGAAAGCGTCGCGTAGACGCAGACGATATTGGCCGTGATCCGCAAATTTTTCAGCTTCGGCGATGCGATCTCCCGATAGACCTGGGCCAGTGTTTCGAATCCGCTCATCGCAAGCAGCGAATGGCCGAACGCAACCACCATCATCACCGCCGGCAGATGCGCGAACCAGGTTCCGTCCAGCCAGCCGAGCGACTCGCCGTGGAGTTGCAGCGTATCTGGCGTGGGAAGCGGAGGCAGCGCCACGCCGCCGCGAACGGCGATCGTCACCAGGCACCACAGGGTCATCGAGACAACCATTACCGTGGTCACCTGCATAATTCGAAGCGCATGCCCGGACGATTCGTGAATGCCTTTGATGTTGGACCGCCAGAACCACGCCGTCACCGCGACGGAAAAGAACACGGCGAAGTGATTCGGGTTGATGTGCAGCGGTTGATGCAGCAATTCCGAGATCTCGTTTACGAGGTGACCGAGATATTGGCCGGCGGAGACGCTAGAGATAGGTCCCGTCAGAACATAGTCGACGACAAGGGCCGATACCGAGAGCTTCGCCATATTTGGGCCGATCGAGTCGCGGACCACGACGTAAACGCCGCCTCGCACAAACATCGAACAGCTCTCCATATAGATGGAGCGCACGGCGAAGCTGAACAGCATCACCGCTAGCACGAACCAAGGGGCCGATTTGCCGATCGCCTGCTCGGTGATGCCGCCCACGTAGTACATCGTGGACGCCAAGTCCGAAAGTACGATTGCGGCGCCGCGCCAAAACGAAATGAAGGATAGAGCAACGGTGGTGGCGACGACTACTTTCGCGGCCGCCGCCGTTGGCTGCGCGGGCTCTGGCATTGCAGACTTCATGATACCGCCGCTGCATAATGAAGGTATGGTCGTGGACGAAGCGGCAAAGGAGGCTGTGGCGCGCTTGCGCGCCAATGGCCACCAAGCCAGCCTGGTTGGAGGATGCGTTCGTGACTTTCTTTTGGGCCTGGAGCCCAAAGACTGGGACGTCGCCACCTCCGCTCTTCCAGAGCAGGTGTCCGCGCTGTTCGAGGATTCCAAGGCAGTCGGCACGCACTTCGGCGTCATATTGTGGCGCGGTGTCGAGATCGCCACATTTCGCGAGGATGGGGAATATAGCGATGGCCGGCGGCCGGACTCCGTAAAGTTCGTCACCAAGATGAAGCGCGACGCCATGCGGCGGGACTTTACGATCAACGCGATGTACATGGATCCGGAGACGCTCGAAGTCATCGACTACTTCGACGGCCAAGGCGACTTGAAGTCGAAGGTGCTCTCGACGATCGGCAGCCCGTTCGACCGCATTCGCGAGGACTACTTGCGCATCTTTCGCGCCGCCCGGTTCGCGGCGCAGTTCCAGTTAAATATCGACGGGGCGCTCTTTAGCGCCATGGCCGAAGAAGCGGACAACGCCGGCAAGATCGCTGTGGAGCGCGTGCGCGACGAGCTCGTAAAAATCCTGACCGGTCCCGATCCAGGGACAGGTTTGTACTGGCTTCGAGCCTGCGATGCGTGGTCCTGCTCGCCGCATACACAGGCGATGCTGGCAAAGCTTTCGAACCCGCCGCTTTCACTCGCCGTTGCGGTCTTTATGGATCAGGAATCGAACCCCGAAGCCGAACTGCGCCGGCTTCGATTCCCCAACAGCCTCGTCGACACGGTTCTGGCTATTCTCGCCGCGCGCGCTGAAGTGGTTGCACTGCTCGAGAACAACTCTGTCTCCGCGTTACGCTTGGCGCGCGAGCCTTGGTTTCCGGATGCGCTCGAACTCTTCCGGCTCCGCAGCGAGCAAACTCTTGAGCGCGGCCGCGAGCTCCTCAAACGGGACCTGTGGCCTAAACCGTTGCTCAGTGGGGACGACCTGATGCGGCGCGGAATACCGCAGGGTCCTGAGATCGGCCGCCTGCTGCGCGAAATCGAGGACGCCCAGCTAATAGGAAGGGTCAAGACGAAGAAGGAAGCGCTCGACCTTATAACTCCCAGTTGATCGTTTCGCCGTTCACCGTCACTTCGCGGAACCGCGGCGGCCATGCCGGGGCGGCCATCGAATCGCTCCATCGCTTCCATTGCTCCTGCAACGCGGCCACGACTTTCGGGTTTTTCGCGGCGACATCGTTCTTCTCCCCAACGTCCTTTGAAAGATCGAACAGATGGCTCACCATGCCGTGCTCCACCAGTTTCCACTTGCCGGAGCGAATCGCGCGGCCCTGGCCGGCCCTCCAGTAGAGCGCGTCGTGCGGCCTCCCCTTGGCGCCGTTGACGAACGGCAGCAGATCCACGCCGTCGAACCCCTCTTTGTCGTAGGCGACTCCGGCGGCCGTGAGAAACGTCGGCAGCAGATCGCGGGAGACGGCCATTTCTCGATAGACCCTTCCCTGCGGCACGCGGCCCGGCCACCGCAGGATCATCGGAACGCGAATCCCGCCGTCGTAATAAGAGACCTTCTCTCCATTCAGCGGCGCGTTGGTTCCGGCGCCGGTCATGACCGGGCATCCGTTGTCGCTCAGGAATACGAAGATCGTGTCGCGCTCCAGACCCAGTTCCCGCAAGGTCTTCACGAACTCGCCCACTGCGTCGTCCAGCGCCACTGTCATCGCCGCCAGCGCACGATGCTTCCCGGCTGGAATATGGGCGACGCGGTCCATGTACCCTGCTGTGGCATGCAGCGGCGTATGAATGGCATTGAACGGCACGTAGGCTAGGAACGGTTTGTCCTTGTGCCGGCGCATGAACGCAACGGCTTCGTCCCGAATCAGGTCGGTTAGATACTGCGACTGGTCCGGGTACATGTCCCGGCCCTTATAGATCGGCGCTTGCCGTTTGGCGGGCATCCTCTCGCCTTCGCCGCGAACTGGCTCCACGTGGCCGTTGGGCGTATCCTTCGTCACAAAGTCGTTGCCGCCCGTCAGGAATCCAACGAATTCGTCGAAGCCGCGGTCCAGCGGGTGGTATCCGGGCCGAATCCCGAGGTGCCACTTCCCGAAGGCCCCCGAGACGTAACCGGCCTCCTTCAGGTATGCGGGTGCGATCTTCGCCGATGCGGGAATTCCGAAGTTGATTTTTGCCTCCCGCTCCGGCGGGCCGGAGTTGAATTCGTGGCCGAATCGCTGCTGGTAGCGCCCGGTAAGCAGAGCCACTCGGGACGGGCTGCAAACCGCCGCAGACACATAGGCGTCGGTGAATCGCACGCCGCCCTTCGCCAGCGCGTCGATGTGCGGCGTTGGCACGTCCGGCGAGCCATAGCAGCCGATGTCGCCGTACCCCAAATCGTCGGCCAGCACCAGCACGATGTTCGGCTTTCGCCGCGCTACCTGCGCGAATGAGAACAACATGGATCTGCGCGTAAGCATCAAAATGTCACCTTTCCGCCCAATTGTAACCGCCTCGGCGCCGCGCTGACGCCGGTTGTGGAGCCGAATACCGCCGACGTGGGGTTGCCGTTCGGTGCGCCAAAATAGACCTGATTCAGCACGTTGAACGCGTCGCCGCTCAGAACGAAGCGCACGCGTTCCGTGATGCGCACTTTCTTGGTTACCGATACGTCCCAGTTTTTCACCGGATCCTGCCGAACGTTGGGAAGAAAGCGCGGCCCGTTGGGAATCGTGAACTCCGCCGGGACGGAGAACGCAGCCGGATTAAACCAGGGTTTGGTGCAGGCGCAGCGCGGGTCGAAGTCGCGCGCGTTGGCCCGGGATTGCTCCAGCGGGTACAGCGCATTCACGCCTGCAACGACGTTTGCCCGCGCCGGTTCCGCCCCGGCCAGGCGGGATTGCGATCCGCCCCCCACGGCGATCGCCCGCCCGCTCTCAAACGTGTGGACGCTGAAAACAGTCCAGCCGCCCAGTAACCGCCCATTTCCGAATGGAAGGTCCCAAGCGTAGTTGATTACGAGCCGTTGCGGGACGTCCCACGCGGAGACCGATCGCTCCAGCCGTGGATTGTAGACGTCGCGCAGCGCCGACGGATCGTTGAACGCGTTGCCGTTGCCGACGCCGCCGATGTCGATCAGCTTCGAAATCGTGTAGTGCGCCGCGAACGAGAGACCGCGCGAGTAGCGCCGCTCCACCTTCATCGTCACCGCGTGATAGATCGAATCTCCCACCGGCGGCCGCAAGTAGTTCAAACTGCCTCCGAACGCGTTCGCCGTCGACGCCGCCGCAAAGCGCGGATACGGCTTCAGCAGTTGCATGCGCGGCACCGTGCGCTGGCCCAGCAGTCCACCGCTAACTTGTCCGAAGAACGGATTTGGCACCTGCTCGGTCAGCCAGGCGCCGCCGCGCGCCAGGTTGTCCGGGTGAATCTGGTTCAGCTCCAGCGACGGAATCGGCAGATGGACGCCGCGGCTTCCAAAGTAGGTCACGTCCGCGACCGTGCTTTTTCCGAACTGACGCGCCAGCGCGAAGTTCCATTGCTGCTGGTAGCCCGGCGGCTGATTCCGAAGCACGATGTTGGCGAATGAACCGGCGCGATAGCTGCCATCGGTCACGCGCGCGGCGGAGGCCGGCGCCGCCAACCCGCCGGGGAAGGGGTTTGACAGAGTGGTCCGCGGCGTATAATCGGCGTTCAGCACGTCGGCATTGATTGTGTAGTTGAACGGCGTGGTTACCAGGCCGGGCTCCAGTCCCAACGGCAGATAGAAAATTCCGTATCCGCCGCGAGCGACCACCTGCCTGGGCCCTCGGAAGGCGAACCCGGCCCGCGGACCGAAGTTCCGCTTGTTCGCTTCGCGGATCGACGACGGATTTCCTCCTCCGCTAAACTGCAGTGTGCCGTTGGAGGGCTCGAAGTATGTCAGCCGGTCATGGGACTCCGCCGTCCCCGTCTCGATGTCCCAGCGTATGCCCAGGTTCAGCGTCAGCCGGTTCCACACCCGCCAGTCGTCCTGAACATAGGCGCCGCTGTAGTGGTGATAGGCCGTAAGCGCCTGCACGTTCTCGAAAGAGAAGTTCCCGGTGCCGAGGAAGAAACTGGCCAAACCGTATCCTTGCAACGGGTTTGCCGCCGCCAGGTGATCCTGCTGCGTAAAGTTTGCGCCGAACGCATAGCTGCCAACTGGATTGAAAACCTGGAACGGATAGAAGCGGTACAACCGGTATTCGCCGCCGGCGCGCACGTTGTGTTTGCCCCGTGTCCAGACCAATTGATTTTGTAGGCCCTGCGTGTCGCGCGGCTGATTGTTGAACGCCCGGCCGCCCACCGCCGTGAAGCCAAAAGAAAAGTTCGGATAGAACAGGACGTTCGCGTTCTCGCGGATATAAGCGGGCAGGCCCAGCGTCGTTGGATCGAATCCTAACGTCGCTTTCGGAAACTGATTGGCCCGGAACCTCGTGTAGCTGTATCGAAACACGCTCGAAAGCGCGGTAGTGATCTGGTAGGTGTCGTCGATGCCGATGTTGCCGAACGTGTCCCGCACTGACGTCACTTCGGCGAACTGCACGATCCGCCCCGGATTGTCCTGCAGATTTTCCTGCGTGTTCAGCCGGCCGAACAGCCGGTGCTTGTCGTTGAAGAAATGGTCCACGCGCCCGCTGTAGAGATCGCGCGTAAACTTCTGCTGATCCCGGAAGAAGTAGTTCTGCAGGTTTGTCACGGCCGTGCCCGGTCGATTCGGGGCGGGGAATTCGCTCAACACCCGGAGGGCGATCGGATTATGGCGGCTCTGCGGAACGATGTTGCCGGGAAACGGCTGCCGGTTCCAGCGTCCGTTGACAAGCTGAGCGGTCGATGGGTCGAAGACGCGTACCATCTGCGGTTGGCCGGAGACAATTCGCTGCGTCTGGGAAAAGTCGCCCTGGCGCTCCAAAGCCGTGGGAATTGTGAACAGGCCCTGAATTGGGTCCCTCTCTCGCCTCCCCTCGAAGCTGAAAAAGTAGAAGGTCCGGTTGCGGATCACCGGCCCCCCTGCGGTGAGCCCGTATTGATGCCGCTTCACAACCGGCCTGGGGTTACCCACCCGGTTGTTGCCGTAGCTGTTCGCGTTGAACTCCGTGTTCTGGTGAAAGTAGTAGACGGAGCCATGCAGCTCGTTCGTGCCGCTCTTGGTAACAATGTTGACCGCGCCGCCGCCCGACCGCCCAAATTCAGCCGAATATGAGTTCGTCTCCAGCCGGAACTCCTGCACCGAGTCCACTGCGGGTACGATCACAACGCCGTTAAAGTCGCCGATCGTATTCGGCGCACCGTC
>Ga0194119_10011721_pt1 | contig 11245 bp, 8 predicted proteins | sample TA2MahC100mmetaG_FD_148620 | JGI IMG/M metagenome (GOLD analysis project Ga0194119, IMG submission 148620) | Freshwater microbial communities from Lake Tanganyika, Tanzania - TA2015018 Mahale Deep Cast 100m | ecosystem: Environmental > Aquatic > Freshwater > Lake | place: Tanzania: Lake... | reverse complement strand
CAGGTTTTACGGATATGCAATCAACAACGATCTGGTTGCAAACCGATGCGCCTGGGCTTGTTGAATTGACTTACTGGCCGCGTCGGCAAGGACCCTCGACAAGCCGAGTTCATCAATTGCAAACGAAAGGTCTCGCATCCAACACGGCCCATATGCAGCTTCAGGGCCTTGCACCAGGGGAGACATACGATACAAGTTTAAGAATCGATGGCAAGGATGTGCTTACACCCGGGGCCTTTAGTTTTGCCACCCCCGCGCTTTGGCAGTATCGCGAAGCGCCACCAGCGTTTACATTCCTTGCAGGCTCGTGTCATTTCACAAACGATCCCGAAACTGATCGTCCGGGACCAGGGTTTGGCTCAGGCTATGAGATCTTTGGCGCTATGGCACACATGAAGCCAGCGGCAACACTATGGCTTGGCGATAATATTTATCTGCGCGAAACCGACTGGCACAGTGCGGTCGGCATCGATAATCGCTACAAAAAATCGCGCGCTTTGCCTGCCTTGCAGGCCTTGTTGCGCACAGGGCAGCATTGGGCCACTTGGGATGACCATGACTTTGGGCCCAACGATGCCAACAGCAGCTACCCGCTTGCAGACGAATCAAGGGCTCTATTTAAGCGCTACTGGGCAAACCGTTCCTACGGGTCGAGTCAATTGCCCGGTATTCAAACGGTCATGAGTCTTCACGATGTCGATGTGTTTATGCTCGACAATCGGAGCTTTCGCGACGATGCTTTCAAAGGCAGGCCAGCTGAGCGTCGTCAATTTGGCGATGAGCAAATGAGGTGGCTGCGCAATGCGCTTGCAAATTCCCGGGCACCCATCAAGATCATTGCCTCGGGCGGTCAGTTTCTCAATGAAATCAACCCTTGGGAAGGTTGGCATTGGTATCCCAAAGAGCGTGCGGATTTTCTTAAGTGGCTTGAGGATGAATCGATTGCTGGCGTGCTTTTTCTAAGTGGTGATCGGCACCACAGTGTGCTCATGCACACACGCGGTGAAAAGGGCTATGCCTACTGGGAATTGACTTGCTCACCGCTGACTGCCGGAACCTTTCCAGCCAGACAGGAGGACTTGAATAATCCGATGACACAGGCGGGCACGCTTGTTACCCAGCGAAATTTTTGCGCAATTCACGTTGAAGGAGCCGCCAAAGATCGCCGTCTACGTTTGCAAGTTCGCGCAAGCGACGGCGCATTATTGTGGGAGCGGGCGCTCACTGTGACTCAACTTGGTGCACAGACCCATAAGCCAACGGGCAAATAAGCCCGAGCGTTTCAGATTTTGCCGCTTAGCGGGCTTAGCGCGTCAACTGTCGGGCCTGATGGCCTTTTGTCACGATTCCGTCGTTTCGCCATGAGAACATCGGTGCTGATTGCGATTTTTTGGAGCCTGTGATGCGACTTGAAAACCATCATGATTTTCTTCGATCTGCGCTTGCCTTGGCTGTTGCAGCGATTATCGTGCCAGCCGCGGCACAAAACACAACAGCGGCGCTAGCCGGCCGTGTAAACGGAGCCGATGGTAAGCCTGTTGCCGGTGCGAGTGTGGCGATCGTCCACAAAGAGTCAGGCGCAACAAGTGTCACCACAACCGATGCAGAAGGACGATTCAGCGCCCGAGGTTTGCGTGTTGGTGGGCCCTTTCTTGTTACGGTAAGTCAAGGCGGTCGCACTGAAAAACAAGACGGCGTCTTCCTCACACTTGCTGAGACTACGTCGCTCAGCTTGGTGCTCGGTGGACCAAGTGCAACGGTGACGGTCTCTGGCCGCTCGGTCTCAGATGTATTTGATCGCGCTGCCATGGGAGCGGGCACCAACATTACCAACGCAGAAGTTCAAGCGATGGCATCGATTCAGCGAAGCTTGCAAGACTATGCCCGTTTTGACCCGCGCCTTGCTCAGACCGATAAAGAGCGAAGCGAAATTTCTGCAGCAGGCCAAAACACCCGCTATAACTCGATCACGATTGACGGGGTTACAACCAACGACACCTTTGGGCTTGAGTCAAATAACCTTCCAACGATCAAGCAACCGGTTTCGATCGAGGCAATCCAAAGTGTTCAGGTCAATGTCTCAAATTATGATGTCACTCAAAAAGGTTATACCGGTGCGAACATTAACGCGGTTACCAAGAGTGGATCTAATGATGTTAAGGGAAGTGTTTATTACGTTTATAGAAATCAGAACTTAGCGGGTGATCGCTACAACGCTTCAAACAACAGCTACTTTGATGCACCAAAATTCAAAGAAGAAACCAAAGGCTTTACGCTAGGCGGTCCGATTATCAAGGACAAGCTGTTCTTCTTTGTAAATCATGAGCAGTTTGAAAGCTCGCGCACAAGACCGAGTTTTGGTCCTATTGGATCACCGACTACGAACGTCGGTATTACCCAGCAAATGATCAACGATGCCATCGGCATCGCAAAAAACACCTACGGCGTTGACGTGGGGACAGCCGATGTCCCGCAGGGCGTGGCAGTTAATGTTAAAGACAGTTTGCTAAAGCTTGACTGGAATATTAATCAGGACCATAAGGCTAGCCTGCGCTTTACGCGTACCGAGCAAACAGAGCCATTTCTGGTTGGTTTTTCTGCTACTGGGCTTTCACTAAGTTCTTATTGGTATAACCAAGAAAAGAAGCTCGACAGTTTGGTTGGTCAGTGGTTTGCCGACTGGAGTCCCAATTTCAGCACTGAAGTGAAAGTGTCAAAGCGCGACTACGAAAGCATGCCCATACCGGTCAACGGCGTTCGTCTACCTCAAATTGCTTTACGATTTTCTGGTGCGCTTCCGGACGGATCACCAACCGGTGTTAGTGCAAACAGCCGCGACTTGCTCATGGGTACCGAGCGCAGTCGACATTTCAACGTTTTAAAGACCGAGACGCTAGACACCTATATTGCGGGCAATTACAACCTTGGCGATCACGAACTTAAATTCGGTGTTGATTACGCCGACAATGATGTTTATAACGCATTCTTGCAAGACACCAATGGGCAATCCCGATTCCAATGCGAAAACAGCAGTTCAAGCCTGAGCTATAGCTTTGGATCGATCAATTGCGCAAGCGCCAACGCGAGTCAGGTTGCTGCGGCAGTACTCGAAAATTTCCGTCTCGGACGGCCATCGTTTTATCAAGTGCAGTTGCCGCTCGCGGGTCGTAGCCTTAATGACGGCGTTGCCGTTTGGAGTTACCAAAACACGGGCTTTTTCGCTCAAGACACCTTTAAGCTGAGTCGCGACGTTAATTTGATGTTTGGTGTGCGTGTTGATCGCCAGGACTTCCCCACATCGCCACTTGCCAATCCAGCCGCTGCAGCACCGATGATTGCTGGCAACGCAGCGACCAATACACGTCAGTCGGGTGGATTCGGTCTGGACAACTCGACGACGATGGATGGTGCTGTGCTCGTTCAGCCACGCGTTGGATTTAACTGGAATCTGGGCAGCAAAGAAAAGCGTTCGCAGTTACGCGGTGGTGTCGGCCTCTTCCAAGGCGCTGCTGCAAACGTTTGGCTGTCGAATCCGTATTCGAATACTGGTATGGCAACGGGTGTATTCAGTTGCACATCGTTTGCTTCCTGCGCCACAGCAAAGGCAAGCTTTAGTGCCAATCCTGACGGACAGCCCGCGCTTGCAGGCACGCCTCCAGCTGCCAACGTGGACTTTATTTCGCCAGGGTTAAATCAGCCATCGGTTTGGAAAGGTAACCTTGCTTACGATACCGAAATGCATAATGTTCCGGTATTGGGAACCATTGTTGCAGGTGTCGAGTGGCTAAAGACCGATACCAAGAGCGCAATCTATTACGAACACTTAAATTTAGGTGCGCCAACAAAAATCGGTCCCGATGGACGGGAGCTCTACTATACAGCCCAAGCCTATAACGCGAGCTGTTGGAACGCTAACGGGACCTTCATCAGCTCAGGTGCTTGCGCGGGCCTAAGAGCTAAGGCACTCAGTAATCCGAATTTCAACAATGTTTTACTTGCCAAAGAGACAAGTAAAGGCGGTGGTGATTCAATTACTCTGTCCCTTGGGCAGCCCTTGCGACAGGGCTGGGCTTGGTCTGTTGCCTATACCTACACCGATGCAAAAGAGGTCAGTCCGCTGACTTCCTCTGTGTCGAACTCGAATTGGGTGAATCGTAATATTTTCAATCCTAATGAGTCAGTCTTACAAAACTCCAATTATTTGGTTCGTGATCGTATCGGCGCCCGCTTGATGTGGAGTCAACCGCTTGTTGGTCGCTATCGGACAACGGTCGGTGTTTTTTATGAAGGTCGGCGAGGTAAACCTTATGGCTGGACATACATCAATGATTTGAACGGTGATGGCGTTTCCGGTAATGACTTGATGTACATCCCAACTAAGCAGGGATCTGGTGAGGTGAGCTTTAAAGGCGGCGCTGCGGAAGAAGCGAAATTCTGGGAAATCGTCGAGTCGAATAAGGCACTGAGCAATGCTAAGGGTGGCGTTGTGGGACGTAATGATTCATACGCTCCTTGGGTGAACAGCGTTGACGTACGCGTCGGTCAGGAGTTACCCGGGTTTTTCGGCCGTCAGCGTGCGAGCATCAATCTGAATATCTTGAATTTTGGCAACTTGCTCAATAAGCGCTGGGGTCGGATTGATGAGATCGGATTCCCACTCAACCGTAGCTTTGTGAATTACGGTGGTCTGGATGCTAACGGACGCTACGTATATAGCTTAGGTACCTTGGAAAGTCTTGTGACACGTCAGAACGCTGGCGAATCACAGTGGGCCGCGCAGCTAACGCTTCGGGTTGAGTTTTAATCCGAAGGCGTCTATCAGTCGGGCGGGTGATCTTAGGGTCGCCCGCCTCTTAAGATGGTCTCGCCGATGGCAACGATCGTTTTAAGAAGCAGTCCCAGAATCACCACCGAGCAAATCAGCAGCGCAGCAAGTGCCAAACCCTGGGCTGCAGGTGCTCCAGTTTGTAAAGCCATAAAACTACAAGAACCAGAGCAGGCGGCTGTTGGGAAACTGAAAGCCCACCATGACATATTGAAACTTGATCGAGTAAGCGAGCGGGTGAGACTTAAAAGAATGACCGCAATAAAAAGCATTAGGGTAAACAGGCTGATGGCGAAGACATCAAGTTGGCCACTCATCGTGACATAAGAGACCATACCGAGCGCTGGTAGTGGCAGTAGAATGAGTAGGGAAGGTTGGGCTGCTGGCGGTAGCGGGCCAACAAAGATAAGCCTTGCGAGCAAGATCGGCATTAAGAAAAGCCATAGCAATAAGCCGATGCAAAGAAAAAACCACGCGGCGGCGTGGTAGCCAAGCTGAGGGCCGCTTAACGGTACAAGAATCCCGCCCACGCCAGGAATAAACCAGGCAGGTGTTATTGATTCGGGAGCGATCTTCTCTCCAACAACCAGCGCCGAAACATGCTTGCAAGAACAAGGAGTTGCAAGGGCATCCCGATTAGCAGTAAGACTTCTGCCAGGCTCGGATGGTGGTTGACAAAGGCAACTGCCAGCACTTCCATCGAAATCGGCACAGCGCCAACAAAGGCAATTTGCGTTGGGTGATGAAATTCTGCGATGAAATGTTCGCGATTGAAGAGGATCTTGCGCAAATAGCCCGTGAGCAAGACGACGAATACAGCCAATGCAAACCAGGCCGCTGCATAACCTGCATGCTCGCTGAGTCCAGTCAGGGCTTGCGCTCGCTGCCAGGCAATCGATAAACCGCCAAGGCCCATGACCATGGCAAACCATGCGGAAGGCATATCTAATGGGAGGGAGTGTGGTCGCCCGTAGCAAGGAAATTGTGGTGATGTTGATGGTCTTGTCGCTGATCGACGTGGTGATGATTTCAAATTTACTCATTATGGTGATCATCGGTCGCTATGAAACCTTCGTGTCGCGACTTGATCTGGACGGCCATCCTGATCAGCCTGAATGGCTTTCACACGTCAACGCAAACATTCTCAAAGTGAAGCTTGCAACCGCGATCATCGGCATTTCATCGATTCATTTGCTCAAGACGTTCATCTCCGCCGAATCCTTAAGTGAAAAAACGATGCTCTGGCAAACCCTAATTCACATCGCCTTTATCCTGTCTGCGCTCTCGATTGCCTGGATTGATCAAATGCTTTCTAATGCGGCAGGCCAGCACCATCCAAAGTAAGGGCGTTGGATGTCGTTGTTGACTAGGCTGATGGCGGTTTCTTCTTTATTTTTGGCTTTTTCTGAATCGCTTGCGCCTCCCAAGCCTTGCATCGTTCCATAGCTGCGGGCGTGAATTCAGCCTTTGGCTGGTTGCCGCCAATCACAAACATAAGAAGATGTTCTTCATCGGGTGCCGCTTTTGTAACATTCATGAAACGCCGAGCGACGCCAGGTGGAAAGGAAATCACGTCGTAGGCCTCGAGGTCAACCGAAAGTTTTTCTGCTCCCTCGTTCCACTCACATCGCCAGGTCCCGGTCATTGGGATGAAGGTTTCATTGGTGTTGTGGTTATGCATTAAGGGCCCTTTACCCGGCTTAGCCTTGCAATAGCCCAAGTTAAATCCTTCGGCGATACTAATGGCGGGCATCGCACTTGCGTTTGCGCCCACGGGTGAGGTGAGCGCCTTATTCTTGGATTTGGGGGGCTGAAACCCGATCACTGCATACAAGGTTCTCTCGCACTCAGGCAGGCTGCTATCAGGCAATCCGCCGTCTGATCCCCTGAGTTCACTGAATCTTGCGATTCTCCCGCTCATGTCCTCACGCGAAAGCTCTTTTACATGTTTCCAGGACGTCTTCATGATTGTGTTCCTTCGACTTCTTATCGATGGTTTGATGGCTTTAAGCCAATCGTCTTCAAGCAAGGGGCTGTGCGCCAACAATAGGTACTTCGACGTCGGCGTTAAAACGAAAGCCTTGTGCTTCAAAACGACTCAAGGCGTCAGGCGCAATACCGCGAATTCGGTCAGCGCTAGCTTGGGTAAACGCTATATCGTTCATATCGTGAACACCGCCACTGACAATAACCTGCAAGACAGCTTCTTCTGTTCCGATGTTTCGAAAGGCTCGACAGACTCCCGGAGGTACGGATAAGGTATCCCAGGTTTCAAGGCTAACGCAACCGCTTCCGTTGTCGTTCCAGGTGACTTCAAAACGGCCTTTGAGCACCGTGAATGTTTCATAAGTTTGCGCATGATTGTGAAGACTTGGGCCCTGGCCTGGTGGACAAACCGCAAGTGTCATTGTGATACCACCTGCACCGATAATCGGAGCAGAACGATTAATTGGCGTATCTGCGTTTTCCAGTCCAATCACGGACATCAACTGGCGCGCGTAAATGACATCACGTGCCTCTGTAGGAATCGATGGATCGCTTTGGATGGTCAGCGGAGATAACTCGCGATAGCGAGCAAGTCTCGATAGCATATCCTGTTCAGAAAGTTGTATCGTTTTCATACTTTTCCTTTAATCACTGATTTTTTGAACGGCCAGGTCACGCACCGCAAAAGCTCGTCCGATCACTCGGTACTGCTAAATGATCCACATGCCACAAAGCTTGACCGGTGAGCCTTGTTTGCACAAGCCCTCGCTTCACTAGCGAAGCGATTCGATTCCGGATTTTGAAACTTCAACCGTCGTCCTAATCAAGAGCGACAGGATAATTAACGTGCAAATAATAAGAGCAACAAGCGCTAGTCCTTTGGCTGCCGGCGCACCTGTTTGTAGGGCCATAAAGCTGCATGCGCCTGAACTTGCCGCGGTAGGAAAACTGAATGCCCACCATGCCATACCAAAGTCTGATCGCGTTAAAGACCTGGCAAGGCTTAACAAGACCAGTACGATAAAAAGCATGAGTACAAACAAACTGATGGCAAAAACGTCGACTTGCCCGCTCAAGGTGGCGTAAGAGACCATACCGAGTGCAGGGGGTGGCAAGAGGATCAGTAAGGAGGGTCGTGCAGCTTCATGAAGCGGTCCAACAAAAATCAGTCTGGCGAGCAAAATCGGCATTAGAAAAAACCATAACAAAAGACCGATGCAAAGGAAAAACCAAGCCAGCGCGACATAACCAAGTTGGGGGGCACTTAAGGGCACCAAAACGCCGCCAACGCAAGGGATAAACCAGGCTGGCGTGATTGATTGGGGATCAATTTTTTCCCCGACGAGCCAGCGTCGAAACATCGTGCCTACCACGAGAAGTTGTAATGGCATGCCTGCAAGCAGCATCAACTCAGCTAGGCCTGGATGGTGATTAATAAAAGCTACGGCAAGAATCTCCATGGAAATCGGGATTGCACCGACAGAAGCCACTTGTGTTGGGTGCCTAAATTCGCTTAGAAAAGCATCCGGCAATCGGACTATTTTGTGAAGGTACGCTGCAAGCAAGTATGAGAACACGCCAAGCGCAAGCAAGGCTGCCGCGTAGCCTGCCAGGGAAGGGAGTCCGAATAAGGATTCTGCCCGTTGCCAGGCAATCGAAAGGCCTCCCAGACCCATGACCATGGCAAACCAGGCAGCAGGGATGTTAAATGTTGTACGCTCTGAATTCATAGCTTGGGCCGGTGCAGTCATTTCATCAAACAGCCAGTCGACTGGCTTTAGGTTTGAGTCGATTGGATTTGGGTTTGTTGATCGCTTGATCAATTAGCTTTATAGTCAGGTCTTAAGCGAATTGCAGCAATTGGCTCGGTGTTTTTGTTTTGGGCGAGGTATCCATGGCTATTGTCGACTTGAATCATTACTTTGTTCGGGCTAACGACCTAGAACAGACCCGAGCGTTTTACACCGAGGTATTGGGGTTTGAACAAATGCCGCGCCCGAACTTCCCATTCCCTGGCTATTGGCTGGGGACAGGCGGCAAGATTCAGGTGCATATGGGCCCTAATGATATTCCGAATCGAGAGACTTATTACCTAGGCACACCAGCGCATGCTGCTTGCGACCAAAGTGGGGTGGTCGATCACATTGCTTTTCTTGCCGATGATCCGGGTGGTTTTGTTGAGCGATTCAAAGAAAAAGGCATTGAGTTTCGTCCCCGGTTTTTGCCTGATTCAAATCTTTATCAGCTTTTTATTCGAGATCCCAACGGACTCATGATTGAGTTGAATTTTTTTGGCATCACCGAGGCGCCCGACTGGGGTGGCGAGGACTACTCAAAGATGGAACGCGTGGAGCAAATCCGATGAATGCGCCCCGTGCTGAAGGCTTGGCAGTGGCAACCGACAAAGCAGGTTCATCCGCCACGGGTGTGCGCGATTTTTCAGCTTGCACCATGGACGAAGCGATCGATCGCGCTCGGGCGCTTGTGCCGCGTTTGCGTGAACGGGCACAAGCTACGGAGCAAGCTCGCCGGATGTTGCCTGAAACGATTCAGGACCTTCATGAAAGTGGCCTGTTACGCTTTGTTCAACCGAGGCGTTGGGGGGGTATGGAATTACCCTTTGAGAGTCTCGTTAGGATTCCGGCACAACTGGCAAGGGCTTGTGCATCAACTGCCTGGTGTGTTGGAAATTGGGCCATTCACCATTGGATGCTGGCTCTGTATGAAGAGCAGGCGCAATGTGATATTTGGGATAGCGATCCTGATGCGCTGATTGCTTCAGGGATTGCATATCCTCAAGGCAGTGCGAAAGCTGTCGATGGTGGCTTTGTGTTGTCTGGACACTGGAATTTCTCAAGTGGTGTGGATCCGAGTCCCTGGAATATGCTCGCCGCGCTTTTGCGCGACGGTGATCGCGTGCTTGACCATTTGATGTGCCTAGTGCCGAAGCAAGACTACGAAATCGTCGACGACTGGCATGTATTGGGTATGTCAGGCACTGGCTCGAAATCAGTGAAGGCCAAGGATGTGTTCGTGCCTAGTCATCGTGCACTTTCAATGCTCAAGGCTAGAGGTGGTCGCGAATTTCCAGGTGCCTCGATCCATCAAAATCCATTGTTCACCATCGGACTCTCAACCATGGGCACACACTGCCTGGTCGGAGCGGCAATCGGTAACGCGCAAGGCGCACTTGAGTCGACCATCGAACTGGTGGAACAACGAAGCACCAGTTATCAAAGCCTCAAGATGCGCGATTTACCAAGTGTGCAGCAGCGCTTGGCAGCTGCAGGCGCGCGAATCGATGCGGCAAGAGCACTCGCGCTCGAGGACTGCAAGATTGCACAGCGTATGGCAGCAGAAGATCACATCCCGAGCCTGATCGAGAAACTTCGACCCAAACGCAACGTCGCTTTCGCCGTGCAGCTATGCACCGAAGCGGTCGATAGTTTGCACAGCTTAGCTGGAGCAAATGGCATCTATGACCATTATCCGATTCAGCGGATTTTCAGAGATGCGCACGCGCTTATGGGACATTTCGGCTTTAACTGGGACGCTCAGTCGATGCCTTGGGGCGCCGTTGTCTTGGGCGCTGACTACAAGGTACCCGCGACGTTATAAAACAAACGAGGGGTCCGCGATGGTCAAGCGCTCTAAAAGCTCCGACCAGCGAAATCGGTAGTTTCCGATCAAGCTACCCCGAGGTAGTAACTCTTGACGAGATCGTTCTCCTTAAGCGTTGGTACGTCACCATGAAAAACAATCTCACCATGCACAATGATGTAGCCGTAATCAGCGATTCGCATCGCTTGGTTAAAGTTTTGCTCTGCCATAAGCAAGGTGAGTTGATATTGCTCCTTGAGTTCCTTTAGTTTCGTGATTGTTTGGGATACCAATAAAGGGGAAAGTCCAACCGAAGGCTCATCGACAAGCAGCAAGCGCGGTGATGACATGATGGCTCGTGCGATCGCCAACATTTGTTGCTGCCCCCCGGACATGGAGCCAGCGAGTTGGTTCTTTCGATCAGCGAGCACTGGAAAAGCCTCAAGACAAAAAGCAAGATTTTTTTGAATATTCACTCGCGCCGATTGACGGAAAGCGCCGAGCAAAAGATTTTCCTCAACCGTCAATCTGGGAAATAGCCTTCTACCCTCGGGTACAAGCGCAACGCCTAAGTTAACAATTGCCTCAGTGCTAAGTTGAGCAAAATCGTGGCATCGACCGTCAATTTCAAAAACGATTTGTCCAGCACTGGGGCGAACCATGCCCATTAGACACTTCATCAATGTACTTTTGCCGTTTCCATTTGTACCAAGTAGTGTAACGGTCTTACCTTGCTCGATCGATAAAGAGACTCCTTGGAGGGCTTTGACAGCGCCATAGCTAGCATGGACACCCTCGATATGGAGCTTAATCCCCAAGATAGGCTCGCTGTAC
>Ga0194119_10011719_pt1 | contig 11246 bp, 9 predicted proteins | sample TA2MahC100mmetaG_FD_148620 | JGI IMG/M metagenome (GOLD analysis project Ga0194119, IMG submission 148620) | Freshwater microbial communities from Lake Tanganyika, Tanzania - TA2015018 Mahale Deep Cast 100m | ecosystem: Environmental > Aquatic > Freshwater > Lake | place: Tanzania: Lake... | reverse complement strand
TTTTTTATATTATGAAAAAAATTTTGTAAAAGATTATAAGGAATATAAAATTGGCAAGATATCAAAGATAAATAATCCGAAGACCAACAAACCTCTTAATGATGCTGGATGTACTATTAAAACCCTTACCTGTATTATTAGAATATAATGGTAAGACATTGAATGATTACAATCAATATAAGGATTTTTTTGATAAAATTAAAAACGCTTTATAAATTATGAATAAATATTATTCATACATCACAAAACTTCTAAGTTAATATGAATAAATTAATAATTATATAGCAAATATATTTTATATTATAATTGTCAATTATAATTCAAATCTTTTAGAAAGCATCATATGCGTTCCATATTTATTAGGATTGTATAGTAAGCTATCACATCTCTGTTTTTTATCAATTAGCTGTCTTATCAACATCAAATCCATAGTGTCAATAGAAGAGTTTTTAGGATTGTTAAAAGTAGAATTCATATTCTTATGTAAAATATAATAACTTAGTGTATCATGTATCATAGGAATATGCGATGACATCTTGTATTTTTTCCTATTAAACGCAATAATATCATTATTTTTGAAATAATTTGTTATTCTATTATAATTTCTGGATGAAATAGTATTGTAATCGCCTAATGTAATATTTTCAATGCGAAATATGTTGTCATCAAAATTGTCAGTATTAGGATATTCAGTAATATGATATAATAAATTATTTTTCATTATATACTTACAATATATGATAATAAAAATTATTTATATCATTTTTTACAATAAAAAATATAGATAAAAAGATATAATTTAATTATTAGTATTTTTAATTTTTTATTTTTTAATTAATAGTTTGATATAAATGATATGCCTTCATGTAAAACGGATACAAAGGGTTCAATATACTATCTATATTAATAATATTTTCATTAAATGTTTCCACAATATTATGAAATATGCTATTATTACAATTATATCCTCTTGTAGATAAATATGCTATTGACTTTATATTAGTACAAACTTTACATTGCGTCATACCTGGTTTATCAGAATATGTTCCAACTTCACATTTAACACATTTATTATCTTTTTCATAATGTCCAACAGGGCATTCTTCGCATAAAGTAGCACCATATTTTACAATACTTCCATCTGGACAAGTAAGGCAAGTATCATGATTATTTTTATAAGGCATATATTTTTTATCGCCAAATTTATAACATTCAATACAGCTCAAAGTATGAATTCCAAATTTATTATCCCCAATTATCTTTCCTTTTTCACATAATGTGTGAACATTACTTGAATTTCTTTCAGCTTTTTTACACTCTGACCATCCAGTTTTAGAATAATAGCCTTCAGGACAATGATAACACGAGTGATTAGTTGCTGTTCTATAATGATTTTCTGGACATGGAACGCAATTAATATTATATTGTTTTGTATTATTTTTTGCAAACATAGTTCCGGGTTTGCAATTATTAATAGTAATAATTTTATTTAAATAATTATTATTCTCCAACAGATATTCTTTATGTTGTGATAGAATATCTTTTTCTTTTTCTAAATTTCTTACAAATTCATAATTACAATAATAACCTCTATTACTGCTTCTATGCATACGAATACGTGCTTCAATATTAGAGGCAATGGCAAAGATTATGACAAAAGTCATAAACAATTTTGACATGATAGTATAATAATAAATATGAATATGTAATCATTTTTTTTATTTTTGTTATAAATTATATAGCATATGTATATATTTGATAAAAATAATATAAAATCATTATATATTTTAGATAGATCTTGATATTAGTCTAAAGAAATCTAAATATTGTTCTTCTGTTGTAATATAAGAATTATAATATTTAGCAAAAGCGGGATGTAATTTGAAGGGCATCGTTTTTCCTAATATTTTATTTTCATTTTTTAATTTTTCAATATTATTAAATAAAAATGCTGGATGATATTCAACTCTATATTCATCATCATATATATCTAAAGTTGTTAATATATTTATACATAATATTCTAGTATAACTTGGGTTTGTGAAGTTTCCATAATTAAACCATATGCTTATTCTAAAAAAATACATATCATTTACACGTATAGTTTCTATATCTTGATATAATATATCAGAACGTCTTACACTTTTTGTAGGTATTCCAATATTTGGATACTCTCTATCAAGAACATTTAATATTTTTTCTTCATCTTGTATTGTAAATGGTACTCTTGTAATAGGGTTAATAAAGGGTTTTTCTGTTTTTATAGAATTTTTCCAATCTTTATATAAACTTTTAGCATCGAATGCGTATGTATAATGACGACCATTCATTGTATTAGATAATTTAACTACCATTTGTAATTTTTTCATAGGTAAATCAGCCCATTTTACACCTAAGTAAGGTTCAATATTATTAACAGTTCTCGGATTATCTCCGTTATTCATTATATAATTAACATATTCGCGTATACCTATTTGATTATATATAGTATTCATTGTAGCATCTTGAACTTTATCGCTACTATTACTTCCACTTGAACTAAATGATTTTGAAATATTAGGGTCTATCACCATTAAATCTGAGTTCAATAACTTTCTCATTAATCTTTTACATTTAATTAATTGACTTATTATTAATGGATCTCTAATATAATTAGTTAAAGCTAATCCAGCTATATAATATAGTGAAAAATAGTAATGTCTATTTTTTAATAATCGACGGGACATATTATTTATATTTGCTGCTGTATAATTTTCATTATTTATAAAATTACCCATATTTATTTTTCTCGAATCTTCAAATATAGCACTTATAAACTCTTTTTCACATAAATCGCTAAAAAGTAGTAATTTTTCTCTATTATTTTCTGTAAAAATTTTAATATTAAATGATATAGTATCTTTGCGATTTCTAAAAGGATTAAAATTAGGTATCATAGATGATATTTGTTCTATATACAATCGGTATTCATTTACATCATATTTTTTATTATTAGGATTATTCAAATATTTTTTTAATATTTCTATACCTTTCTCATATTTTATAGGTACATTAAATAGACTTTTTATAAATCTTCTATTGTAACTATGTGTTTCAATGGAAATATTAATTATTTGCTCTATATCTGATTGGCTTAATGTTTTAATTTCTTTTTCATAATCTATAACTACTTTTGTATTTGAAGGAGAAGATAATTTTGCCATCTTAGTTATTTTAGATATATTAGCCGATGATGATAAAGATGATTTACTCGTGTACATTTCTTTACATTTATCATAAATAAATTTAATTTGAGCAGCATTTTTAATTATCTTATGTGTTTTAGGATGTTTTATTTCAGAAATTTTTCCACTCATCAAATCATTATAATCTTTTATAAATCTGGAACATTGATTTTTATTTAATAGATTTGTTTTATTTTTCGTTATTTCTGACATTAATTTATTATATATCTATTTATAATAAAGAATAATATATCATACTTCAATTAATTCATCATCTATAAATCCTATTTTTTTGTATTCTTCATAGCATTTTTTATAAAATTCATAATTAGTAAATTGAAAACATGCGTAATCTCCTTTTTTATTTGTCATTAAAAAATAAATCTTTTCTTTCATAATTAAATTATATAAATATAAATATTATTATATATATAATGCTAAGCTTTATTACTCTTTTGCTATATATATCATTTTTAAATATGCTATTAATTGGTAATAATAATTTAAAAAAAAATAGTAATATATTATCATCTTCTCTAAAAGTATCTGGTGTTACTGATGTATCTGACGTAACTGGTTTAACTGGTGTAACTGGTGTAACTGACGTAACTGATATTATTAAAAAGCCTAAGCATATTAAATTATGTCATTTTAAATGCAATTGTTTCTATTCACATGATGTTAAAAATGATAATATATGCGTTCCTAATCCAATAAGACCAATCGGATATTATAAATCCGACAATATATGTGTTCCTAATCCATTTCTACCAACTGGATATTTTTAAGACTTACTTATTATTTTGCCTATATAATATTATTATAATATATTAGAATTATATCTTATGGAAGACTTTTTTAATATTATTGTAAAAAAAAATACGATTAATGGAAAATTTAATATAAATATAGAAGAAGAGTTTATAGAAAAACCATTTACTATTACTGCTGATGGTAAATATTTTAAATCTAAAAATATTAATGTAGAATTATCTTCTAAAATTGATGAACTCAAAGGATTATATAAATCAGGTTTAGAATCAATAAGTATTTGGTTAATTGCTGATAATAAAATTCTTTTAAAAAAAATTAATATTAATAATGAAGCAATGGTGGAAAAATATAATGAAATAATTGCTTTATTAATAAATAAAACATTTAAATATATTACATATTTAATAAATGAAAATAGACAAATTTTTATTTTTTGCGATATAGAAGGTGATATTGAAAAAAAATTTGACTTTAAAAATATAACTGAAGATTTTAATCATAAATCATTATTATATGAGTTAAATAATAGAATTAAAAAATTATAAATATATATTAAGAGTTTTAATTATATTATGAACAATGCTTCTGGTTATTATGCTGGCTTACATAACAGACTTCCACCAATTGGAGTTCCACCTGGAGTAACGTATTTTTCTCCGAATGTAAGTCCTCCCCCTATTACTACAAGTGTTAATACTTATTATCCTCCTTTTATAAGTCATCCTCCGTCTCCTTCTAATATTAGTATGAGTTTTCCTCAGAGCCCACCTATTAGTCCTGTTTTAGGACCCATACAAGGCCCCCCTATTACATCATTACCACCACAGATAGGACATTATAGCTCTACTGCTGCTGTTAATTCCATTAATAAACCAATAACTTTTGATAATCCTGGTACAATAGTTCCGTTTAGTAGTCCTGGTACTCCTGGTACTTCTGGTACTTTTGGTGACCCTTTTAATTTTGGTACTCCTAGTGCACCTAGTGATCCTAGTGCTCCTAGTGATCCTAGTGCTCCTAGTGATCCTAGTACTACAAGTATTCCTGAAAATACAGGTGTTTCCGTAAGTTCAGATACTCCTTATTTCTATACTTCTATTGATATAGATAATAATGAAATTAAAAAATATCAAGATATTAATGAATTCATAGCTAAAATAAAACTTCATAATGATAAAGGTAATATATATATACTTATTAGTAATAAAGAAAGGGGAAAATTTCTACAAACATATTCTCTGTATATAAATCAACCTTATAATACAAATAATCGTGTAAAAGACAATAATAGATATAATGAAGCAATCAAGAAATTTCAAAATGCTTGTGTTATATTTAAAGAAAATGATTGTGTTATAATATCTTATGCCGATGATTTTAAACCATTCAAAGAAAAATTAATTGATTTTGACGATGATCTCGAAATAATATTTGGCATAGGATTTAAAAGATTTCAAAATGCTTTAACAATTACTTTAAAATCCAATACTTTAAAATCCAATATGAAATTATTTAAAGATGAAATAAAACCCAATTTGGATAATGTACCAATTAAACCTAATGAAATAAAACCCAATTTGGATATTGTACCAATTAAACCTAATGAAACAAATCCCACCACGGATATTGTACCAATTAAACCTAATGAAACAAATCCCAGCACGGATATTGTACCAATTAAACCTAATGAAACAAATCCCAGCTTGAATATTGTACCAATTACTCCTATACCCCCCTTACCCTCTACACAATCGCAACCTATTAATAATAATTATAATTATGATTTTACTAAATGGGATGATTGGGTTAAAGATAGTAAAGGTAAGAACTTTGGTGTTGCAGGAGGAGGGAAAAAAAAGGGTAATATGGCTAAATATATATTAGAAGATTATATACCTTTTAAGAAAAATGGAAAATTAGATTTTGTAACAATACAAAAAATAGGTAGGGAAAAAAACAAAAATTTTACAATACATAAAATAGAAAAAGATGTTTTAAAAAATTTTAACATAGATTATAAAAATAATAATTATGAAAACAAACAATATTCATTTAATGAATCTATAGAAAAAATTAAAAAATTACTATCAGGTGTAAATTTTATGATAGTTAATAAACGAGGAGGTTTTGACAAACCAGTTGAAACCCCAAACACTACAGCTACAACTACACTTACAGAAATCCCAAATGCTACACCTATATCTACAAATACAGCTAATGATACTAACACAATAAAAAGCTTTATAGATAGTTTAAAAAATTTTTTTAAATCTGGTACTTCTGGTACTTCTGGTACTTCTGGTACTTCTGGTACTCCAGATACTCCAGGTACTTCATGTACTCCATGTACTCCAGTTACTCCAGTTAATCCAGATACTCCGGTTACTCCAGTTAATCCAGTTACTCCGGTTACTCCAGTTAATCCAGTTACTCCAGTTAATCCAGTTACTCCAGTTACTCCAGTTAATCCAGTTACTCCAGTTACTCCAGTTACTCCAGTTACACCAGTTAAACCAGTTACTCCAGTTACTCCAGTTAAACCAGTTACTCCAGTTACTCCAGATACTTCTAGTAATTGTAAATTAAATGGAATATATATACCATGTATAAAAGAAAACAATAAAGATAAAGGTAAAATTGATTTTAATGAGGTTCAAAGAATAGGTAGAACAAAAAATCCAAACTTTACAATACACGAACATGAAAAATTAGATTTAGAGAGTATAAATATAGATTTTTTATCTAATTATAAATGCGATCCTACATTTGAACGATGCGCTTTTAATAAATCTGTTGTTGTAGGAGATGTTATACCTAAAATTCAAAAATTACTTAATGGTGTTAATTATAAAATAGAAGAACCAAGATTTACAAAGGCAGAATTGAATTCTATAGTAAATAGTTTTAATAATCCTAAATTTTAATATATAAAATTTTCACCATAATACCTAACTCTATCAATCAATTTATTGATTAATTTATATATTCTTGAAGTATAATCTTTTTTATCAGGGTAATTATCAATATTATTATAAGTATATTCCAATAAATCTTTATATTTATTTATATTATTATTAATACTTTTATCTAATATAGCATTACAAATATTACTTCTCAATTTTAATTCTTGTTTATATATGTTTATTAAATCAGCTACATTATCAGAATTTAAATCGTATGTTTTTTTAAATTCTTTAAGTTTTTTTTCTAGTTCACCATATGTTCTAAAATATGTTAATCCATTTATTGTATTATAGTATTCTATAATTTTTTTTAAATCATTATTTAAGTTTACAAAATCATATTTATATTTATCTTCTTCTTTATATATATCAACAGCTTCTTTTATATTTCCTATAATATCAACATTGAATAAAATATATGTATCGCCTCCTATATCTGTATTAGTTGATATTTTTGCTATTATTTTATTTTCTAATTTTTCTATATTATCAATTAAAAATTTTTCTGAAGAAGTAACTATAATAGGTTCTATTTTATATTCTGAAGTTTTTACTATTATAATTGTTACAGGATTACTGGAAGCTTTAATATCTTCTACTGAAAATATATAAAAAAATTTAATATAGATATTTTTATTTTCATTATGATAAAAAATATCTTTTTTAATTCTATTATATTCCATATCATAATATCCATTATAACGTGTAATTTTTCCGTTATTATAATTCCAAGCATATTTATTAGTAATTGGAGTAATTGGAGATGGTGATACAATTGGATTTATTGGAGATAAATATTGAAATCCATTAAAACCTGAAGCTCCTTGTGAAGAGATTTGTGGAGAATTTATATGACTTCTATTATCATATTTATGTTGTATCGCGTATTTTTGCCAATCGGATTCAGTATTTAATTGAAAACCATCCATTGTAAAGACCTTATTAAACATCCCACCTGCTTGACCATCAGTTATTTGTGTTGTATTATCTACAAGATAATCTGAAAATAATTTAATATTTTTATAAAAAGCTCTATAAATTGGATATCCATATAAATTTACATGTTGATAAAAAACATTATTTCCCGGCAATTGATATTTATTAACAGCCAATTCTCTAAATTTATCATATGGTGAATGATTATTATTTGGATCGAGAATACTATTCAAAAAATCTGCATAATATTTTGAAAAATTAGATTCTTTCAAAATATTATATAATTTGTTAAAATTTTCTTCTTCTTTTTTGAAATCTTCTTCATAATTTGTTATATGTTGTGTTATATAATCATTCCAAGCTATAGCAATTTTGTCTATCGTATTTACATCATCAATATTTTTTGTTAAAGTTCCTTTACTTTTATCAATAGCATGAATTTCAAAATATGGTCCAGTATAATTTGGTGGATATCTTGTTTTATATTTGTTTTCAATATTATTATGTTTTTTTTTACTAATATATTCACCTAATATTATTTTTTTTATTTTGTTTTTTTTATTGTTAAAATCATTAATAAATTTTGAAATCAGATCCATAATAAATTTGTAAGCATTAGCATTTTTAGCATCTTTAATATTAGTATTTGTTTGTTGAATAATTGCTGGAGGACTTGTGTATTGAAATTCTTGGTTACCTGTACTACCTTGACCATCAGTAATTTGTAAAGGAGTAAAAGATTGAAAACTACTATTTTGCTGCATATTAAAAGGTGATTGTGCTTGAGGCGGCGAATAATTTATAACTGATTGTGAAACTACTTGAGGTTCTTGAGATATTGTTTCTATCAGTAGATTGTAATATTCTACTAAAGGTACATAGTTTTCATTTATTTCATGAGAATAAATAGTATTAAATATAACGCTATTAGTAATAATGGTTTCTTCATTATTATTATTATCATTTTTATAAATTATTTTATACTCTTCATCTTCACTACTTTTTTTTAAAAAAATACTATATCCAGACTTTTGTAATGGTTCAAAAACCTTATTTATTCCAGATATTTTAATATCTGTCATTGAAAGTATCACAATCTTAATTATTATATATATTTTAATATTTATACATTTAACTATATTAAATAAAAATGAGTACATAATTTAAAAAAAATTATAAATTTATAAAAACTTTTGAAAGTTTAAGAAAAATAAAATTATGTACTCTTTTTAATTAAACAAGAATAATATAAGTTTATTTTTGTTTATTTTGTTTAATACATCTACCAGTCTTAGGATTTAAAATTTTACCTTCTGGACATTTCTTTTTAATAACATTTTTAGGTAATTTTATATTAATACATCTACCAGTCTTAGGATTTAAAATTTTACCTTCTGGACATTTCTTTTCAATAACATTTTTAGGTAATTTTATATTAATACATCTACCAGTCTTAGGATTTAAAATTTTACCTTCTGGACATTTCTTTTTAATAACATTTTTAGGTAATTTTATATTAATACATCTACCAGTCTTAGGATTTAAAATTTTACCTTCTGGACATTTCTTTTCAATAACATTTTTTCTAAGATTTTTAGGTATTTTATTTAATACATCTATATCAATACATCTATTAGAAGAAGGATTTAATACCTTGCCATTTTCGCAAATAGCATTGACTGATTTTGTTGTATTTATATTAGTATCTTTATTTATATAAATTACAAGCCTTTCACCTTTATTAAAAGAAAAACAAAGATATTTATTTTTTTTCTTTTCAATACTATTATCTTTGTGTAAATCTAAAGCACATTTAGATAAATTTAAGCAAAAATCATTATTTTTTTTAATATTCCATTCATAATTCATTAGCTCGCATGGAATTTCTATATTGTTAGCTATTATTTTACCATTTTTAGGTAAATAAGAAGATATAGTATTATTTTTAGAATTAACATATACAACTTTTTTATTAACAATTTTTATTATCCATAAATTATCATTATGTATATCATCATTAACTATTTTTAGATCATTAATATGATAATCTAATGTACTTCTTGTCCAACCATTATATACAAATTTATTACCTTTGCATTTAATCCCTGCTATCGAATGTCCAGCTGCTATATCATCTTTATTCCAATTTCCTAACAATACTGAATCTTGTTCATATACTTTATTATTTATTGTACAAGTATCATTTAATTTCAAAATATTATTAAAAGGTGAATCCGTCGGAACCTTATAATATGATGGATATGATTTATTTTTATTTTTATTATCTAAATTTATTATAATAACATCAGGATTATCAAACTTTTCTTTTATTTTTACAGAAGTTATATATTTCCATCTTAAAATAATATTATTAACATCAAATTGTACTTTAACATTATTAAATAATGAATAATATAAACTATTTTCATATAAATCTAAATATAACACATTTACACCCAATAACTTATAAACCTTTCTAATATATAATGCTGATAAATACCCGTCTTTCATTATTTTAGGATTAAAGGTAAATTTTTTATCATTATATTTATATAGTTCATTTAATATATATTCAGGAGTTATCTTATCAAAATATAAATAATCTTTAATTAAATTGCTTGTACGTAAGTATTTTTTATACAATAGATGCTTAATAGTTTTAAAAATTAATATTTTATCATTCCATGAAGCAGATTTTTTTAAGAGTAATTTTCTACTATTATCACTATATAAAAGTGCCATAAGTATAGAATTAAACCAGCATGTAGAACCATATTGTTTAAGTGTAATTATATTATTACATGAAGATTTTATAGTCATAATCTAAAAAAAGAGTAGAATAATTTTATATATAATGTGCTTTAAAAATACTACTTTAATTAATTATAAATTCCAATAAGATCATAAAAATAATAAATTTAGAAAAGCTCATTCTATATCCTTAAAATGGTATTATTAATTATATATATATTTTATTTATTTAATAAAAAATGATTTAAAAATATATTGTAATAAGTAAGTAGAGTAAGTAGCTTAAGTATCAATGGATAAAGAATTAGCATTAATAACGTTACAAAAGGAAGCTGAGAAAAAGAAGAGAAGAAATGAGAACGCTAAAAAAATGCGAGATAGAAGAGGAGATGAATTAAGAGAAAAAAATAAAGAGTATGTTAGAATACATAGAGAAAAAAAAAAGAAGATACTTGAAGAAGCAATCAATGTAATAAAACAACAAGAAAAACCTGAAAAACCTGAAAAACCTGAAAAACCTGAAAAACCTGAAAAACCTGAAAAACCTGAAAAACCTGAAAAACCTGAAAAACCTGAAAAACCTGAAAAACCTGAAAAA
>Ga0194119_10011718_pt1 | contig 11246 bp, 18 predicted proteins | sample TA2MahC100mmetaG_FD_148620 | JGI IMG/M metagenome (GOLD analysis project Ga0194119, IMG submission 148620) | Freshwater microbial communities from Lake Tanganyika, Tanzania - TA2015018 Mahale Deep Cast 100m | ecosystem: Environmental > Aquatic > Freshwater > Lake | place: Tanzania: Lake... | reverse complement strand
TTGGATTCCCACATAGTATAGCACTAGGCATCTCACAATGGGCAAGTGCCCTTGCTTCAAATTGTGTCGTTGCCTCAACAATTCGTTTATGATACTTGGATCCAGTCTCTTTAAGTTTGTAGGTAACTTCCCATTTCTTCACAATAAAACTCCATGTTGTATTTTCCTTCATAATCAGTTGTCTTTTACTTTCCTTGGTCTTCCTCGCTTTTTAGGTTGGTTAGTTGCCTCTGCAGTTCTACTTTTGCGCTTATTAGATTTCGGTTTAGATACTCTTCGTACTGGTTTCCTTTCAATAGGTTCTGCAGGTTCTCCAATTGTAGAATAGACAAGATCAAGTTCATTTTGGAGGTCATTTCTGTCAATCCTAACTTCACTTCTTTTGAGTTTGTAACGTGTTAGATGCTTTTCTAGATGTGTTTCATTTTGAAACCAACAGATCTTATGATCTCCTCGGTCAGTGTACTCCAACCGAACTGGAAACCCAAAATGAGGAAACAGTTCTTCATTAGTCACAGTAGACCTCCACTGGTTTGATTCATTTTAAATTGTTCTACTTGACGCAAAATCGTGTTAGACAACTCTTTTGCATTCTCTTCATTCCAAAGCTCCTGCTTATAGCCGCTTTGCCACACCTTGAACAGTTGAGAGTTAATTGTGTCAATAATCATCTGGTAATTAGTCATGTAGAATGATCGACTGAATGCATCCTAACAGACTAAGTTTCTATTGTCAACCCTTTCCTGGCATTTTGGGCCAATTTACGTTTGTTACCATTGTAGGATTGGTTGGATCTAAGACTGGTTGTGCAGTTTTGGTAATGTCTCTAAGTGTTTGTCTATAATCTTTTTCTTCCTGAGTCATTGTACGATCACCAACTGCCCACCAATCAGTATCAATGAGTCTTCTATCTCTCTCTCTTCTTAAGTATCTCATAGCAGAATCTACACGAATTCTTTCAATCTCTGCTTCTACTTCTTCTTTTGTAGGAGGATCTATTGGATTGGTATCATGCCAAGTTAAGTTCTCATAAAGCTCTTCGCCTTCTAAAATCCAAGTACATCCAGGTCTTAAATTAAAGACCGCTGTACTAACTTGGGGCCAATCAATTCTTTGTTGTGCAATTTGTACTTGTGTCATCTAGCAATCTCCCATACCATCATACCTGAGGTCATTCTTTCAAAACCATCAGCATTTGAGTCTGTAACCGTTCTATTTATGTAAAGAGTTGAAGCAGCTGCTGGTCTACAAGTGATGTAATAAGTTGAAGTTGCATTTGCTGGTGGTACATCCAACCACCAAAAATCAACCATAGCAGGAGTAGATCCATTGTTTTCTGCAGTGGTTGCATAAGAGTCACCTCCAGGAAGAACCCCAATATTTCTACTTCCAGGACTATTGAAGGGATCAGTTAAATATGTTCCATCTCTCTCCAATCCCCACATAACATTCCACAAGTTATTAATTTCACCACTCCACCTAGCATAGATTAAAACTACATTACTTGCTCCAGTTGCAGGTGATGCTGGTTTTGTGGTAATTGAAATACCACCCAATCCTGCATTATTTACTCTATTGTTAGCATTAGCAGTCATAGCTTGAGTAGCTGTTGTAGTGTAATGAGTATAAATAGTTTGAACTACTCCCCCCCCAGTCGCATATAAAGGACTTAGACTAGATAAGTTCTGAATGGGTAGATTACCATTTGCAATTGCATAATCTGATCCTAATTCTGCCATTATCCTGATACCTCAAATAAGTAAAGTGCCGACATTGGTAATTCAAAATTTGCAGTATTAGAATTAGTAATAGTTCTATTAGTCGCAAGAGTAATGCCACCTGCAACACTAGTTGTAAAAGTTATTTGATAAGTTACAGTTCCTGTTGTACCAGGAGAATCACGATACCAAAAATTCATTTGTGCAGGTGTGCTGGAATTATCTGAAGCATTAGCAGAATAAGTATCCATTGGGCAAGTTATACCAGCTTCTTGCAATGATTGTGCTGCTGGTTGCCCAATATTTGTACCATTTCTTTGCAATCCAAATACACTATTCCACAAAGTACCACCTTCACCACACCATCTAGCATAAATTAAAATTGAATTGCTGCTTCTTTTTGGGGCAATTGCCGCACTCAGTCCAGTAAGGGCTGTTATTACATTTATTGCAATTGCTTGTGTTCTTTGAGTTGTATCATTTAATATGACAGTTTGAATTATCCCACCATTTTGAGAAAATGATGATGGGGCAATATAGTTTGCATTTAAGTAATCACTTCCTAATTCTGCCATATTACTGTGATACCTCCAAAACTATCATACCACTAATCATTCTTTCAAAAGAAGATGTATTACTATCTGTCCAGGTTCTATTTATTCTAAATGTCTGAGCCGCTGAACTTCTAATCACTGGTGTATAAGTTAATGTTGATGAAGTATTAGGAGAATCACTAAACCAAAATTGACATGCTTCAGGTGTACTGTCATTGTTTGATGCTGCAGCAGCATAAGACATAACAGGAACAGCAATACCAGGATTTTTTAGTCCATCAGTATGAGTATTTCCTATTTTGGTTCCATTTCGATCTAAACAAAAAGTAGTATTCCATCCTTCCACAACTTCCCCACACCAACGCGTGTAAATTAAAAATTTATTTCCAGATCTTTTCGGAGTGAATGAAATTGAATATGGCAAGTTAGTATAAGTAGAAGCACTAATAGCTAAAGTTGTTGGCGTAGAATATGTCATAGAAGCTATTTGAATTACTCCACCAGAAAATCCATAAGATCCTGTTGGAAATAATCTATTACATCTAACAAGAGTGCCTTCTAAAACTGCCATATAATGCTATAAGGTTATTTTTTATTTATCAATTCTTTTTGCAGCTCTTTAGCCAACTTCAATGAACGTCTCCATAACATGTATTTAAAAATTGGATTTTTAGGATGCAACCACACATACAAGTATGCATGGCTACATTTAGATTTAACGAGTTTAAAAACTAAAGTCACAGCTATTGCCACATTCTGATCTACAACGATGATGTATGCAACAATTGAAAAAATAATTAACAGTGTTGAGTAGTAGGTAGTCATGATTTCATACCATAAAGATAATCAATGAGTTGACATTTAATCTGCTCAAGCTCCACTTCACATCCATACTTCTTAGCAGTTGTTCGGATCTCATGATGAGTTGTGTGAAGATCTTCAAGCATAAGATCAATTGCCGTATTTTCTTTTATTTTGTTAAAATCTTGCATTGAGATAATCATGCTACTACTATATTTAATTACTTTTTAAGTTTGTATGTGTAGATGTGTTTACCTGGAGTGTCAACGTAGTGTGCCTCTCCAGTTTCTAATGCAGTCTTCAGTTCTTGTGCAAATGGTTTCAATGCTTTGACACCATGTTTGTTTTCATAGTATGTTCGGATTGACTTATCATGAAACATACGTCCACGATACTCAATCAATCTACCCTTTGAGGTTAAACCATGATACTCAAAGTTTGATGCCTTGTAAATTGTACCACAGTGACCATGGTGGCTGTCTGCATAGGAGACTACAATTTTGTAATCTGTGTTTTTCTTCAACCACCGCAGAGTTTTACCAATGAAGTAACTCTCAGTATTTTTTGGCGTCTTGTCAATACAACAGAGGCGGCGAAGTTCAACAATGTCCTCCTCCTTCTCTGCATACTTCTTCCAAGTATTTGCCATACCAAGAGAACCATAGATCATTGCACCAATCAAATTATTGTCTGCCATGAGTGCAAACACATTTGATATACGAAGACCATTGACATTACCAGAGTAATGCCATGTCTCCACAAAATCTCTTACGATTTGAATGTTTGATGGGGCAACGATAAACTGTTTTACATTATGTGAGGTATAATTCTCATCACCGTAAAACATATCCATAAGCATGTTTGACTTCATCTGCGGTCTCTTTAGCGGTGTTAATGACTATATCACGTAGCTGGGCGTAATCAATACCAATCCATGTCCAGAAGGCTTCTCCTCCGATGTAGCGGATATTGTCCTTAGTGTAATCGAAAGAATCACCAAAAGCAATAGCAAAGAAAGCTTTAGACTCATGTTGTATGGTAGTGTGAATGAGTTTTTCAAGTGAATCATTCTTATGAGTCCCAGTTTGTGTGTTCTTGTTTGCCTTAAGTTGACCTTCCCACTCTTCATTGATCAAAAGATCAACACCTAAAACTTTTCGTTGCCCTTTATCAGTATTGCGAACATTATTACCACAGGTCTCTGCAATTTCTTGAAGAGCATAACCAAGACAAGTTGTAAAGGTCTTCTCAAAGGTTGCCCAGATGAGAACCTCTGGAACTGCCTCCTTAATAATGTTGACGTTTTTAGCATGAAGATTCTTGTAGATCTTCATGACGGTCTTCTGTTTAATTGGATGTAAAATTGCTTCAATTAAAAGTTTATTCATTCCATAAAAGCCTCTAGCCCTTTGATCTTAGCAGCTTTTTTAACGGTGCGTCTACCCTTTGTGGCAGTTTTTTTACTGGCACTCTTGATGTAGTTTTTAGCTTCGTCCAAGGTTTTAAACACCTTGTCCTGCTGCCCCATGTGAATAATCATATATTCTTTACCGAAGGGGACAGCAGCCCACTCCTGGTTACTTGACACGAATCCTTCCATGTGTTATGCTGTGAACATTCTAAATATAGCATACTTTGTGGGAGATGTCAAATGATGAATCCAAATGAAATCAAGCTAGAGTCGATTGATCGCATGTTTCATTATGAGACTCAAGCAAGATACTTGGACGAGTTGGATCGTGAACCCGCGATTGAAATGGCAAAATGCTATCTGAAGCTGTATCTCAAGCAACAAGAGGTTATTGCAGACCTTGGTGGCTTGGGGTTGACAGACGACGATTGAAGTGTTAGGATAGTCAAGTTAAACCACAGGAGAAACCTCATGCACTCAACAGTCCAGAAAAAGCGGTATCGTGTTGTTTTGGATATTGAAGCTTATGAAGATCTTGATGTGCCCAATCTTGATTGGCATGAAGTTCTTAAGCTAGATGGTAATGAGTGTGTTTACGCTTCTGTTAAGGATTATGATGATTTGTATTAAAAATATCCTGATAGGAGTTCCCATCCAACATAGCTCCAAACAGTTTTACTTCCAGCTGCTGCTCCAGTAAAGGATGAAAGACGAAGAACTATATTACCCAACCCATCATTAACAACATTAATATTACCATCATCTAAGCTGCCGCTGCTAACATATACATTGTTTCTATCGATATTTCTAAGCGAAACTGTACTGCCATTTACTTGAATGCCACCATAAATGAATCCACTATAAGTATGTAATAGTGTATTTGAAGAATCATAGTATGAAGCATTACACTCAAGATGAAAGTGATTATAAAGACCAGTACGCCCCAAAAACGTCCCAAAGGAATTTGTAAATGGAGTTTCATCAATAGATCCAGAACCAGAAATAGTAGTTCTTCCCTCTAGAAACGAGTGATTAAAATCAAGTGAAGTATTTTGAAAAGGCTGTGGTGTAACAGACATGTTGTAAAAACTGTCTGCATCACCATAAAATTGTGCATTATCACTAGCACGAGCTTGTGAATCAGCCCAAACACCAAAATTGCTTCCTATCCTAAAAGCTCTATCAACACCTGATGTACTAAAAGTTTCATCTGTTATATTAAGTGTCATCTTATTTTATTAAAGATACATTGTTCCATATCCATTTTCATCATATTGTATTCCACCATTAGTTCGTCTTTTATCAATTTTTTTCATAGACTTAAGAACTTCAACTTCTGGATTTTCACAAAGTCCCATAGTAAATCCAAATTTTTGAATTAAAAATAAATATCTTTCATTGTTTAAAATTTTTTCTTGGATAACTGGTAAAAATAATTCATAATTTAATTCTTTTATCGGAACAAATTGCTCTGGATTAGGTTCAGCTAATTGAATTTGTTCTCTTCCAATAAAATAAAAGTGTGAGGATTCTTCTGTGCTTAAATCCTTATTTAACATCATAATTTGACAATCAATAGTGACTGCACAATTTTTCATTCCATTCACATCTTCTAAAACTCCCATTCCAATAATATCAATGGTAATGTCAAGATTATTAATGTTGATAATTTTTCTTTGCATAATTAATTTTTTTCTTTATTTTAAGTATTTATTAAAAATAACCTTGTCCACAACCTGCACTTGATAACGCAGGATAATTAAATGCAAATCTTTCAAGAGTACTAGTTCCAAAAAAAATAATATTGCTATATGTAGAATGATTACTATGTGTAATAGGCGCTTTTCTTTGTCTAAGATATAAATCATTACCTATGGCAATAAAAGCAAATGCATTTCCAGCGGCATCTGAAGTTCCTGGAGAAGACCAGTTAGATCCAGAGTATCCTCCAACACGTTGAAGCCCAGTAACTGTTATTACACCAGAACTATTCCATCTAGCACCACCACGATATATACCTCCAGTGATTCTTGAAAGATCTATTGCATTAGTGTTAAAATTATAAAAATAAGCTGAAAGAAAGGAATAAATTGTTATTGAATTATTAGGCGTTGATCCTGCTATAAAATAATCTATTACTGGTGTATCATCGTCCAGACCAGTAGTATGAGTACCAGTAGAACCTGCAAAACCACGTCCATCGTATCCAATAGAACCCTCACCGTATAAATTTATATTTGGTGTATTATATACTTCTAAAACTTTTCGATATGGAAAACCAATAAATGTATTACTTCTTCCATAGTCATATCTTCTAGCATGTATAAAAAAATCAGTGGATGTAAGACTAATTTTGTCGCTAGTAAAAATTGTTGCCATAAAAATTAATACGATTGTACGACTTGACCAACATAATTAAACATAGTTGCCGTTGATGTGTTAGAACTCGATGGTACAAATCTAAAATGTGGTTGTCCACTAGCAACAACAATTAGAAAATTACCCGTATCTAATGAACCAGATCCACTACCATTTCCATAATAAACATTCCTAGCAATAGAAGGAGTTCCAGCAGAATTATAAATTATTCTATTGTATGCTCTAAAATTATAAACATGGGTTGCCGCCGTGTTTAGACCACCAGCATGATATGACATTGAACAACTAATATCAATTAAAGTTATACTACTAGACGATGAAGTAATATCTGGATATTCATAATCCAGTAAAGCACGATCTACAGATGTTCCACCTTGGAGAACAATTGAACCAGCAACCTGACCTACATCTGAACACCAGGCAGCCCATCCTGCACCATGGTATCCATTTGATGACGAGCTTTGTCGAGAAACTGAATTATAACCTGCATTATCTGTCCAATAACCAAAAAATGAAGTAAATGATAAATGCTTACGGTTTATTTGAGTACAAAATATAGAAGTAATTCCAGTTAAAGAGGTAGAATTTATAATCATGTTTTTACATTTTAAGTTATAGGTGGTGTTGAAACAGCTACATCTTCATGATTCCAAGGATCGTTCACAACTTCAAAGGGATCTTCAATTTCCTCAGTTATTTGCTTCTCATGTCTTGCTTTAAGATCTGGAAGATTTGAAGCATTTGCTTCAACCCACTTAATGAGATCTGCTTCAGATAAATCTTCAAACGGCGTAAAGTTTTCTGCCAAATCTTCAGGTTTTACCTGAAAAGGTGTTGCACCAGGAAAAGTTTTTTCAATTTCTGGGTGATCGTCATGATGACTTTTTAACTGCCATCTGCAGTGTACGACAACTTCTGAAAACTCATCAAGTTGCTTTTGCTTTTTTAATTCGGTGATTCTAATTGAGTGATTGAATGTCATAACTTAAACCTCCTGTGCATTTTTGTAATAATCAGTCGTTTTTAAATGATTATATGCTTGTGTAAGCAACGAATCAGAGCTTTCTGGATCATACATAAATCTCAATGAAAATTTAATTTCTGGCATAGCTCTATTGATATAACCTATTGGTTTTTTATTATTATCACGAGCTTCTTTACTTATAAACACTTGGACATAAATTGTTGCCCGATATCCAGATTTATTTTGATTTTGTTGAGCTTCAACAATATAATTAAATTTTTTATCTACCTGAACATCAGAAACTACATGATATGCATTTTCAACACTAAAACCAGTTTCATTAATTTCATATTTATTAATAAGTGCCATACTACTCTCCTAATTTTACTTTCAAAGCTTCAATTTGTTTCTTCAAGTTATTTATAATCACATTTTGTTCTTTAAATGCCTCAATAAAGAGACCAGCAAATTGGTCATAAGCAACCGAGTAACGATCAACATCTTCAGCATACATGACAACTTCTGGTACAATTTCTTCAACTTCTTGGGCAATGACACCCATTTCAACCTTATCTTTTAGTGGATAGGTATCTTCATATTCTGTTCTTTGATAAGTAACACCTCTAAGTTGTAAAACTTTTTCTAGTGCATTTTCAATTGTGCTGACATTTTTCTTGTATCTTATGTCAGAAGCAGCTGTGATTGTACTATCACAATATACATTACCTGCAAAATAATGAGGATATGTACCAGATGTTGAGGACGTTCTATAACCATTTAATCCACCAAGAGTGTGATATAAAATCCAACCAAAGTTTTGATTATGTAATCCAGTATCTGTTCCGTCTCTACCCATCCAAGCAAATTGTGTTCCAGAATTAAATCCCTTCCAGCCATTTCTACCACCATATGCAGAAGATGATCCATATGTAGATCCTTGACATTCTGCAGACCATTGACCATAACCATAGGATTCATAATAGAATCCAGTACAACCTTGTGCTCTAAACCAATTATTTGCTAGAACATAATGCAATTGTGAGGTGCCATTTGGATCACAACGATAGCTGGTATCATTATAATCATAAAATATTGGAGATCTAAATGTACCATCAGAGGCAATTTGTGCTACAACTCCATTTCCACCATTTCCAAAATAAACATTGCTTCCATCATAATAGTTAATATACGTCTCATATCCACTAGCAGCATCTAAATGAAGGTTGCCATTGGTTGTGCAAACGGATGCAACATTAACATCATTAGTCCTATTTTGTCTTCCATCACCACCAACAAGAAGAAATTTACCCCAAGTTGGATTTGGTCCGTGAAGTGCCCCTCCACGAATTCTTAATGCCTCATCTGATGTTGAGTTTGGATCCAAATAATATCCAGTGTCATTGGAATCATAGAAAATTGGACCTCTTACACTGTTACCACCCTCCACATAGTTTGCGTGCCAAGCCCATCCATCTGACCTAAATCTGTGATATAAATTGCCAGATATTTCTCCGCAACCATAACCAGAACAAGAATAACCATAAATTCTAAATTCTTCATCTGAATCATCATTTAATTGTAATTCTAACCAACAATTATTAGAGGCATTTTCGACAAATCTTAAACAATATGGATCACTGGATGTTCCACCTGATGTTGTTCTAAAATTAATTCTATTAACTGTAATTGGATTCGCATAAGCATTTAGAGAACCATTGACAGTGAGTGAATTTAAATTGGATGTACTTGCGGGATCAGTATAATAACTAGTATTATTTTCATCATAAAATATTGGGGATCTCATAGATCCATATGCCCAAACGTTTCTAGATCTATCAATCTCTAAAGCAGTGGTTCCCCAACCACCATTTCTATATCCATGATCATATTTAATTCTAAAGTTACTACCAGAAGCTTCCCCAAATCCAACCGACCAAGTATCGTTATTATAACCAGTTGAGAATAAGATTGATGGTCTATCAGCTCCTGATCCGCTACCAACTCTAAATTCGCTAACAATACCCCAAGAATTATCACCAAATTGATTTTGGAACAATGTGCAAGCACTATTAGCTCCTGAAGTTTTTAGCACTCTTAAAGGAAGGTCATCAGAACCACCCAAATTGGTGACACCGTTTGGATCCATGTAATAAGTAGTATTATTATGATCATAAAATATTGGGGATCGCATTTGACCAAATGCATATGCAATTTTATTAGATCCATCTAATCCAAATGTATCATTTGGACCAAAAGTAGCACCATTCACATATTCATGTGGATTTGTATAGCTAGCATCTCTCCACCCAAAACGAAGGTATTGGCTACCAGTCCAATTACCCTGATTGATAACGAATTTTCTATAATCTGCACTATTGGCAGGATTTACTGCAGTGAAGGAAATAGTACTTCCATGATTAACATTGTTTTCCTGAGATGCAATAACAAGGTCACTATAATAAGAACTAAGAACAAGCTGAGCTCTACCACCAGCATTAGATGTAGCCTCTATTCCAGTAAAGTGACCTCTATTTTTTACTAAGGATACTCTGTCATTGAATTGTGTATAGTAGAGATTTGATGTACTATTTGGATCTACATAATAACCAGTGTCATTAGAATCAATGAAAGAACCAGCATATGATGCTCCACCACCTGCTGCACCAGTAACGGTAACTACACCAGCAGATACAGCAGATACTGTTAGATTATCTCCAAAGTCTATGGTTCCTGCGGTTCCAACTAGTGTTCCACTATCCATAACTATAATACCCGAACCAGGAGCCACAATACCAGTAAGAGCAGATCCATCACCAACAAATGATGTCGCTGTAACAACACCAGAAGCATTCAGACTTGTTGCCGCAATGGTTCCTACAGTAATATTAGGAGTTCCAGAAAGACCCGTTGCATTACCAGTTACGTTACCAGTCAGAGCACCAGAAAATGTAGTGGCGGTAACAACACCAGAAGCATTCAGACTTGTTGCCGCAATGGTTCCTACAGTAATATTAGGAGTTCCAGAAAGACCCGTTGCATTACCAGTTACGTTACCAGTCAGAGCACCAGAAAATGTAGTGGCGGTAACAACACCGGAAGCATTGAGACTTGTAGCACCAATAGTTCCAACAGTAATGTTTGGTGTTCCAGAAAGACCCGTTGCGTTTCCAGTCAAAGCACCAGAAAATGTAGTGGCGGTAACGACACCAGAAGCATTAAGACTTGTAGCACCAATGGTTCCTACGGTGATATTAGGAGTTCCAGAAAGACCTGTTGCATTACCAGTTACATTACCAGTCAGAGCACCAGAAAATGTGGTGGCGGTAACGACACCAGAAGCATTAAGACTTGTAGCACCAATGGTTCCTACGGTGATATTAGGAGTTCCAGAAAGACCTGTTGCATTACCTGTTACATTA
>Ga0194119_10011717_pt1 | contig 11247 bp, 11 predicted proteins | sample TA2MahC100mmetaG_FD_148620 | JGI IMG/M metagenome (GOLD analysis project Ga0194119, IMG submission 148620) | Freshwater microbial communities from Lake Tanganyika, Tanzania - TA2015018 Mahale Deep Cast 100m | ecosystem: Environmental > Aquatic > Freshwater > Lake | place: Tanzania: Lake... | reverse complement strand
GGTCTGAGGCGTGAAGAAATCTTTCCAGGTCGGACAGGGCAATGGGCACCTCATGGGGTGGTGGAGGCACAAAGGCGGCTTCCGTTAAAGAACAACCCGAAGGGCCTATCCAGTTTTGGGATCTGCGAAGCTCTCCAGGGGTGAGCCGCTCTTTGAAGTAGCGGATCAACCTCGCCTTCCCTGAGGACGATGTAGACCTTGATGCGCTCTCCTTTGTGCGGATCGGGGAGGCCAATGGTGATGCCCTCCTCGACCTTAGGATGCTGATAAATGAGCTCGTCAATCTCTCGAGGAAAAGGGCGGCACCGCTTAAGGATTAACCACAGACCCTCCAAGACCAATAATAACCTCATTCTCATTGACTACGAAAGTTTCCCTTAAACGTCTAATGATCCGCAATCCTAAAGATTTCGGAGTCTGGTCCGCCTGCCCCTCTGGAGTCTATTCTGTCATCACGAAATTGGAGATGCTTCCTTCTCGCGGAACCAGACAATCGTTTTAACTAAAGACGAGGAAGTTCGTGCCGATGGCCCTCGACCCTAAAGTTTTAGAGTCTTCCTTTCAGATTTGAATGCGCCAACTATTTTCTGGATGACAGCATTCTTTCCATGTCCCCACGCCGCCCTGCGGAAGAAAGGTTACAGATGATCACGAATGACCTTAATGAGCGTCTGGATCTCTTCCGCGGTGAGCTTGCCGTCTTTTCTGAAGATTAATTTTCCGTTTTTATCAAAGGCGAGAATATTACTGCTGTCGTCGGCAATCTTCCAGGCATTCACCAGCACCTTTTTATAATCCCTCACATAAATGGTTTTGGGGTAACGCTTCTGTTTATCTTTAATGGATGAAGAAAGAGCAAAATTGGGCATCCACGTGGCTGCCATGTTAATGATCCCAACCGATATAAATTTGTCGCCGGGAAATTTCTCTCGATTCAAAGCATCGCTGGCCTCATTGTTCGTATCTTTTTCATCAGGATCGACGTAAAAAACGGCATGGACCTTCCCCTGTAACTCTTCACTGCTCCAGGGTGTTCCATCCAACCGTCCTCCCAGTTTTTCTCTTAACTCTACCCTGGGAGGAACTTCGCCGAGTTCAATCGCCTCGGCAGTTTGATGGAACAGAAAGACGGCCAAAATAAAGATGAACCCTGTCACGAAATGCTTCATCATACACCTCCTCAATTTTTAATAGCGACGTGTTTCTGTATCCGATGGTCATGCGGCTCCATCTCTCATTTTGTCAAGCCTGAACCCGGAATCTGACTCTTTATATTTAGAAGGTAAATCGGATCAACCCGTGCCCCATTCATTCTAATTCCCCAATGAAGGTGAGGTCCTGTGGATCTTCCGGTGGATCCGACCCGACCCAGTATAGCTCCCTTGCCGACTCTATCCTCCTCCTTGACCAGCGCTTCTGAAAGATGGAAATACATCGAGTAGAAACCCCACCCATGATCGAGAATGACCGATTTCCCAGAGAAGAAGAGGTCCTCAACCAAGACAACCATACCGCTATTACAGGCCCATACGGGGGTTCCCTCCACTGCCCGAAAATCAACGCCTGTATGGGGGGTTTGACGTTTCCCATTAATCATACGCCTCAATCCAAATGCCGCAGAAAGTTCCCCCTCAACTGGACGTATAAAAGCACCTCTCCATAGTCTTTCATCCCGAAAGACCTGAAACAAGGATTTTAGCTGTCTTGCTTCTTTATCGACTCGTTCCAAAGTTTTCCTATCCAAATCCACCATGGCGGATGGGAGCGAAAATTTCTGGATCCCGAAGTCGACCTTCTCCACCTTCAATGAAAGGTTACTCAAATGAATACCGCTCCCCCCATCTGGCGTGACAATCTTCATCTCGTATGTGGCGGGCCGAGTGTCCATATCAATCCCAATGAGGCCCTCGTAGGCGCTATTCTGTTCGCTGAAGGCCAATGGAAACTTTGCTCCTTGAAACTTCACGTAGATGGACTTCAGTGATGGGGGCCCGGATATGCTGACGAAACATACTTCCCCCTGCTTGACCCCTCTCGGAATAGATTCGACCCGGAAATGATTTTCAGCAGAAACAGGCTTGCCCGTCAATAACAGGAGAACGGGCAGTAAAATAAGAAACTTTAAAAACCGTTGAAAGGGAATGGATATAAAATTCACGCAGCTTTATCCTCCTGAATTCAGCAGTTCTTTTTTCCCATATAAACGTCCCAAAATCAACGCGATGCGCTCCGCGCCTGGCTCCATACGGTATTTTTTTGAAGTGGGCCAACTTTTTTTAGGGATGTCCTCTGCTCCTCCCACAATAATTCAACTTAATCAACAACGCCTTGTTTATCCGAACAGTCTGGAATATATTTTCTACCCCAGGGGAATATTCCACCATCTGAAACGAGATCGCTCATAAATATTCTTTGCGCCCATTTTCTCCACTTTGAATCATCGATCTTCATTCGGAGAATGAATGTATTTTTTATTAATGCGAATAGCAGTGCTATCTCAGCAAGTTATTCGGATTAAGAAAAATTTGTTTCCAAAAGGTTTTTTTCGAAATCCACATTCTCTGTGGAATGGTTGTGGAATAAGGCCCTCTCCTTCTTGACAGCAATGGCCTCGACCGGTTTGCCTAAATATCAGGCAGTCCTAACTGATTGTAATTGTTTAGATAAAGATGAATTTTGAAGGATTCGTTTCTACTTCTTCAGATATCGTTCCAGCACCTGGTCGTTGAACTCTCCACTGATAAAATCGCCATTGATGATGAGAGAAGGCGTTCCCATAATTGGAACCCTATTCCCGACAGCCATGTCCTCCATGACCCTTCTTCTCCCTATCCCCTTTTCCATCGCCATCTTAAAAGTTCTCACATCAAAACCTTTCTCCTTCAGAATTTCTTCTACTTTTCTGATGACAACGCTCACATCTTCTCTGATGATCACCTGACCTTCAGGGGAGAAGAAAAAGTCGTGGATCATCCAGAAGGCTTCATCGCTCAGAACCTGGGCTGAGGCCGCAATCTCGGAGAGTTCAAATGATCCCTGAAGGGATTTAAGGGGAAAGTGTTTAAAGACATATCGGATCGTCTGGGGATGTCTTTCCAGTATCTTCTCCATCTTCGCCCATGAGAGCTGGCAGTAGGAACATTGAAAATTTGAAAATTCGACGATCGTCACCTTTGCTTTCGGATTTCCTCGGATGGCGGATTTTTCGATCTCAAATTGACCCATATCAAATTTCCGGGGTCTTGCCTCTCCGGCTTCCTTGAGAGTAACATTTTCGCCTTTGATGATGAGAGCGCCCAGGATGACCCTCTCACCGGCTTCATCCACATAGACGATGACAGGCATCTCTCTGTCCGGAGCCAGAACCAGTATCTTCACAGAGAAGAAACCAGCGAGAGGGCTCTTTTTCTTCTCGACAAACCTGACTTCCATTTCCTTCGGGATGCGCATATGGGCCCGGGCAGTCTCAATTGCGATCCTGACGATTTTGTCTTCCTGGGCATCTCCAAACCGGGGAAAGATGAAGCAGGACAGGATGATGAGCATTAATATAATTTTTTTCAAAATTCTCCACCTCAGTCAGAAATGAATTATCTAGCCTTTCTCTTGCTATACCTCTCTCTCACTTCTCGAACAACATGGGTAGATTGGGGCTTTAGAAAGCCATCCATAGAAATCGCAATACCCGGAAACTTTTCCTGCAGTTCTCGGTCCTCGGTCACACATGGGATTCCCATCTCCAGGGCTAACGCGATAAACTGCCCGTCATAGGCGGTGATTCCATATTGTGCAACGAGGTCGATCACTTTGGACGCAGAAGGCTCGCATTCGTTCTCAACCAGGATCTTCGAAACCTTTTCCCATATATCCAAAGCTTGTTCCGGCTTGATTTGTTTCGCTCTGATTGCGCTGGCCAGGATGTTCTGGAACTCGTAGCGCCATAGGACAGGCACAATCCATACGGGATCCTTTTCCTCAACCTGCTCGGACTTAGAGGTCAGAGAGCTTGTCAGGTTTCGCGTCGCGACGATGTTCGAGTCCACAACAATCATAGACGACCTTCGCGTTTAGCCTGATCGATAAATTCCGCCGTCAAGACCGTCCGGGTCTGCATCGGAGCCGGAAACCTCACCGGGTGAAATCGCCGCATCCTCTCCTCAAAAATCACGATCGCCTGTTGAGTCATGGAACGACGGTTTCTTTCCGCTTCATGCTTTAACCACTCATGGACTTCACGGGGCACATCTTTTATCAACAAAGCGGGCATAACATACCTCCGATACCTTTTTGGTATAACAATACTATCATCCCATTGATATGTCAACTCACAAAATATCGTAATGTCTCAGAAGGTGTGAAAAAATACATTTTGAGTATCATCCTTGTTCCCGCCCACAGGGTTGTGGGGATTGAAAAAGCTTTAGGGCGGAACCTCTAATATTTAACTACGTTGCCTAAACCCGTGTATCACAGCTCTCTTCCTGAGAACAAAGGTTACCCATAACATCTCATGCCCCGCGTCCTAAAGCTTGGACAAGACCCACAACCCTGGGGGCGGAGGCACCATGCGCCAATTTTTTCACACCTTCCGTGTCAAATCACCGGCGACCGGGTAGGGATGTTGTAGAAAATCTTATACCTGCCTGCGCGCAGTCGCTTTGGCGAAGGCAGGGCGGAAGCCTCCTTGGTCAGAAATCAAATTTCTCTTGACACCCATTCGGCAGACGATTAAGCTTCTTAAAAGCGAGCGACCCAATGGACCCTGTTCAGGAATTGGAACTCCTCATCAGATCGCGGTATCCCATCATCTACCTGGAATCGTGGGAAGAAGAGAGGGTTGAGCACCTGCTTAACCTCATCGCCAGGAACCTGAAAAAACCCCTCCTCATCTGGACCTCCACCAAAGGGGTTTACCGTTCCGACATGCAAAACCCCATCTATAACACCTCCAATCCCCTGCAGGCGATCTCCCATATCCAGGCATCCAATTTGGTCGCCCTCTACCTATTGAAGGACTTCCATCAACATCTGGAAGACCCGATCATCATCCGAAAACTGAAGGACCTCTCTTCTATGTTTGAGAAGAATGAGGGATGCCTCATCATCTCTTCGCCTGTCGTCAACATCCCTCCTGAATTGAAAAGGATTGTAGTCCATTTCCGTCTTGCCCTCCCTTCCCGGGAGGACTTAAGGAAGGTCGTGATCCATACCCTTGAGGAGCTAAGGAGTTCTGCCCGCGTTCCACTAAAAATCGATCCCGAGGAGATTAACCATATTTCAGACAGATTGAGAGGGTTGACCCTGAGTGAGGCAAAGAGGGCGCTCTATCAGATCCTTTTACACGATAACCGGTTCACCCCGGAGGATTTTCACCGAATCCTGGAAACCAAAAAGGAGATTATTGAAAAGAGCTCCATCCTCGAGTTCTGCTACAATGAAGACTCCCTCTCCTCCCTCGGCGGGATGAAGCGCCTGAAGGCCTGGTTGGCCAAAAGGAAAAAGGCCTTCAGCGAAAAGGCGGAAAAGTTTGGGCTGGCTCCTCCCAAAGGGATTCTGCTCCTCGGTGTTCAGGGTTGCGGGAAGAGCTATGCGGCAAAGACAATCGCCAGGGAATGGAACCTGCCTCTGCTTAAACTGGATCCGGGTAAGATCTATGACAAATACATCGGGGAGTCGGAGAAAAACCTCCGGCAGGCTCTGACCATCGCCGAGAGCATGGCTCCTGTTGTGCTCTGGATTGATGAGATTGAAAAAGGGTTTTCCTATTCCCAGTTTTCCGATGCGGACAGCGGCGTCTCCAAAAGGATCTTCAGCACCTTCCTCACCTGGCTTCAGGAAAAAGAGAAGATGGTCTTTGTGGTCGCCACCTCCAATGACATTTTTGCCCTTCCTCCCGAACTTCTGAGAAAGGGAAGGTTTGATGAGATCTTCTTCATCGATCTGCCCGATGACCGTGAGAGGAGGGAAATCTTTTTGATCCATCTCATTAAAAGAGAGAAAAAGCCCGATGGCTTCGACATCGACCTGCTGGTGAAAAAGACCAGCGGGTTCAGCGGTGCTGAAATCGAACAGCTCATCATCTCAGCTCTCTACAGCGCTTTTTCGGGAACGGGAAATCTGACCACAGAGCTCATCCTCGAGGAGATTCAAAATACCAAACCCCTGTCAATCACGATGAGTGAAAAGGTTGAAGCCCTCCGGGAGTGGGCAAAAGAGAGGACCATTCCTGCAGCCTGAAAAGGATAGACGACAAAGGAAGCCTAATCGGGAACAGTGTTGACTTTTTAAGGTAAACGATGGTTGGCTGAAGCCGGTAGCAGTTTATTTTTCAATTTCTCTCCGTAGTTTCCGGATGGTTTCTCGGTAGCTCGCTGTCTTGAATATTCCTGTCCCCAGAACAAAAATGTCTCCGCCAGCTCTTGAAACCTCTCCGATATTCTCTAATTTGATGCCGCCATCCACTTCGATCTCAACGGGATAGCCATTCTGATCAACTGTCTTCCTCAATTGTTCGACTTTTTTCAAAACCTCCGGCATAAAAGCCTGCCCCCCGAATCCGGGGTTGACGGACATGAGAAGCACGAGGTCAATCTCATCGAGAACAGAAGAGAGCTTTTTTAATGGGGTAGCCGGATTAAGTACTATCCCCGGTCTCACTTCCAACTGACGAATCTTTTTCATCATCTGTCTCAAGTTGCGGCAAACCTCGACATGGATTGTAATCCAGGTTGCACCTGCTTGAGCAAAGGCTTCGATGTATCGTTCAGGTTCTTCGATCATCAGGTGAACATCCAGGGGCAGAGAGGTCAGTTTCCTCAAACCGTTCACAACCAGAGGCCCGATGGTAATATTGGGGACAAAATGTCCATCCATCACATCAACATGGATCAGATCCGCTCCAGCCTTTTCAACAGCCCTAACCTCTTCCCCGAGCCTGCTGAAATCCGCAGATAGAATCGAAGGCGCTATCTTCTTCATACGGATACCTCGAATTTCCTATTCTCTGGTGAACAGCTTGCTAAGGAATCCATAATTGACAAGGCATATCGTCATTCCCGCGGAGTCGGGAATCCAGGCTTTGTCCCTGCGAAGGCAGGGAAACAGAAATATATGAAACTGGATTCCTGTTTTCACAGGAAACTCTGGATTCCTGGTCAAGCCAGGAATGACAAAGCAAGGTGCGTGTCTATACAATTATAGACTAATTCGTAAGTGTTTGGGCAATCATAATAGAGTCAAAGGGTAAATTCAATAAATTTCTCTCTCCCCATCTCCCAATCACCCGATCTCCCTAATCTTTTTTAATCAGTCTTGCGATAAAGAAACCATCCATTCCATCCTTTGGAGGAAAGGTCTTGAGGTATCCGTCTTTAATCAAGGCATGGCATTTCTTCGGAAGGATTTCAGCCATCCGATCCAATTGAAATTCCGGATGTCCCTCTAAAAACTTTTCTACCACTCCTTCGTTCTCCTCATGAAAGACCGTGCAGGTGCTGTAGACTAGAACGCCCCCTTTTTTCACATATTCTGAGAGATGAGCGAGAATCGACAACTGCAGGTCGCTCAATCGTTTTATATCCTCCTCTCCCTTTCTCCACTTCAAATCCGGGTTCTTCCGGAGCGTTCCAAAGCCGGAGCAGGGAACATCTGCGAGGACGCGATCAAATGTCATCCCCTCTGAAACAGGAAGAAATTGGGTTGCGTCTCCCTTCAATGTCTTCACAATCTTTATCCCCAATCTCCGGCACATCTCCTCGATGAGGGCCAGCTTATCTTTCGTGAGGTCCAGGGCATAGACCTCTCCCCTATTCTCCATCCTTTGAGCGATGTGTGTTGTCTTTCCTCCGGGCGAGGCGCAACCGTCCAGGATTTTCTCTCCTGATTTTGGATTCAGAACAGATGTGACCAGTTGAGAAGCCTCATCTTGAATGGTGAAAAAGCCGTCGTTGAGAAAGGGCAACTCAGAGGTGGGCGGAGGATCTTCCAGCAGGATTCCTTCCTGTGCAAAAGAGGCTGGGATCGCCTTCAACCCCTTTTCCCCAATCCTCTCAATCAGTTCTTCCCTGCCCATCTTTAAGGTATTCGTTCGGAGCGTGAGCGGAGAAATCCGGTTATTGAATACACAGACATTCAATGTATCTTCAATTCCCACCTCTTCGATCCATCGCCGAACCAACCAGAGGGGATGGGAGTGGACGACTGAGAGATGAAGGGCCGGGTCCTGATCGATCTCCGGATAGGAAATCTCTCCCTTCTTTCGTAGAAAGGAGCGGAGGATGGCATTGACAAAACCACCTCCCCCTGAACCTCGATGCCTTTTGGCTAACTCGACCGATTCATTCACTGCGGCCGAGGCCGGGGTCCGGGTCAAAAACTCGATCTGGTAGAGTCCGAGACGGAGAATGTTGAGCGTCCCCGGTTCGATCTTTTCGAGCGGAATTTTTGAGAGATGACGGATGGACCAGTCGAGTTTCTCCCTCCATCGGAGGACTCCATAGGTTAACTCTGTGAGAAACCCTCGATCGAGAGGAGTGAGGTGCCTGTATCTTTTAAAGGAGTCGCTTAAGAGGCGATCGGGATGGCGATCCTCTTCTTTTAGTTGATTCAGGATTTCAAGACAGATCGCCCTCGGGGTCTTCTTTTCGAAGTTCCTCATAGGATGGAACTTCCCGGAGATGAAATATCATTTATATTGTATCCTGCTGCCCCGTCCCAGGGCCGGCCAGCAGGGGGCTTGCCGGTCAAAACCTGCCTGTTCTCGCCATCTCCTCGAGCCTGGCGATTCGCTCTTGAATCGGAGGATGCGTGCTGAACAGGGAAAGAACCCCTCCTCCGCTTAATGGATTGACGATGAACATGTGGGCAGTCGATGGATTGGCCTCCATGGGAATCCGGCGGGCCGCCATGTCAAGCTTGCCAAGGGCCTTTGACAATGAGAGAGGATGGCTGAGGTGCGCTCCTCCTCGGTCGGCCATATACTCTCTTGACCTCGAGATTGCCATCTGGATGAGGACAGCGGCGATTGAGGCAATCATTGTAGTGATAAGAACGAAGAGAATGTTTCCTCCGCCCCTGCCTTCACCGTCAGAACGGCCTCCTCCGAAGATCGCTCCCCAGCGCGCCATGGAAGCAAGCATGCTGATCGCGCCGGCAAGAGTTGCGGCAATCGTGCTGATGAGGATGTCCCGGTGCTTGATATGGGAGAGTTCATGCCCGATCACCCCTATCAACTCATCCTTTGACAGGATTCTCATCAAACCGGTCGTTACTGCCACAGCGGCATGTTCGGGGTTTCGGCCTGTCGCAAAAGCATTGGGCGTGTCATTGTCCATGATATAGACTTTTGGCATTGGCATGGAGGCCTTGCTCGTCAATTCTGCAACGATCCGGTGAAGTTCGGGAGATTCTTCCTGGGAAACCTGATGCGCTCTATACATTTTGAGCACGATCTTATCGCTGAACCAATAGGCGAGAAAGTTCATCAAGGCGGCAAAGATAAAGGCATAAACCATCCCGGTCTTCCCTCCTATGGCAGAACCCACAATAATGAAAAGGCCGGTTAATACGAGCATTAAAAGGAATGTCTTAAAATAGTTCATTGTTTATGAAAACCTCCTTTTTCCTGATAAGTATAATAATCGCTTGAACTTTTGTCAAATGATTGAAGGGGTGGTTTCGGGTTTGAGGAAGTCTAAAATGGCTGCTTTCACTTTTCCAATATCAGCCTTGGTATTGATACAGGGGCCAAAAGGCCTCTCGTTGAGGATGCCGATGACCGGGATGGGATAGGTATCCTGGATGCCGCTTGTCAGATCGAGCTCACAGGCCACTGCTACAATGGCCTCGGGTCTGTTTTCCACGATGATTCTCCTCGCCAGCGTCCCTCCGGTTGCCACTGCAATCTTTATCTGGTACTGGTCCGCCAGCTCGATCAGGTCTTTGATCTCGCACTTTCCGCATCCTTCGCAGTTCTTGATATTTCCGGTGATCTTGATCTGGCAGTCAAAATCCTGGATGCAATGCGGAAGCAGAAGAAGAAGTCGCCCGGGCCTTGCCCGGTGATGGTTTGAGCGGACAAGATGATTGTTGAGTTCGATGAAAGACTGCTGAACCTTCTCCTTTGACACCCCCACTAACTTTCCCATCAAAATCATGAAGGGGAAGAGAATCTTTGCCACAATCCCTCTCAATCTCTGTGAGAAGAGGATGTCTTTGCCCCGGAGGACGGTGAAGATAAGGAGAAGCCCGCCTGAGAACATGAAAAAAACGAAGATGGCAAGGATGAGGCTATAGAGAGAGGGTAAAGCGGAATGAATGTTCTTCAGCCCCACCAACGGAACATACCAGAGGAGAAAGGTGAAAAAAGAGAGAATCAGACAGGTCAGGACCAGCAATCCGATGAAGATTCTTTTTTTAGGAGTAGGGTCCAATGTAACCTCAAAATCTTATTGCGGAATGCGGATTGCAGAATGCGGAATTAATAAACTAAATTTCATTCCGAAATCCGGAATCCGAAATCCGAATTCTAATGAAAAACCATGCCGACAGAAATCCGGTGGCCCGATAAAAAATCCCGCACGCTCATCCTTCTCTTTCCTTCCGGTTGAACTTCTCTGATCAAGAAGGAGCCCTCTCCAGTCCCGACCTCGATAAAATCAGAGCCCACCCAGATGATCGAGCCTGCCCCTACCTGTGAGATTCCCTTCCGAACCTCTCCTCCATAGATTTTTAGCAGACCCTTCTCCCATCCTGTAAACGCCCCTGGCCATGGATTGAATGCGCGGATCTTCAGATCGATCTCTTCTGCTGGCCTTTTCCAATCGATCCGGCCATCTTCTTTTTTCAGGGGAGGAGCATACGTGGCTTTGCAATGGTTCTGTGGTAATGGAGAGAGAGCGCCTGCCTTCATCCTTTCCACTGTCTCTATCAGCAATCGACCACCCAGAGAGGATAACTTTTCCTGAAGGGTCTCTCCGGTATCCTCCTTCTCTATCGGGATCTCGGCCTGCATCAGGATATCTCCTGTATCCATGCCCTCATCCATCAGCATCGTGGTGATACCGGTCTTCTTCTCTCCTCTGAGAATTGCCCAGGCGATGGGAGCCGCTCCTCGATACATAGGCAGAATCGAACCATGGACATTGACCGCTCCGAATCTTGGAACCTCCAGAAGGGTCTTGGGCAAGATCTGACCGAAGGCCACCACAACAAAGAGGTCAGGCGTAAGAGCTTTCATCGTCTCCAGAA
>Ga0194119_10011711_pt1 | contig 11250 bp, 10 predicted proteins | sample TA2MahC100mmetaG_FD_148620 | JGI IMG/M metagenome (GOLD analysis project Ga0194119, IMG submission 148620) | Freshwater microbial communities from Lake Tanganyika, Tanzania - TA2015018 Mahale Deep Cast 100m | ecosystem: Environmental > Aquatic > Freshwater > Lake | place: Tanzania: Lake... | reverse complement strand
ACCACCCGAATTTGGAGCACCACTTCCACCACCACATCCACCATCACCACCTTTAGCGTAACCATTTGAGCCGTCCCAAGCATAATAACCTCCATATCCTGAGCCGCCGCCTGAACATCCACCTCCGCCACCTCCGCCACCAATTCCTCCATTACCAGCTCTTGTACTATATCCTCCTCCACCACCTCCTCCACCCCAATAAAACCAATTACCCAAAATATAAGAATATTTTCCATATCCTCCTGTAAGTGCACCATCTTCCCCTTCTCTCCCAGCACCTCCACCACCCCCCCCTCCACAACAATAATTTAGATTATTACCACCTCTATGTCCCTGACCATGTTTTCCTGAACCGTAACCATAATTAAACGAACTATAGTTACCACCAGTACCTCCTCCTGATGCTCCTGATTTTGCTCCGCCACCATAGGCAAAATGACCAACCGAACCACCTCCGCCACCATCTGCTACATAAGAATCAAATGAAGATTGTCCTCCATTTCCATTCTCACTACCATAATAATAATAATAATAATAATACCAATAATAAGAATAATAATAATAATAATAATACCAATACCAATAATAATTTTTATAATAATAATACCAATAAGTACCAGTACCACCATTTCCTCCATGTCCTACTACAATATTATGAGAACCAGCCTTTACATTTATTTGATTTAATTCAACAACACCACCACCACCTCCACCACCACCCAAATCAGCACCGCCACCGCCTCCACCACCAACTATTAATATATCACATATTGTATCTTTATCTAAAGTAAATGTACCACTTTGTTTATATATTTTAACTTCATAATCTCCAATATTATTACTATAACCTCCTCCAGTATTAGTTATTGTATATGGAAATTCATAATCTAATTGTTTTAAATGTTTAAATTTATGTATATATATTTGATTAATTGCTATGTTTTTTTTATTTATTATTTCATTTAATAAATCAAGCCTTGCTTTATCCGTAGGTTTATTACTACCAGTATAAAGTTTTATAAATTTTTGAATACTATCAAAACTATTAATAAATTCTGTTTTTTGTTGTTCAAATTTATCATATTTATTTACTAAATTAACAGCACTTGTAACAAGGTTTTTATTAGATATAATAAGTAATTTATATATAAAATATTTAATGTCATTTAACAAATCTTGTTTAGTGTTATATGAATTTTTAATTACAACATTTAATGATTTAATAATTATATCTTCACTAATTCCATTTATCATATATTTCGACTTTTTTTCTGCTTCAATTAATGCTTTATTTTCTGTGTCAGAAAGTTTTGAGTGATTAGGCATAGAATTTTTAGGATTAATAACTTCAGAATTATAAGGCGTTGCATTAATAATTAAATGAGTTTTTAAGCGAATTGTGTTAGATAATTCATATGATTTAATATTAGAATTATTGCATAAATAATTACGATTAAATTTATATATTTTAACATTTAACCCTTTAGATTCTTCTATAGATATTTCTTTTTTTTCAATTTTATATGTAATATTTCCATTTTCTATAGAATAATAAGATAGATTTCCTGCTATTAATAAATCTGGTAATTTATTTAAAGTTATAGTATTATAATCTTCAACTATAAAAGTTGAATTATTTTTTTGATCAATACTAATATAATCTATCGCGGTAATAATACCTTCTTTTATTGCGTTAGAATCAAATTCGTTTTTGTTTTTATTATTTACAGGAGGTTTTATAGTTAATCTATATAATTTAATATTACCTAATGATAAATTTGTATTATAATTGTAAGAACATATAGAATCTATAACATCATTATTATATTTACTTAAAGAACTATCACTTTGCTGTTTGTTAAAATTCATTTGCATAAATGATTTTTTATAATTATTATTATTTTCTATATAATCTATATCGATAGCTGTATCTATTTTATAATTAATTAAATCATTCGATTTATATTTATAAGTATTTAAATTAATATCATTACTTTTTTCCTTAAAACATTTAGTTGTTTCATTAAAATTTTGTATTTCTTCAGCATTATGATTATTTACGCCAAATTTTTTATAAGGAACATTATAAACACTATTATCTTCTTGACTTGTTAAAGTGTCAAATTCTTTCCAATCATCTTCATAAATATACTTACTTGAACCATCATTATTAAAATGAATTTGACAAGGTCTAAATGTTGCTTTTGATTTTTTTAATGTATTTAATGTAGGATATCTAATATCTTTTTGATTATCAGGAGAATTATGAATATCAGGACTATTACCATTTGTATTTAAATAATCTGCTTTAATTATTTTTTTATTCTCTGAATTAAATTTTTCTATAGTCTTATTATTTTTATCAATATAACTTATACTAAAATATATAATAATTATAATTATAATTACAAAAATAATTGTAATTAAATTAATATTTTTATAAAAATTATATTTAATCATATATATTAATATATATTATCTAATTAAATATAATTATTTTAATTTGTTTATTTTATTTGTTATTATTTATATTTATCAATAAATAATTATTTTCTTATTCATTTTATAGAAGGAGTTAATGAGTTATAAAAAAGTAAGAACAGTTTTTATAGATGATAAAAAAAAAGTAATATACATGAAACCTAAAGGGACAAGAGAATATGTTAAAAGCAAAGGTGAAATGGTATTATTAACATCATATCTTAAAAAAGTTGAAAAAGTTGCTGCTAAAAAAGCCATGGCATCTAAATTAGCAAAAAAATCACCCAAAGTAAAGAGTTCAACAAAATATGTAAGAAAAGGTGGTTTCTTTTTTGCTACAGAAAAAGATGAAGAAAAAGAACAAGGAGGAGGAGTATCTATTAATATGCCAAATAATGTAGGAATAGGTGGTACAGGTAATGTGCCAGAATTGCCACCACAAATGCCACAACAAATGCAACAACAAATGCAACAACAAATGCCACCACCCTCTATAGAAAAAATGTCACAAATGCCACTAATGCCACCACCAACGCAACAACAAACTGGTGGTTATTATAACGAAGTAAATGCTCGTAACATAATTAATCAAGCACAAGAAGTTGTAGGCAATTTTATTGGAGAATTAAATAAAGCTGCTGATTTAACAAAAGGGGGTAAAAAAGCTAAAAAAGGGAAAAAAGTAGTAAAAAAAGAAACAAATCCTATTAAAAATTTTATGAATACATTATCTTTAAAAAAAAAACAAAGAAAAGGTAAAAAAATGGGTGGTAATACAGACGACTATTTAGATGAAACTTATTAGATAATTAATTATCTTTATTTTTTATTATATATTATAATTATATAATAATATATAAACAAATGAATAAATAAATCATATAATGAGTTTTAATAATCAATTATTAGAAAAATATAATGTTAAATTATTTAGTATTGAATATACTACATATGATATAATAAATGATTTTCTTAAAAATAATCAAAGCGAACAACCATTTTATATAATAGATTTAGGAGAAATTATTAAATTATATGAAAAATGGGTAGCAAATTTTCCAAATATTAAACCATATTATGCTGTAAAATGTAATCCAAATCCTGTTATTCTTGATTTATTGACATGTCTTGGGACATATTTTGATTGTGCATCAGAAAATGAAATCAAGTCTGTTATAGAATATACTAATGATCCTGATAAAATAATTTTTGCCAATCCTTGTAAAATGTCTTCTCAAATAAAATATGCGAGAGCAAATGATGTAGATATGATGACTTTTGATTGTGAAGAAGAATTATATAAGATAAAATTATATCATCCTTACTCAAAATTATTGCTTAGGTTGGCTGTTGACGATTCAAATAGTGTATGTCAATTCAATTCTAAATTTGGATGTAAATTAGAAAATATAGAAAAATTATTTACATTGATGAATACGTTAAAATTAAATCTTGTAGGGTTCAGTTTTCATGTAGGAAGCGGTTGCAGGAGTTTGGATAATTACTATAATGCTATTAAAGCATGTAGAGATGCTTATGATATTGCTGTTGAAAATAATATTAAAATTAATATAATTGATATTGGAGGAGGATTTCCTGGTATATATTCAGAAAATAATATAAATATAGAGCAAATAGCAGAAACAATTAATAAAGCACAAAGAGATTTTTTTAGTAAAGAAATTGACGAAGACCTAATTAAATTTATAGCGGAGCCAGGGAGATATTTTGTAGAAAAATCACATATATTAGTATTAAATGTAATTGGAAAAAAACGTGAACAATATATTAATAAAAATACAGGGCATTCAGAAGAAATTATAATATATTATCTAAATGATGGTGTTTATGGTTCTTTTAATTGTATATATTTTGATCATAATACTCCTATAATACAGCCTTTTAATGAACGTAATGAAAAAGTATTATATAAAAGTAAAATATTTGGACCTACATGTGATAGTATGGATTTGATTGCAAACGAGGTCATGCTTCCTGAATTAGTTGTTGGTGAATGGGTATATGTAGAAAATTTTGGAGCTTATACTACTGCGGCAAGTTCTTCATTTAACGGATTTATCACAACAGATTATAAGTATATATTGAGAAATTAAATAAATATATATATAGAATAATAGAATGTATAAAAGTTCTATTGATAATATTACATTATTCTCAAGGGTTTAAACATGCTGATTTTATAAGTTATTCTGTAAAAATAAAAAAGATATGGTAAATAAATATAAAAAAATATATAAAAATGATACTATTATATCTACTTTATTAAATATAGATATTTTCAAATATTTACCTCCTGAACTAAGTACGATAACAAATATTAAATATTTGCGTAGTATTTGAACAGGTAGTAAGATAAATTTAGCACTCTTGGTACATATAATAGAAAAAATAAATTAAATACTATAAGTAGTATTCGTAGTGGAATGCCTCCTAAGAAATCACAAAAATCACAAACTACTGATGTTAAAACAACAGATTATAAAGATATGATTATTGAAAATCTTAAAATATTGTCAGAATATGAAAAATTGAATAAAGAACCTTTTAAAGCTCGGGCATATAATAAAGTAATAGATTCAATAGAATTGACAAATCTTCCTATAACAAATATAGAAGATATACAAAGTATAAATGGTGTTGGTGATAAAATATCTACAAAAATAAAAGAATTAATTGAGACAGGAAAAATGAGTGCTGTTGAAAATGCTCTTAAAGATCCAAAATATTCATTACAAATTCAGTTAGGAAAATTATATGGTGTAGGACCTGTTAAAATAAATGAACTTATGAATAAAATTACATCTTTTGAAGAATTATATGAAAGAAAGGATGAACTATTAAATGATAAGCAAAAATTAGGATTATTGTATTATAATGACATGTCCCTTCGTATTCCTATGAGTGAAGGAAAAAAACATTATAAAATTATTGATAAGATTTTTAAAGAAACAAATGATAAAATTGAATTTGAACTTGTTGGTAGTTATAGAAGACAAAATAAAGATATGGGTGATATAGATATTCTTATTAAGAATAGTAGTGATTTAAATTTAAAAACACTTGTTTCTAATTTGATGTCATCTGGGTATATTATAGAAACTCTGGCAAGTGGGAAAAATAAATTTATGGGATTATGTAAATTATCAGCTAATTTACCTGCAAGAAGAATAGATATATTAATAGCAGATCCTTCGTATTACTATTTTGCATTACTGTATTTTACAGGTTCTTATACATTTAATATATATATGCGAAAAATAGCTTTGGAAAAAGGATATTCTTTATCAGAATATGGATTAAAAGATAAAACAAAAAAACATATTGATACAAGTGAAATAATTAAAACAGAGGAGGATATATTTAAATTTTTAGATATACCTTATGTTCCTCCGAATAAAAGAAATATCGTATAGTATTATTGTAAAATTTCATATGATAATTTTCCTAAATATTCATTATATACATCATATCCGCGTATATGCGTAATATCTAAATTTTTATTTTTATCATTAATTTCATTATTAAATGGATTATTTTGTTTCTCTGATAATAATGATGTTTCTGGAAGACCTTGTATTTTATATAATGGACCTTTCTTAATATCTAAATTATCAAAATCTAAATTTTCAATATTTGAATTATAATTATTAATATCTATAATATTTGTTTGAGCAGCTAATAAATGTTCTTCAGATATGTAAGGTACAAAATTATCTTCTATATTTCCATGTGTATGAATAATATCTTGATTATTAAATATATTTTTTTTCTTTGGAATGTCTATAGAACATTTATTACATTTATTATTATCATGTTCTATATTTTCTGTATTTTTAGTATTTTCTATTTCTTCTGTATTATTTATAGGAAATTCTTTAGAAATCTTTTTATTTAAATTTTCTTTATTTAATTCATTTTTTCTCTTTATTTCATCACTATATATTCTAAAATATAATATGAGAATACCTAGAGTTAATATAAAACCTGTAATGTTATCTATTATTATTAATATTGCTATACAAAAAATAGCTATATACAATTGAATAATAGAGTCTTTTAATGCTTTTCTTAATGGTATTTCTTTAATAATTATAATAGCAAATAAAAATATAAATGCTAATAATCTTAGAGAGTTAATAATCATTTATTTATATTTATTCTATTCTATTATAATTCATATAAAAAAATGATGTATATTATAATATGTATAATAACAATAAACTAAATGTTATCATTAAACGGATATAGTATTTCTAAAAATTCATTAGAAGAAAAACAATTAGAAAAAATTAAAAAAGAATTAACTATGAAGCCTATGGTAAATTTTGATATAGGTAATAATAAAAAAGAAGATGAAGTTTCTTTTGAATTATATAAAGAAACGGAAAATAGGATATATGTACCTAGATACTATGGATTAAAATATTTTGGAATTCCAAAAATTTGTAAATTGACAGGAGGAGCTGATATTTCTGTAAATTTTATAGGTAAATTAAGAGATACGCAAACAGAACCTGTTAAAAACTTTTTAGAAGCAGCATATAATCCTTTAAAAATGGGAGGGATTATATCTGTTCCTTGTGGTTTTGGAAAGACTATAATGAGCTTATATATTGCTTGTCAAATTAAAAAGAAAACAATGTTTATTAGCCATAAAGATTTCTTGAATCAACAATTTATAGATACTGTTAAACAATTTGCGCCCGATTCCAATATAGGGATAATTAAACAGAATAAGGTAGATACTGAAAACAAGGATTTTATTATAGCATCTCTACAATCTCTTGCTATGAGAGATTATAATAGTAAAATTTTTGAAGATATTGGATTTGTGATTATTGATGAAGTTCATCATACAGGAGCTCAAGTTTTTAGCAGAGCTTTTAAAAAACTAAATAATCCTATTATCCTTGGATTATCAGCAACATTAAATCGTAAAGATGGAATGCGAAAGGTTTTTGAATATTATATAGGAAATTCTGTATATACTCTAAAAAATAAAGAGTATACAGATGTAGATATAAATATACATAAATATTTTGTTCCAAATATTGAATATTCTGCTGTTAAGAAAATGTGGAATGGAAAAGAAAATATTGCTGCTATGATTAATAATATATGTTCTTTTAGTCCGAGAAATGAGTATATTATATCCATTCTTATTGATATTTTAAAAAAAGAACCTGATAGAAGAGTATTAATTTTAAGTGAAAGAAGGGGGCAATTAAAATCAATTGAAGATTTAATAATTGAAAATAATATTGCAAATAAAGATTATGGTTATTATGTTGGAGGGATGAAACAAGGAGATTTAAATAAATCAGCAGAAAAACAAATTATTTTAGCAACATTTCAATTAGCATCAGAAGGTTTTAATGTTCCTTCATTAAATACATTAATATTAGCTTCTCCTATTTCAGACATTCAACAATCAATAGGAAGAATTCTTCGTGAAAGACCAGAGGATAGAATATATACGCCATTGTGTATAGATATAGCAGATGAATTTTCTGTATTTCATAGAAAAAATAATGCTCGTTTAAAATTTTATAATAATAATAAATATAATATATCTTATTATCAAGATAACGAAAAAATAGAATATATCAAAAATAATGATATTGATGAAGAATGTACAGATGATAAAAAAAATAAAAAACCTATGTTTATTAATGATGATGATTAAAATATTAATCTAATATAGTAATAAAGAAAATGAAAATTGAAGCTTATAATTATGAAGATATATTATTAGTAATTTTATCAGTATTATTAATATTAGCAATAGGATATTATGTATTTTATTATTATAATAATTATATAAATTCAAAACCTATATTAGTTCCTAATAAAATAGATATATTAGAAAAAGATGATATACAAGGTATTAAGAAAACACAAGATATAAAAGATATAGCACCTCCAAAACTTGTAAATTTATATAATGAAGATTATAAAGTATTAAAAAGCAAGAATGATATTGAATGTACTAATAAAGATAATATATTATTATATGATAATAATTATAAAAGCGATAATGATAGTTTTGATATAGAACTTATGAGACCTTATGAAAAAAATAATATAGTTGATAAAGATTTAAATGATGTATATAACTCAAAAATGAATGGTAATGCTGATACTAAAGAGATTGATGAAATCTATGATTATTCTTTAAAAAAACAAAAAACAGATTTACCAATAGTAAATATACCAGTTTATGCGTTACTTGATAATAAATCTCTTAAATTATCAGAAAGATAAATAACTTAATAATAGAATATAAGGATTAATTTATATATATCTAAATAATAATTATGTATAAAATATTTCGTTATATAACTATGTTATCTTTGATATCATTTACATTAATTCCTATATGTAAAGCTATGAATATTAATATTATATCAACAGATTTAATGAATAGAACAAATGTAGCAATAGATAATATTATAATTGCTAAATTTTCTACATATGTACCACCATATAATATAACAAATATTGTAAATTTTTTAAATGAAAGTATCGGGTCTTTCAAAATTACATTATTTGAAATAAAAAAAATAATGATAAAGCCATTAACAACAGATAGCTATAATAATATTTATAAGAACCTTTATTTTCCTTTTGAAAATAAAATACCATTGTACTATAATTTATATAATACGACGACATACGATAAAAATATGTAATTTAATATTTTTTTATATATTATTTTTATATTGTTGCAAGTATTATTATTGCTATTTTTTTTTGTAAGTAAACTCTCATTTTCTTCTTCGTTAATTTTTTCTTGATTTATAATATTTAATTCTTTTTCTTTTCTATTATTATTAAATGTATAAATATATTTATCTTGAATAAAATAAATACCTATCATATTTTTATTATAATAATATAATTATTTTTACTATTTGCTATATTTATTATACAAGATTTGCTTAATACAAAAGAACGTTCCTTATAATTAGAAATATATTTTGAAAAATCTTTCATAGCTTTATGTGAGCATTTAATTTTTAAATTTTTGAAAAACAATTCGCATATAGGAATATATCTTAGAGATAGTAACTCAGTTTTGCTAAATAAAGCATTATATTGGTTTAATAATTTATCGTATTCTATTTTAGATATCAAATTATTTATTATTAAATCGTTAAATATATTTTGAGTTTCTGAAATATATTCTTTCAAATCAAAGAATGCTTCTATAACACTATTATCTTCTAATTCTTCGTTATTTTTTAATTTTAAGAAAGCCGGTTTTATAATATCTCTTATTTTTCCACGAACAGACCATTTAGGAGTACTATCATATAAAAATGGTATTTTATTTGCAATAGCATAACTAATAATATATTTTTTTTCAATATTAAGAAAAGGACGCCACATATTTATTCCATCTATTTCCTTTAATATTTCCATACCAGATAAATTGTTATAATTGCTTTTATTAGAAATATTAGTTAATATATTTTCAAAACAATCGTCTTTATTATGCCCTAATAAAATATATGTATTATCATTATTAATATTTAGACGATACATGTCATATCTAATATTTTTAGTTATCTCTTCATATAAATTACGCAGACCATTATGTAAACATTTATTTCTACTAATTTCTTTAATAGTTCTAAAATATAATTTAATATTTAATTTATCACAATAATAATTAACAAAATTTAATTCATCAGCTGATGTTTCTCTATTATTATAATTAATATGAACCGCAATAATATTTTTAATTTTTTTACTATTATTAATATCTTTTATATATTTACAAACATGTAATGCTACTATACTATCAACTCCACCAGATAATGAAACTATAATAGTAGAATTATCTTTTAATTTTTCTAATTCTTCCAACATATTACTATAAATAATTAAATTATCATAAGTAACTATAGAATTCTTATTAGAAATAGATATTGGGTCTAATATATATTTATTTATATCTTCCCATTTATTAACGTGAATTTTATTATTCATTGATAAAATATTTATGTCTTTGTAAATATTATTAAGAGTTGCTGTAATATACCTCTTACATTTAGAACGTTCTGTTTCATTACCTTTATCATATAAAATTATATAATTATTTATAATTTCATATATTTTATCAATATCTTTAACATGTCTATATGGTAAGTATATAAAATTTAGTTCATCGATAGTAAATGAGGTATAATCATTATAATATAATAATAAGTTAGAAAAATTTATAGCTTTTTGCGAATATTCTATTACATTTATATTATTATCATATACACGTTTATAATGTCTTGTAATCTGGTCTAATAATATAATACACCCTATAATTATTTTATTATTATAAACATTATAAATATTACTATATTCTTTATAAATAATAAGTGTTGAATTAATAAAACAAAAATACTTATCACATAGATAAACATCTATTTTATTATTATTTGAAAACCACCAATTTTTATTCTCAAACCATTCATTATATAAGTTGATTAACTCTTTCATATATCATTATAATGCTAATTTTTTTATATAATTATATAATTTTACGATGAAATATGTATAAAAATAAAAAACTTTATATATTTTCAATATTTTCAATATTTTCATATTCATCAGATGAATTTTCAGTATCTAATATAACATCGAGAGTACTAATATTTTTACTATATTTAATATCTGGTTTATTTTTTATAGTTGAATTGATAGTAATATTATTATCTTTGTGTTTTATTTTATTATTAAGCTCAATCT
>Ga0194119_10011697_pt1 | contig 11258 bp, 11 predicted proteins | sample TA2MahC100mmetaG_FD_148620 | JGI IMG/M metagenome (GOLD analysis project Ga0194119, IMG submission 148620) | Freshwater microbial communities from Lake Tanganyika, Tanzania - TA2015018 Mahale Deep Cast 100m | ecosystem: Environmental > Aquatic > Freshwater > Lake | place: Tanzania: Lake... | reverse complement strand
TGAAAGGGCTGGTTTTGTTTGTCACCCATTGGGTACTGTCCTCCGCAGGGGCCTTCACTGCCTTCAAACCCTTATGGATATTGCTGCGGACGAGCATCCAGGAGATTCGCACGCGCGGCTCAAAACGGAAATGTGGGCTTATTGCCCTTCACCAACGCACCGGCCACGGCCTGCGTTGCGACTTTATAGGGGAACTGCTTGCGGAGTTGGCTGAACGTGGGCCGGGTTGCAATTTGCCCCCTGTGGTACTGCACCGGGCCCGGTAAACTGGAAACAGACATGCACCGTCGCCAGTGGCCCTTCTTGCCCTTGTGTATCCTCGGCTTGGCCAATGCCTGCGGCAACCAGCCTGCCACGCCGCCCAAGCAATATCAGGTGCGAGGCGTGGTGGTGGGGCTCGCGCCGCCTAACCGTCTCGTCAAACTCCAGCATGGCGAAATCAAAGGCTGGATGGAGGCCATGACGATGGACTTCCCGGTGCCGGATAACGCCGAGTACTCGCAACTGAAGATGGGCCAGACCATCGAGGCCACCGTCAGCGTGCGCGATATAGACTATTGGCTCACTGGCATCCGCGTCGTCGCGGCGGCGGCGGATCCCGGCGCGCCCAAGCCGTAGGCAAGCGGGTTGTGGCCGCTGGCGGCATGCTGCACGTGCGCCAGCACGATACGCGCGGTGTACCAGACATCGAGAAATCCTTCATCTGCGGCTGCAAAGATACGACGGTGTTCTCACCATGTCGCCAGGCTCGTGCCAGCGAGTTGTAACTCCTGCGCCAGATGCACTAACGCAACGTAAGTGCGCGACCGCCCACGCTGCAGCCGCCGCAGCGTGTTGCCCTGAAAGAGAAAGTGCTGCGACTCTTCCCGCAGGATGCGCTGGCAAATCGCCTCGAGCGCGGGACAGCGCGCCACGTCCATCAACGCGCGGTAGTAAGGGATCGCCAGCATCTCCGCCACCACTAACACCGTGACTTTGGCTTCGAGGCCGCCTAAATGGCGCAGTCGGCGGAACGCCGAGTGAATCCAGTGACGATCGAGACACCGCGACCCGGCCAGGCGCAGGTACCGCCCCAGCAGAGCCGAGTGGCGCTGCTCTTCGGCGATAAACAGCGCGATGGCTTCCGGAAAATCCGCGTCGCCGGTGGCGCGCCCGTGCCGGCGGGCCAGGTCCAAAAAGTGCCGGCCCGTAGCGTTTTCACCGAATTGGACCTGCTGGATGGAGCGGACGATTTCGCGCCCCAATGCGTCCTGGCGCGGCGTAGCCAGCGGCCAGGGAATATCGGTGGGTTCGTTTTGGTTTGCGCGGACGTAAAGGAGCCACCGGCGAGAGTCGGTCATGAAAGTGCCTCACATTGAAAAGTTTATTTTGTCAACTGCTTTGTTCTGGACGGAGCAGAAGGTGGCGAGTATAGTGAGGTCTCTACGATACGTGGTACCTGGATCTTACTGAGCGCTACTTTGATGACAAGCGTGCTGGTTGCCTGGCAATCGGGGCTGGCTTTGTTGGCGCTGGATGAGGCGGCGGCCAAGGCTGGGGCGCAGAAAGTCATTACGCAACGGCTCGGTTCGCCAGAGTTAGATTTCTACGCCCGGGTGAATGAAACGAGGACGGTGCGCGCGGCATTTCTCGCGCTGAGCCCGGAGCAGCGCACCGCGGCCACGCAAGCGCTGGGGACCGCGGCGAAGGCGCTCGTGCTTTCCGCGCCTTTCCGGGCCGCGTGGGAAGCGGAGGTGAATCGCCGCGGCGGGTTCAACCACGGTCTCAGCACAGCCGCCCCGCCGCCGCCCCAATCGGCCGAAAAGGTCATGGACGAGGTCAAGAAGACGATGCTGGGAAGCCGTGTGAAGGACGCCCAGCAGTTTGCTAAGAACAAGCCGATGCCGGCCAACGCACTGCAGATCATAATGGATGTCGACGTGTCGATGATCTCCAGCAAAGACAGCATGATGGTGGCGTCGCCCGCGGCGCAAAAGGCGGCCCTCGCCAGGTATGCCGAAGCCAAGAGGATGCTGGCGTCCGATCCCGTGGCGGCGCAGAAAGCGATCCTCGATGCGAAGCTCCTGGCGGCGGGACTCGAGGCGGGCAGCGGAGGCGTGGAGCAAGCCACGGCGAAGGGCAGCGCCATGGCCGATCCCGACGCTAAGCGCCGGCAGCAGGAGTTATGGAACAAGCGGCTGTTGGCGCAGATGTTGCGGGAGCAGTTGCAGCGCCTGGTGCAGACCGCCCCGACGGTGGACTTCGCGGCCGGCACGCAGATGAAGGACAAAAAGCTCGTGTTTGTGAACCCGGCTTATGAGCGTAAATCGCTGGATTGGAAACTCCTCTACTGCGCCGGTAAGGGGCCCACCATGGCAGCCGTGGCCCTGGCTCAGCAGGTGCTGGCGGAGTTGAAGTGAAGGGGCGGCCCGCTCAGGGACGCTTGAGGGCTGCCAGTTTGTTCAGCATCTTCAGATCCACCACCTGAAGGTTGCCGAGGTCCAGATTCGCCACCTCAGGCAATTCGGGTTGCACGGCGATTGCCAGCGTCCGGCTGCTGCGCGTTTGCCGCGCTACCAGGAGGCGTGCATGTTTGGGCAGGTATCCCGGCCCCATGCCCAGCGCGGCGCCGAGATCGTACACCCAGGTGGGTTTCTCGTGCCAGTTCATCGACCCGATCAGCGCGTCGGGTGAGCCGGGCACGAGCACCACGCCAGAGAAGGGAAGCAACTCCACCGCCTGCGACTCGCGGATGGCGAAACGCAGGCGGTCCTTCTCGGTGGCCTCATGAAAGATAGAAAACGCAAGCCACCGCATATTCGGTGCCGCGGCTAGAACGTGCGTCCAGGGCGGTAGCCCGGGCGCGCGCGCACGCGGAGTTTCTTAGCGGTATCGGTCACGATTTCCACGTTGATCTTCCGGAATCCCTCGTTGGGGTTCGTTTGTGGATAGTAGGTGATGGTGTAGGAGTTGCCGAGCGATTCACGGATCGACTCAAATGCCTCCACCTGTTTCTGCCACGTCTTGGCCCAGTATACTTGTCCGCCGGTCCTTTGCGACAGGCGGCGGAAGACGTTGGAGGAAATCGGATCTTTGCTGACGTCGCTCGTGGAGATGACGTAGATCGGAATGCCTTCGTCTTCGGCGACGGCGCGCACATCGTCCGGGGCCACCATGCTGGCGTTGTCCGGGCCATTGGAGAACACGATCACCACTTTGCGCCCGGGTACTTTGGCCGCGTCGCGCAAGGAGAGCAACAAGGCGTTGTAGAGCGCTGCGTCGTCGCCGGCCACGGCTTTGCGCAGGCCCGCGATGGCCTCGTTGCGATCCCGCGTCAGCGGGGCGGCGCGCGACAGATTGCGACTGAAGGTGTACACCGAAACCGAATCGGCGCGATCGAGCCCGCGCACGAAATCGGCAATGGCATCGGAGGCGTAGACGAAGCCGCGGTACATGTAGTTGCTCGTGTCGAACAGCACAAACACGTTGGTGCCGACAAACGAATCGGTGCGCGACTCGGCGTTGGCATCGGACGGCTCATCGGCGGGTGCGGCCGTGCCGGGAGCGCCGACGATGCGCCGCGTGGTGCCATCTTCCATCACCTGCACCGGCGGCTTGTTGCCTTCCGCAAACGTGTTCAGCTTTTGCGCGATGGCGTCTTCGGTGATCTTGAAATCTTTGGGCTGAAGACCGGTGATGTACCTCCCCTTGTTGTCGGTGACCGTGAAGCTGTGCACCACCAGTTCCACCTTCACGCGAAACGTGGGGCGGTCGTCATCGGGGGCTCCCCCGGGCGCAGTCGCCTGTTGTTGCGCGCCCAGGGTCCACCATCCGGCGCCGGCCGCAGCCAAACCCAAACCCACCAGTGCAATGCGATTTATGATCACGGCTTCTCCGTTTTATTGTCCGCCCGCGGCATGTTCTCCGCTTGCCGCCGGTTTGTTGCGCAGAACCTTGTTGCGGACATCTTCTCCCACCGTACGCAGTGAACGCAACAACGCCGGCCAGTCTTCAAGGTGGGTGGCAAAGATGCGCTCCACCGTTTGTTGCGTCCATTCCGGCACCACCAGGTTCAGCTTATCCGGATTCAGGTGCAACTCGTCGGCGAGCGCGGCGTAGTAAAGCAGGTTCGATTCCCAACTCTCGGCCATGATGCGGCTGGAGTAGCCCATCAGCGTGGGGAACGCGCGCAGGTTCAGGATTTCGGTGCGGAAAGAAGTGGTGAGCGTGGGCTTCGGCGTGCCGAACGCGCGGGAGATGTTCTCGGTGTTCACCCGCTCGCTCAGGCGCTTGATCTCGCCCGCAAAAGGCCCGCTCGCCCCAGCCTTCACACCGGCCGCGCCCAACATGTACAACTCGGCGGCGGTGACGTTATCGAGCGCGTTGCGCAAATCGCCTTGTGCGAGGAACTCGGCCACCCGATAGGTGCGCGAGGGTGCGGCCAGCTTCCCTAGCGTGTCCATCGCGGTCTTGCGAAGGGCCGGATCCACGGCGGCTTCGGCAAGCATGCCTTCACCTTGACGCAGGTGCAGTCCGACCCAATGCATCTGGTCCGCCGAGACCTGCCAGAATCGGGGAATCTTGGCGCTGAGGATCATCTGCGGCACCAGGTCGCCCCAGATGAGCGCTTGTTCGCGCGTCGGGATCAGGAAGTTCTGCTCTGCCTCGGCGAGCGCATACGCCACGCCAGACATCGACCCTACCAGCCGGCCGCCCGCGCTCGAAGGCCAACCGCTCCCGAGGACTTCGGTGGCCCGCCACGTCTGGTTCGATCCCTGCGCGCCGAGGAAGTCATGCGAGCGCACAAATACGGGGTTCGTCTTCAGGAGCTGCGCGCCTGGCGGGGCGTAGTAAAGATAGTTGAAGCCAACCAGGGTGTCGCGCAGAAGCGGCGCCAGTTGCGCCCGGGCCGTGTTGAGCCGCCCGGCGTCGGCTCCAGCCTTTTCAAGCATCGCCCGCAGATTCATTTTGCGCTGGCTCTCAATATGTTTTTCCGTCCAGAAGCCGAACGACAAAGCGTTCTTCTCGGCGCTGGTCATCGCGGCGCGGGGCAATTGGAGCTCAGCTATGCGGGCCTGCAGGCGGTTCACCACAGCCGGGTTGAACTTCTCGCCCTTGCCCATGGCGTCGAGTTGGTCGGCCAGGTCGGCCAGCAACTTCAACGAAACCAGCTTCTGCGCTTCGAAGATGCGCATCAGCTCCTGCACCATCTGCTGGTGAGTGTCTTCGTCGCGAGCCTTGGAGGTTCCGGCCATCAGGTCCAGCATGCGATCCTGCACGTTGGCCCGCGGATTGACGCCCGCGGCTGCCAACAAAGATCTGGCCGACGCGATTCCGAGCTGGAACACCTCATGCTGACCTTTGATCTTGGTAAACGCGGTGAGAATCTTCAGCAGTTCCGCTTCGGCCTTGTCGGCCGGGATGATATGGTTGCGTGCCAGGATCTGCCAGACGCCGATCAGCGACTGCATGGTGCCCGCCGAGTTGGCGCGCAGCGCCTGATCCTTGATTGCGTTCTCGCTGACCATCGCATCCACATATTGCAGAATGGCGGCGTCAGACAGCGTCGCCACTTCGGTGAGTACCGGATACTGCGATCCCACCAGGCGCCAGTTGCGCGCCAGCTTATCGACGGTCGCGGCCTCCAGCGGTTTGGCACGATAGCGGTTCACGTCGGTGAGCGCCATGAAGATCTTGAGCGGCTCGTTCTCCACTGCCTTGCGGCACAGCGCAAAGAGTGCTTCGATAACGTCGTCCGGATCCCTCCAATTCGTGGCGGCCTTCGTGAGTTTGCCGTCGTACTTGCCATGCGGGTGGTTGACGAACAGGTTCTTCCACACTTCGAGGCCGCCGGGCAGATGCGGCTTGCCGTCCGGTTCCATGCGAAGGCGGGTGGTCAGCAGCATCAGATCGGTGTTCGCGCGAAACACAGGCCGGGCCGGACCAGGGCTGGTGATCTTTCCTTTGAGCGCCGCGTAGAAGCGCTTCATCCGTTCGGGCTCGGTGAGGTAGGCCTGCACCGGGCCTTCGATCCGGCTCAGCGCATCGAAGTAGGAGTTGAGCCATCCGTCGTCTTTGGCCAAGAGCTTCTCAATGAAGGCCGGACCCTGTGCCGGGGAAGCGCCCGCCAACTCCGCCCACGCTGCCTCACTCCGTGCCGTACCGGGCGTGGCGATCTTGCCGTTGCGGTTGATCAGCATGCCGCCGAAGAAGTCCAGCACGTGGGCAAACGCGCGGAGGCGCTGCACGGGGACGGCCTTCTTCAATTCGTCGGCCGTGGTGCGGTCGAGTTTCGATAAACCTAAATAAAGTCTGCACAATGCAGGGTCTGACATAAAAATGTCAATGAACTCGCCTCTGTCCTTGTCCTTGCCTGCCGTCCAGTATTCCGGGCCGTATTGAACGGGCACGGAGGTACGTTTGTAGTTGTAGGTGAAAGGGCGGTTGGTGCGGAGAGCTTGTTCAAGGTCGGCCAGGGGGAACCCGGAGTCGATCGTGAGAAATGCGCGGGAGGCGTTAACGGTTTCGAGCACCACATCCGCGCCGCAGGCTCCGCGCATCCGGTAGCCGAGAATCTTCAGCAGCTCGCCGGTTTTGGGCGAGTCGCAGGTGTCGATCTTGATGGTCTTGTCAGTCCCCGCAACTCGATCTAATTCACGGGCTTGCGAGAGGTATCGAAAAATCAGCTTTAAGTACTCGGTCTGGTCCAGCCCTTCCTGGCTGTTGGCGGCCTGATAGCCGTTGGTGACGATGTTCCGGGCCAGCGCCGGCAGCACGTCTTCGGACGGGAGGTCGGGAGACAGCGCCGCCATGCGGTTGAAGCTGGTAATCGGCCCCGGGATGTCGGCAGTGGCGTAGGCTTCGGCCTTGGCAGATTCGATCTTGGCAGGCAGACCCGTGCCGCCCGCGGCGCCATAGGCCGCCAGGTGCTGCGTGGCCGCCGCACGATCGCCCGCCAGCAGATCGAGCGCAATCAGGCGCCGCAACACACTGCGTTTGGCAGCCGTGTCAAGACCGGAGCCGCCGGCGAGTTTCGTGTACAGAGCCCGCGCTTCGGGCCGGTTGTAGCGGTCGAGAAAGTGGGCGCGGGCGAGCGTGTCAGCATCGCTCAACGAGCCCTGCCGGCCGGCTTCCTCAAAGAGCCGCATCGCTCCGGCCGGGTCGCCTTGACGCTCCACTTGTTGAGCCCGTGCCGCCACATCTTGCGCCGCCAGCGGCGAAGCCGCCAGCAGCAACATAATGGGCGTGCTGACGGAAAACTTGATCCAAGCAGGAAAGCGCTTCATTTCACTGCCTCCAATGTGATCGGCCGGGCCCGAACCCAGCCACGGATTTTTACTCTACCACCAAACATGAAGACTGACGAAGGTAGATGACGCCTCAATGTCCCCGGACTCGGAAAGTTTACAAGACTCAGACGCAGGGGGCTAGGGGGGCGTGCATATTCTCGCGGGAAGGGGAGCGAAGGGAACCGATAAGGAGAGCATGAAAACAGCATTGGGACGCCGGTTGATGTGCGCCTGCCTCGGGTTGGCTACGGTACTCTGCGGCGCCGAGGTCCGGTCCGCGGCAGCCGCTGCACCGGCGGCGCCGTCTCCTGAGGTGGCGCTCGAGTGGCTTAGCTAGGGGAATGAGCGTCACATGGCTGCGCGCTACGTGCACTGGCACCAATCGGTCGAACGCCGGCGCGAAGTGGCGCGGGCAGAGCGTCCGCATGCGGTAGTAGTGACGTGTTCAGACTCCCGCGTTTCGCTCGAGTTGCTGTTCGATCAAGGCCTCGGCGATCTGTATGTTGTGCGTGTGCCGGCGCATTCGATCGGTGACCGCGAACTGGCGGCGATTGAACACGCCGTGGCCGAACTGCGCGCGCCGCTGATTGTGGTGCTGGGCCATGAAGGGTGCCACGCGATTCATGCGGCGGCGCAAGGCACGGCCTCCACCAAAAGGCTGGGCGCCATTGCCGCTTCGCTGGCTCCCCCCGTGCCGCGTGCAAGGCGCACCTATGGCAGAGACCTTGCAGAGAACGTCGCTCGCGCGCACGAGGAATACACCATGGAGCAGATTGCTCAGTCTGAGCCTGTGTTGAGCGAACTGATGCGGATGCGCAAAGTGCAGGTGGTGGGCGGCTACTACAAGCTCAATTCAGGCGAGGTGAGCTGGATGCAGAGCAGCGCACCGGCTTCGGATCGTCATTGACGGCGGAGCGTGCTTGCACTCGGCGTCCATTGTAGGGCGGGCTTTCAGCCCGCGCGGGACTTTAAGTCCCGCCTTCCCGCCTGTGTACAATCGCCGAAAAACCAGGAGTCATCAAGCGGGTTGTCGAGACGCCGATCCGCGCCCGTTCAACGGCTGGTTAAGCAACGCGGGTATTCATTCGGGAACGAGTCGAGCGGCTGGGTTTAATTCACGGGGGCCAACGCAGCCAGGGCCGTGCCCTAACCGCGAACGTGGGCGCTGATCGGCGTGGGCTCAGCTGCCTGTACCTGCGCCGTCGCGCCGCTTAGCAGCAAGTACGGCGTGCGCCGTGGCGCGAGGGCCCCAGCGATGCGTGGGGCAGCCGCCACGTCGTAGTGACACGTATTAGCCAGCAAAAGCCAGGCGGCCCCATCGGGCTTGGTGGTTTCGAACAGACAAGTGCGAGAACCTGCCCGGCCTTCGAGTTGGACGCGTCCGTAACGCTGGCTAACCCTGTAGGCCGCTTGGGCCCCATGATGCGCCTGCAGGGAATCGAGTGACCAGCCCTCGGTGCCGCAGACGACGTGAAAGCCGCCGCCCGGCGAGATGAGAATGCTGGTCGAGTCCAAAGAGCCGGTAGAGAGGAAGACGTTCTCGGCAGTAGCGAAGATGTTTTGTGCGTTGTGTAGAAACACTTCGCTCGGGTCTTGGGCTTGCTGCCTGTTCATCTTTGATTTCCTGTCTTGCTGATCTCATCGCCCCGGTTGGCGCGGCTTTGAGACAATACAGGCTCAATGATGCGCAGAGTGGTTTGGTACTGGATAGCAGCGGCCGCCGGCGGCGCCGCCCTGGTGGCGCAGGAATCGGTTGCTTCCGCGCCGGCGCTCAAGGAAAAGATCGAACTCCTCGCGGCCGCTTCCCCTGTCGCCACCCGCGGGCATTGGGGCGCGCTATTCATGGATGCCGGTACCGGCGAGGTGCTTTATTCACGAAACGAGAATTCCCTCTTCGTGCCGGCCTCGAACACGAAACTCTACTCGACTGCGCTCGCGCTCGCGCGCCTCGGTCCTGAGTATCGCCAGGTCACGCGTCTTGTTGCCGCGCGCGGACTCACTTCGGCCGGCGTGCTGCGCGACGACCTGCGGCTGATCGGCTCAGGCGATGCCACCATGTCCGCCCGCGAATTCCCCTACGACCCGCAGGCAGAGGCCAACCAGCCGCCGCTCCGCGCCCTTAACGATTTGGCTGAGCAGGCCTGGCAAAACGGGCTGCGCCGCGTGGAAGGCAACATCGTCGGCGACGACACGCGCTACGTATGGGAACCGTTTCCCGAAGGCTGGGCGCAAGACGATACCAAGCTGGGCTACGGCGCGCCCGTGAGTGCGCTCATGCTGCACGACAACACCGTCACCGTGCGCATGGAAGGCGCAGCCGAAGCGGGCCAGCCGCCGCGCGTCTCCATTTCGCCCACGCCTGCCTACTGGACCGTCGCCGCTCGCCTTCGCACCGTGGCTGCCAATGCGCCCGCCCAACGTGTGCGGCTGGAGCGTGAACCAGGGTCGCGGCAAATCGAATTGTGGGGCGCCGTACGTGTGGGAGCGGCGCGCGAGTTGTCGCTCGCCCTCGACGATCCGGCGCACTACGCGGCATTTGCGTTGAAAGAGGCGCTTGAGCGCCGCGGCATCGCGGTGTTGGGTGAGGCGGCGGCGCGTCACCGCCATCCGCTGATGAGCGGCGGCGCTCCGGCGTCGCGTCCCGTGCCAGGCGTCGAAGTGGAACTCGCTCGCCGCGCTTCACCTCCGCTGATTGAAACGCTGCGCGTCATCGGCAAGGAGAGCCAGAATCTGCATGCCGAAACCGTCCTGATGGAAGTGGCACACGCGCGTGGACGGGAGGCGAGCCGCGCCGGAGCGATCGAAGAGTTGCGCGCGTTCCTCACCGAGGCTGGCGTCGAACCGGACGACACGAATCTTGAAGATGGCTCCGGGTTGTCGCGGCTCAACCTGGTCACGCCGGCGGCCACCGTGCGTCTGCTGCGCTTCATGGATGCGTCGCCGCAGCGTGACGGCTTTCGCAGTCTGCTCCCCATCGGTGGCGTGGACGGTTCGCTCGACAGACGCTTCCCGCGACTGGCCTCCGGAGTAAGAGTCCTGGCAAAGACAGGAACGTTGTCGCACACGGCTGCGCTCGGCGGTTACATTGAGCGTCCGGCTCCGGCCACGCCGGTTATCTTCTGCGTCATGGTAAATAACTCCAACTTGCCTCCTGCGGCGGTGCGCGCGTTCATTGATAAAATAGTGACGACGGTGATTCAGGAGTAATCGCGCCATGCCCATTTTTGAATACCGCTGCGGAGACTGTGGGACGCTTTTTGAAAAGCTCGTGCGGGGCTCAGATCCCGAAGCCCCAAGCTGTCCCGCGTGCGGTGAAGCGCACCTCGAACAGCAGCTTTCTACCTTCGCGGCGCATGCCGCGGCGGGCCCCGCCCCGGCGCCCTCCGGCGGCGGCTGCCCGGCCGGAATGTGCCGCACGCCGGGCCTATGCGGCCGCGCGAACTAATCTTTTCGTTCTGGAACGTAGATTGCATCGACATCGGGTGAAGGCCTGAGATGCATTATGTTTTCTGCTAGGTTTTTCTCTTATCTTATTGAAAAAAGCAGCTTGTGCGTGGTTTGTGGGCCGCGTAACAATTCGCCACGGTGGGAAATTCCTACCTGATCTGCGGGGCTAACCTGTTTCTTTCCAGTAAATTACGGTTGTCCGGCGCTAGGAGACATAGTATTCTGATCGCGATGGTTGAAAACAGAACAAGCCGAGAATGTTTGGTAAGGTGTGCAGGAGGATCCTCCCCCATGGCTCGCAAATTTGCGACCGTACTCACCTTGCTGGCGTGCCTCTCCTCCCTCGTCTCGGCGCAGGGCCTGGTTGCCAACGCGTCCAAGGACGACTGGGAAGAGATCAATTTTGAATTCAACTCGTCGGTGCTCGCCGGTGCGCTGACCGGGATGAGTGTTGACAGAACAGACCGGGAGGAGTGTTGACACTTCCTGGGAATAGCTGGACGGCCGAAAATGGGCAGAGATGCCCTGGAAAGCGAGCAGTCC
>Ga0194119_10011693_pt1 | contig 11260 bp, 10 predicted proteins | sample TA2MahC100mmetaG_FD_148620 | JGI IMG/M metagenome (GOLD analysis project Ga0194119, IMG submission 148620) | Freshwater microbial communities from Lake Tanganyika, Tanzania - TA2015018 Mahale Deep Cast 100m | ecosystem: Environmental > Aquatic > Freshwater > Lake | place: Tanzania: Lake... | reverse complement strand
CAGAAACCCACTCCCGCCGGTAACAAAAACCTTGGGTTGCATCATGGAACCGCCCGATCGGGATCAACGGGAAAGAGAAATTCTACCCCCCCAGCAAGGAGGTCAGCATGGTTCTTAAGAATTTCGTGCTTAAAATTCCATGCCAATACGTAATACACATCCGGCCAGCCCGTGATCTCATCCTCCATGCGAACCGGAATGTGCATCCCGGGAGAATACAGTTCCCTTCGCAACTCGTTTTTTTCCACCAGGCAGTCGATGGTTTGCGGACCGATCTGGAAAAAATTTAGCAGGGTGTTTCCCTTGACCGGCGCTCCCATTCCATAAATTCGCTTTCCGTGTGACTTTCGATCATTGAGCGAGGCAACATTTTCCTTTTTCATCTGCTCGATTCGCCTGGAAAAACCGAGATACCAATCTCTTTCATTGCACCCTTTGCGCTCCTCTTCAGCCCAGATCGCCTTTTCACGGCCGGTCGAGGCATGGGGCCCGCCGCGGTGTTGCGCGAAAGCCATCATGGAACCTCCGTGGATTGGCGCGAGATAAGCATCAAAACAGCTCAACCCGTGGCGTTGCAGGAGTTTCTCCAAGGTCTGCAGATTATAATAAAGCAGATGCTCGTGATAGATCTGGTCGAAAGCCCCATTTTCAACAATCTTTTGCATGTAAAGGAATTGAACGAGAAACACCCCATCATGAGCCAGAACATGACGAATGCCCTCCGTCACGGAGTGCAGTTCCTCCAAATGAAAAAACACGCCGGCCGCATTAATTAACTGGAAGGGCCCAGGCAACGCACAAGCGGTGCTGAGGTTAAAAAAAACATTTTGGGTCGGCACCCCCTGCTCGACGGCACGCTGGGCAGTTCCCCGAGAGCTCTCCACGCCCATGACACGCCAACCAAGCTTCTGAAAGTGTTTTAATTGGGTTCCGTCATTGGAGCCGATATCGAGAACGGCTTTGTCTTTTTGGTTGGGAAAGAACCGCGCACTCGATTCGCGGGCCACTGATTCGAAGTGCTGGCTGAGGGAGCGCGTGACTCCGGATAGATAGGTGTGATCGCCAAACATAGTCTCTTTGGGCACAGTAAAATCCAACTGCGCAGTTTTACAGTCTTCACAATGAATCACCCTCAGGGGGTAAAAGGGCTCCTTTCCAATCTCCTCTTTTCGCAAGAAATGGTTACACCAAGGCTGTCTTCCTAAATCAATCACCGGGTTGAGGCGAACGGAGTCGCAAACCCGGCAAATCATGTCGCCGTGCCTGTCTTGATGGCACGACCGTCAAAAATTACCTCCGAGCCGTGGGCCCCCAACTCCACCTGCGTCGTATGATGACCCGGAAAGGATTTTGCAATCTTGGAATGGGCCTCGGGTGGAGCCAGTAGCATCAAAAATCCACCTCCCCCTGCGCCAAGAATCTTTCCCGCCATCGCGCCGGCCTTTTTGGCACGGAGGTAGTACTCGTCGATTTCGTCGTTACTAACCATCGGAGAAAGTGACTTTTTCAGTACCCACCCCTCCTCCAGTAAGTTGGCGAGTGCCTTCAATTCCAAGGACCCATGGTTTTCAAATATGCGGACGGATTCCATCGCCATATCGCGAATTCTTCCAAGGACTTGCCTTTTCGCCTTCATGGCAGGCAGTTTGCTTTTTTCGATCTCAACTGCTTTTCTCTTAATTTTGGTAAAAACCAATAGGATATGCTTCTGCAGGATTTCAAGGTTAGGCAAGGAAATGGAAATATGGGTGACACGCGGATCGCCGTTTTTGGGAAATTCAATCAGGTTAAACCCTCCGTAAGCGGCGGCATACTGATCCTGTAGGCCTACACATTCCTTAAGAACTTCCCGCTCAATATAAACCGCTTCTTCTGCCAGATGGGCCGGAAGTACTCGTTCCCCCTTGAAGACATGAAGGGCATGCAAAAGACCAACCGTAAACGAGGAGGATGATCCGAGCCCTGTAAACGCGGGCAAGTCGGTAGCCACATGGAGCTCCACATCCCGCTGAAAACCGCAACGTTCAAGACACGCCCGAAACACGGGATGCTGGATTTCCTGGGTGGACTTGACCAATTCTCCCCGGCTGTAAGATATTCGCATCGCATAGTCGAAAAGGCTGGAGGGGAATTCACTGACAATCTGATAGGAGTAGCGATTGATAGCGGCCGAAACCACGGCACCACCTTCCTCCAGAAAATATTCCGGAAAATCAGTCCCGCCTCCGAAAAAACTGATCCGTAGCGGTGTTCTAGTAATGATCATGGGCGGCTCAGCGGAAAAGAGATTCCGCTTTTTGAAAATCGTCCGGTGTCCCGATGTCGAAAAAGGGGGTATCCATTACTGTGACATTGATTTTCTTTCCCGATGCAATCCATCCAGGAATCAGATCCGTTTCCACACTTTTGGGTTGCCCACTCACTTCTTTATTCAACCAGACATGGGGAAAAAAATAAATGCCGGCGTTGATTAATCCCGGACCGCCTCCCTGCTTTTCTTGGAATTTTCGCAAAGCCCCCTCCACCACCTCCAACCTTCCAAACCGCCCAGTCTCCTCAACCTTCCGCGCTACCAGGCAGGCGTCGCCGTGGCCTCGGGGTCTCGCTTGGCTAGCCCAATCTCCACCCAAGTAGGAATCCCCGTTCATGACGAGCCAGTGCTCCGGACGAAGACAGGATTGTGCGACTGCATAAACAACCCCACCCCCCGTGCCGAGAGGGGTCTTTTCCTGAACCCAGATTACATCCATGCCAGCTGGCACATGGGGGGATATCTTTTCTTTTAAGACTTCGAATAAATGCCCGCCCGAGACGACCACTCGCTGAAAACCGGCCTGATGAAGTTGGATTAAAATCCAGGCAAGAAAGGGCTTCCCTGCCACCGGAATAGCCGGTTTGGGGATGCCAGGAAAAAGGCTCGCGATCCGAGTTCCTTTCCCCCCCGCCAAAATCAAAGGCACGATGTCCTCCTGAGAGGCCGTCATCAGACGTTGGCATACTTGGATTGCCGTAAAATCGTGAACGCCTTGATCAACTCGCAAATTCCCCGGTCAAGGTCCCACTCGGTTTTAAATCCGGTGTCGAGAATCCTTTGATTGGAAACGATATAGTCCCTCTTATCCGGATCCTCCCCAATCGGGGCCTCCACATAGGTGAAATTCGGAAGGTGTTGCTTAATTTTGGCGCATAATTCCAACTTGGAGAGATTGGCCTTTTCCAGGCCCACGTTGTAGGGCTTGCCCTTCATGGTGGAAAAGTTTCGGATGGCGTGCAGGAAGGCCCGGGCCACATCCCGAATATGAATGTAATTGCGCTTAAAATGCCCCTCAAAGATCAACACCGCCCGGTCATGCACGGCTCGGTAGACAAAGTCGTTCACCAGAAGATCAATTCTCATTCGGGGCGAGGCACCGAATACGGTCGCTAGCCGGAAGGTCAGGCTATTGCCACGAGAAAGGACCGCTTCCTCCGCCTTAACCTTGGTCGTTCCATAAAGGGAAATCGGACGCAAGGGAGTATCCTCCGTGCAAAATTTGCCCTTCTCCCCTATGCCATAGCCGCTGTTGGTGGTCGGATAGAGAATCATCTGCGAAGGGCTGCTAAATTTGCATAAAGACTCAATGGCGGTTTGGTTGGTGGAAATGGCCCCGGTTTCATCAAGATTACAAAGCGGAGCCCCTACCAAAGCGGCCAAGGGAATTATGACGTCGGCCGAGGCTAGGGCCTCTTTCAGAAGTCGCTCGTCCCGGACATCTCCGCGTACAACCCGAAACCTGTCAGTTCCGCAACAATCCATTAAAGAGCTCTGCTGAAACAGAAAACTATCGAGAACCGTTACCTCGAAACCTTCTGCCAGCAGAAATGGGCTCAGAACCGATCCCAGATATCCCGCTCCGCCTGATATCAGCACTTTAGTTGGCTTCATCATACCTTTTCTTTATCACAGGATATCCACTGGCTTGGCAAAATTTAAGCCCGGTAAAGCCATGGTTTCCTCGCAAAAACGTTCCGCGTTGGGATAGGAGCTTTTCCCGGCGGCAAAACACTTTTGATTATGCATGGATTGAGGATAGTAAATTTCAGTCTGGATATGTTTTTGGGTAAGTTTTTCCCTTAAGGAATCCCTGTTACCTTTTCCGCTGATTCGTATGACGAACTGATTCCAAGTATGAGCGCCTTCTCCAATCTGGCAGACATACGGAAGCAGGATAGTTCCGTCGGGATAAAATTGGGTATTTTGCTTTTCCCCCTCGCAAAGGCACTGCTCGGTCGAGAAAACGGCCTTCCATTTTTCCTGGAGTTGCCGAATCAGCCGCACCGCATTCTCCCTTCGTTTTTTAAGGGCTGGATCGAGGTGCCGAAGCTTCACTCGCAGAAAAGCCGCCTGCAGTTCATGCAGGCGAAAGTTCCCCCCGATCATTTCGTGGAAATATTTCACCTTGGCGCCGTGGACCCGGAGTTTTCTCACCTTTTCGGCCAAATCGGGATCCTTGGTCGTGACGAGTCCCCCCTCACCCAAAGTCCCCAAATTTTTGGTCGGAAAAAAAGAGAAGCATCCGAGGGTTCCCATCGTTCCGGCCATCCTGCCTTTATCCTTTGCCCCTAGCGCCTGAGCGGCGTCCTCGATCACGGGAATATTTCGCTTTTTGGCTGCCGCCAAAATCGGATCCATGTCGGCGCACTGCCCGAACAGGTGCACCGCGATGATCGCCTTGGTTTTAGAGCCAATTTTCGCCGCCACCTGGTCGGCCCGCAGGTTGTAACAGCATTCGGCACTATCCACAAAGACCGGAATTCCTCCCAATCTCGCCACCGCCCCTGCCGTGGCAAAGAAAGTGAAAGTCGGACAGATCACCTCATCCCCCGGCCCCACCCCAACGGCCTGCAGAGCCAAAAGAAGAGCATCGGATCCATTGGAGACCCCAATGGCATGCGGCACCCCAATCCACTTCCCAATTTCCTGCTCAAAGGATTCCACCTCGGGACCCAGAACAAAACGGCCGCTATCCAACACCTTCTCAAAAGCAGCCAGGAGCTCCGCCCGATACGGCGCATGCTCCGCCACCAGGTCGAGCATCGGCACTTTCATAAACCATTGAAATTACCACCCTTCCCTCCGACCCTCGAACCCTTTTTGACCTTCCTGCTGTCTCACCTTCGCACTACCACCCCCATCGTCCTACTTTCCTAGGAATTTAGGACAATCTATTCATCGGCTCGGGATTGATCAAAACGGGCCGCCAAGGCAGTTTCCATGGATGTCCGCCCCCTCCAACGGCCGTTTCCTCGTCCAAGGGGGTAGCCCGATCCACGGGGAGATTGAACCTCAGGGGAATAAGAACGAAGCAATGCCCCTGATGGCCGCCGCCTGCCTGACCGACCAACCCGTGATCCTTCAGAACGTCCCCCAGATCGATGACGTGAAGCTCATGGAGACGATCCTCAACGAACTAGGCCTCGCCTCCTCGGAAACCGACTCCAACAAAGCCAGCCGCACCGTCACCCTCCAAGCCAAGTCCCCGCCCAAAAACACCATTCCGCTAGGGTTGGGTTCCCGTCTGCGTGGCTCAGTTACCCTCGCTGGCCCCCTGCTAGCCCGCACTGGCTCGGTCACCCTGCCTCGACCTGGCGGGGACCGGATCGGCCGCCGACGGCTCGACACCCATCTCCAGATTTTCTCCGCTTTGGGGGCCGAGATCTCCGACACCCGCGACGGCATTAAAATTCAGGCCAAAAAGCTTAAGGGCGCCGACATCCTTCTGGACGAAGCCTCCGTTACCGCCACCGAAAACGGCCTCTGCGCCGCCGCCTTGGCGGAGGGAACCACCATCTTTCACAACGCCGCCAGTGAGCCCCATGTCCAAGCGCTCGCCCAACTCCTAAATGCCATGGGTGCCAAGATCTCCGGCATCGGCACCAACACCCTGACCATTGAAGGCGTGAAGTCACTCAAGGGCGCCGCCCACCGGATCGGCCCCGATTATCTCGAAGCCGGCTCCTTTCTAGCCTTGGCCGCGGTCACCGGCGGTGAATTAAAAATCAAAAATGCCGCCCCCCATCATCTTCGGATGATCCTCCAAACCTTTGCCCGGTTGGGCATCCAAACAGAGATCCACGGCCAGGACATTCGCGTTCCCAAGAATCAAAAGCTTGAGGTGGAAAAGGAGTTTGGCGGAGCTGTCCCCCACATCGCCGACGCTCCCTGGCCAGGTTTTCCGGCCGATATGACCTCCGTCGCCCTCGTCACTGCCACCCAGTGCAAAGGCACGGTACTGATCCACGAGAAGCTCTTCGAATCCCGCCTTTTCTTCGTCGACGGTCTTTTGGAGATGGGTGCCCGAATCATTCTTTGCGACCCCCATCGCGCTGTAATTCTTGGATCCGACAAGCTTCGGGGAGCCAAACTGGCCAGCCCCGATATCCGGGCCGGCATGGCCCTGCTGATTGCCGCCCTTTGCGCCGAAGGAGAATCGGAGATTCGCAACATCGGCCAGATCGACCGTGGCTTCAGCCGGATCGAGGAACGCCTCCGTTCCCTCGGCGCTAGAATCGAGCGAAAGTAATTATTTTTCAGGATTTGCTGCCTCCAATTTCGCCTCAAGCCGCTCCAAATCCCTGGCTACCAAAGTCCCTTTGTCGGGCCGCAAAAGCCGCTTAGCTTCTGTCAGAGATTTTTTGGCGGTGTTGATTTGGCCGGCATCGATGGCGGCCAGAACGAAGGGTTCCGTGAGGTAGTAAAAAAGCTGTCCTCCCGCCTGCCCTTTAAACTCGCGAAGGGCCTGGCGAAAAGCAGCCTCCGCTTGAGGCCAGTCTTCCTCTGCGATGGCCTCTTCCAAGCGAGAAGCCGCTGATCCAATACTTAGGTCGAATCGCTGGGAGCGATTTTGCACTAAAATCAGTTTTTCATATCGCCTGACTGCTGCCTCATTTCCTTCTGCTTTAGCCAAAGCCAAAAGACGTTCCTGCCCAAGCACCCTAAGTTCAGGAAAGCGGAAAAATCTTTTAACGAAGGCCTCCCAAAAGTCTTTTTGGGCCTCCTTACTCCCCTTCTGGTCAACGTATCTCCCCTTACATTCCCAGGCGGGCAAGAAATCTGGCTGGCTACCTAGAGCCAGCTCCAGGGCCGCCTCGCCCTCGGCACCGTTAAAAGCCATGGAAAAATCCGTCCACAGCTTTACTTGTTGATAAGTCTCCGATCGCTCCTTGGACCTCGCAAGAAATTCCAATTGCGCATCCGTGATTGGTTTCCACGTTTGGGGGTCAAGGGCAGCTCCAACTGTATATCGTTCCTGTCGATACCTTCCACAGTCATTCTCCCACCGACCAGGTGACTCAAGAAACCCAAACCAAGCATGACCCCCGCTATCCCCCTGCCCAACAAAAAACAGCGTAGGAATACCCTTCGCCTTTCCTGCCATCGCGGCAAAATAAGCCTGATCCACACAAATACCTCCCCTATCCTTAATTTCACTCAAACGATAACTAGGAAAGGGCCATGCGTATTCATTCTTTTCAATTCGGCTCATATCGTACCGAATACTGTCAAAGACCCGGTTAAAGGAGCTCCGGCTGGTGGTGACGTTTTTTCTGGCCCACTCCATCTCAGATTCTGGCAAGGAGTGATCGACTAAAAATTTCAGCTCCTTTACCGACAGATCAGGAAGGTTTAAGGCATAGCGCCGTTTGGATTGAAGTTGGGCCATTTCCGTAAGACGCTGGACAGGATCCACGACCTCCTTGGGCACCGCCGAAGCTGGCACTTGATGATGAGGCCAAATCACGGGAAACGGTTGGTCAAAAACCAAGGCGATCGCCACAGCCAAGGCGGGCAAGTCCTTTGTCTCCTGCGGTGCCTGGGTCTGCATTTTGGAGAGGATTTCCAAAACCTGCCCACGGCGATCCTCTTTTTGGATATTTTCTAGATAAACCCGAACCAGCTCATGGTTTTTGCCGAGTTCGGTAAAGATTTTGGGATCCATTCCTCTCGCCTCTGGCCATTCGCCCAACCACTGCCAAAGCCGGAACTCCTGCTCCACAGAACTCCCCGGTTTCAGCGCCGCCGGACTCTCCTTTTGTAGCTTTTCTCGCAACTGATTTCCTAATGACTCCCTCGACTGCACCCAAGTTTCTGGATTCGGATTCTCCTCCCACCAACTCGCCCGGATATCCGGCAGGGCCAGAAACAGACTACCCAGAATCAAAATCGCGCATTTCAAGAAATTGGGATCCTGACTTTCTGTCGATTTTTGAAGGCCGTGAGTTCCCGGTAGCCAATCTCTTTCACCAAATTCAGAGCCCTTTGGAATTCATGCCCGACCTCTTGGGGTGCGTGCGAATCGGACGAGATCAGTACGGGAATCTTTCTCCGGAAAGCCTCCTTTAGGAACTGCGCCGAAGGATAAATTTCCGCCACCTCCTTCCGTAACCCTGCCGTACTGACTTCAATAGCCATCTTCGAAGCCTCGATCGCATCCAAAGCTTCGTTGTAATAAGGAAGCAGATCCCCAGGGGGAATATGGCCAAACTTTTTCACGAGATCGGGATGAGCTAAAAAATCAAAGAGGCCGCTTTGGGCCGCTTGGCCCAAAGCGCGAAAATACCGAGTCCAAACTTCCTCCACCGGCTGCTGCTTCCAGCGATCCAGCTTCAACGGATTATCCACGTCCCAGTCTGGGGTAATGTAGTGAACCGCCCCGATCAGGTAATCGAAGTCCGCCTTTCTCGCCAACTCCTTCACCCAGGCCTCTCGGCCGGGGATAAAATCACATTCCAGCCCCAGCCGAATCGGTAGTTTGGGATGATCCTTTCGAGCCTCGGCCAAAAGCTCCAGATACTTCGGGAAGTCACCTAGATCCATCCGCCAGTCATCAAACTGTTCGGGCATTGGATTATGCTCGGAAAATCCGATCTCTCCCAACCCCTTGCGAACCGCCTCCGCTGCATATTCACGAGGGTGCCCCGTGGCATGCCCGCAAAGCGGGGTATGCATATGATAATCAAAAAGCATGTTTTTATTTATCCCCTTTCCCTCCGGTTCCAAAGAATGAACTACCCAAAAACCCCCGATTTTCAGTTTTGGGGTCAGAGGTCATGTAAGATATTGATTCATAGTGCTTTATAGGCCTGTTTTTGGGGCTTTGGGGTCAGAGGTCAAAATCGGGATGGGATCATTGCCGGTAAAACCACTTTCGGCATAATCAACGGATGCAACAGGTGCACCTCTCCCCTGCCAAGCTACGGGCCGCCCTGGCACGCTTTCGCCGACTCCGAATCCTAGTCGTGGGCGACCTCATGCTGGATGAGTTCATTTACGGTCGCGTCTCCCGCATCTCCCCGGAAGCACCTGTCCCCGTCGTCCATGTGGAGAAAGAAACCACCTATCCCGGCGGAGCCGCCAACGTGGCGCGCAATCTCGCGGCCCTTGGGATCCACGCGGAGTTGGGCGGAGGCATTGGTCAGGATGAGGCTGGCACCAAGCTTTTGAACCTCCTTCGGCACGGAAAAATCGGGACTTCCGGGATCGCGCGTTTTTCCTCTTACCCGACCATCGTCAAAACCCGCGTTCTTGCCCGCCAACAGCAGGTGGTTCGCGTGGATCGCGAGGAACCGGGTCGCCTCACCGCCCAAAATCGTTCTGCCATCCTGCAGAAAGCCCTTCGCCTCCTTCCTCGGTGCCACGCCCTGATTCTCGAAGATTACGGCAAAGGTCTTTTCGACCAGCCCTTCGCGGACCATCTTCTTGAAGCCGCCCATCGGCATTCCATCCCTTCCACCGTCGACCCCAACGTCCACAACCCGCTGGATTGGTGCGGCGCTACTTTGGTGAAACCTAACCGGCTGGAGGCTTTCGGGGCCCTTGGCCTGCCCGACTCCAACAAGCCTGAGGATTGGACCGAAGCCGGCACCGAGCTTTTGGTGAATTGGGCCTGCCAAAACCTCCTTCTGACCCTCGGCGAGCACGGCATGGTTCTTTTTCGCCCTGGCCAAAAGCCCCACCGAATTCCCAGCCGCGCCCGCGAGGTCTACGACGTTTCCGGGGCTGGGGACACCGCCATTTCCTTGCTGGCTGCTGGCTTGGGGGCGGGCCTCACCGGTCTGGTTTCCGCCGAACTGGCCAACCTCGCCGCCGGCATCGTCGTCGGAAAGCTTGGCACCGCCACGGTCGCTCCGTCCGAAATCCTGGAGGCCTCCCGCCGTCATGGCTAAAGCCGCCGTTTTCCTGGATCGAGACGACACCCTCATCGAAAACATCCCCTACCTCGGCGACCCTTCAAAAGTTCGCCTGATGCCGGGGGCCGCCGAAGCCTGTCAAAAGCTCAGTCAGGCCGGCCTGCCGCTGTTTGTGGTCTCCAACCAGTCCGGGGTCGGGCGGGGATTGATCACCAAAGAGCAAGTGCGTTCGGTGGACCTCAAAATGGAATCCCTGCTGGGAAAACCGGGGGTGATCCATGGCTACTACCACTGTTACGCCGCCCCAGGGGATCCTTATGACGAAAGGCGAAAACCGTCCCCCGCCATGTTGCAGGAGGCGGCGCGAGAACACGGCCTAGATCTAACCCAAAGCGCGATGGTGGGAAACCGGCTCAGCGATATCGAGGCGGGGTTGAGGGCCGGGTGCTCCGCTATCCTCCTGAATCTGCATGTCCCAACCGAAGATCAGCCGGAAGTTTCACGGGCGGCCTCTTTCGTGGCCAAAGATTGGAACGCCGCCGTGGAATTCATCCTGAATCGTTCCAAATCATGAAAGTCGTTGCCGTTATTCCTGCCCGTTTTGGCTCCACCCGCTTCCCGGGAAAGCCGCTGACTCTTGTCTCCGGAAAACCCCTTTTGCAGTGGGTCTGGGAAGGAGCCAAACAAAGCCGCCGCATCGAGAAGGTCTTGATCGCCACGGATGTCCCGAAGATCGCAAAGGTCGCCAAGGTGTTTGGCGCCGAGATAGTCATGACCCGATCCGATCATCCTTCCGGTACCGACCGGACTGCGGAGGCGGCTCGGAATTTCCAGGCTGACTGGATTTTAAACCTGCAAGGGGATGAACCCTTGATCACGGGTGAATTTTTGGATGCATGGATTGACTCCTTGGATCCGAATTTTGGGATGGCCACGGTGGCCACTCCGCTTCGCGAAGCATCTGATCATGACCGCCCTGAAGTCGTCAAAGTCCGCTGGGACGCCTCCGGAAAGGCGTTGGGGTTTCGCCGTTCGGTCGCCCTAAAAGAAAGGAAAGATTGGCAGCACCAGCATGTGGGTCTGTACGCCT